>ERZ1029874.157-NODE-157-length-11904-cov-24.204574_pt1 | contig 11904 bp, 10 predicted proteins | sample MGYA00519235_ERZ1029874 | MGnify/ENA primary metagenome ERZ1029874 (study PRJEB33666, sample SAMEA4610926) | skin metagenome | biome: Human-associated habitat; feature: Malodor aspect; material: skin | place: Philippines | collected 2015-08 ...
GCGCGCAGTTGGCATCGACCCGGAGGAGTACTCCGGCTTCGCGTTCGGCATGGGGCTTGAGCGAACCCTCCAGTTCCGCAACGGGCTGTCCGACATGCGCGACATGGTTGAAGGCGACGTCCGTTTCACCATCCCGTTCGGCGTGCAGGCGTAAAGGAGAACCAGAACATGCTTATTTCCAAAAATTGGATCACCCGCCTGCTCACCAACGCGGGCAACGACAACTTCAACCCGTCCGATGAGGAACTCGATGCTGGCTTCGTCCGCGTCGGGTTTGAGACCGAGGGCTACGCACCACTGCCGGAGGTCACTGGTCCGCTGGTGATCGGCCGCGTCGCGGAGATTGAAGAGCTCACCGGGTTTAAAAAGCCGATCCGCTACTGCCAGGTCGATGTTGGACAGGCCAACGGCACCGGTGAGCCGCAGGGCATCATCTGCGGTGCGCGTAACTTCAAGCAGGGCGACCTCGTCATCGTGTCGCTGCCAGGTGCGGTGCTGCCGGGTGGTTTCGAGATCTCCGCGCGCGAGACCTACGACCACATTTCCGCCGGCATGATGGCGTCAGCCGCCGAGCTCGGGCTGACCGCGAAAAGCGACGGCATCATCACTCTCGAACAGGGTGCGGCCACGCCGGGCGACGATGCTCGCGAAATCCTCGGCTCGAACGACACGGTCTTCGATGTCAACGTCACGCCTGACCGCGGCTACGCCTTGTCTGTGCGAGGTCTGACGCGCGAGATCGCCTCGGCATTTGACCTCGAGTACAAGGATGTCGCGAAGGACCCGTCCTTGGCAGGCATCGACGTTTCCGCGGTCCCTGCGCCAAACGGCGAGACGATTCCGGTGTCGGTGGAACCGTCGACGAAGGCGCAGCGTTTCGGTCTGCGCACCGTGCGCGGCATCGACCCGGCGGCCAAGGCGCCGTTCTGGCTACAGCGCGAGCTCATGCTCTCCGGCGTGCGTTCTGTTAACGCCGCCACCGATGTGACCAACTACGTCATGCTGCTGACCGGCCAGCCGATGCACGCCTTCGACGCCGACAAGATCGCTGGTGGCCTGCGGGTGCACAACGCTGCGGACGGCGAGAAGTTCGAAACCCTTGACCACGTCGAGCGCACACTTACAGCCGAAGATGTGGTGATCAGCGACGACAACGGCATCCAGTCGCTCGCCGGCGTGATGGGCGGCACTACCTCCGAGATTGACGACGACACCGTCAACGTCCACTTCGAGGCCGCCACCTGGGACCCGCTGACCGTGGCGCGCACCGCGCGCCGGTTGAAGCTGAGCTCGGAGGCGTCTCGACGATTCGAACGCGGCGTCGACCCTGCTCTGGTGGAGGTTGCCCTCGATATCGCCTGTGCGCTTCTGGTGCAGATTGCGGGCGGCACGGTTGAGGAAGGCCGGACGCTGGAAGGTGTCGTCGCTACGCGAGATGCGATTGCGATGCGCGCGTCCCGCCCGTCCGAAATCATCGGTGTGGATTACCCGCGCGAGACCGTGATTCGCCGCCTTAAGGAGGTTGGCTGCGAGGTTGCGGGCGACGGTGAGAATCTGGAGGTCACCCCGCCGACGTGGCGCACTGACATCACGGTGCCGGTGGAACTCGTCGAGGAGGTCGTGCGACTGGAAGGCCTCGACGACATCCCGTCGATCCTGCCCACCCCGCGTGGCGGTCGCGGTTTGAGCCCGCTGCAGCGCCGTCGTCGTGCGGTGACCCACGCGCTGGCGTATTCGGGCTACGCGGAGATCATCCCGACGCCGTTTATTGCCAACGACACCTTCGATGTGTGGGGCCTCGACGCGGACGACGCACGGCGCAACGCGGTAAAGGTGCAAAACCCGCTCGATGCGGATTACGGCATCTTGGGCACCACGTTGCTTCCGCCCATGCTCGAGGCCATCGGCCGGAACGTGGCACGCGGCCGCGGCGATGTCGCCCTGTATTCGGTGGCGCAGACGGCGGAAAAGCGCGCCGACGTCTCTCCCTTGCCGAGCGTGAGCGAACGACCGGCAGACGATGTCGTCGCGGAGCTAATCGATTCGCTGCCCCTGCAGCACCTGAACGCCGCGTCTGTTGCCGTGGGCAACACCGAACTTGCGGGTCCGTGGGGTCAGGGCCGCGCCTACGAGTGGTCCGATGCCATTGAAGCTGCGCAGGTAGTCGCCCGCGCGTGCGGCGTCGAGGTTGACGTGGAGGCTGTGGAATATCTGCCGTGGCACCCGGGTCGCTGCGCCGCGCTCAAGGTCGGGGAGACCGTCGTCGGCCATGCTGGCGAGTTGCACCCGCAGATTCTGGAGAAACTGGAACTGCCGGCGCGCACCTGCGCGATGGAGATCGACCTGACTGCGTTGCCGCTCGAGGAGCGTCTGCCCGCTCCGACCCTGTCGTCGTACCCGCTGTTGAACCAGGACATCGCGCTCGTTGTCGACGAAGCCGTGCCTGCGGAGACAGTGCGCCGCACGCTCGTGGAGGGCGCAGGTGAGCTGGTTGAGGACGTAAAGCTTTTCGACGTCTACCGCTCCGACGCGCTCGGCGAAGGCAAGAAGTCGCTCGCATTCGGCTTGGCCTTCCGCGCGGGGGACCGCACGTTGACGGAAGACGAAGCCTCCGAGGCGCGTGTGGCGGCCGCGGAACTTGCGAAGGAGCGCTTCGGCGCAGAAATGCGCGGCTAACAACCGCGTTGCATAGTTTGCGGTCGAACGAATAACTGTTAGGCTGTCCGCTGTGTCCTGGCGATACCGAAGGGAGAAGGCGAATGGCCCGGCATTTTCTTGCTGACGACGACCTCACGCCGGCTGAGCAGGCGGAAGTCCTACAGCTGGCGGCGGAGCTCAAACGCGCTCCGCTGTCGCACCGACCACTCGAGGGGCCGCTTTCGGTTGCGCTCCTGTTCGATAAAACATCGACCCGCACCCGTTTTTCGTTCGACGCAGGCATCGCCCAGTTGGGTGGCCAGGCGATCGTGACGGAGACCGGGCACGCGCAGATGGGGAAAGGCGAGTCCTTCCAGGACACCGGTGCGGTGCTGTCGCGCTACGTCCAGGCGATTGTGTGGCGCACCTACGAGCACCAGAACTTGGTCGACATGACCGAGACCGCAACGGTGCCCGTAGTCAACGCACTGTCCGACGACCTCCACCCGTGCCAGATCCTGGCAGACCTGCAGACCATCGTCGAAGAGATCTGCCCGGACGAGGGCCCGGCCGGTTTAAAGGGGCTCAAAGCCGTCTACCTCGGAGACGGCGACAACAACATGGCCAACTCGTACCTGATCGGCTTCGCTAACGCCGGTGTGGACATCACCGTGGTGGCACCAGTTGACTTCCAGCCGCGCGCCGAGTTCGTCGAGCGTGCCCAGGATCGTGCCGCGCAAACCGGCGCGACGGTTGCGGTGACCGAAGACATCGCAGCAGTCGAGGGCGCGCACGTCGTCATCACAGACACCTGGATTTCCATGGGGATGGAAGACGACGGCAAAGACCGCCGCACACCGTTCTTGCCGTACCAGGTGAACGAGGATGTGATGGCGCGCGCCGCCGACAACGCCATTTTCCTGCACTGCCTCCCGGCTTACCGCGGCAACGAGGTCACCGCGGAAGTCATTGACGGACCGCGTTCGCGCGTGTTCGACGAGGCGGAGAACCGCCTGCACGCCCAGAAAGCGTTGCTGGCCTGGCTTTTGGAGCACCAGTAATGTCCCAACCTGTATCCCGCACCGCCCGTCAGGCGCGCATTTTGGAGCTGCTTGAGCAGACCAGGGTGTCGTCGCAAATTCAGCTGTCGGAGCTGCTGTTAGCGGAGGGCATCGACATCACGCAGGCCACGTTGTCGCGCGACCTGGACGAGCTTGGCGCGAAAAAGGTCCGCCCAGCGAGCGGTGGGCGGGCGTACTACACCGTCAACGGCGACTCGGATTCGCTCGAGTCCACCCAGACCGGACCGCGCGAGAAGTTGCGGCGCATGATCGACGAGTTGGTGGTCAACGTGGACGCCTCCGGTCAGATCGCGGTGCTGCGCACGCCACCCGGCGCCGCGCAGTATTTGGCCAGCTACATCGACCGCGTGGGCCTCGAGCAGGTCGTCGGCTGCATCGCCGGCGACGACACCATCTTCGTGCTCGCGCGCGAACCGCTCACCGGAGCATCGCTTGCCGACGAACTCTTCGGCGGACAATCCCGGGCCAGCGACTAAGACGTTTTCGCCCGCAGGTAACCTCACACTGTTCTTTATAACTTCGAAGGAGACTTCCAATCATGACCAACCGCGTTGTGCTTGCATATTCCGGCGGCCTGGACACTTCCGTGGCCATCCCGTACCTGGCAGAGATGACCAACGGTGAGGTCATCGCCGTCTCGCTCGACCTTGGCCAGGGCGGCGAGGACATGGAGTCGGTGCGTCAGCGCGCGCTCGACTGCGGTGCGGTCGAGTCCGTCGTCGTTGACGCGAAGGACGAGTTCGCCGAGGAGTACTGCCTGCCGACCATCAAGGCGAACGGCATGTACCAGGGTGAGTACCCGCTGGTGTCCGCTATTTCCCGCCCGCTGATTGTCAAGCACCTGGTGGAGGCCGGCCACAAGTTCGGCGGCACCCACGTCGCCCACGGCTGCACCGGCAAGGGCAACGACCAGGTCCGCTTCGAGGTCGGCTTCCTCAACCAGGACCCGAACCTTGAGATCATCGCCCCGGCCCGCGACTACGCGTGGACCCGCGACAAGGCCATCGAGTACGCCGAGGGCAAGGACCTGCCCATCGAGCAGTCCGCCGCCTCGCCGTTCTCCATCGACCAGAACGTGTGGGGACGCGCGGTGGAGACCGGCTTCCTCGAGGACCTGTGGAACCCGCCGACAAAGGACCTCTACGCCTACACCGAGGACCCGGCGCTGGGCAACGCCCCGGACGAGGTCATCATCTCCTTCGAGGCCGGCAAGCCCGTCGCCATCGACGGTCGCAAGGTCACCGTCCTCGAGGCCATCGAGGAGATGAACCGTCGCGCCGGTGCCCAGGGCATCGGGCGCCTCGACATGGTGGAGGACCGCCTCGTGGGCATCAAGTCCCGCGAGGTCTACGAGGCCCCGGGCGCGATCGCGCTCATCACCGCCCACAAGGCCCTCGAGGACGTCACGATCGAGCGCGAGCTCGCCCGCTACAAGCGCCTCGTCGACGCCCGCTGGTCCGAGGAGGTTTACGACGGCCTGTGGTTCGGCCCGCTCAAGCGCTCCCTCGACGCGTTCATCGAGTCCACCCAGGAGCACGTCACCGGCGACATCCGCATGGTGCTGCACGCCGGTACAGCGACAGTGAACGGCCGCCGCTCCAACCACTCGCTCTACGACTTCAACCTGGCCACCTACGACACGGGCGACACCTTCGACCAGACCCTGGCGAAAGGCTTCGTGCGCCTGCACGGCCTGTCCTCCCAGATTGCGAACAAGCGCGACCGTGAGGCCGGCAAGTAGATGGAGCAGCACAAAACCAACGAGGGTGCCCTGTGGGGCGGGCGCTTTTCCGGCGGACCGTCGGAGGCGATGTTCGCCCTGTCCGTGTCCACCCACTTCGACTGGGTGCTCGCCCCGTACGACGTCCTCGCCTCGAAGGCGCACGCGAAGGTGCTCAACAGGGCCGGGTTGCTTGACGACGACGACCTCGCGGTGATGCTCGCCGGCCTCGATCAGCTCGGCCGCGACGTGGCGGACGGCTCGTTCGGCCCGCTGCCCACCGATGAGGACGTGCACGGCGCGATGGAGCGCGGCCTCATCGACCGCGTCGGCCCCGAGGTCGGCGGCCGCCTGCGCGCCGGACGCTCCCGCAACGACCAGGTCGCCGCGATGTTTCGCATGTGGCTGCGCGATGCGCTGCGCGGCGTTGCGCAGGACGTTTGCGACCTCGTCGACGCGATCGTCGCGCAGGCGGAGGCGCACCCGGACGCGATCATGCCGGGCAAAACGCACTTCCAGGCCGCGCAGCCGATCCTGCTCGCGCACTCGCTGCTCGCGCACGCCCAGCCGCTGCTGCGCGACCTCGAGCGTATCCGCGACTGCGACAAGCGCCTCGCCGTCTCCCCGTACGGCTCCGGCGCGCTCGCGGGCTCGTCGCTCCACCTCGACCCGGAGGCGATCGCCGCTGAGCTCGGATTCGATTCTGCGACCGACAACTCGCTCGACGGCACCGCCTCGCGCGATTTCGCCGCGGAGGCCGCTTACGTGCTCACCCAGATCGCGATCGACGTGTCCCGCTTCGCCGAGGAGATCATCGCCTGGTCCACGCCGGAGTTCGGCTACGTCACGCTCGACGATGCCTGGTCTACCGGCTCGTCGATCATGCCGCAGAAGAAGAACCCGGACGTCCCGGAGCTCGCCCGCGGCAAGGCCGGACGCTTGATCGGCAACCTCGCCGGCCTGCTGGCCACGCTCAAGGCCATGCCGCTCGCGTACAACCGCGACCTGCAGGAGGACAAGGAGCCGGTGATCGACTCGGTCACCCAGCTGTCCATCCTCCTGCCCGCGTTCACCGGCCTGGTGTCCACGCTGGAGTTCCACGAGGACCGGATGCGCGAGCTCGCGCCCGCCGGGTTCACGCTCGCGACCGACCTCGCGGAGTGGATGGTGCGCCAGGGCGTGCCGTTCCGGGAGGCGCACGAGGCGTCCGGGGCGTGCGTGCGCATCGCGGAGGCCAGGGGCGTTGACCTGGTGGATTTGACGGACGAGGAACTGGCAAGCGTCGATACGCGTCTGCGCCCCGAGGTGCGGGAGGTGCTCACCGTCGACGGCGCGGTGGCCTCGCGCGACACGCGCGGCGGAACCGCGAAACCGCGCGTCGAAGAGCAGCGCGAGCGCGTGCGGGAGGCGAACGCCGAGGCGCGCGCGTGGGCGGAAACGCCGGTGCGTTCGAAATAGTCGCGCGCGCGGCGCACTGACCCTCTAGCATGAGGGGTATGACTGTGCCAAGCAGCAATGACACGACGCGCAAGGGGAGGAAGCTCTCCGTCGTGCTTGGTGTCGTTCTTCTCGCGGTAGCCGCCGCGGCGGTGCTCATCGGCATGGGGGTATGGAGCCCGGACGGCTCCACCGATGACAACGGAGACGGCGGCGGCGGGCGAGGTGGGGCGAAGCTCACCGCGCTGCACGGCGTCATCGGCTCCGAGAAGCGCGATTACTTCGAGGACCCGGACGTGAAGGCGCGGCTCGCCGAGCTGGGCTACAGTGTTACGTTCACCACCGCGGGGTCGCGCCAGATCGCGACCGAGACGGACATCGCGGCCCAGGATTTCGTCTTTCCTTCCTCCGCGCCCGCCGCGCAGAAGGTGCGCGAACAGGGGAGCGGCTACTCGGTGGATTACCCGTTCTTTACCCCGATGGCCGTCGCGAGCTGGAAGCCCATCGTGCAACTGCTCGAGCAGCAAGGCGTGGTGAGCGAGCGCGGCGGCGCCTACGTGCTGGACATGCCGGCGTACATGGACCTCGCGCGCTCGGGTAAGCGGTGGCGCGACCTGGGGGAGGCCTACCCCTCGCCGCGCAGCGTGCAGATCCGCTCGACCGACATCCGCACCTCGAACTCGGCGGCGATGTACCTCTCGCTCTTGGCGTGGGAGGTGGCGGACAAGCACCCGGACAAGGCGAACGACGTGCAGTTCCTCGTTGACGAGATCGCGCCGTTTTTCACCGGCCAGGGCTACAGCGAGTCCTCCTCGTCCGGGCCGTTCTCTGACTACCTGAGCCAGGGCATGGGCGCCGCACCCATGGTGATGGTGTACGAGGCGCAGTACCTCGGCGAGCAGATGCAGCAGACCTCGCGCATCCGCGACGACATGGCGCTGCTGCAGCTCAGCCCGACGGTGCTGGCCAACCACGGGATCGTCGGTGTGACGGCGGGCGGCAAGGAACTCGGCAGGCTGCTCACCACCGACCCGCAGCTGCAGCAGCTTGCCGCCCGGCACGGCTTCCGCCCGAGCACCTCCGGCTCGCTCGCGAAGGAGATGGAGGATCACGGGCTCGCGGCCCCGTCGGACTACGCGGATTCCATCGACCCGCCCTCCTACGACAGGCTCGAACAGCTCATTAACGGGGTCGGCGAGCAGTACTCCGGCGCCGCGCCACCAGCGAGAAAGGAAGACGAACAGTGAACCGCCTCCCCAGACTCCTCACGGGCCTGTTCGCTGGCCTGCTGTCGGTGCTCCTCGTTGCCGGGTGCTCGGCGCCGCTCGACTCCGGCAGCGGGAAGCCCGGCGAGAAGGCCGACCTGACCATCGTCGCGGCCACCGAGCTCAAGGACCTCAAGGACCTCGTCGATAAGGCGTCGCGCGAGCTGGGCTTCTCCATCGAGCTCCAGTTCCCGGGCGGGACGCTGGACAACTCGCAGGACTTGAGCCGCGGCAGGTTCGACGGCCAGGTCGACGCGACCTGGTTTGCCACGAACCGCTACGTCAACCTCATCGGTGCCTCCGACAAGCTCGCCGACGAGACCAAAATCGCCACGAGCCCCGTCGCGTTCGGCGTCTGGGAGGAGAGCGCGAAGCGCCTCGGGTGGGACGCAAAGCAGCCGACGTGGGCGGAGTTCGCCAAGGCCGCCGAGGCAGGCGAGTTCACGTTCGGCATGACCGACCCGTCGTCGTCGAACTCCGGGTTCTCGGCGCTCGTTGCGGTCGCCACCGCGCTCGCGGACACCGGCGAGGCCGTCACGCCGAGCGACCTCGAGCGCGTCTCGCCGGCGATGAAGGGGCTGTTCGAGGCGCAGTCGCTCGTTTCGGGCTCCTCCGGCTGGCTCGCGGAGGCCTTCGTCAACGACCCGGGCCGCGCCGACGCCATCGTCAACTACGAGTCCACACTGCACCAACTGCGCTCCCAGGGCAAGCCGATCGAGGTAATTGTGCCCGCCGACGGCGTCATCTCTGCGGACTACCCGCTGTCCACGCTCGCCGCGCCCGCGCACGGCGACGCGTCGGAACGCGTCCGCGCCCTCTCCGAGTGGCTCCTCGCGCACCAGGACGATATCGCCTCGTCGTACCGCCGACCCGTGACCCAGGTTGGCAACCTTCCCCCGGAGATCGCCCAGCAGCAGGTCATCGAGCTGCCGTTTCCCGCGAACCAGGGCGTCGTCAACGAGCTGATCTACGCGTACAACAACTCGTACCGCAAGCCCGGCACCACCACGTTCGTCCTCGACACATCCGGCTCCATGGACGGCAGGCGGATCAGCTCGCTGAAGGACATCATGCACTCGCTTATCGACGGCTCCGCCTCGACCCTCACCGGAGACGTTTCCCTGCGCGACCGGGAGAATGTGACGATGTGGGCCTTCGACACGTCGCCCGGCACCCCGGTGACCGTGCGATTCCAGCGGGACAACCCCGCGAGCGCCAACGAGCTGAACTCGTATATCGACGGGTTGAACGCCAGCGGGAATACCGCGATGTACCAGACGTTGCTCGCCGCCTTGAAAGCCACGGATCCCGCCGAAGGTATTCCGTCGATAGTCTTGCTCAGCGACGGCGCCGATACGATGGGCCCGAACTTCTCCCAGTTCCGCAAGGAGTACAACGCCCTGCCTGCGGCGCAGCGGTCGATCCCCGTTTTTGTCATCCTCTACGGCGACGCGAACGAGAAAGAGATGCGCGGGCTTGCCGAGCTGACCGGCGGCGAGGTGTTCGATGCCTTCGGCGGCGACCTCGCCAGGGCATTTAAGGAGATTCGTGGCTTCCAGTAACGCAACCGCCGGCTCGATCGGCAGCGCCATCGGCCGCTACTTCGTCTCGGCGAAGAACCAGGTGGGGATGGTGCTCGCCATCCTGGTTATCGTCCTGCACCTCGTGGTCGGGCTCGGCGACCTCTGGCCGGTGGCGGCGCTGGCCGCGTACGGCGCGGGCGCCGCGCTCGCCCCGGCGCCGAAGCGGCGCGAACTCACTGAATCCCAGCCGACACCCGTCGTGCTCGAGGAATCGCTGCGCCGCACCTCCGCGCAGCTGGCGATGGCCCGCCCGCCGCGCGAAGTGATGGCCCAATCGGAGACGCTGCAGGAATATGTGCGGTTTGTCCTTGCCGAGTGGGACCACCTCGAGCCGACCCCCGAACACCGGCAGACCATCTGGAACGTCGTGCAGGTGTACTACCCGGAGGTGGTGAAGACCTATCTCGAGGCGCCGCAGTACCGCGACCCGGCGGCGGTGAGCGTGGTGGTGGACTCGCTGTCCACGCTCACGCGCGCAGCCTGGCGCATCCGCCAGGGAATCCTCGACGACAACTTGCGGGCGATGGACTCCCAGGCTCAGTTCCTGCGCCAAGAATTGGGCGACTTGCCCGGACTCGACGACAGCTACCACGGCGGCGCCGGGTACGATCCGAGGGCATGACACTCGATCCGAAGCTCCTTGGGATCCTCGCGTGCCCGCAGGACAAAGGCCCGCTGACGTACGACGAAGACAAGCAGCTGCTGGTTAACGAGCGGCTCGGCGTCGCCTATCGCATCGACGACGGCATCCCGGTGCTGCTCATCGACGAAGCAGAGCCGTACACCCCCGCATCCTCGAACTAAGAAAGCGACCATGACCGCAACCCCGAACATTATCGACGAGCTGACGTGGCGCGGGCTGATTAACCAGTCCACGGATCTGGATCAGTTGCGCGAGGCGACGGCACAGCCAATCGCCCTGTACTGCGGCTTCGATCCGACCGGGCCGTCGCTGCACGCGGGCCACCTCGTTCCGCTGCTTATGCTGCGCCGTTTCCAGGAGGCCGGGCACACGCCGATTGTGCTTGCCGGCGGCGCGACCGGGATGATCGGCGACCCGCGCGAGGTCGGGGAGCGCTCGATGCACTCCGAAGACACGGTGCGCGACTGGGCCGAGCGCATCACCGGGCAGCTCAAGCGGTTCGTGCACTTCGACGGAGAGAACGCGGCGAAGCTCGTGAACAACTACGAGTGGACGAAGGACCTGACGACGATCGCGTTCCTCCGCGACATCGGCAAGCACTTCTCGCTGTCGACGATGCTCGGGCGCGAGACGGTGAAGCGCCGCCTGGAAAACGACGGCATCTCCTACACCGAGTTCTCCTACATGCTCCTGCAGGCGAACGACTTTGTCCAGCTTCGCCGCAACCACGACTGCGTGCTCCAGATCGGCGGCGGGGATCAGTGGGGCAACCTCGTCGCAGGCGTGGACCTGAACCGTCGCATGGACGGCGCCCAGGTGCACGCGCTGACGGTGCCGCTGGTGACGGACTCCGAGGGCAAGAAGTTCGGCAAGTCCACCGGCGGCGGGTCGCTGTGGCTCGACCCAGAGATGACCAGCCCGTACACGTGGTACCAGTACTTTGTGAACACCGCGGACGCCGACGTGATCCGCTACCTGCGCTGGTTCACGTTCCTGGACCAAGAGGACCTGGAGCGCCTGGAGACCGAGGTCGCCGAGCGGCCGTTCAAGCGCGAGGCGCAGCGGCGCCTGGCGCAGGAGATGACCGATCTCGTCCACGGCAGGGAGGCTCGGGAGGCGGTCGAGCTCGCCTCGCAGGCGCTCTTCGGCCGCGCCGAGCTTACGGATCTCGACGAGGCGACGCTCGCCGCCGCCGTCTCCGAGACCGACGTGTTCGAATTCAGCGCGGGTGACCAGCCGACGATCGTCGACCTGCTCGTCGGCGCTGGACTCGCCGACTCGAAAGGTGCGGCCCGCCGATCCATCAAGGAGGGCGGCGTGTACGTGAACAACCAGCGCATCGAGGACGAATCGTGGGCCCCGGAGGCGGATGACCTCCTCCACGGCTCGTGGCTGGTGCTGCGCCGCGGGAAGAAGAACTTCGCCGGCGCGAAGCGCGTATAGCCCGCTTTATTCACGAACACCCAGGCGGAAAATGCGCATCTGCCTGGGTGTTTGTGTTGGTTGGTGGTTCGTGGTTATATATCCATCCGTTGCT
>ERZ1029874.158-NODE-158-length-11874-cov-4.019629_pt1 | contig 11874 bp, 10 predicted proteins | sample MGYA00519235_ERZ1029874 | MGnify/ENA primary metagenome ERZ1029874 (study PRJEB33666, sample SAMEA4610926) | skin metagenome | biome: Human-associated habitat; feature: Malodor aspect; material: skin | place: Philippines | collected 2015-08 ...
AAGACCACGCCGACGACCCACATGTGGGGGCCGATCCAGGAGTCCTGACCGCCGGCGAACATTGCGAGCTGATAGGCAGCTTGATTGGACTGGAACATATTGCCGGCGCCAATGACACCGAAGGCAGTGCAGATGGCGAAGAGAGAAGCAAGGACGCGGCCCAATGTGGGTTTACCGATCGACGCAAGACCGTCACGTAGGTAGTACATCGGGCCACCAGAAGTGGTTCCGTCCTCGTTGATGACGCGGAATTTCACTCCAAGGGTGGCCTCAGCCATTTTGACGCTCATGCCCACCAATCCGGCTACCGCAATCCAGAATGAGGCTCCCGGGCCGCCGGTTGCGATCGCGATGGCAACACCGGCGATGTTTCCCAGGCCGACGGTTCCTGACAACTCGGTTGCGAGGGCCTGGAAGCTGGTGACGTCACCGGGGTCTGTGTGTCGGGAGAAGTGGCCCCGCATCACGTGGCTGGAGTGACGGATCGATGCTGGACGCAGCTGTTGGAAGCCCAGGTAAATGGTGAAGAAGAGTCCGGCTCCAAGCAACCAAGCCAGAATGAGCGGGAACTCATTTCCCCCGGGCAGTGGAATAGCCCAGAACACCGCGTCAGAAATAGCAGTAGCGATGGGGGAGACAATGTTGTCGATGGCTTGATCCAAGCTCAGTGGAGTTGGGACAAGGGCCTCGAGATTCGCGGAAACGGGAGATGTCATGATGCCAAGTGGCACGAATGGTCCTATCCGTTGACGACATTGGACACCAAGCCCGGCAACACCACGGTGTGGTACCAGCCATCTGTGATGACCGATCTCAGCGCGCACCGGCACCAGCGACTCGGCGAGCGCGGCCGCCCAGTCATCACCATGACCGCGGGCAAGGCCGCGCCTGCGGCGGAGCAAAACCGCCTTGGCTACCTTAGCGGGTGGGTGTGTCACATTGTCCAAAACCTTCGACACTGACGCGTCTTCGCGATGTCTTACGGTGTGGTTCCCTTACGCTGAGTGGTGATGATCGCGACCGTTCCCCCCGATGAGCCTCAGCCTGTCCTGGCGCATAATCAGCCGGATTGGCGACGTCTGGTTGAGGTGTTGACGATGGGGTTTGTCGGCTCTGTCATGGTGACGTTGTGGGGGTGGGGATCTCCGCAAGGTGGTGTGCCCACGCACGTGCGTCCGGTCGGTGTGGCAGTGGCTGTCAGCGGTATCGCAGGACTGATCGCCATCATCATTGCGTGGTTGCGTTCTCGTAAACTCGTGGGACGCCGCGTGCTGACTTTGGTCGTCTGGTCCTTGCCACTGCTCTTTAGCCCGCCGCTGTTGAGCCAAGATGGCTGGGCTTACGCGGCTCAAGGTTGGATTCTCACCCAGGGGATGGATCCATACCGCGTCCCACAAGGTTTGGCTGAAGTTCTCGGCAAGGCTGTTGACACGCCGTGGCAAGCAACGACGGCGGTGTATCCCCCCGGGTCACTGTGGATTCAGGCAGCCGTGGTGAAGATCGCTCACGCAGATCCCACGTGGTCAGTGATGCTCATGCGAGTACCCGCCCTCATCGGTGTTGCACTCATGGTTTGGGCCGTCCCTCGCTTAGCACGCTACGCCGGAACCGACCCGGATCATGCCCTCTGGCTGGCGGTGTGCTGTCCATTGACGACGTTGAGCGTGGTGGGGGGCATGCACAACGACGGACTCCAGGTGGGTTTGTCCCTCGTCGCACTCGTTGTGGCCATACGTCTGGCGTTGATTGGCCGGGGATGGCTCGGGCTCGTTCTTGGTGGGGCGTTCGTCGGGCTGGCTGGCAGCGTCAAGCAGCCTGGCGTGTTGGCCGGGGTTGGCATCGTCGCCCTGGTTCACGTCAATGCGGTGCGTCATGGCGGCCGTCGGTGGTTGACGCGCAATTGCTGGACGGCGCTACTCGCGCGTATCGCAGCAGGTGCAATTCCTGCCTTGACTGTATTCGGCGGGATTTCCGCGATCCATGGGTTAGGCATGGGCTGGCTCAATAGCACGGCTGGTAGCCCGGTATCGGTGACCAGCGACTCTCCGATAGCGCTTGTCGTACAGTTTTTGCGAGGCAGCGGAGGTATTCCGTTGAATAGGCTCATTGGGCCGGCGACTGGTGTCAGCCTGACCCTTACCGTCGCTGCCATGATGTGGTGCTGGGTGCGGTGGGGCCCCATTCCGCCTTGTCATATCCGACTAGGCCGAATTGCATCGCGTAGCCGTAACGCGGTCAATGTCGTGACCGGCCGTATTGGTAGCCCGCTTCGGCTGCAGGCGGGCGTCATGATTGTCTTTGCCGCTTTCGGGGCATCTTTGCAGCCCTGGTATCTCATCGGTCCACTGGCGTTGCTCGCCTCGGTTCAGCTGCGGCGAACCCATCGCGATGCTGTCATTGGTGGCGTCGTTGCTACCGCCATACTCACCATGATGCAGTGGTACTGGTCGCCATACGTGTGCCTGCCGCTGGTCATCGTGGGGTATCTCATCGTCTGGCGGATTCCGAAAGCATGGGCTTTCGTGACAGCGGCGAACTGACGGGGTCACCTCGCTTAAGGCCGGAGACCAGGCTACGGGTGAAGACCGTCGACGCGAGCGGCGATAGGATAGCGAGCATCCCGGCGAAAGGTGGCTTATGACCTCGGATTCCCGCCCGACCACGATTGAGGAGTTGGCACCGCTGGCCCTCACCTTCGATGACGTCCTGCTCCAGCCAGTTGAGAGTAACGTCATTCCCTCCCAGGTCAAGACGACGACGAGGGTTTCTCGCAACATTTCCATCGCGATTCCGCTCGTCAGCGCGGCGATGGACACCGTCACCGAGACCCGGATGGCGGTCGCTATGGCGCGTGAAGGTGGCCTTGGCATCCTGCACCGCAACCTGTCCATTGAGGATCAGGCTGCCATGGTCGATCAGGTGAAGCGTTCTGAGGCCGGCATGATTGACGAGCCCATCACGATCTCCCCGAATGCCACCCTGGCTGACGCCGAGGAGCTTTGCCACACCTACCGGATATCCGGGGTGCCCGTCGTCGACGACAAGGAAAACCTGGTCGGTATCATCACGAACCGTGACATGCGCTTTGAGGACAATCCACAGCGTCCTATCCGCGAGGTCATGACCGCAGCCCCACTCGTCACCGCTCCAGTGGGAACCAGCCCGTCTGACGCTCTTTCTTTGCTGGCTGCCCACAAGATTGAGAAGCTGCCGCTTGTCGACGCCGACGGTAAGTTGCGTGGGTTGTTCACTCTCAAAGACTTCGTCAAGACTGACAAGTACCCCAACGCCACCAAGGACCCGCAAGGACGGCTACGTGTGGGTGCTGCGATCGGGTTCTTCGGCAACTCGTGGGATCGCGCTATGGCCTTGGTTGAGGAGGGGGTTGACCTCATCGTCGTCGATACCGCTCATGGTCACACCCAGGGTGTTTTTGACATGATCGCCCGGCTGAAGGCCGAGCCAGCTGCCCGGGGGGTTGACGTCGTTGCGGGCAATATCGCTACCTATGAGGCTGCTAAGGTGCTGTGCGCGGCCGGGGTTGACGGCATCAAGGTCGGTATTGGGCCGGGGTCAATCTGCACTACCCGCGTCGTTGCCGGGGTGGGCGTCCCGCAAGTGACCGCGATTTTTGAAGCTTCCAAGGCTGCTCGTCAGTATGATGTGCCGGTTATCGGTGACGGTGGGTTGCAATACTCTGGTGACATCGCCAAGGCCCTGGTCGCCGGAGCTGATTCCGTCATGCTTGGCTCTTTACTGGCTGGTTGCGAAGAGTCTCCGGGCGAGCTCGCCTTCATCAACGGTAAACAGTTCAAGACTTACCGTGGTATGGGATCGATGGGAGCCATGTCGGCGCGCGGCGAGAAGCTGTCCTACTCCAAGGACCGCTATTTCCAGGGCGATGTCACGACCAACGACAAGATCGTCCCGGAGGGCATCGAGGGCCAGGTCGCTTACCGCGGGCCCCTTGGCGCAGTGGCCTACCAGTTGGTTGGTGGGCTGCGTCAGTCGATGTTCTACACCGGGGCTCGCACTATCGACGAGTTGCACGAGCGGGGCCGCTTCGTGCGCATCACCTCGGCGGGCCTGCGCGAATCTCATCCGCACGACATTCAGATGACGGTCGAAGCCCCTAATTACTCTGCCCATTGACGGGCGAGCCGGATATCCGGCAGGAAAGGAATCATGTACGACATCGGACGCAGCAAGCGTGCCACCCGGGCCTACAGCCTGGACGACATCGCCCTCATTCCCTCCCGGCGCACCCGTGGCACCGAGATGGTGAACCTGGAGTGGCGCATCGACGCACTCACCTTCGACTTCCCCATCATGGCCGCCCCCATGGACTCGGTTATGAGCCCTGCAACGGCTATTGAGTTTGGGCGTTTGGGCGGCCTTGGTGTGCTCAACCTTGAGGGTTTGTGGACCCGTTACGAGGATCCCACCCCGTACCTCGAGGAGCTAGCCGGGTTGAGCGACGATGTCGCCACCACCCGTCGGATGCAAGAGATTTACGCCGAGCCGATCAAGGCTGAGCTCATCACCGAACGGATGGCTGAGATCCGGGCCGCCGGGGTGCCGGTGGCGGGGTCGCTGTCACCGAAGAATGCCTCGCGTTTCTCCGAGACGGTGGTCAATGCCGGGGCGGACTTTTTCGTCATCCGTGGCACGACGGTGTCGGCGGAGCACGTGGCCAACGGTGACGACGTTCTCGACCTGCGTAAGTTCATTTACGATCTCGACGTCCCCGTGATCGTTGGCGGCTGCGCCACCTACCAGGCAGCCCTGCATCTCATGCGCACCGGTGCTGCTGGCGTCCTCGTGGGTTTCGGTGGGGGAGCGACCCATACCACCCGCCAGGTGCTGGGCATTCAGGTGTCGATGGCATCTGCGATCGCCGACGTCGCTGAGGCGCGTCGTGACTACATGGATGAGTCGGGGGGACGCTACGTCCACGTCATCGCTGATGGTTCGGTGGGTCGTTCTGGTGACATTGCCAAGGCCATCGCCTGCGGTGCTGACGCTGTCATGGTCGGTTCTCCGTTAGCTCGGGCTACTGAGGCTCCCGGTAGGGGTTGGCACTGGGGAGCGGAGGCATGGCACCCCGACCTGCCGCGTGGTGCTCGGGTTCACTTTGAGCCGGTGGGGACCCTCGCTGAGGTCCTTAATGGCCCTTCTCGTGTCCCGGACGGCACCATGAACCTTGTTGGTGGGCTGCGTCAGGCTATGGCCACCACTGGTTACTCGGAGGTCAAGGAGTTCCAGCGCATCGAGCTGACGATTCGCTAACCGTCCCACCACGCAGAATGTTGTTCCGGTGAGCGGGTGGATAGCTAGCCTTCGGCCATGAGTGAAGTGCCCGATGAATTGGTCGTGTTGCGTGGCGCGATTGACAATATGGACGCCGCCCTCATCCATCTGCTTGCCGAAAGGTTCCGGATTACCCGCGAGGTAGGCCGTCTCAAGGCTGAGTGCGGTCTACCTCCGGCCGACCCCGCCCGTGAGGCTGAGCAAATCGCGCGGTTGCGGCAGTTAGCGGTCGAGTCGAACCTCGACCCCGAATTCGCGCAGAAGGTCATCACGTTCATCGTGGCCGAGGTGGTGCGTCACCACGAAGCTATTGCTGACGAGTCTGGCGACGACTCTAGAGTGGCGGATGCGGGGGAGGCGGATGTCCCTGGGTCGGGCAGCTGAGCTACAGATCAGGCGATGACGTCGCCCTGGTGCACCTTCGACGGGATTCCGACGACGACTGTGCCGGGGGCGACATCCTTGACGACCAACGCGTTGGCGCCGATCTTGCAGTCGTCGCCAACCGTGATGTTGCCAATGATCTTGGCTCCGGCACCGATGAGGACACGGTTGCCAATCGTGGGGTGACGCTTGAACTGTCCGCGGGCGCGGCCGCCGAGGGTCACCTGGTGATACATGAGGACGTCGTCACCGACGACCGCCGTCTCACCAATAACGACGCCCATGCCGTGGTCGATGAAGAACCGGCGTCCAATCGTCGCTCCCGGATGGATCTCAATGCCGGTGATGTGGCGAGACAATTGTGACAACAACCGCGCTAGTGGTCGCAGCGCGGGCTTCTTGACCCACATGGCGTGGGCTAGGCGATGCGCCCAGATGGCGTGAACACCTTGGTAGGCGATGGCGACCATGAGCTTCGAGGTAGCGGCGGGATCCTCGCGCATGGCGGCGTCGAGGTCCTCGATCGCACGTTCCTTGCATCGCTTGAGGGTCCGGAGCAGGGCCGTCGTCTCAGTGCTCATATGTCAACCTCGGTTCTGCCGGTGAATACTGCCGGTGGATGAACCAAACCATATCGAGCCGTGGCCCTCCGGCCAACGGGGACAGGTGGTTTGACGCCATTGTGCGGCATCGTGTCACACGGTCGATGAGGGATCCACGCCGATATGGGGACCGCGAGTGGCGCCAGGTGGGGTCGTGGGCCATAGACTCGCCTTCATGGAACAACTTCACGACGTCGTTCTGGTGGTCGACTTCGGCGCGCAGTACGCCCAGCTCATTGCCCGCCGGGTGCGTGAGGCGAATGTTTACTCCGAGATCGTCCCGCATAACATGCCAGTGCGCGACATGCTCGCTAAGGAACCCGCCGCCATTATTCTTTCGGGTGGTCCGGCCTCGGTCTACGCAGAGGGCGCCCCGAGCGTCGACCCGGCGTTGTTTAACGCTGGTGTGCCGGTGCTGGGCATCTGCTATGGATTCCAGGCCATGGCCCAGGCTCTCGGCGGTCAGGTGGCTCATACCGGAGCATCGGAGTATGGACGCACCAGCCTGTGCATTACGTCCGCGGGGCAGCTTCTGTCCCGTATTCCCCACACCATCAGCGTGTGGATGAGTCACGGCGATTCCGTCTCCCGTGCCCCGGAGGGATTTTCGACGTTGGCCCGCACTGCGGGTGCGCCGGTGGCGGCGTTTGAAGACGTTGAGCGCAGGCTCGTTGGCGTGCAGTGGCACCCCGAAGTGCACCACACGGAGTCCGGACAGACGGTGCTCGAGCACTTCCTTTTCGACATTGCCGGATGCCGTCCTGACTGGAATGCTAGCTCGATCGTCGGCGACCAGATCGCGCAGATTCGTGGTCAGGTTGGTGACCGGCGCGTCATCTGCGGACTGTCGGGCGGCGTCGATTCTGCTGTTGCTGCGGCTTTGGTGCAGCGCGCTGTGGGCGACCAGCTCACCTGCGTTTTCGTCGATCACGGACTGCTGCGTCAAGGGGAGGCTGAGCAAGTCAAGAATGACTTCGTCGCCGCCACGGGCGCTGATTTGGTGGTGGCTGATGAGTCGCAGCGCTTCCTGGATGCCCTCTCCGGGGTCACCGATCCTGAGACCAAGCGCAAGATCATTGGACGCGAGTTCATTCGGACCTTTGAGGATGTTGCCAAGCGTCTCAACGCTGACCAGCCGATCGACTTCTTGGTGCAGGGAACTTTGTATCCCGACGTCGTCGAGTCTGGTGGCGGCGAGGGCGCTGCCAATATCAAGAGCCACCATAATGTTGGTGGGCTCCCCGACGACCTCCAGTTCAGTCTCGTTGAGCCATTGCGCACCCTCTTTAAGGACGAGGTGCGAGCCGTCGGACTCGAACTTGGTCTGCCCGAGGACATCGTCTGGCGTCAGCCCTTCCCGGGCCCGGGGCTGGCTATCCGCATTATTGGCGAAGTCACCGCGGAGCGTCTGGAGGTGTTACGCACTGCCGATGCCATCACACGTGAGGAAATGGGGGCCGCGGGCCTGGATCGCAAGGTATGGCAGTGCCCGGTCGTCCTCCTCAGTGATGTCCATTCGGTAGGGGTACAGGGTGACGGGCGTACTTATGGTTCTCCCATTGTGCTTCGCCCGGTGACGAGCGAGGACGCCATGACTGCGGACTGGGCACGTATCCCGTACGACGTGCTGGAAAAGATCTCGACTCGCATTACGAATGCGTGTCCGCAAATCAACCGGGTGGTACTCGACATCACATCTAAGCCGCCGGCTACCATCGAGTGGGAGTGAGTCCCGTCTCACCGTGAACATGACATGGCCCGTACCTTTTTTGGTGCGGGCCATGCTGTGTTAGTGCGGTCATGTCGGTGAAATCGATGTTTCGGGTTAGTCCGCGTTCGGTAAACGCCGCCATGAGAATGCCACCCTTAAGTACGTGGTCTGTGTCGTGCAATCCGAGGCTGCAAGCCGTGCGAGGAAACGCTCAAGTGCGTACGGGGTGAGGTACTCAGCGGGGTTATGGTGATGGTTCCGGGCGACGTCGCAGGCCCGACCGTCAATCCTTGTACGGGTCGAAGGGGGCGCTGGAACCTTGCGTGCCTTCAGGTTTGTGCGGAGAACGGGTCCGGTCGGCCAGGTCTGTCACCATACTCGATCCGCTGCCCTCGTCGGGGATGATGGCCCATAGGACGAGGTAGATGAGCGGTCCGGAACCTGCCAAGAGAATGAGGAGGGCCGCGACGACGCGGACGACGGTGGGGTCGAGATTGAGGGAGTTAGCGATGCCTTGGCAGACGCCGCCGATGATGCGCCCCTCGCTGGGGCGTATGAGCTTGGTCATGTCATTCCTCCTGAGGGGTGTGCGTGATCGTGATCATGTCGATCTTCCAGATGGTCGATTTTCACCCATGATGCCACGTCAAAGCTGTTCCCCAACTCTGGCGAACAGCGCAATGCGAGGCTTACACTCCGCGTGGCCTCCCGTGCCGTCTTGACGACGGCGGGTAATGCGCGATACGCAACGAGGCCCCGTCAATGACGAGGCCTCGCCGGAGTAGAGGTAGGCCAGGTGATTACTGTGCCTTCTTCTTGGTGATGATGCCCCAAATCCACAGGACGATAAGAGCACCAACGATTGAAATGAGCCAGGTCCAGGGGCTCCAGAATTTACCGAGCGGTTTGTGGAAGATAGCGGAACCGAGCCAGCCGCCGAGGACCGCGCCGATGACACCGAGAAGCAGAGTAACGAGGAACCCGCCGCCCTGCTTGCCCGGCATGATGGCCTTAGCGATGGCGCCTGCGATGAGGCCGAGAACAATCCATCCGATGAATCCCATGGGCCTATCCTCCATTGCAGAGGGTCAGCCGTCCAGTAACTACCGTCGAAACGGATGAAAAATACTGTAAATATAGTTATATGTGACTAATGTCAACTATACCTTGACAAGGGATTACGTATTTTTATTACGCTGCAGACGGAATTCTAGAAAAATGGTCGCCAAGGTGACAGTAGAGCTTCAGTGAGTTTCGCTATGTGAGAGCGCGACTGCCATTCGTCTAAGGTCAGTTCCACACAGTTGGCCATGTCGATCTCGAAAATCTCAGCCATTCGTTGGGCGACGGTGGAGTCAGTGATAGCGACGTTTACCTCATAGTTACCTTGGAGGGATAGCCGGTCAAGGTTCGCTGTACCAATCGTCGACCAAATGCCGTCAATAGTGCAGGTCTTCGCGTGGACCATAGCTCCCTGGTAAAGGAACAGCCGCACACCCTGGTGGAGGAGACGGTCGTAATAGCCCCGGCTCAGCCAGTCGGCGATGACATGGTTCGATTCAGCCGGAATGACGATCCTAACGTCAACCCCGCGAGATGCAGCTTGGTGGAGGGCTGCGACAACGTCGTCATCGGGGATGAGGTAGCCCTGGGTCATCCAGATCCGCTCACTCGCGCGATCGATGGCCTCCAGGTACATGTTCCGGATGGGATAGACCGCCATCCGGGGGGAATTGCGGTGTACAGCGAAAGCGGTATCCCAATAGCGGACGCCGGGAGTGGGTAGTACGGGCTGGTTGCGCCGGGGGATGAGGGCTCCCTTGGGGCGTTGATTCCACATGTCAACAAAGACGCTTTCGAGCTCCCCGACGGCAGGCCCGGTAATACGAGCATGGGTGTCACGCCAGCGGTCGGCGTAGAGGGAGCCGATGTTGTACCCACCGATGTAGGCGACTTTGGAATCGACGATGAGGAGCTTGCGGTGGTCTCGCCCCAGATTGCGTAGCGTCGGTATCCATGAGGGAGTTACGAGAGGTTGGGCTCGCACCTGCACCCCCTCGAGCTGCCGAAAGAATCGTGGGTCCACAACGAGGTTGGCGAAGGTGTCCCACATCGCATAGACCTTGACTCCGCGTGCGGCGGCTTCTACGAGTGCCTGCCGAAAATGACGCCCGACTTCGTCGTTTTTCCAGATGAAGGTCTCAAGGTAGACGGTGTGTTGAGCTGACTCGATGTCGGCGATCATCGCCGCGTAAAGATCACGTCCGAAAGCGAAGATCTCGACCTGATGACCAGACACCTTGAGGGGCTCCGTCGGCGCAGTGGGGAAACGGTATGGGCGACGGCCTCGTCGCTTAATGCCGTTGAAGGTGACTAGTCCGACCATCGTGGCCATCTGGGCGGCAACTATCCCGCCTGCCACCCAGTGCAGTGCGCGGCGAACAGTGAATCTCTGGCGAGGGGCCCAGGTCATGTGCACAGAGTATCGGGCCCTCGTGCACTGGCGACGAGGCGGCCGGCGGCAGGGTCCGGAATTGGTATGTGGTGATATAGGTGGTCGCCACAGTGCTTACCGCCGTAGCGCGCGGCGAGCTAACCAGTTGCCCAGGAACTGCGCCAACTGTACGACGATGATGATCGTCACCACTGCGACGGCTGTGACTGCCCAGTTGTAACGCTGGTAACCGTAAGTAATAGCGAATTGACCTAGACCACCGCCACCCAAAGCGCCGGCGATGGCCGTCATATCGACGATCGCAATGAGGATGTAGGTGTAACCGAGAATCAGCGGCCCTAGCGCCTCCCGGGCAACGACGTCAAAGAGGATCCGCCACGGCCCGGCCCCCATCGCGCGGGCCGCCTCAATAACCCCAGGATCGACGGTGACAAGATTCTGCTCAACAATCCGGGAGATGGCGAAGGTCGCTGCGATGCACAGAGGGAAGGTGGCCGCCCGCACCCCGATGGTGGTGCCGATGACCTTGAGGGTGAGGGGAGCGATCGCCGTCATAAAGATAATGAACGGGATCGGCCTGATGATGTTGACGATGACGTTGAGGATGGTGTGAACGATCTTGTTGGCCAGCAGGCCACCACGCCGGGTGGCATACAGCAAGATTCCCAGTACCAGGCCGCAGATTCCCCCAATGACGAGGGTGATAAGGGCCATGAAGAGGGTTTCCCAAATCGACTGAAGATAGATGGGGCGCAAATAGTCGTTCATCAGTGGGCCTCCTCAGTGGGCGTCGGGACGGTTGCGGATGCGGTTGGTGCCGCCGAATTGGATACCTCGTCGAGGATCCGAGCCGCCTGCTCGACGGCCTGAGCTGGACCAGACAAGGCCACCGTGTAATTGCCCAGCGAGCCGTCGTGTACTTCAATGACGCCGCCGTGGACGATCTGGAAGGACGCCCCGGTACGGCTTATACGGGCTAACGCGTCACCGAACGAGTGACTGGCCACCGAACTGACGTCGACGAGTCGTGCATCTGGGTTTTCCGACTGCAACCGTGCCTGTTCCTCCCCACTCGGGTGCTGGCCGATAATCGTCGCCAGGAAACGCTGGGTGGTCTCTGACTGTGGATGAGTGAAGACCTGCCGGGCGCTTCCAGACTCGACGAGATGGCCAGCTGCTAGTACCGAGACCTGCTGGGCAATCGAGCGGACGACCTCCATCTCGTGGGTGATGACGACGACCGTCACCCCTAGTTCCGCATTGACCCGCTTGAGCAGGGATAGGACATCAGCTGTCGTTTCTGGATCCAGCGCCGAGGTGGACTCGTCAGCCAACAAAATCGATGGTTTAGTTGCTAGCGCTCGGGCAATACCAACCCGCTGTTTCTGTCCGCCCGAGAGCTGGTCTGGATG
>ERZ1029874.160-NODE-160-length-11820-cov-4.651084_pt1 | contig 11820 bp, 12 predicted proteins | sample MGYA00519235_ERZ1029874 | MGnify/ENA primary metagenome ERZ1029874 (study PRJEB33666, sample SAMEA4610926) | skin metagenome | biome: Human-associated habitat; feature: Malodor aspect; material: skin | place: Philippines | collected 2015-08 ...
ACACCTGGGTGATCACGGTGGCGAGCATGAACACGCCGGTGGACAGCCCTGCCAGAGAAGCCGGCTCGCCCGCGTCGATCACGGCGGTGGGCACCACCGGCAGCAGCAGCGCCCACGCCGCGAAGGCCGAGGCCACGGCAACGAGCACGGGGATCAGGCCGCGGGCGCGCCAGACGTTGGTCAGCGATTCAACCTCGCCGCGGGTCAGCGGTTGTTTGGACCATGCCATGTCACATCACCTCCAGGAGCGTAAGGGCTGCGAAGAGCAGGGCCATGACAGCCAGCAGCGCTAACACGGCGGTAACCGCGCGCGGCGCTCCGCGTTGGTAGCTGGACCACACTCCGCCGACGAGAAGCCCCGCCACAAGGCTGAGCACCACCACCAAAATCGGATTCCCGACAGCGGACACCGCAATGACCTCCTTCACAACCGAGTCGATTCCGCCGACATTGTAGACGCTGCATCGAAATCCACGGCCGCTGCCGTCGGGCGGGGCGTTATGCTCGCTGTATGGGAAAGCACGCTGCACCGGTGGGCCGCCAGCGCCCCGGCGAGGTCACGCTCGAGCGCGCCGCCGCCGTATTGGAGGGCCTCGGTTTCAATCCGCTGGTGCGCCCGGACCGCCTGACGGTGGACTGCGAGAACCAGGACGACTTCCTCGAGAACATCGTCTGGGACCAGTGGGGCGAGGACCTCGCCGAGGGCACCGCAACCCGCGTTGTCACCTCCCCGGACAACCGCGAAGAGGGCGTGAAGGTTGTGCTGGGCAACCCGGAGATCGTCGACGGCAAGCCGGTGTTCACTACCGTGACTGTCGACGGCCAGCCCGTCGTGCCGGATAACAACTACTAAACCGCGCGCACGACAAAGCGCCTCGCCCCGGAGATGATCCGGAAGCGAGGCGCTTTGTGTTTCTGCAAAGGCCCTAGCGGTCGTTGACGTAGGACAGCAGGCGCAGGATCTCGGTGTAGAGCCACACCAGGGTCACGGCCAGGCCGAGCGCGACGCCCCAGGAGGCGCGCTCCGGAGCGCCAGTGCGAACCAGCTTGTCGGCGAGGTCGAAGTCCTGCAGGAAGGACAGGGCCGCCAGTACCACGCAGACCACACCGAAGATGATGGACAGCGTGCCGCCGTCGCGAAGCGGGGAGATGCCGGTGAAGATAGCCAGCAGGAAGTTGCCCAGCGCCATGATGGCCACGCCGAAAATCGCGCCGGTGAGCACACGGTTAAAGCGCGGGGTGACGCGGATCGCGCCGGTGCGGTAGACCACGAGCATGCCGATGAACACGCCGACGGTGCCCAGGATCGCCTGGAAGATGAGCGAGCTGGCGTTCGCACTGCCGACGTACCAGCCGGAGACAACGAAGGAGAATCCGCCGAGGAACAATCCTTCAAGCGCGGCGTATGCAAGCGTGATCGGGGCGGAGCCGAAGTTGCGCGAGAACGCGTGAACCAGGATGACCACGAATGCGCCGATCGCGCCGACGAGCGTCAACGTGCTGCCGAGACCAGCGTTGCCGCCGATGAAAATAGCGAAGTTGACCGCGGCGAACGCGATGATCACGGCCAGCGTGATGCCGGTCTTGGTCACCACATCATCCACCGTCAGCGGACGGTCTTGGGAAACCTCCGGCGCGTAACCCTCGGTCTGGGACGGGTAGCCGTAGCCGGCCTGCTGCTCATTGCCAGCCAAGTTCTTCATTACAGGGTTGGTACTTCTCACGTCGTCCAACGTTCCTTTCGAGTCGTGTTGGGACCACTATTCACAGCTTGTAACGCATCGTCGGCCCAAATGGTTCCCAAGCGTAGGATTTTCCCACATGGGTGTGTTCGATCGTTTCCGACGCGGACCGCGCACAGGCGGTGCCACGGTGCTGACCGCACTGGCCACAGCCACCGGCGATGCGCAGGCCCACACGTTTTCGTATCCGGACGTGGACGTCCTGGCGTATTTCGTCGATACGCCTCTGCCCCACGTGTTGTACTGCACGTACGGGCTGTCGCAGGTGGAGTCGTCGCAACGCATCGCGGGCACGCAGACTGAGTTGACGCTGCGCGTACCCGACAACAGCGACGCGCTTCCGCCGAAATGGCCGGCGGACCAGCTGGCGCGGATGGCGCGCAACGTGCGACGCTCTGGCGTGGATATTGAGCCGGGCCACCACCTGTCGTTTGATTCGGGCGCGTTGTCCGGTTTTGTGTTCACCGGCGATCCGGTGCTCGGCCAGGTCGACGGCCCCACCGGTCGGATCCAGTTCACCTACGGGGTGGGGCTCAACGGCGACGACCTGGAGCGGATGCTGCGTTGGGATCCGCTGAAGTTTGCCACGCTCCTCGGCGACTTGTATCCGCTGGGGCTGACGGATCCCGCCCGCGCGCCGCTGTCGACGGACGACAAGGTGCGCTCGCTTCTCGACGACACCGCCAACGCCGAAGGCTCCTCCATCGGTGCCGCCACTGCAAAATACTTGGAGGTCGACGCCGCCGGACGGGTAGATATGGACGAGCGCGCCGCTTCCGCGTTGCTGCGGGCGGCGCGCTACCGGCTGCTTTTCGGCCGGACGTTTGCCCTGGTGCGCGACGACACGTTTTTGCTGTTCGACCCAAACGCAGAGGCAGTGGAGTTAGCGGAAGACCACATCGTGGTGCCCGCCGGCGCGGACGTAGCCAATGAACTACTCGCCGTCTTCGACGCGGCGCCGGGCAGTTACAGCCTGACCACCGCACCGCTGACGTTGAAGGTCATCGACCCGGCGACGTAGCTGTTTTTTACTTGAAGACGACGCCCCACTCGTCGCGCTTGTCCAAAAACGCCTGGGCCTCGCGCTTGGCTGCCTCGAGGTCGTGGCTTGCACCCCAGCCGCACTGCTTCTCGTTCGCCGCCGGCACCTCGTCGGCGCCAACGATGTCGGTGAGCGTCTTTTCCACCAATTCAGCAACCTCGGCCTCGGACGGGTCGCCAGAGAGCATGAGGTAGAAGCCGGTCTGGCAGCCCATCGGGCCGAAATCGATCACGTTGTCGGCGTGGTTGCGCGAGTGTTCGGCGAACATGTGCTCCAGCGAGTGCACCGCCGGCATTTCCAGGTGCTCCACGTTCGGCTGCTTGAAGCGGATGTCCCACTTCACCAGCGTGTCACCCTTCGGCAGTTCCTTGCGGTCCGCGAGCCGGATAAACGGTGCCGCTACCTTGGTGTGGTCGAGGTTGAAGGATTCAACATTCATACGATCGGTCATGGCCCCGACTGTACTGAAGGGAGCAACCTATGCCCACCACGCTCGTCTGGTTCCGCGACGATCTGCGCGTCACCGACAACCCCGCGCTTTCTTGGGCTGCTTCCCGCGGAGAGGTCGTGGGCTTGCTTATCGACGACACCACCGCCGCCCGTCCCATCGGCCGCGCCGCAAAGTGGTGGCGGGATCGCAGTGTGTCGTCGTTAAGCGAAAAGCTCCCAATGGTGCGCGAAACGGGCGATCCGCGCGAGATCGTGCCGCGGCTGGCGCACGAACTTGGCGCGGGGGTGGCGTGGAATCGTCGCTACGACGCCGTCGAGATCGACGCCGAGGTCAAGCGTCTGGTGAATGCACGCACCTTCCCCGGGTTCCTGCTCGCAGAGCCGTGGGAGATCAACTCCGGCGCCGGTACCCCGCACCGGGTGTTCACGCCGTTTTACAAGGCAATGCAACAGCACCTTGCCACGCACCCGCCGCAGCCGGTAGCGGCGCCGGTGCTGGCCGGCGGGGCCCGCCTCACACCGCCGGAAGCACCCTTCTGAGCCAGTGAACTCGCCGAGCACAACACCCCCGGCGAGGAAGCAGCTTTAGATCGCTTCCACGGGTTTCTCACCGGACTCGCCGACGGGCACGGTTACGACAACAACGACCTCTCCCCCGGCGCGACCTCGGGGCTCAGCGCGCACCTGCGCTTCGGTGAACTCTCGCCCGGCTACGTGTGGGCGGAAACTGCTGTCTTTGCCGACGGGCACCCGACCGCGGCCGCCGACGCCTGGGCGTTTTTGCGCCAGGTGGTGTGGCGCGAGTTCGCCTGGCACCGCTACTACCACCTGCCGGATTTGGCGGTGCATAACGTGCGCGGGCGGTTCGACAAGTTTGAGTGGGCGTGGAGTGAAAATGCAGCGCCCTGGCAGCATCCGCAGGCGTTTGCGGATCCCGCAATGGAACCCGATGCTGAGGTCGCCCAGCATCTGGGGCAGTTGGCCCGGTGGCAGCGCGGCGAAACCGGCGTGCCTCTCGTTGATGCCGGCATGCACGAATTGTGGCGCACCGGCCGCATGCACAACCGCGTACGCATGGTCGCAGGCTCCTGGCTGACGAAGAATCTGGGGATTGACTGGCGCCACGGGGAGGAGTGGTTCTGGGACACACTTGTCGACGCCGACGTCGCTTCCAACCCGTTCAACTGGCAATGGGTCGCAGGCTCCGGCGATGACGCCGCGCCGTATTTCCGCATCTTCAACCCGATGACCCAGCAGGAAAAGTTCGATGCGTCCGGCGTCTACGTTTCGCACTGGGCTCCGGAGGCGCTGCTCCCTGGCTACCAAGAGCCGATGGTGGACGTGAAGGAATCACGCAAGGTGGCACTCGCGGCGTACGAGGATATAAAGACCAGTAGTTGATCTCAGACCATTCGGAGTGCTTCTTCAAGAAGATCGCTGATGTTGTCTATCACCGAGGCGCTTTCGACCAAGTCAAGCACTCGCCGCAACGAGGAATCCGATATATCTTCTACTCCCCGAGATTCGTTTTGCGAGTAGCCGGTTCCGCCTGATCTGGAGAGCAACTTGCCCTCATATGCTTTAGCTACCTTGGGCAGTTGGACGAAAAGAGGACGCTGCAGTTCGTCCGCCGTCTCCTCAGCCAATCCGCACACCCATCTCGTTGCCGAGGTGACGTACGCCGCGATGACCAACGCGGCTTCCTGTGCTGCCTCCAACGCGAACGTGAGCTGGAAGTCAAGAAACGACGAGTTACTCAGCGGCCGCACGGCGTCGTTGTCTATCTGGAACATCGGGTTGCCGCTGCGTCGGTTCGCCGCTCTGAGCAACGCAGTTTCCAACTGCTCCCTAGTGTGGTTGACCGCCTCGTACAAAGGGGCAAGGTCCCGCAACGACACCGGAAGCTGAACGTCGACGGCTTTTTGAAGCTTTTTCGATACCTTTCTCGCCTCGGCGGTGAGCGAGAGTGCTCGCGACGCAACAATTTCGAGCTGGTTCAGTGACCCTAAGAGCACGCCGGCGGGAACGTAGGCTCCGTTAATGAGCGCCATGAGATCGCCTCTGTGCAGATCACCAGCCTCACCGAAGATGGAATTGACTAGCCACGCACCGGGTACGACATCCCCGCTGCCGTACGACGCACTCAAATCCACCCGTACATTGTCTAAACCGGAGGCATATCCTTCGCGTAGGCGCTCGTAGGACGACGGAGAGATTCCCGTTCCACCGTTGGAAAGTTGGCATAGCTTGACGACGACAATCCCGCGCGCAATTTTCGGATCAAGACGCTTCGGATGGCCGACGAGGTGCCCTTGGTAGAGGTTCGCAATGGCCTCGCGCTCACGCTTAATCGCATCCAAATGCCCGAACAAGGTAGTGAACCCGTACGCCTGACCACCAGAATCGACGAATTGCTCGATGCGTTGCCGTTCGTCGGCAAGCGCAGCTGCTCTGGTTGACCAGGCTTGAGGCTCAGCTGTTCGCTGCACCGCGCTGCGTAGCTCACTCAATGTGAATGCCATTGCGTTGCTTCCTTTCCCGTTGGTCCACGGCTTTCGGCCATAGCCCCGCGATAAGTATCACGATCGCGCTGATCACCAGAGACCACACCACTAACGTCGATGCGTCGACATTTCTCATCCACTCGAACATAGCGCCACCCGGCTGAAGCCCGTCTCCATCCACGGACACCTCAGCGAAAGCCGTCTGAATCAGCGAGATCGCTAGCGACACCAAAGTAAGAGCACCCAGGGCGAACAACGTATTTTCCATCACCTTGTTCTGGCTGCGTTGCACAAGTTCGGAACGCCCTTGCACGATATGCTCGAGTCGCTGCAGTCGAGTGTCCACGTCCTTATGCACTTCCTCGTATTTCCACGCGCCGAGAACGGCTTCGACAATTTCACGGAACTGGGGTTGCGATTCCGTGCGAGTCCTCTCCCGCATCACAGATTCCATGGCGAGCTCAAAGTGAAGGTCAATTACACCGCGGACAAGTCGGTCGCGAACCTTTCTTCCGGAACTCAGCAACTCTAGATACCCCAGCGAAATCCGTTCGATGTCAGTCAGATAGCACCAGAGGTACTGCGCGTGGATCAGAGGCTCCACCACCGAATCAACCCCAAAATCCCGTCCGTGGTCGGGGTGGTAGACCAAAACGTTGTTGCCCCAGCTCGCATGAAACTCGGCCCCCTTACTCAGCGTGACTTTTCGTTTCTCGTCCTGCTGGAACCAGCGCTGCGGCAATGCTGGCTCCCCTGCCCCGTGCTCAAGTGATAGTTCGCGACGCGGGAGAAGTAACGTTCGGTTCACCCACCGGACAGAAGGAGCGGAATCGGCATTCGCGCTGTAGTGCTTTGCAGTGAACTCTTCGAAGATTCTCGTGGTTATCTGTTCGAATCGTTCTATTTGGTGCGGTCGTAATAGCGCATCATCACGTACCTCCACGAGAGAGACCATTAGGTGCATCTCCTGTTGGTTGTACAACGTCGGCGGACTCACCTTGAGTATCCCGTCGAATTGAGCGGCGACCTTTAACATCTCCGCTCGGGTAGCGATCGTTGCCTCAGCCCGCGGGCGCGTCAGACTAGCCGATTCACCAGCCCTACTCGAAAATGCGGTATCAAAGTCAGAATTGCCGAACACGTTTTTGCCTTTGACGTGGTAAGGGTCCACATCTCGCAGCGGCGCAACACAGAGAACGAACATAATCTATGAATCTACGGGGCCTTGGGCATTCGCGCTCCACCCGCGTAGGCTTCCGAATTGTGAAACTGATTGAAAAACTGCTCGTCCCGATGTTCGCCGGCGCCGGCGTGTTGCACTTTGTAAAGCCGGAGCCGTTCGACGGCATCGTGCCCGAATCGCTGCCGGGGTCCCCGCGCACCTACACCTACGCCTCTGGGGTCGCGGAACTTACGGCCGCCGCGCTGCTGGCCAACAAGAAGACCCGCCCGCTCGGAGGCAAGTTCGCCGCGACGCTGCTCGCCGCTGTGTGGCCCGCCAACTTCAACATGGCGTGGCAGTGGCGCGACGAGCCGTGGCAGAAGCAAATCATCTCCATTGGTCGCTTGCCGCTCCAGATTCCCCTGATCAAGGCTGCCCTGTCGCTGGGAGATCGCTGAGGGCACGATTGCTAAGCGACGAACCCCCGGCGCTAAAGTAACTAACCTGTGCCCACGCTACGTGCCCGCCCTCGACGGGCTTCGCACGATCGCGGTCTTCCTCGTTATCGCCTACCACCTCGATGTCCCCGTCTTTCAGGGCGGCTTGCTTGGCGTCGGGGTATTTTTCACCCTTTCCGGCTATCTGATCACGCTGGGGCTGATGAGCTCCAAGCTTCGCGACGACACCATGCGTTTGTCGTCCTTCTGCTTCCGTCGTTTTCGTCGTCTCGCGCCGGCAATGCTCACAACCGTCGCTGCGGTGGTGGTGCTCAGCGCCGCACTCGAACCTGACGCGTTGAAAACTCGCGGGTGGGAAGCGCTGAGCTCAGTGTTCTACGTGAACAACTGGCACAACATCGCCACCGGCGCCTCGTATTTCGACCGCTTCCAAGGCCCAGGGCCGTTAGACCACATGTGGTCGCTGTCTATCGAGGAACAGTTCTACCTCGTGTGGCCACTTCTTCTGTGGGTGTTGCTGAAAGTGCTGCGTAAACCGCGTCTCGTCGCTGCGGCGACGGCGCTTCTGGCTACTGCTTCATACCTGCTCATGGCCGTACTAGCCACCCCAGGCGTGGATCCCACCCGCATCTACGAAGGGACAGACACCCGCGCCGGGGGGCTCCTTCTTGGCGCCGCCCTAGCCATCGTGGTGGCCACCCGGAGCCACGAAGGCAAGCGCATTAGTTTCGGACCGGTTGCATCGGTGCTCATCGGCACCATCGGTATTGGCGGCATTGTCCTGCTGAGTGTCACGATCGGGCAAAACGACATCGTGCTCTACCGCGGGGGCATGCTCGCGTTGAACCTCGCCACGGTGTGCGCGCTAATCGCCGTCTTGCCGTCAAAGGGGCCGTGGTCGACGCTGCTCGGCTGCGCGCCGATGCGCTGGCTCGGTGAGCGGTCGTACGGCATCTATCTCTGGCACATGCCGGTGATTTACTTCTTGCCGGACGAGTGGCTGCGCGACCAGCCGGTCAAAGCCGGGGCCGTCGCAGTGCTCATCTCCGTGTTGCTTGCCGCGGTGAGCTGGTCAGCGTTTGAAAACCCGATCCGCCGCGACGGTGTCGTCGCACCGTGGCGCGCCCGCCGCGAGCGCCCGCTGGCCGCGTGGCGGCCGGTCACAGTCGGTTCCACGATCACGCTGGCGGCGATCGTCGCCATCGGTGCTCCAGCTGCCCTGACCAATAGCAGCACAAACGGTGGCACCGCAGCTCCCGCGATGACGCTCGACGACGGCGCCGGCCGCGCCACCGCATCCACCTCCGCGCAACCGCCTGAGGACGAATCGAAAACCCCGGAAGTGAACAGCTGGGCGGACGCTCCCGCAGACGCATCGATGTCGTGCAGCGAGGTCTACCACGTCGGCGACTCGACCTCGATTGGCATGTTCGACGAAGCTCAACTTCCGGAGCGCGCGGAGACGGCCTCGGGTCGCTACCTCGAACGCGGTGCCGGTGCCGTGGAACCGAGCGTGTTCGGCGCACGCGCCACAACCGTCGGCTGGGAGGGCGACGGCGTCGTCTTCCCCTCGGCGCTGCAGTCGGTGCAGGATTTGCTCGCGGCCGGCGTGGACGACGAGGCGTGCTGGGTCATCGCCACCGGTGTCAACGACGCCGCCAACGCTGTCGCCGCCCGTGATTACGGTTACGACACCACCGGCGAGATGGAGACGAATATCCGCACGATGGTGGAGCTCCTCGACGGCTACCGGGTGATATGGCCGACTGCCGCCACCGGCAGCCCCTCAAACCCGTATTACGACAACTCCAACATGGAGGAATTCAACGCGTCGCTGCGCAAGGTGGCAGCGGAACACCGCAACGTGGTGGTGTTTGACTGGGCGCAAGAAGCCCGAGCACACCAGGAGTGGTTCCTCGCCGGTGACGAAGTGCACTACAACGCAGACGGAAACGACGAGCGGGCGAAGCGTTTTGCCGACGCGCTCGCCACCGCATTCCCGCAAGGCATCGACATGGCCGACGTACCGATGAATGCTGAAGTGTCCTCCGACGGAACACGGCGCGAAGGTTAGTACTTGTGCCCCCAGTCGGGTTCGAACCGACACTGAACGGATTTTAAGTCCGCTGCCTCTGCCAATTGGGCTATGGGGGCGCCGGAGAAATATGGTACTTCCCCGGTGCCTCCCGGCGGGAATCGCCTGGAAGAACTCGCCGAGCGGAAGTGGCTTTGCCGCCGTACACTCCCTGTGCGGAATGTAAGTTTCGCGTAAGTGTTTCGCTCAGTCTCTTTCAATTCCCAAGGCAGTGGCACATGAATATCCAACTCCCTCCCCCGCTCAATCAATTGGTCAAGGACCTCAACCTCGAACAGCTCATCGCAGCTGTCGCTGGCGCATTCCTCGTTGGCGGGCTGGTCGGCGGCGCCATTGTTGCAGCAACCGGTGGCAGCTCAGAGCATGCCGGTTCCAGCAACCGCGGCGATTCCCCGGCCACCTCCACACCTGCTCCCGAGGTGACTGGCCCGGTCCTCGAGGGCCGCGCTAAACTCTCCGCCCTCTACCAGGCACCGGGCCCTGACTCGGGCAAGGACGCCTTCGACGGCAACGGGCAAACCCACCCGTTTAAGGGCCAGGTCATTCCGGGGTTCTCCGGCATGATCGAAATCGGTGACGGCACCTTCTACGCACTGCCCGACAACGGCTTCGGATCGAAGAAGAACTCCTCGGACTTCCTCCTGCGCGTCTACACAGTGAAACCGAATTGGGAGACGGCCGAGACGGCTCCAGACCCGAAGAACACTGGCGGCGTTGAGGTCCTCGACTACATCTCGCTGAAGGACCCCAACGGCAAGATCCCGTGGGACATCGTCAACAACGACACTGAAGATCGTCTGCTCACCGGTGCAGACTTCGACCCGGAGTCGTTCGTCCAGGCCGCCGACGGTTCCTTCTGGATCGGCGAAGAGTTCGGCCCCTACATCCTGCACGTCGATGAAAACGGCACCCTGCTCGAAGCGCCCTACGCGTACCCGGGGGTGAAGAGCCCATCGAACCCGACGCTTGACGACGAACAGCCGAACCTGCGCAACTCCAAAGGTTTTGAAGCAATGGCATGGGACGGCCGATACCTGTACCCGATCTTCGAGGGCTACCTCGACAACGCGAAGGACAAGCGTGAGCGCGTCATTTCCCAGTTCGACACCGAAACCGGCGAATACACCGGCAAGACGTGGACCTACCTCGCCGAGGGCGACGACGCACTCATCGGCGATGCTTTCCTGACCAAGGACGGCCGCCTGCTCGTGCTCGAGCGCGACGACTTCCGCGGCTCGGATGCGGAATTGAAGAAGGTCTTTGAGGTCGCGGACTTCAAAGACACCGAGGCTGGCACGACGGTAAACAAGGCGCTCATGGCGGATCTGCTCGACATCGCCAACCCGGACAAGATCGGCATGGTTTCCGACGCCCGCGCCTACGGTGTCGGCGATCCGTTCGCGTTCGCACTGCTGAGCGTCGAGACCATCGTCCAGTTGGAGGACGGCCGCTACCTCACCGCATTGGATAACAACTTCCCCGGCGACGACGGCCGCTACCGCGGCAAACCAGACGACACGGAGATGATCATCTTCTCCGTGAAGTAGCTGCTCACTGCCCGCGGGACTCGCCCAGTAATCTGGCAACCGAATTGCCAAATTACCCGGACGGAGATCCCACTTGACCAGGCAATGGTTCTTTCTAGTCCCCTGCGCACTCGGTGCGCTGGGGCTTTTTGTCGCACGCCGAGCCGGTGACGGCACCGCCGGGTTCTACTGGGCAACCGCGTTTACAGCCGTGGTCTACATCTCCGCCTGGTGGATGATGGGCAACCGCCGCGCGTTCGCCGGCCCAAACAAGGCACACGACGTGCTCCGCGGCGTGCTTATCGGCGCCGCACTGGTGGTGGTGTTCATGGTCGGCGCGCTCGTGGTCAGCCGGATCCCGCTGCTCTCCGGCCCCGTGGCGGAGATCCTAGACACGCCCAATAAGGGTGGGTATCTGCTGACGCTGCTGGTGCTCGTCGTCAACGGCGTCGGCGAGGAACTTGTCTTCCGCGACGTTGTGCCGCGCCAACTGCGCGCTGGCGGGCAAAGCGTCGTCCAGGCTGGCGTGTGGTCGACCCTGATCTACTGCGTGGTCACCATCGTCATGGGTGTGCCGCTGCTCGTGTTTGCCGCGGGCGTGCTGGGCGCGGTGACCTATTTTGAGGCGGTGCGCACCGGCAGGTTGTACTCCCCCATCGCGGTCCACCTGACGTGGAGCATCGGAATGCTGTTCATCCTGCCGGCGATGTTGTAGCACCTACTCGCTAACGGAGAAGACCTTTTTCTTCGGTTCGTCGGCCACCGTGGATCCCGCAACCGTGATCTTCGGCGCGTCCAACATGTCCGCCAGAAGGTCCGCGACCCACTGCAGCAGTTCCAT
>ERZ1029874.161-NODE-161-length-11799-cov-36.116315_pt1 | contig 11799 bp, 10 predicted proteins | sample MGYA00519235_ERZ1029874 | MGnify/ENA primary metagenome ERZ1029874 (study PRJEB33666, sample SAMEA4610926) | skin metagenome | biome: Human-associated habitat; feature: Malodor aspect; material: skin | place: Philippines | collected 2015-08 ...
GCGCCGTATTCCGCGGCAAGCGCGTTCGCGGCGACGAGCGCGGCGGCGGCGTCCGCGGAACCGCCGGCCATCCCGCCGGCGACGAAAACGCGCTTGTCCACCTCGATGCGCACCTTCGGCAGCGCCACGCCCGCGCGCGCGGCGACGGCCTCGACGGCGCGCCACGCGAGGTTTTTCGGCCCATCGATGTCCTCGCCCGGCCGGTCGACGAAAAACGTCGTGCGCATCGACTCGACGACAGGCCCCGCCCCCGGCTCGCCCACGACAGCGAGGCGCACCGTCTCGCGCCGGTCCACCGCGTGGAAGACGCTCACCAGGTCGTGGTAACCGTCCGCGCGCGCCTCGCCGACGCCGAGGTGGAGATTCACCTTGCCCGGCGCGGACGCCACAATCTCACGCACCACGGCGGGCCTCCCCGAGCCGGACGAAGTCGTCCACGGTGAGCTTCTCGCCGCGCAGGCCCGGGTCGATCCCGGCCGCGCGCAGCGCCTCCTCCGCGTCCGTCGCCGAGCCGTAGAGCGGCGCGAGCGTTGAGCGCAGCGTCTTGCGGCGCTGGGCGAACGCAGCGTCGACCAGCGGGAACACGGCGTCGCGCAGGTCGCGGGGGTGGCCGGAGGTGACGTCGATACGCACGAGCCCCGACTCGATGTTCGGCGCCGGCCAAAAGACGTTTTTGCCGATCGTCCCGGCGCGCGAGACGTCGCCGTAGAACGCGGCCTTGACGCTGGGCACGCCGTACACCTTCGAGCCGGGCGTTGCGGCGAGGCGGTCGGCGACCTCCTTTTGCACCATGACGAGCACTCTGCGTATCGACGGCAGCTCCGCCAGCAAATGCAGCAGCACCGGCACCGACACGTTGTAGGGCAGGTTGGCGACCAGGGCCGTCGGCTCGGCGCCGACCGCGGCGAGGTCGGCCCGGCGCGCCTGGAGCGCGTCGGTGTTGATGACGGCGAGGCGGTCGGCGAACTCCGGCGCGCGCTCGGCGACGGTGCGCGGCAGGCGGCCGGCGAGGCGCGGATCGATCTCGAGGGCGGCGACGCGCGAGACCGTGTCCACGAGCCCGAGCGTGAGCGAGCCGAGGCCGGGACCGACCTCGACGACGACGTCGTCCGGCTCGAGTTCCGCCGCCGCGATGATCATCCGCACCGTGTTCGGGTCGTGGAGGAAGTTCTGGCCCAGCTTCTTCGTGGGCGTGACGTCGAGCTCGGCCGCAAGCTCGCGGATCTCCGCGGGGCCGAGCAGCTGCGACTGCGCCATCTAGCGGATGCCCAAGCGGGCGGTGCAGGCCGGCCAGGCGCCCCAGCCCTGTGCCGCCTGGACGCGCTCGGCGACGGCGATCTGTTGCTCGCGGGTAGCCTGGTCGGCGCTCGGTGCGTAGGCGGTGCCGCCGTAGCCGGCCCAGGTAGACGGGGTGAACTGCAGGCCGCCCTGGAAGCCGTTGCCGGTGTTGATCGCCCAGTTGCCGCCGGACTCGCACGCGGCGATGGAGTCCCACACGCTGCCGTCGGCCACGGACGGGGCCGCGGCACCCGTGTTGCCGGAGGCCGCCTGCGCCTTCTTCGTGCCGCGCGCGATGACGGCCGGCTTGGCCTTCTTCACTTCCTTCTCGCTCGCGACGCCCTCGGACTCGACGACGCCGTTGACGGTCACGGTGCGGTGGATGACCTTCGTCTCGCCCTGCACGGCCTCGCGGCGAACCTTTTCGGTGCCCTCGTCGAGCGTGTCGTCGTCGACGTACTCGGCCGGCACCTCGACGACGACGGTCTCCGGGCGGTCCGTCGTGGTCACGCGGTCGAGGACGATCTCCATACCCGGCGTGATCGGGTCGGTGAGCGCGTGGTTGAGGCGGTCGTCGGAGTCGAACGTGACGCCGCGGGCGGCGAGCAGCTCACCGACGGTCTTCGCGGCCGCGGAGACGTAGACGAGGTTGCCGCCGTCGCGCAGCGCGACGATCTTCGGCGTGGTCACCGCGACGTTGAGGCCGTCGGTGACCGGCTGGTCACGGTCGACGTCGAGCGCCGCCGCGCCGGCCACGCCCGCCTGATCGAGCAGCTCACCGACCGTGCTCGCGGTAGACGTGAGCTGCTGCGCCACGCCGTCGACAACCACGGCGACCGGCTTCGCGGTGCGCACCGTCACCGTGTCGCCGCTGGCCAGCTTCTCCTCCGGGGCCGGGTAGACGAGGTCCTGCGGCGCCACCTCGACGCCCGCGGCCTGCAGCGCGCCCGCGACGTCCCCCGCGTAGGTGCGCACGTGCTGCGCCTCGCCGTTGACGTCAACGGTGACCTGCTTCTGCGCGGCCACCGCGGTGCCCGCCGCGCCGACGAGCGCGGCGCCGGCGACGGTGCCGGCCGCGACGCGCCTCGCTGCCGAGTTCTTCGGGTTGATCCGCTTCATCTGACGGGACATGCGTGCATCCTTCACGACGGTGCTGGGAGTGAACCCGGGTAACAATACGGTAACGCCCGCCCGGTTTCAAGGCCTTGCCCGCGCCTATGTGTCGAGGTCACACCCCATAGACCCGGGAAAACGTCTCTCCAATCTCACGAGCCACATCGGCCACTTCCATGCCCCTCGCATCGGCGAGAACGCGCGCGGTGTGGCCGATGAGCGACGGCTCGTTGCGCGCCCCGCGGAACGGCTCCGGCGTCATGTACGGCGCGTCCGTCTCCACGAGCAGCTGCCCGGGCGGGGCGAGCCGCGCAGCCTCGCGCAGCTCCTCGTTGCGCTTGAACGTGACGTTGCCGGCGAAGCTGAGCACGTAGCCGCGCTCGATCGCCTCGCGCGCCACGTCGAGCGGGGACGAGAAGCAGTGCAGGATGACGTGCTCCGGCCGCGGCGCGTCGTCGAGGATGCGCAGCATCGCCGCGTCGCCCTCCCGGTTGTGGATCATGAGCGCCTTGCCCGACTCCACGGCGAGCTCGATGTGCCAGCGAAACGCCTCCTCCTGCACCTCGAGCGGGGCGGTTCCCTCGGCGTCGTGGGTGAGCCAGTACGTGTCGATGCCGGTCTCCCCCACCGCCACGCAGCGCTCGTCGGCGGCCATGGCGGTGAGGCGGGCGCGTGCGGCGTCGTCAAGCTCGAGCGCCCTCGTCGGGTGGATCGCGCACGCCGCGAACACCCGCTCGTGCATGTGCGCGGCCGCGAGCGCGTCCTCCGCCTCCGCGAGCCCGTCGCCGACGGTGCACATTCGCTCCACCCCGGCGGCCAGCGCGCGGCCCACGATCGCGTCGACCTCCTCCTGCGTGCGCGCGCCGCAGGAGGCGAGGTGGGTATGGGCGTCGACGAGGCCGGGGATCGGCTCGGCGGGCACGGGAGTGGGACGAGGTTTCTTCTTGCTCATACGATGCAGACTATGGCATTTGCAGACATCGACTCAGCTACCCACACCCAAATCGACGCCGACCTCGCCGAAGCCGCCGGCCGCGGCGTCAACGGCTCCCCCGCCGACATCGTCGGGTCCTTCGAGGCGGAACTCGCCGACTACCTCGCGCTCCCCCTCGACGCGCGCCGCTCCTACCCGCGCGGCGAGACCGCGCGCCTCTACGGCACCGCGCTCGGCCAGGCGCTCGTTCGCGAGGGCTTCTCGTGGCAGTTGCTTAGCGACGCCTACGGCACCGACCTCGTCGTCGTCAAAGACCCGGGCGGGCCCGGCGAGAAGTACACCGCTCCGCTTGTCGTCGTGGACCAGCGCTTCGAGGACGAAGAGCCCGGCAAGCTCACGGAGTTCCTCGGGCAGTTCCTGTAGCGCGGGCGGCGCCCCCGCACCACGCCCCCGCACCACGCCCCCACACCACGCCCCCACCGCCCCAACACCGCGGATCCAGCTACTAAGAGCCAGCTAATCGGCTCTGGGGATGGCGATTAGCTGGGTCCTGGTAGCTGGATCTGCCGAACTGGGGCGCCGACCCGGGCTCGGACGCCGCCCGCCGACCCCCTACTGCACCGGCGCCCACTCCGGGCCGGTCTCGCCGAGCTCCGGGTCGAGCTTCGCGATGAGCGGCTCCGGCTTCGCAAGCGGCGTACCGGGGACGACGTCCACGCGCTGCCACACGGCCTGCTGCTGGGTGTAGTCGCCAGTGATGGTGGGGTAGGTCTGCCCCTTCTCGGGCAGGCCGACGCCGACGAGGTTGTAGTCCGCGTCGTCGACGACCTCCTCCACGCGCGGCACCGCGGCCCACTGGCCGGTGCGGCCGAGCGTCTCGTGAACTTTCTGCGCGGTGTGCGGGAGGAACGGGGTGAGCATCGCGTTGCAGTCGGAAACCACCTGCAGCGCGATCCACAGCACGGTGGCCAGGCGCTCGCGCTGCGCGTCGTCCTTCGCCAGCTTCCACGGCTCCTGCTCCGCGATGTAGGCGTTCGCCTCGCCGACAACGTGCATGACTTTCGTGATGGCGGCCTTGAAGTGCGCCTTCGCCAAGTCGGCGCCGGCCGTGTCGAACGTCTCGGCGGCGAGGGCGAGGATGCGCTCGTCGGCGTCTTCAAGCTCGCCCGGCACGGGGACCTGCCCGAAGTTCTTGTGCGCCATGGACACGGTGCGGTTGACCAGGTTGCCCCACCCGTTGGCCAGCTCGTTGTTCACGCGGCGAACGAACTCGTCCCAGGTGAAGTCGGTGTCGTTGTTCTCCGGGCCGGCGACGGCGATGAAGTAGCGCAGCGGGTCGGGGCCGAACTCCTTGAGGAAGTCCTTGACGTAAATGACCACGCCCTTCGACGAGGAGAACTTCGAGCCGGACATGGTGAGGAACTCGGAAGAGACGACCTCGGTGGGCAGGTTCAGCTCGCCGAGCTCGTGGGCCTCGCCGCCCTTCGAGCCCTTGCCGGCGTAACCGAGCAGCTCCGCGGGCCAGATCTGGGAGTGGAACGTGATGTTGTCCTTGCCCATGAAGTAGTAGCCGGGCGTGGCCGGGTCCTGCCAGAAGTCCTTCCACGCGTCCGGGTTGCCGGAGCGGTGGGCCCACTCGATGGAGGCGGACAGGTAGCCCACCACGGCGTCGAACCAGACGTAGAGCTTCTTCGACGGGTTGTCCTGCCAGTCCTCCACCGGGATCGGGATACCCCAGTCGATGTCGCGCGTCATCGCGCGCGGGCGCATGTCCTCGAGCAGGTTGAGCGAGAACTTCAGCACGTTCGGGCGCCAGTCCTCGCGGGTGGACAGCCACGCTTCGAGCGCGTCGTGCAGCGCGGGCAGGTCGAGCATGTAGTGCTCGGTCTCGATGAACTCCGGGGTCTCGCCGTTGATCTTGGACACCGGGTTGATCAGGTCCGCCGGGTCGAGCTGGTTGCCGCAGGTGTCGCACTGGTCGCCGCGGGCGTCGGTGGCGCCGCAGATCGGGCATGTGCCCTCGATGTAGCGGTCCGGGAGCGTACGGCCTGTCGACGGCGAGATCGCACCCTTCGTGGTCTCCTTGACCATGTAGCCGTTGTCGTTGAGGCCCCGGAACAGCTCCTGCACCACCGCGTAGTGGTTGCGGGTGGTGGTGCGGGTGAACAGGTCGTAGGACAGGCCGAGGCCAGCGAGGTCCTCGACGATCTGGGCGTTGTAGCGGTCCGCGAGCTCCTTGACGGTCACGCCTTCCTTGTCCGCCTGCACGAGCAGGGGCGTGCCGTGCTCGTCGGTACCGGAGACCATGAGCACGTTCTTGCCGGTCATTCGCTGGTAGCGGGCGAAGACGTCGGAGGGCACGCCGAAGCCGGCGACGTGGCCGATGTGGCGCGGGCCGTTGGCGTACGGCCAGGCAACGCACACAAGAACGTTTTGGTTGGTCTCAGCAGCAGTCATGCCACCAGCATAAGTTATGGCCCTGCGCGGCACGGAAATGCCGGCGGGGCCGAAACCGGAGGGCGTCGTCAAGCGAAATTCGCTACTTCGCGCGCGGCTTGAGGCGTCCCCTCATCTGCGCCTTGCGGGCCTCCAACTCCGCCTGGTCGCGGTGCACGCGGCGCTCGATGGCGAGCTGGCGGGCGAAGCGTTCCTGCTCCTTCTTGTCCAAGTAGATCGTGTCGTTCGACATGTCCTTGACAATCGCGAACATGAGCGCGATCAGGATGAACAGGAACGGCGTCGCGGCGACGATGGTGACGGACTGCAGGGAGTTCAGCGCGTCGGAGCCGCCGGAGATGAGCAGCGTCAGGCCGACGAACGCGGTGGCCAGGCCCCACACTGCGGCGAGCCAGGGCTTCGCCTCAGACTTGCCGGACTGCGTCATCGACGCCATCACGGTGGATGCCGAGTCGGCGGAGGTAATGAAGAACGTAGCCAGCAGGATGAGGGCGAACAGGCCCATCAGGTGGCCGCCGGGGAAAGCGTGCAGCAAGTTGAACAGCTGCTCTTCGGCGCCGTTTTCGCTGTAGATCGACTCGCCGTTCTGCTCCATCTTGATCGCGGTGCCGCCGAAGATGGAGAACCACGCGGTGGACAGGCCAGCCGGCACGAGCAGGACGCCGAGGCAGAACTCGCGGACGGTGCGGCCGCGGGAAATGCGGGCGAGGAAGGTGCCCACGAACGGGGACCAGGAAATCCACCACGCCCAGTAGAAGATGGTCCAGGTGGAGAGGAACTCGCCTGCTTCGCCGTCGGCGCTTTCGGCGGTGCGGGCCGCCATCTCGAAGAAGTTCTGCAGGTAGTTGCCGATCGCGGTGGGCAGCATGTTCAGCTCCGCCACCGTCGGGCCAAGGACGAAGACGAAGATCGCGAGGATGGCCGCGATGACCATGTTGGTGTTGGACAGCCACTGGATGCCCTTGGACACACCCGACATCGCGGACAGCAGGAACGCCAGGGTGAGCACCGCGACAATGCCGATGGTCAGCTTGTTCGAGGGGTTATCGACGAAGCCGGAGGCCTCCAAGCCGGAGCTGATCTGCAGTGCGCCGAGGCCGAGGGAGCAGGCGGTGCCGAAGATGGTGGCGACCACGGCGAGACCGTCGATGAGTTTGCCCACCCAGCCGTTCGCCGCCTTCTCTCCGATGAGCGGGATGAAGGCGCTGGAAAGGAGCTGCTTGCGGCCGAGGCGGAACGTCGAGTACGCGATGGCCAGGCCGATGATGGCGTAGACCGCCCAGGGGTGCAGCGTCCAGTGGAGCATGGTTTGCGCCATGGCTGTGCCCACCTCGTGCTTTTCGTGGCCGGGCACACCGTCGCGGTACATCGACAGCGGCTCGGAAGCGCCGTAGAACATCAGGCCGATGCCCATGCCGGCGGCGAACATCATCGCGATCCACGAGGTGGTGGAGAATTCGGGGCGCTCGTCCGCGGTGCCGAGGCGAATCTTGCCGAAGCCGGACAGGGCGATGACGAGCACGAAGATGACGAACACGGTGCCGCCAAGCACGTAGGCCCACCCGAGGTTCTCGATGACCCAGGTGAACGCCGAGTTGGCGAAGTTTGAGAAATTGTCCGGGGCGAGCATGCCCCACAGGACCATGGCCGCGACAATCACCGCGAGCGGAATGACGATGCCCCAGTTGACGGGGGCGTTATCGTCGTCGGCGGCGCGCTCGATGCGCTCCTCCGGGGCGGTGTATTCGTGGTGCACGCCGTCGCGTTCAGCGCGCAGCAGCGAGGCCAGCTGGCCGACTGCGGAAGCGTTGTTGTCTTCTAAGGGATCCGTACTCCGCGGCTCCACTGTGGGATCGTGGGGATCCTTCTGGAGGTCACGCTGAGACATAGACATCTCCTCGCTTGTTTTCAGGAATATTCAAGGGCGCAAGCAGGCTAACGTACTTACCACCTGCATGCGAACCGGAAATCCTGCACGCGAGGCGTGCCCGACCCCTACCCCCGCGCCGCGAGCGCCGCGTCGTAGAGGTCCCCCACCTTCACGCCGTGCTCCTTGGCCACCCGTTTCACCGCGTCCTTGAGGCGCTCGCCCGTATCGACGAGCTCCGCCACCTGCCCGACCAAATCCTCCGGCTCGCGCTGCTCGGTCTCCCCGCCCTCGATGACGAGCGTGATCTCCCCGCGCACGCCCCCGGCCGCCCACTCGGCCAGCTCGCCGAGGGTGCCGCGCTTGACCTCCTCGTACGTCTTGGTCAGCTCGCGGCACACCGCGGCGCGGCGGTCGCGGCCGAGGACGCTGGCGGCGTCGATAAGCAACTGCTCAATGCGGTGCGGGGACTCGAAGCAGCACACGGCGCGGCGCTCGCCCGCGAGCGACTCGAGCCACGCCCGGCGCGCGCCGGGCTTGCGGGGCGCGAAGCCGTCGAAGATGAAGTGGCCGACGTTGAGGCCGGACAGCGCGAGCGCCGTGGTCACCGCCGACGGCCCGGGGATGCAGGTGACCGGGACGCCCGCGTCGTGCGCGGCGGCGACGATGGAGTGGCCGGGGTCGGAGACGAGCGGCATGCCGGCGTCGGTGACCACGAGGACGGTGCCGGTGCGCGCCGCGTCGAGGAGGTCCTGCGCGCGGGCGTCCTCGTTGTGGTCGAAGTTGGACACGACGCGCCCGGTGATCTCCACCTCGAGCGCGGCGGCGAGCGCCCGGGTGCGGCGGGTGTCCTCCGCGGCGACGACGTCCGCGCTGCCGAGCGCGTGGGCGAGGCGCGGCGAGGCGTCCGCGATGTTGCCCAGCGGGGTGGCCGCGAGCACGATCCCGGTCGGCGGGAGCGACGCCGCGACATCGGCCTCGGTACCGGCCGCGACATCGGCCTCGGTGGCGAAGGAATCGTGCGGGGCGGACATAGAGGTAAAGCATACGCGCCAGGCGCTAGTATCTTCGTCCGTGACCACTATCGCGAGCACAGCACACGAAACCAACGGACCGGACCACGCACCCGGTGCGGCGGCTGTCGGCGCAGCAAGCGGGCTGCACCCGAAGCGGCCCGCCCCGAGCGCGCCGGTGACCACCCCCTGGACGCGGCGCGACACCGTCGCCGTGACGGTCATCGGCTTGCTCGCGGCCTTCACGCGCTTCCTCGGGCTGACCGAGCCGACAAGTTCCGGCACCCCTGTCTTCGACGAGAAGCACTACGTGCCGCAGGGCTGGGACATGGTGCGCGACCGGTTCAACCCGGTCCTCGGCGGCATCGAGTCCAACCCCGCCTACGGCCTCGTCGTGCACCCGCCGCTGGGCAAGCAGCTGCTCGCCATGGGCGAGACGGTCTTCGGCTACACCCCGCTCGGCTGGCGCATCATGACCGCGCTGTTCGGTGTCGCCGTCATCGTCTTCACATTCCTGCTCGCCCGGCGCGTGAGCCAGTCCACCAGCATCGCCGTCCTCGCCGGCGTCATCGCGCTGTGCGACGGCGTGCTGCTCGTGTCCGCGAAGTTCGGCATGCTCGACGTCTTCCAGGTGCTCTTCATCGTCATGGCCGCGTGGACCATTGCCGGTGACATGCGCCAGGTACACGAGCGCTGGCACGATGCGTGGCTCGCCGGCAAGCTCGAGACCGCCGGCCCGTACGGCCCGCGCCTGGGCTTCCGCTGGTGGCGCTTCGCCACCGGCGTGCTGCTCGGCCTCTCGCTGTCGGTGAAGTGGTCGGGCCACATCATGTTCTTCGGCCTGCTCTCCTCGTTCTGGGACCTCTTCTTGCGCCGCCGCTACGGCGTTGAGAAGCCGATTGCGGGCACGCTGCTTCGCGACGTCCCTCCGGCCCTCGCGTCCCTCGTCCTCGTGCCCGTGGTGCTCTACCTCTGGTCCTGGCGCGCCTGGTTCGCCTCCGAGACCTCGGTGTACCGCCACTCGCTGTCCGACGGCACCATCGCCGGCTCCGAGTGGCCGTGGCTGGAGAACCTGCCCGAGCCGGTCGCCGGCTGGCTGTACTACCACCTCTCGGTGCTCAAATTCCACGCGTCGCTGACGTCGTCTTCGGGCCACCACCACCCGTGGGACTCCAAGCCGTGGGCGTGGCTTGTCTCCGCGCGCCCGATCCTCTACTACTCCGCCACCGACCTCGACTGCTCCATGGCGTCCGGCGACGGGAAGTGCCGGGAGATGATCTACATGTTTGGCACCCCCGCCATCTGGTGGCTCACCGTCCCGGTGCTGCTCTGGGCGTGCTACGTGTGGCTCACCCGCAAGGACTACCGGGTGATCGTGCCGGTGATCGCCTTCGCCGCGGGCTTCCTGCCGTGGCTGGCCGCGTTCGACCGCCAGATGTACTTCTTCTACGCCACCGCGCTCGTGCCGTTCACCATCGTCCTCATCGCGCTCATGCTGGGCAACGTCGCCCAGAAGGGCGGGCCGGTGACGTGGAGCTGGGTGAACAAGCTCGCTGGCGTGGAGTTGCGCTGGGGGCAGCTCACGGTGATCGTCTACATCGCGCTTGTGGTGGCCAGCTTCCTCTACTGGTCCCCGATCCTCTACGGCTACATGATCCCGGATTCCTGGTACGAGTCCATCATGTGGCTGCCGAGCTGGAAGTAGCCCTGGCACGGGCGCGGCCGGGGAGCTAGCTCGGGTTCGCGTCGAGCATCCGCCACGCCCTGCGCCACGCACCGCCACGGTCGGCCACCCAGGTCCACACGAGTGCCGCGAGGCTGAGCAGCGGCACGAGCACGCCGGCGAGCTCGAACTGCCCCATTCCCAGCACGGCGTCGCGCACCGCGAAGCCGAGCGTGAACGTGAACATCGTGCCCACGATGAGCAGCACGCCCGGGATCTGCTGCGGGCGCCACGCGGTGAAGCCGAGGGCGAGCGCGACGCCGAAGCGTACCGACGCCGTCGACGCGATCACCGGCTCCTCCCCGCCCGAGACAATGAGGCGCACCGCCCAGACCACCCACACGGCCGCCATGGTCACCAGCGCGATCCTGCCCACCGCGAGACCGAGCTCGCGGCGGCGGGAGAACCGGCGCCACTCGTCGTCCACGCCGGCCAGGATCGCCGCGGACAGGTCTACCGGCGGGGCGAGCTGCGCGGACGACCCGGCGTGCAGCTGGCGGTCGAGGGCGAGCGAGCGGTCGAGAAACGCGCGGCACTCGTCGCAGCCGGAGACGTGCGCGTCGACGATGGCGTCGTCGAGGCCGGTAGGTTCGCCGTCGATACGCGACGAAAGCGCCGCCTGGATCTCCTCGTGGCTAATCACGCGTGAGCACTCCGTCGAGGCTCGCGCGGCCGGTGCCGAAGACGACGATCATGAACAGCGACGCAGCGAGCACGAGCGTGTACTCCACCCCGCCGTCCGCGACGAAAAACCCGTTGCCCAGGTGCACAAAGTAGGTCGCGGCGAGGGCGAGCAGCGCGAGCAGCGACGCCGCAATCGTGGTGAGCAGCCCGATGGCGAGGAACGCGCCCCCGATAAGCTCCACCGTGCCCGTAAGATAGGCGGACAGCTGCGGCTGGGGCACGCCCAGGTCCGCGAACTCGCGGCCGGTGGCGCTCATCCCCGCGTCGAACCAGTGCTGGTAGCCGTGGGCGACGAACACCGCGCCGAGCACGAGGCGGAGCAGGAGCAGCGCGAAGTCGCGGACGGCGGGCCTATTCATGCCAACGAGCGTACCCGGGGAACCGAGACGCCAAAATTCGAGTCTGATACGTATGACTGAACCGAACACGACACCACCAGGATCACCAATCATCGGACCCGACGGGCTCGCGCGCCCGCCGTGGGCCGCCACCGACCCCCTCTTGCGCGAGTACTACGACACCGAATGGGGCATGCCCGTCACCGACGAGCAGGGCATGTTTGAACGCGTCTGCCTCGAGGGCTTCCAGGTGGGGCTGTCGTGGCGGCTGATCCTGCAGAAGCGCGAGGCCCTGCGCGCAGCCTTCCACGGCTTCGACCCAGAAGAGGTCGCGGGTATGAGCATCGAGCATTTGCTTGGCGACGCTGCCTTGATCCGCAACCGGCGCAAAC
>ERZ1029874.162-NODE-162-length-11784-cov-36.841419_pt1 | contig 11784 bp, 12 predicted proteins | sample MGYA00519235_ERZ1029874 | MGnify/ENA primary metagenome ERZ1029874 (study PRJEB33666, sample SAMEA4610926) | skin metagenome | biome: Human-associated habitat; feature: Malodor aspect; material: skin | place: Philippines | collected 2015-08 ...
CTCGCGTGCTGGCCAAGCTGGGCGACTCGGTGACCACCGACCACATCTCCCCCGCGTCCTCCATCAAGCCGGGCACCCCGGCGGCGAACTACCTCGACGAGCACGGCGTGGAGCGCAAGGACTACAACTCCTTCGGCTCCCGCCGCGGCAACCACGAGGTCATGGTGCGCGGCACCTTCGCCAACATCCGCCTGCGCAACCAGCTGGTGGATGAGCAGGGCGGCTACACCCGCGACTTCACCAAGGACGACGCGCCGCAGGCGTACATCTACGACGCCGCGATGAACTACGCCGAGAAGAACATCCCGCTCGTGGTCATCGCCGGTAAGGAGTACGGCACCGGCTCGTCCCGTGACTGGGCCGCGAAGGGCACGAACCTGCTCGGCGTGAAGGCCGTCATCGCCGAATCCTTCGAGCGCATCCACCGCTCGAACCTCATCGGCATGGGCGTGCTCCCGCTGCAGTTCCCGGAGGGCGAGTCCCACGAGTCGCTCGGCCTGGACGGCACGGAGACCTTCTCCATCACCGGCATCACCGAGTTCAACAACGGCGAGATCCCGTCGACGGTCCACGTTAAGGCTGAGAAGGACGGCGCCGACGCCGTCGAGTTCGACGCCGTGGTCCGCGTGGATACGCCTGGTGAGGCCGAGTACTACCGCAACGGCGGCATCCTGCAGTATGTGCTGCGCCAGATGGTGAAGAGCTAAACGCTCGCACCGCCGGTGGCGCGGCGCCTCGGCGCCGCGCCCGGAACCGTTATGGGCTAGTGGAACAGCGATTTCACTAGCCCATAATGCTGCCAAGATCCCCCGCCCCGCGCTCCCCGATCACACGAAAGGCCCCACGCATGCCCATCGTCAGCGACGAAGAACTCCAGCGCCGACGCAGCGAGATCATCGACGCCGCGCGCACGTGCTTTGCCCGCTACGGCTACGAGGGCGCGACGGTAGCCCGGCTCGAGGAGGCGACCGGCAAGACCCGCGGGGCGATCTTCCACCACTTCGGCGACAAGGAGACGCTCTTTCTCGCCATCGCCGAGGCGGACGCGCAGCGGCAGGCGGAGGTGGTCAGCGAGCGCGGCCTCGTCGAGGTGATGCGCGGCATGCTCAGCGACACCGGCGCGAACGACTGGTTCACCACCCGCGCCGAGATCTTGCGCAAGCTGCGCACCGACCCCGAGTTCGAGGCCCGGTGGCGCGAGCAGCAGGAGGTGCTCGACCGGGCGGTGCGCGAGCGCCTGGAGTCGAACCAGCAGATGCGCAGCGACGTCCCCGTCGACGTCCTGCAGACCTACCTGGAGACGGTGCTTGAGGGCTTTATCACGAAGCTCGCCACCGGCGAGTCACCGGAGCGCCTCGAGGCGATGCTGGACGTGGTGGAGCAGTCGGTCCGCGGCTGATTCCTCGAACTAGACCAAGCGGTATAGAATGACCGCCATGCCCAAGCTCCTCTTCCTCTCGCTGCGCACGGGCGGCATCGGCCCCGCCGTCGCACACGCCGAGTACCACGACGTCCTGCGCGCCACCGGCCTCGACGAGGTGGACGTGGAGCTGCGCATCATAGACTCCCCCGGCGCCGAACTCGGGCCCCTCGACCCGATCTGCGGCATCATCGTCGGCGGCTGCTCGCTCAACGTCTCCAGCCCGGAGCGCTCCGCGTGGCACATGCGTATCGACGACATCCTGTCCGCCGCCGTGGCGTCCGGCAAGCCGGTGTTCTTCGTCTGCTTCGGCATCTCCTGGCTCGTCGACCACCTCGGCGGCGAGGTCGGGCGGACCCACCCCGAGCCGTCCGGTCCCACGACCGTAGAAGTTGTCGAGGACGACGTCCTCGCCGGCGCCAGCGGCACGTTCACCGCGCTGACCGGCCACACCGAAAACCCAGTGGCCGTGCCTGATTCGCTCGCCGTGGTCGCGTCTGGGCCGGACGGGCTGGTGCAGGTGGTGCGCTACGGCGACCGGGTGTGGGCTGCCCAGTTCCACGCCGAGATGGACGCCGCCGCGATGCGCACCCGCATGGACTTCTTCCACGACTACGGCTACTTCCCGGCCGACGAGTACGCCCGCATCGTCGCGGACCTGCCCAACCACGACGTGAGCCGGGCGAACGCGTTGCTGCGCGACTTCGCCCGGCTCTGCCTCGACGGATACTTCGACTAAATCTCGGTCGCGGGGTCGCTGCCGCCCTCAAACTCGAGCGGGTTGCGGCCGAACGGCTCGCCGCGGCCCACCGACTCCACGATGACATCCGCCACGAGTTCGCGCGGGGTTTCGGAGTCTTTCGCCATCGGGCCGTCGAGAAGCGAGATGCCTTGCGACGGCCCGTCGGTGAGCCGTGTCGGGCCGAGGATCTGGTGCGGCAGTTCGGAGGCGAGCAGTCGCTTGTCAACGGCCTTCTTACTCTCGACGTAGGCGTACCACGATGCGTTGTCTTCGCTGGTTGTCGCCTCGGTCGCGCCGGCGTAGGAGACCATGACGAGGAACGGCGCGAACTCGCCGAGCTCCTCGAGTGCGCCGATCATGGCCAGCGCCGCGTCCCGGTCGACGGCCCAGGTGGCCTCCGCGCTGCTGCCGCCGGCGCCGGCGGACCAGACTACGGCGTCGAACGGGGTGAGCAAGCGGGCCCAGTCCTCCTCGTCGAGCGTGGTGAGGTCGCGGACGATGGCGGTTGCGCCGTCGTCGACAAGCTGCTGCACATGGTCGGGGTTGCGCACGAGGGCGCTCACGCTGTGGCCCTGCGCGACGAGCTTGGGGATGGTGTGGCGCGAGACGTTGCCGCCGGCGCCGAGGACGAGGACGTGTTTCGTTTTCATATTCCCGACTCTAACGCGCCACGAAAGGTTATACTTTGCGCATGTACGCAATTATTACAACGACCGGGAAGGATCGGCCCGGCGTCATCGCCGCCGTGGCCGGTGAAGCTGCAGAGCAAGAGCTGAACATCGTCGACGTCTCGCAGACCATCATGGACGACTTCTTCACCATGATCATGCGCGTCGAGCTCCCCGAGGGCGACGTGGACATGGGCGCGCTGCAGGAAGCATTCGACGCGGCCGGGAAGCCGCTCGGGATGGTCGTGCGCATCCAGTCGGAGGCCCTGTTCAGCGCCATCAACGACATCTAGGGGCAGGCCATGAACTTCGAGTATTCCGACGCCCGGTTCCTCGACGTCATCCGCATGATCGAGGACTACCGCCTGGACATCCGCACCGTGACCATGGGCATCTCGCTGATCGGCTGCACGCGCGAGTCGATGGTGGCCACCGCGCAGGCGGTCTACGACCGCGTCATGGAGCGCGCCCGCGACCTCGTGCCCGTGTGCGAGTCCATCGAGCGCGAGCTGGGCATCCCGATCGTGAACAAGCGCATCTCGGTCTCCCCCGTCGCACTCGTCGCCGCCGGTGTGGAGGGCAACCCCGTCGACATCGCCCGCGCGTTGGACCGCGCAGCGGCAGAGCTGGGCGTGAACTTCGTCGGCGGCTACTCCGCGCTCGTCGAAAAGGGCGGAACGCGGTCCGACAAGCGTTTGATTTACTCCATCCCGGAGGCGCTCGCCGAGACAGACAACGTGTGCAGCTCAGTGAACGTAGCGTCCTCGCGCGCCGGCATCAACATGAACGCCGTGGCCAAGATGGGCGAGATCGTGAAGGATGCGGCCGAGCTCACCGCGGACCGCTCCTCCATCGCGTGCGCGAAGCTCGTCGTGTTCGCGAACGCGGTCGGCGACAACCCGTTTATGGCGGGCGCCTTCCACGGCATCGAGGAGCCGGACACGGTGATCTCGGTGGGCGTGTCGGGCCCTGGGGTCGTCGATAATGCGATTGCTCCGTTGACGGGCGCGTCACTCAACGATATCGCCGAAGAAATCAAGAAAGCGGCGTTTAAGATCACGCGCGCGGGCCAGCTCGTGGGCACGATGGCGGCGCAGCGCCTTGGCGTGCCGTTCGGCATCGTGGACCTGTCGCTGGCGCCGACGGCGGAAATGGGCGATTCGGTGGCGCACGTGCTCGAGCGCATGGGCCTCGACCAGGTGGGCACGCACGGCACGACCGCGGCTCTCGCACTGCTCAACGACGCCGTGAAGAAGGGCGGCATGATGGCCTGCTCGCGCATCGGCGGCCTGTCCGGATCGTTCATCCCCGTCTCCGAGGACAAGGGCATGATCGACGCGGTGCATTCCGGCGCCATTTCGATGGACAAGCTCGAGGCGATGACCTCGATCTGCTCCGTCGGCTTCGACATGATCGCCATCCCCGGCGATACCTCCGCCGAGCTCATCGCGGGCATGATCGCGGACGAGGCGGCGATCGGTGTGATGAACCACAAGACCACCGCGTCGCGCCTCATCCCGGTGCCTGGCACGAAGCCCGGCGACGAGGTGAACTTCGGCGGGCTGCTCGGCTACGCGCCGGTGATCCCGGTGAACACGGTGGGCAACGACGCGTTTATCAAGCGCGGCGGCTTCATCCCGGCGCCGGTGCACGGCTTCAGGAACTAGGGGCTTGACCCTCACACGGTGTCATAGTTGATACTGCGGGTGTGAGAATATCGGATGTCGCCGAGCCGCCGGATGTTCCGTGCGGTCCATCCGGCACCTGCATGAATCAGGTGCCATGCCAGAGCCTGCGCGGACCAGCGGAAACTAGCGCGACTATGCAGTCTCTGACCTCGCCGCAGTCATGCGGGCTCGCGCACTAATCGACGCAGGCGTGCCCGTTTCGAACCTCAATATACTTCCCGCCGGTGAGCCACGCGGATTACGAAAACCACCAGTACGCCGTGCTCAACCCGGTAAATCACCCGGTAGTCTCCCACCCGAATGCGTCGCTGCCCGTCGCCTCCGACCAGTTGAGTAGATCCAGGAGGCTCCGGATTGGTGGCCAGATTGTCGATTGCCCTATAGATCCGTTGCGCTTCTGTACGGTCAATCTTGCTCAGTGACTTGGCCGCCGACCTGGCGAATTCAACTTTGTAGGCTCGTGTCACGGGTTCGTTTACTCTGAAATGCTGATCATCTCACGCACTTCTTCCATACTTACCCGTTCTTCGCTTTCCGCTTCCCGCGCTGCTGCAAGATCGATTTGATCCTCCAGGGCCTGCATAGCCTGATCGAACAGCTCAGGAGAAACGAGTACGGCGCGACGTTCAGCTCCCCTTGACAGGATTGCCACAGGCTCGCGTTGCGCCGCCGCAATATATCGACTCTGATTCGCCCGAAATTCGGAGAGGGATGCGGTAGTCATGTGGATAATTGTACAAGTTGTACAATTAGGTGTCTACGCCATGCTGTTTTTAGCGCTTCTTGCCGATGACGAAGTACGCCAGCCAGCCGAACGTGTTCACCGCGCCGATAATCGGTGTCCAGATCAGCTTGGGGCCGCGGAGCTTCTTACTGTCGGTGCGGGCGAGATCCCACAGCGCGATTGCCTTACCGGCGGTGTCCAGCGCGCCGAGCACACCGACCGCGGTGCGCTGATCGGAGGACATTGCGTTCCAGGAGTCCTTGAGGGAACCGAGCAGATCGAGGTTTGAATTAGCCATACCGAATATCGTACCGGCAGATCGCTCCGATACATTTGAGCAGGTGACATTGAACCGCCCATTCCTCCTCCTCAGCACCCGCCCCGAGGACGAAGCCGCCGCGGAAGAGCTCGCGAGCTTCACCGCGGGCATGCAGCTTGACGACGGCGCAATTGAGCAACGCCGAGTCGAGTCAGCACCTCTCGGAGAGGTCGATCTGGACTCCTACTCCGGTGTCCTATTGGGCGGCAGCCCCTTCAACAACTCCGACGCGGTAAAGTCGCAGAACCAGCTGCGTGTCGAACGCGAGATCGGCACACTCGTCCGTGAAATTATCGACCGCGACTACCCGCTCATGGGTGCCTGCTACGGCATCGGCACGGTTGGCACGCTTATCGGCGCCACGCTTGGCGACGAATACGCCGAGGAGGCCGGCCTCATCGCCGTCACCGTCACCCCAGAGGGTGCCTCGGATCCCCTGCTCGACGGGCTCCCCGAGAGTTTTCACACGCTGGTGGGGCACAAAGAGGCGGTGTCGTCGGTGCCGTCGACCGCAACCGTGCTCGTGTCCGGTGCGGCATGCCCAATCCAAATGTTCCGGGTGAAGTCCAACGTGTACGCCACCCAGTTCCACCCCGAGCTCACCGCACCGGCGCTCGAGGCGCGGCTCCGCTTGTACGCCCACCTCGGCTACGTCCGCGCTGACGTCATGGAGGCAAACATCGCCGAGGCGTACACCGGCGACTTCAGGTGGAACAACCAGATCCTGGCGAATTTTGCTGCGCGTTACGGCCGATAGGTCGTCGTGAAGCGAAGTGCGATGTGATTTACATCACTCTTTTTTACCTTATGTTTGCTGTATTGTACATACTCGCGGTTTATGTCGGCAGCGTTCGTAGAGTGACACCCAACGTTCGAACTTAGGTCCGGAAGGAGGGGTCGTGAGCACGGAACTCGCACGTCACGTCGACACAATTACGCACGCCTTATTCGCAATGCGGGACCTTTGCGACGACCCCTCCAACGTCACATTCGAAGATGTACGCGAGCCGTTTGAGAAGCTAGAGGCTGCACTGCGCACGAAACCGTTGTTGGACGCGTTCTTCGCGTACGTGGCGGAGCGTGACGACGCCGGTCGGCTTGTGGGGTCGAAGTGGACGAAGACGTATCTGGAGAAGAGGCTGGGGATCGAACCCGGCGACGCCTATGACCGTCTCGCCCGCGGCCGCGCGTTCTACGGCGAACCCGACGTTGAAGAACCCGCCCAGCAAGACGCGCCCGAAGAGGGATCCGACGGCGGGTTCGAGTTCTTCGGTTTTGGGGAGGAAGATGAGGACCGCCGGCGGGAGGAGGCGCGGGCACGCCAGGCTCGGGCGCGAAAGGCTGCGGCGCAGGTGTCCGAGCAGAAGCAGCGAGTCATCCGTCTCGAACTTGACCGGCTCGTCGACGCGGCAAAGGGAGCGCACGCCCGCCTCATGGCGAGGGCGATGGACGAGGCCCCGGATCGCAGCGTAAAGGATCTTCGAGCCCTAGTCCGACGCTGGGTGGAGGCGGAAAACCGCAAGCATGCGGACCCGACAAACCCAAACGCAGGAATGCGCAAGCGCAAATTGGTTATTGGTAACCAGAACGCTGACGGAACGGTTGACGCGGACATCACCTTCACCGCGGGGCATGCCGCATTGTTTAAGTCGCTGACGGACAAGGGCCTGGTTCCGAACTCCAACCTCCCGGAGGGCGAGGAGGATTACCGTACCCCGGCGCAGCGCCGCTACGACCAGTTCATCGCCATCCTGGAGCACTTTGAGCATTGCCAGAAACCTGCAGGCGGCGGGTGCGCATCCGTCTTGGTCTCGTGCACGCTGGACCAGCTCGCGGACTCCGACTCGACGACAAAGTTCGCCACCAACACCGGCATTGATGTCACCGCGTTCGATCTTGTCCGACTCGGGATGGACGGGACGGCCGACTTCGTCCTCGCCGTCGATGACGCCGAACATCTGTCGTTGGACCTTTACCGCACCAGGCGAACGGCATCTATTGCTCAGCGCGTCACGTTGCTGGCACTCCAAGGCGTGTGCGCGTGGGCGGGGTGCACTGCCCCGCTCAGCGAATGCGAGGCCCACCACGTCGTTTCGTGGCTCAAGGGCGGCAACACCGACATCGGCAACCTCGCGGCGCTGTGCAGGCAGCACCACCGGATGAACAACGACAACATGGACCACCGTGGCAACAGCAGCCACATCGATATCTGTCCGACTTCACGGAGAGTTGGGCTCAAGGAACCGGGGTCGCCCCACCTGAAGTTCAATACCGCTGATGCCGCGGAGCATGCTGCGGTGAATCTGATCCGCACCCGCGAGTCACACAGGCATCACACAACCCACCAGCCCCCGGAGCGGCCGCCCGATCCTCTCCCGCCGCGGGAACCCGTTCAAGCGCCGCCCTGGGCGGAGGGGCAGGATCCGTACCCGCCGTTCTAGCTTGCTGTTCCAGCCTACCGCCCCAACGTTAGGCGAGTTCGACGATCTCCATGTAATCGTCGTTCCACAGATCTTCGTCACCCTCGGGCATGATGATGACGCGCTCCGGCTCGAGCGCTCGCACGGCGCCCGGGTCGTGGGTCACCAGCACCACGGCGCCGGTGTACGTCTTCAGCGCGTCGAGGACCTGCTCGCGGGATTGGGGGTCGAGGTTGTTTGTGGGCTCGTCGAGAAGCAGGACGTTCGCCCGGGAGGAGACCAGCGTGGCCAGCGCGAGGCGGGTCTTCTCGCCGCCCGAGAGGGTGCCGGCCGGCTGCTCCAGCTTGTCGCCGGAAAACATGAACGCACCGAGCAGCCCGCGCAGGTCCTGCTGGCCCGCGTCGGGGCACGCCTCGATGGTGTTTTCCCAGACCGTTTTCGCACCGTCGATGGTGTCGTGTTCTTGCGCGAAGTACCCGATCTTCAAGCCGTGGCCGGAAACGACGCCGCCCTCGCCGTCGGTGCGCTCGACACCGGCCAGCAGCTTCAGCAACGTCGTCTTGCCGGCGCCGTTCGTGCCTAGCACCACCACGCGGGAGCCTTTATCCACTGCAAGGTCAACACCCGCGAAGACCTCGAGGGAGCCGTACCTCTTGGTCAGGCCCTTGCCAAAAAGCGGGGTCTTACCGCAGGGCGCGGGTTCCGGGAAGGAGATGGAGGCGACGCGGTCGGCGACGCGAACCTCGTCGAGCTCCCCCATCATGCGTTCGGCGCGGGCAAGCATTTGCTTCGCCGCCGCAGCCTTCGTGGCCTTGGCCCCCAGCTTCGCGGCCTGCTTCTGCAGCGCCGAGGCTTTCTTCTCCGCGTTGGCGCGCTCGCGGCGCCTGCGGGCCTCATCGAGGGCGCGGGCGTCCTTATATTTGGCGAAGCCCATGTTGTACACGTCGGCTTCGGCACGCACCGCGTCGAGGAACCACACCTTGTTGCACACCGCGTCGAGCAACTCGACGTCGTGGGAGATCATGATCAGCCCGCCCTCGTGCTTCGACAGGAAGCCACGCAGCCAGGAGATGGAGTCGGCGTCGAGGTGGTTGGTGGGCTCGTCGAGAAGCAGTGTGGTTTGGGACTTGCCCGAACCCTGCCGCGAGGCGAAGAGGATCTGGGCCAGTTCGACGCGGCGGCGCTGGCCGCCCGAAAGCGTCTTAAGCGGCTGGTCAAGGACCCGCTCCGGCAGGCCCAGGTTGTCGCAGATCCGCGCCGCCTCCGCGTTCGCCTCGTACCCGCCGAGCGCCTGGTAGCGCTCCTCCCACCGAGAGAATTTCGCGATCGCCTTGTCGCGCTCGGCGCCGTCGGTGGACTCCATCAGAACCTGCTGCTTCGCCATCGACCGCTGGATCTCGTCCAGGCCGCGCGCCGACAGGACCCGGTCGCGGGCAGTCTGCTCGATGTCGCCCTCTTTCGAATCCTGCGGGAGGTAGCCGATCTCGCCGGTGCGCGTCACCGAGCCGCCGTAGGGCTCCGTCTCCCCCGCCAGGATCCGCATCGTCGTGGTTTTGCCGGCGCCGTTGCGGCCCACCAGGCCGATGCGGTCGCCGGGCTGGACGCGGAGGTGCTGGCCGGGGGCGTCGAGAAGCGTGCGGGCGCCGACGCGCACCTCGAGATCATTGGTGACAATCACGACGCCACAGTTTAGAAAGCGCGGGCTAAACCGCGAAACCGAGGGCCCGGAGCTGCTCGCGGCCCTCCTCGGTGATGAACTGCGGGCCCCACGGCGGCATCCAGACCCAGTTGATCTCGAGGTCGTCGACCGCGGTGTTCGGCACGACGGCCTGAAGCGCCTGCTCCTCGATGACGTCGGTGAGCGGGCACGCCGGCGAGGTGAGCGTCATGTTGACCACCGCCGTCGTCGCCTCGGCGCGCTCCTCGATCCAGATGTCGTAGACGAGGCCCAGGTCGACGACGTTGATCCCCAGCTCCGGGTCGATCACATCGCGCAAGTACTCCTCCACCTCGCCGACGAGCTTGAGCTGCTCCTCGGTCTGCTGCGGGCGGGTGTTCTCCTGCGAATTCGGCTCGGTCATCTCCTACTCCTTTTCCTCAAGCGCATCCGACGTCGCCGCCTGGAACGCCTTCCACCCCAGCAGCGCGCACTTCACGCGCGCCGGGAACTTCGCCACCCCCGCGAACGCGACCCCGTCGCCGATCACCGCGGCGTTGCCCTCGACGGTGCCGCGCGAGGTCACCATCTCCTCGAACGCGCCGAGTTTCTCCATCGCCTCGGCAACCGGCTTGCCGATGACCTCCTCGGCCATCACGGAGGTGGACGCCTGCGAGATCGAGCACCCGACCGCGTCGTACGAGACGTCTTCGACCGTTGAGCCATCCTCGGACAGGTGGACGCGCAGCGTGATCTCGTCGCCGCACGACGGGTTCACGTGGTGCACCTCAGCCTCGTACGGCTCGCGCAGGCCCGCGTGCTGCGGGTTCTTGTAGTGGTCCAGGATCACTTCCTGGTACATCGAATCTAGATTCATCGCGCGAAAAACTCCTTCGCTTTGCGTATCGACGACACCAAGGTGTCAACCTCATCCATCGTGTTGTACAGGTAAAAACTTGCACGCGAGGTGGACTGCAGGTCGAGTCCGCGGTGCGCCGGCCAGGCGCAGTGGTGCCCGGTGCGAATCGCCACGCCCTCTGAGTCGAGCACCTGGCCTAGATCGTGCGGGTGCACGCCCTCGACCGTGAAGGCGATCGCGCCGCCGCGCTTCTCGGCGGTGAGGGGGCCGGCGATCCGGAGGCCGTCGATACGCTGCATCTGCTCGAGCGCGTAGGCGGTGAGCGCGTGCTCGTGGGCCGCGATGTTGTCCATCCCGACCTCGGTGAGGAAGCGCACCGCCTCGCCCAGGCCCACGACCTGCGAGGTCATCTGCGTGCCGGCCTCGAAGCGCTGCGGGGCGGGCGCGTAGGTGGAGCCCTCCATGCGCACGACCTCGATCATCGAGCCGCCCGTCATGAACGGCGGCAGCTCGCCTAGGTGCTTCGAGTAGACCGCGCCGACGCCGTTCGGGCCGCACATCTTGTGGCCGGAGAACGCCGCGAAGTCAACGTCGAGGGCGTGGAGGTCCACCGGCATGTGCGGCACCGACTGGCACGCGTCGAGCACGGTGAGCGCGCCGACCGCCTTCGCACGACGCACCATCTCCTCGACGTCGGCGTGCGCGCCGGTGACGTTCGACTGGTGGGTGAAGGCGACGACCTTGACGGTGTCGTCGAGCTCGAGCGAGTCGAGGTCGATGCGCCCGTCCTCGGTCATCGAGTACCACTTCAGCGTCGCGCCGGTGCGGCGGCACAGCTCCTGCCACGGCACGAGGTTCGCGTGGTGCTCGAGCTCGGTGATGACGACGGTGTCGCCCTCGCGAACAGCGAGATCGCCGGCGCGGTCGTCGCCGAGCACGTACGCGACGAGATTGAGGCCCTCGGTGGCGTTCTTGGTGAACGCGATCTCGTCGCCGTCCGCGCCGACGAACGCCGCGATCGCCTCGCGCGCCGACTCGTACGCGTCGGTGGCCTCCTCCGCGAGCTCGTAGGAGCCGCGGTGCACCGGCGCGTTGCAGCCGAGCACGAAGTCGCGCTCGGCGTCCCACACCCGCTGCGGGCGCTGCGAGGTTGCCCCGGAGTCGAGGTATACCAGCGGCTTCCCGCCGCGGACCGTGCGCGACAGGATGGGGAATTCTGCCCTGATCGCTTCTACGTCGAGCGCCATTAGATGAACTTCTCGTAGCCCTCGGCCTCGAGCTGGTCGG
>ERZ1029874.163-NODE-163-length-11779-cov-3.916070_pt1 | contig 11779 bp, 7 predicted proteins | sample MGYA00519235_ERZ1029874 | MGnify/ENA primary metagenome ERZ1029874 (study PRJEB33666, sample SAMEA4610926) | skin metagenome | biome: Human-associated habitat; feature: Malodor aspect; material: skin | place: Philippines | collected 2015-08 ...
GTCGGCCAAGCCGGAAGGCTACGACAAAGACGAGCCGCGTCGCGTCACAGAGTCCGTCAAGCAGATGGGGCTGCGCTACGCTACCGTTACGTCGGTATGCCGAGACGACCTCGAGGACGAAGGTGCCTGGCTGTGCGCCGAGACGATTCGTCAAATCCACCAGGTAACTCCCGGCGTCGGCGTCGAGATGTTAGCCCAAGATTTTTCCGGCAAACAGGACCTGCTCGACATCGTCTTCGAAGCACGCCCGGAGGTCTTCGGTCACAACCTTGAGACGGTCCCCCGCATCTTCAAGCGCATTCGACCCGGATTCCGCTACGACCGTTCTTTGGCCGTCCTGGACTCTGCACATGAGGCCGGTCTGATCACCAAGTCAAATCTCATTCTTGGCATGGGCGAGACCCGTGAAGAAATTTCACAGGCCATGCGGGCGCTCCATGACGCCAACACCGACCTGCTGACGATCACCCAGTACCTGCGCCCGAACTCCTACCTACACCCCATCGACCGTTGGGTGACGCCTCAGGAGTTCGATGAGTTAGCCGAAGAGGCCCGCGAGATTGGATTTGTCGGTGTGATGAGCGGACCGCTTGTGCGATCCTCCTACCGGGCTGGCCGCCTCTATCGGCAGGCTATGGAAGCACGCGGCGAGCGTCCGGTGATGATCGTGACCGGGTACCGCGACGGTGCGAAACCTGCACCATTCGCGGCCAAGGAGTGACGGTGCGACCTCCTAGAGCTGGGACGCGCGTCGAACGGCTCGCATGAGGTGAGGCCGCCCCTGCATCAAAGTCACAACATCGAATAGCCATACAACGCTTCAAGATCGCCGGGAACGGGTCATCGCAGAACGGTTCCGGTCACGGCAAACGTCGTCTGCTGCCCGGGCTCCGCCTGAGCACGCAGTTGTGGATGCTGACGGGCCTTGCCCGGCATCGATACATCACTGTCAACGACCGCGAACGTCCCCTCTCGGCCAGGACCGCCACATCCAAAGGACCCATAAGCTCCGGTAGAATTGAGAAATATCCTCAATTCGTCGGTATCATCGGCGCACCTGACGTCGCCGCAGTGGAGATGAACAGTGTATGGTTTCTCCCATAAACCTCCTCACTGATTCTGTCGTAGGCCTACATATACCATCACCGCGGAAAGCACGGCAGCGGCTCATCGGGTGAACTGACCCGCTCGAGAGTGTCAATCATTCCTTTAAAACATCAACTTGGCCACGAAAAATGGTTTTCTTATTTCCATAGCATTATACTGACACACCTGCCCTTTTCCACGCCCACCACCTTGGAAGACATGCACATCCTGATACCCAACCCCGACCCAATCATTCCCTCTTTTTACCCACAACCGAACACGGGCCCCGGCCTTCCGCTCCTTAACGGACTCCGACTCCACCATCCGCATACACCCCAGCCATAGGCCTAGAAGCGCACCCGCAGCAAACACTTTGATCAAACCACTCTCCATCAGGAGCAGCATGACCACCATGCAAACCAGCAAACCCATACGCCCTCACATTGAAGATGCGTACTGAAATCCCAACCAACGTCAATCAACCACATTAACTCAATCAGCGATAGCCGTATGAACTGTTTCATTGACTCAACTTGACCGATTCAGTGCCATGCAAACACGTGATGATGAAGCTAACCTGGACACGCATCCGACACCCGATCAGGGGGTATTATTCCTGAAGACCAAATGCTCCACACTGGGATGAACTCAACCATATCGTGGGCACCTCAGAGCAGATCCTCAGAAAGGCACTTTCACCAGTTCTTGACCTCCAAGATTACAGGACGGAAGATCTCGAATTGCCCGCGCATTAACTTCATATTCGGTGTATTGGGCATACCATCTGGTCACGCCTGCAACAAGCCTAGACGGGTCTATGCACCGTCGTAGCCATACACCACACGGGCCCCTGTCGGAATGACGCACGCCTGATCACAGCTCCAACAAATGTTGGCGGCGTACACGCCGTTCACCACACCGACCCCCATCCAAAATATCCGATACACTTCGCTTGCCTCGACCGGGGCATCCGCAACCAATAAACGGAGAACCTTTATGAAGAAGACCCATCTTGTAGCTCCCCTCCTTGTCGGCGCAATGCTCGTACCAGCGGCGCTGTCAGCTCCCAGTGCTCATGCTGTCGAGCCGACGACGACCATCTCGGCGACCAGCACCCACGAGCTCTCGGCCAGTGACGCTCGCAATAGCATCCAGCTTCTGAACGCACATATTGCGACCCTTCAGTCAGTACAGAAATCCGTCCCCGGTTCTGACTACTCTGACCAGATCCGAGATCTTCTCAAGGCTGCCTTCGACCTGCGTGGCCTCATCGAGACCCTTGCCCATGGGGGGATCCCGTTCTACGACCCTTCGACGATCATGCCGAGGATCAAGTTGGTCGCCACCACTATTGACACCATTCACACTGCTACCACCACTCTCCAAAACAAGGTCCGCCCCGCCCACGTCGAACTCGGTCTCGAAGTCACCAAGGCCGTCCTGCTGACCGCTAACCCAGCGACCACCGCCAAGGAACTCGACGCCGAGGGCACCGCCCTCAAGGCTCGCCTGGAAAAGGTCTCGCAGTACCCCGACCTCACCCCGAATGACGTTGCTACTGTGTACGTACGCACCAACTTCAGTAAGACGATCTGGCAGGTGCGCGCCAACCGTGACCGGTACATCCTTGGTCACAAGAGCGCCGCAGTGTACAAGACGCTCAATCACGCGATCACCAAGGCCGTCGGCGTTCGACTGAACCCAAAGACGACCGTAGGGAATATCCAGGCTGCACGCACCGAGCTCCTTGCGGCCTATCAGACCGCATTCAACTCCCCCGATGTCAAGAAGGCTGCCTGAGTCAGAACGCACTCGCTAACTGACATCAACACTCGGTGCCTTGCCCGCCTGCGTGCGGGCAAGGCACCGAGTGCGCTGTGCAGAAGAAAATTGTCTTTACGCGAGGCGCCGTAACACACATCTTCTCTCCGAGGCGGTGCGCACCACTATCGCCACCCTCATCCCTCGGGAAAACTTACCGAGCGTTTCCGGTAGCGTCGCCGCACAGCTTCGGCAATATCCATTCATTAGGGGGCGACAACCGTGACGATGCACCTTGATACCCGGGGTCACAACGACGTTCAACACCATGTCGAGATCCACGTGTACGTAGCCGTCGTCCAGACAGTTCATCGTCTCACGCGAGATCGCGGCATGATCAGCTACCACCGCCGTAAGCAGGCCAGCGCCTTGTACCAGGCGCCAGGCGCGCGTTAATCGACGTAATTCACCTGCACAGCGGAGTATACGGATCCGCCAACCATGAGTCATCATGTCAAGGACGTATGTACGCGGCATCGTAGCCTCCTACAGCCATGTATTCAGCACGATCTCAACTGGGTCGCAAAACCCACCCCGCAGAAATCGCACCAACAATCACGGATCACCGCCACCGATCATTTAGCGTGAGCGACCGGGAACATCGGCTTGCCAACATATCGGCAACCACTTATCTTCAAAATGTTGGACGTCTAACGTACTTCCTGGATCAACGACGATTGGGGGCTCATGGCCAGCTCAGACGACATCATCACCATCAAGGAGATGGGTGACAAGAGACGATGGTGGCAGTACTTAGACGCCACCAAATGGAAGCTCTTCATTGCAGCCCTTATTGGTGTCACCCTTGACGGCTACGACTTCGTGCTCATCACCTTGGCACTGCCAGAGATCAAGGCGGCCTTTGGCCTCACCCTGGTACAAAGCGCAGCGTTGGTGTCAGCAGCCTTCATCACACGGTGGCTGGGCGGACTAATCCTGGGCGGTGTTGGCGACAGGTTCGGACGCAAGCCAGCCATGATCATCGCAACCGTATTGTTCGCGATCGGCTCGCTCCTCATGGGATTTTCGCCGAACTTCATGTTCCTGTTCATTATGCGCATGGTCGTCGGCTTCGCGATGGCGGGAGAGTACGGGTCATCGGCAACATATGTCATCGAATCGTGGCACCCCCGAATCCGCGGCAAGGCATCGTCATTTCTATTGTCAGGCTATGCGATAGGCGCCATCCTGGCCGTCCAGGTCGACAAGTACTTAGTCCCATGGGTCGACAGTTGGCATGCCGGATGGGGTTGGAGAGCCCTGTTCATCACCGGAATCGTGCCCATCGCAGTGGCACTGTACATGCGACGTCGCCTCCCCGAAGCTAGCGACTGGGAAACGGCAAAGTCACGCGAGCGGGAAAAATCGTCCGAATCACGTGACGCTTTCCAGGTGCTGTTCAGCGGAAGGCGCATGTCACTAAACATCACACTCGTCATCGCGGCAATGGCAGGTCTACTAGCCATCTTCGCCCTCAACATCCTGCCTTTCTGGGGCGTCCTCGCCGTGGCCATAGCCTGTGGCGCCATCTTCGTGTGTCTCATCGTGCAATTTGATCCTCGACGCTGGGTCATCGGCATCGGAATCATGATCGTTATCCTTTCTGCCTTCATGTATGGATGGCCCATCCTTGGACTCTTGCCTACATACCTCACGGGTGCAGGATATGCAGCTTCCACCGTCGCCAATCTGCTAACGATCGCACAATTCGGCAACATGATTGGTTACTTTGTCACAGGCTTCATGGGAGACTGGATAGGAATGCTAAAGTGGTACTTCACGAGCATTCTCATAGCGCAGATCATCGTGTTTCCGCTATTCTTTGCGGGAATTAAGTCGGCATGGCTCATTGGGCTTCTACTGTTCTTCAACCAGTTGTTCGGCCAAGGTGTTTCAGGGCTAGCCCCTCGGTGGGTGTCGAGCTATTTCCCCGTCGAGCAGCGAGCTGCCGGAGTGGGGTTCATCTACAATGTCGGAGCTCTCGGCGGTGCAATTGGACCATTTGTGGGCGCCTCGCTGGCTAAGAGCCACGGTCTGGGATCGGCTCTAGGGGTGTTGTCCGTGGGCTTCGGCCTGATTGTTGTCCTTGGCGTTGGGCTGAATCTGCCACGCAAGCTACAGGCTCTCGTCAACCCAGAGGCCGTCCGACCCGAGGACGGAGATGACCGGTACATCAACAGCGGCGACCTTTCGAGCGAGTTTGCATCCAGCGAGTGCTAAATCGACAGCCAGAACACATATTCATATTCTCCAGCCAGAACGAGTCAGGGAAGCCACGAGGAGACGTCAATCATGACTATTACTGATACTTATACCGAGGAATTGGCGATTGACCTCACTGGGAGCGCCTTGATGCCGGCCCGAAAGGGCATGGACGTGCAACGAATCGACGGCGAGGACGGCTCACTTCTCGTGGAATTCAGCGCGACGTCCTCCGGATGCCTGTTCGAGCTTGTCGGAAAGAACGGACGGTTATCAGTCGATGTGGATGAAGACCGCTTGCTTGGCCGTATAGATCTGAACGGAGAATCTCGCAGTCTCGACGCCGAGGATGCGCTGGGCATGGCAGATGGCACGATTCACTCCGTCGGACTCACCGCCGATGAAACTGGGACGCATTTGTTTGCAGACGGTTACGAAACATTCTCCGCCACATTGCGGGTATGGTGCCAGGATCTGGGAGCAACCAATATTGTCATCAATCCGTCGGGCGTCCTCGACGTACGGCGATTCAAGATGTGGAACTCAGCCCTGTCCTTGCAAGCTATGGCGGCCAAGGCGCCGACGGCAACACCGTTCGTCGAGTTCGCTGGTTCTGAACTGTCGGCCCGCGACGCACGCCGTATCGGAGAACTCGCTCATGGCGCGCTCCGAGCAAGGACCCGTCTTCGTGGCAAAGGCCAGGGTGGAACCGTCCTCGCAGCCCAAGGGAGCGCCGGTGAACTGTCCTTCGAGATCGTCAACGGCGACCTGCTCCTGCACGTGGAAGTGGACGATGAACCCATCGCCCACGTGCGCGCTCCAGGCAAGTGGGACGACGGAAACTGGCATGACCTGGTAGCAATCAGTGGCCGGGGTGCCATTGATCTCTATGTTGACGGTTTCCTCGTGGCTCACGAGCCTGGTGAGGCATTCTTTGCCGATCTTGGCAAGGTGGAAAGGGTGACCGTCGGGAAGGACCTCGAAGGAGCACGGCTATTCGGGGAAGCACAGACGGCGTCCATCTTCAGCAGTGCGCTAACCGACGCCCAAGTCAAACGCCTAGCCAACGTGGCTCCTCTACGTACCCAAGCTCTCTTCGACACGGGATATCTGGGCTCGAAAAGTTACCGGATCCCATCGCTCATCAGACTTGATTCCGGAAGCTTCATCGCCGGGGCAGACCAACGTGTCAGCATTGCCAACGACAGCCCCAACGACATCAATTTCGTCATCCGTCGCAGCGAAGACGGTCGTCGGTGGGACGAGGCCCAGATAGTCCTCGAGTATCCCGGCGAGGGCGCCCTCGGAGCATCGGTTATCGACTCAGTTCTGTTCCAAGACCACAACTCGGGGCGCGTGTTCTGCTTGATCGACCAGTTCCCGGGTGGCGTGGGGCAGCCTAACGCCGAACCAGGGTCGGGCTTCGATGAGAAAGGTCGGCAGCTTCTGTTCGATCGCGATGCAACCGCCTACGTCATCGATGCAGAAGGCATCGTAACAACCGAGTCGGGGGAACCCACGGATTACACCGTTGACGAAACCGGAAACGTCTTCGCAGCCGGTGCCCCCGCCGGCAATATCCACTTGGCCACCGGAGTGGACCCCCACGAGTCCCTGCTGACCCTACGGACCTGCAACCTCATCCTCATCCACAGTGATGACGACGGACGGACATGGTCACGACCTATCAACCTGAACCCGGCTCTCAAGCAGCCTTGGATGCGGTTCCTCGGTACGTCACCGGGCAACGGAATTCAGTTGGAACACGGGACGCACCGAGGCCGACTCCTGGCACCGGTCTACTACAACCACGAGGAGGGAAAAACCTTTTCATGTGCCGCGGTGTACAGCGATGACGGGGGCCAGACATGGAACCTCGGTAAGTCACCGAATGACGAGCGCGAACTTTTCGGAAAGATCGTCAGTTCTCGAAATCTCAACGATGATCGCGGCTCGACCCATGAGTCAGCGTTAGTAGAAACCCCTGACGGGGTCGTGCACTCCTTCATGCGCAACCAACATCCCTCCGGACGGGTGGCGCACGCGGCCAGCGTCGACGGCGGCGAAACATGGGGCGAGGTGACGTTCGTCGAGCAACTGACCGAAATCTTCTCCCAGCCCAATGCCATTTCTGTCCGGGATGAGCTTGGAACCGAATCGGTGGTCTTTGCCAATGCGTCGATGATGCTCCCGTTCCGGGGTTGTGGTGTGCTGCGTCAAAGTTTCGACGGAGGCAAGACCTGGCCGCACAACCGCGTGCTCAACCCTCGCCATCATGTGTACCAATGCATGACTCAGCAAGACGAACAGACCCTGATCGTATTGTGGGAACGGGAGTGGCTAGGCTTGTTCCTGACAGAGGTCCCGTTGTCATGGCTTACCACTTCGCGCAGCACGCTGGAGTGATTCACACAGCAACACCAGATATCGCCCATTCAATGTAATCACGCTACGGAAGACTTAACGTTTAGGGATTCAGCATGCACCAACGGATTTCACGCCGATCCGCATTAATCTCTGGCGGGGCAGCCTTATTCTTGAGTGTGACAGGGCAGTTCTCTGAACACTCTCCTGCACTTGCGACACAAGAGGCAGACGTACTCGAGGTGTTCAACAGAGAGAATTCGCCATCACATTTTTTCCGCATACCGTTCATGGTGTCTACGGCCAATGACACATTGGTCATAGGCTGCGATGCAAATCGCGCGACAACAGGCGACTCCGCCGACAATATCGATGCCCTGATTCGCAGAAAACCCAATGCATCCCGTTACTCAATCTCCGACGGTTGGGAAGCCCCGTCACTGATAAAACCATTGGAGATGCGAGATTATTCGAACAAGTATGGGTACGCCCCCGCATCATCCTCCGTCATCGACGGCGCCATCATCGAGGATTCAGTTCGACATCGACTGATGATCGTCATTGATCTCTGGGCCTGGAACGGCGGAGTATTCGAACACCTCAACGTTTCCCCAGATGGCTCCGTCAACGATGGGCGCCCGCGAAAGTTCCCCCTGGGAGATGGCTTCGCCACCGTTGCCGGACGTGACATGCTCCTGCTCTCGACGCACAACGTCACAGGGGACGCCGACGGATTGAGGGGAAATATCAATCTGAACATCGACCGTTCCCAATTCGACCTCGTAGCTGACCTCGACGGCCCCCGCGACAAGCACGGTCGCATTCAGATTTATGAATTAATCGGTATACCTCGCCCGTATACCACCGCCGGAGTCGATGACTCAAATCTCGCTCTAGGACGACGATCAAGATACTCCTTGGACGACGGTTTCAACCTCTTCGAAGCAGGAATTCCTCTGTACGTGTTCCAGCACGGTTCAGCTCGCATCACTCCGATGCGCGTCTTCTACAAGGACTCGATACTTCAGGTCTTCAACACCAATCACATCGTGGAGATCTACTCATATGACGATGGCCGAACTTGAAACATGGGAAAACTGGTGACACGGCAGTTCAGACCCGTAGATTCTCGATACACGCTCGTCGCACCAGGTCGGTCCATTCAAATCCGCGCAGGGGAACATGCCGGACGCATCGTCGTTCCGACTTACATGATGCTACCTGCAGGAATTTCGTGCACCACTGTATACACCGACGATGGTGGGGAAACGTGGCAGCGGGGAACCCCGATGCCAGCCACTATCGACCTCCACGAAAGCGCGATCACAGAGGTTCTACCCGGCGTATTGCGCAGCTTCAACCGACATTCCGCTTCTTCCGGTGGGAAGGTGCTGACCGCCGAGAGCGTGGATGGGGGCCATTCCTGGAGTACGCTGACTTCCGCGTTCGGCGACGACGACCAAGGCGTCGCATGCCAAGTCTCCGCGCTCATGCTGAAGCAAACCATCGCATCACCTACGACCGGGGAACAGCTCCCTGCGCTCATTGTCGTCTCAGCAGATGACCGCAGGCGTCGACATGGCATTGCCCATGTGGCAGTTGTCCATCGATCCTCGAGAACGTTCGGACCGCGCTCCGAACTTGAATGGGTGAGTCACGCCGACATCACGAGCCCACAGACCCTCTTCGCCTATTCCTCGATCGCCCAGTTGTCTGACGGACGTGTTCTCGTGCTCTTCGAATCGTCACCTACGGACTCGTGGGCGGACGGGCTCCAACGTATGTACCTGCAGGAACTGGCGTCCTGACACCATATCGATGGGCACCAGCATCGGCCATGCTCTACCGGCATGAAGGCCCCGTGTCGTTTTTGGACTCCAGTCCTTCCTTGCCTCACCTGCGACGAGACGACGGGAATGGTCCGGCGGTAGAATTCACTAGTCACGGGGCGACCTGCGCCTCAGGAATTTGTCCCGCACACGTCCATCGACCCCGAGGAGCCGCGCACCATGCCCAAGAGCCAGGCAGCCAAGGAACTCGCCGCGAAGCAGAAAGCCCAGGCGAAGGCTGAGAAGGAGCGCCGCAAGCACTCCGACAACCCCAAGGACTGGGGCACCGGAAAGCAGCTTGTCGAGACGTTCAAGCTAACCCGCCAGGTTGATCCTCAGCTCCTCTGGTGGGTCATTGGCTCCTTTGTAGCAGGCGTCGTGGTGTTCACCGTCCTCGGTCTTATCCTCACCGATCTGTGGTGGGCATGGCTCATCGTTGGCATCTTTGCTGGTGCCGCTGCCGCTATGTGGGTCTTCCAGTGGCGCGCTAAGCGTTCCATGTATGCCCGGTTCAAGGGCCAGACCGGGTCAGCCGAGGTTGCCCTGTCTCTGCTCGACAAGAAGAAGTGGACCTCCACCCCCGCGATCGCGTTTACCCGGCAGCAGGATGTCGTTCACCGCGCTGTCGGTCCGGGCGGAATTGTCCTCATCGGCGAGGGGCACGGTAACGGCCTGCGTAACCTGCTGGCCACCGAAACCAAACGCCACGAGCAGGTCGCCTACGGCACTCCGGTGACGTCGATCATCATGGGCGACGGCAAAGGCCAGGTACCGCTAGAAGACCTCGACAAGCACATTAAGAAACTGCCCAAGACCCTCAGCACGAGTCAGGTGGACGAGGTCGTCAATCGTCTCAAGGCCCTTGACGCCATGCGCCCCAAAGTGCCGCTTCCTAAGGGCCCAATGCCAAGTTCTATGAAGGGCGCTCGCGCCGCCATGCGAGGACGCTGAGCCTCCGTTGGCCGGCACAAATATCGTCAACGCCGATCGCATCTCAAAGTCCTGGGGCACCCGAACGGTCCTCTCAGAGGTGTCTCTGGGGCTATCAACCGGGGACGTCATCGGCGTCGTGGGCCGCAACGGGGACGGCAAATCTACCCTCTTAGCCCTCCTCACTGGTTCCCTAGAACCCGACTCCGGGACAGTGACGCGTACTAATGGCATTTCCATAGGAGTGCTCGCCCAAGCTGAAACCCGCAGGGATCAGACCGTCCGCGACCTCGTCGTCGGAGGCCAACCCGACCACGTTTGGGCAGCTAACCGCGAGGCTCGTCCCATCGTCGAGGACATGCTTTCCGATATTGACCTCGACCGCGCTATGGCCGATCTTTCCGGTGGGGAACGACGGCGGGCTGCGCTGGTTTCAATCATGCTCGGAGACCACGACTTACTTGTTCTTGACGAGCCCACCAACCACCTCGACGTCGAGGCGGTGGCCTGGTTGGCCGGCCACCTGCGCCACCTACAGGAGCGCGGCGTGGCAATGCTCGTCGTCTCACACGACCGTTGGTTTCTTGACGAGATCTGCACTGACATCTGGGAGGTCCACGACGCCACCGTCGAGGCTTATCAGGGCGGATACTCGGCCTACACCTTAGCCCGGGTAGAACGAGCCCGCATCGCCGCCACTAATGAGGCCAAGCGTCAGAACCTGGCACGTAAGGAATTGGCGTGGTTGCGTCGAGGCGCCCCTGCCCGTAGCTCCAAACCGCGTTACCGAGTCGAGGCGGCCAATGCCCTCGTCGCCAATGTTCCCGAGCCGCGCGACAAGTTGGAGCTAGCACGCTTTTCCGCAACCCGGTTGGGCAAAGATGTGCTGGACCTCAACGAGGTTACCGTCACCGTCTCCTCCGATGAGCTTGGCGAGCGTACTCTACTTGACAAGGTGACATGGTCGATCGGCCCAGGCGACCGGATCGGCCTGATTGGCGTTAACGGAGCTGGCAAGACCACCCTACTCAACCTTTTTGACGGCTCTCGTAAGCCCGATTCTGGCCGGGTCAAACATGGAAAGACCCTGCGCCTGGCCCACCTGCGTCAGGAAGTTGACGACCTCGACTCAGCGATGACCGTTTTGGAATCTGTCAACGACGTCAAGGCGAGGACGAAACTGGCCACCGGTCGCGACGCCTCCGCCACCGACCTCTTGGAAGGATTCGGGTTCACCGGGCAGAAACTTGTCACCCGTATCGGCGACCTTTCCGGTGGCGAGCAACGCCGCCTTCAGCTGCTGCGCCTCCTCATGGACGAACCCAATGTACTCCTCCTCGATGAGCCGACTAACGACCTCGACATTGACACCCTGCGCCTACTCGAGGACTATCTCGATTCTTGGCCCGGCACGCTGATCGTCGTTTCCCACGACAGGTGGTTCCTGGAGCGGGTCTGCGACGTTGTTTGGGCCCTCATGGGAGATGGCACGGTGGCCCTCCTCCCAGGAGGAATTTCCCAATACCTAGAGCACAGATCGGAAGAGC
>ERZ1029874.165-NODE-165-length-11603-cov-36.088933_pt1 | contig 11603 bp, 8 predicted proteins | sample MGYA00519235_ERZ1029874 | MGnify/ENA primary metagenome ERZ1029874 (study PRJEB33666, sample SAMEA4610926) | skin metagenome | biome: Human-associated habitat; feature: Malodor aspect; material: skin | place: Philippines | collected 2015-08 ...
CCGCCGTGCGCACCATCCTCACGGGCTTCGTGCTGCCGGCGGCGCTTGTGGACGCTGACGGGCGCGGCATGCACGACCGCGCCACCACCACGACGGTGATCCGCACCTAGGTCACCTAGTTGTTGATCGGCCGTTCTTCGCCCGCCAGCTCGTGGTCGAAGTCGATGTAGCGGAAGAACGCCCAGTTGGGATCCGTGAGCATCCGGGCCACCGACAGGCCGCCCGCGATAAAGAGCACCACGAACGATACCTCTGTGAACCGCGATAGCGCGTTGACGATGTCGCCTACCGCGAAGTTGTGCACCGCCGCGTAGATGACTGTGCCGGGGATCATGACCACCGCAGCCGGGATGGTGACGGTGGTGCGCGGCACCCGGGCCAGTCGGCCCAGAAGCCCGCCAGCGACACCGATGAGCAGCGCCGCGGCGAACGCCGCAAGGTACGAGCGCACCCCGTAGGCGAGCAGCGCCAATCGCGCCGCGTTGGCCACCATGCCCAGCGTCGCAGCGATGAGCGCCATGCGTTTCGAGGAGTTGAACAGCAGGGCGAAGCACCCCACGCTGACAAAGCTCGCCGCTGCGCCGGCGGCGAGAAACTCCGCGGACTTCGGCACGGCTTGCGGCTGCGCTTCAGGGGTGCCGGACAGCATCGCCACCACCGAGACGGTCAGCATGATCACAACGATAATTTCGAGGGCGAACAGCAGCCGCGGGATACCGGCGGTGAAGTCGAAACGGGCGAAGTCCACAAATGAGGTGAACAACGGAAAACCCGGGATGAGGAACAGCACGGCCGCCACAAAGCCGGGGGATACCACACCGGAGATCGGCAGCACGCGGGCGAGCAGCAAGAACGCCGCTGACGCGACGAAAGCCGACGCCATCGTGATCCCGATGAGGTTGAAATGCGCCCTATGCAGCGCGGAGCGCACCAGCTGCCCCAGCATCGCCGCTATGCACACAACCGCCGCGGTGGCCAGACCGAACTGGTTCAAGATTGCGAATCCGGCGCAGGCAAGACCTGCGGCTAACGTCGATAGGCGAGGGCCCCAGCGCGGGGAAGGGATGCGCTCGATCTCATCCAGTGCGGCGCCGATGACCTCGGGCGTGCGGTAGCTTTGCAGCAACGAGTGCGCGGCGGTCTCCAGGGCCTCGATGCGCGACGCGTTCACACCTGGAAGCGGCACGTCGGCCACAGCAGTGCGGAACTGCTCCCCGCGATGGAAGGTGCAACTGATCGTGTTAAACCCGACGATGACGTCCGCGTTGTCGAAGCCGAGCGAACGGGCACACCGCTTCACAGCGCGAATCACCCGGTAGCCGGAGGCCCCGGAGGCTAACAGCAAAACGCCGAAGCGAAGGCAGGTGTTCGCTTCGGCGTCCATGCGCGGGGTCGGCTCGTTCACTTGCCGCCCTTGCGCGCCTGCATGCGGCGCATCTTGCGGTTCATGCCGGCCATGTTCTGCGCCTGCTTCGGCAGCGGCCCGCCCGGCAGGCCGGCGGCCTGGGCGCCGCGCCCGCGCGAATCCATGGCGTCCAGCTTGGCGGAGAGGTTGTACACCTCGTCCTTCTGGTAGTTCTTCGGCATCTTCAGCAGGTGCTTCTGCAGGTCCCGGTTGCGCACCTGGCCTTCGCCCTCGCCGGCGTAGACCTCGTAGACCGGCACGCCAGCCAGGAGGCGCTCGACGCGCTTGTGCTCTTTCGCCATCAGGGGCTTCAGGCGGTGCGGGTCGCCCTCGCCGACCAGCACGACGCCGGGGTTGCCCACCACGCGGTGGACGGTGTCCATGTGGGTGTTGGCCTGCACGCCGGTTTTGGTCAGCCACACGATGCCCATGGTGTTGCGCATGTTCTCCAGCGTCCAGCCCGCGGCACCGGGGGTGTCTCCGACCTCGTCGTACATGGACTTTTCCAGGCGGCGGGAGAAGATGAACATCGCCAGCACGGCACCCAGGATCAGGCCCATGATCAGCCAGAACCACTTCGCGCCCCACCACAGGCCGAGGAGGAAGAACAGCAGCCCGCCACCGAGGACGCAGGCGAGCATGATGGGGATCAGCGCTTTGTCGCGCTTGCGCTGGATATCAAACGCCTGCTTGAGCTGTGAGCGCGTCGCTTTGCCTTTGGCGCGCTTCGCTGCGCGCTGTTCCTTCTTGGCAGCCTTTGCCGCTGCCTTGTCCTGCGTCGTAGCCATGGCCATAACTGTATGCCACGGCCACAACGCGGGCCAAAGACCCTAGCGGGTGACGACGGGGTGGTCGGCGGACGCGCCGTACTTCTTCAGCAGCGTCGATGCTTCCTGCGCGGTATCGCCTTGCGACGTTTCCGCCAAGTGCCGCAAATTTTCCGGCAGTTCGAGCCCGCGGTGGGCCATCGCCTCGACGTAGAGCTTGCCGGCGCGGTAGGAGGAGCGCACCAGCGGGCCAGACATGACGGCGCCGAAGCCCATTTCGTAGGCGGCGTCGCGGTACTCGATGAACTCTTCCGGCTTCACCCAGCGGTCGATCGGGTGGTAGGTCGGGCCCGGGCGGAGGTATTGGGTGATGGTGATGATGTCGCAGCCCGCGTCCACCAAATCGCCCAGCGCTTCGAGGACTTCCTCGCGGGTCTCGCCCATGCCCAGGATGAGGTTGGACTTAGTGATCAGCCCGAAGTCGCGCGCCTGCCGGATCACGTCCAGCGAGCGGTCGTAGCGGAACGCGGGGCGGATGCGCTTGAAGATGCGCGGGACGGTCTCCACATTGTGCGCGAACACCTCCGGGCGCGCCTCGAAGACCTCCTGCAGCAGGTCGGGCTTGCCGGAGAAGTCGGGTGTGAGGTTTTCCACGCCGGTGTTCGGGTTGAGCTCGTGGATCTTGCGCACTACCTCGGCGTAGAGCCACGCGCCCTCGTCGTCCAGGTCGTCGCGGGTGACGCCCGTGATGGTGGAGTAGTTCAGGTTGAGGCTCTTCACCTCTTCCGCCACGCGGCGCGGCTCGTCGCGGTCGAGGGGATCCGGGCGGCCGGAGGCGATGTCGCAGAAGTCGCAGCGGCGGGAGCAGCGGGACCCGCCGATGAGGAAGGTCGCCTCGCGCGATTCCCAGCACTCGTGGATGTTCGGGCAGCCAGCTTCCTGGCACACCGTGTGGAGGTCAGCGCCCTTGACCTTCTGTTTCATGTCCTCGTATTCGGGACCGGTTTTGACGGAGTTGCGGATCCACCGCGGCTTTTTCTCAATCGGAGTTTCGGAGTTGCGCGCCTCAACGCGCAAAAGCTTGCGGCCTTCTGGTGCTACAGTCACGCCCTTACCGTACCTTCCGTGTCAAACCCTTCGACGGGTCCGGACGGGTGGCAAACGTGTGGTCCGCAACGACCAGCTCGCCGGCAAGCGCACGCTCCAATTCGTGCACTACCGGGCCGGCCATCTCGTTCGCGGTGACGTCGCGGCCAAGCTCGAGCGAGAGGGTAGTTACGTCGGCGTCGTCGATGCCGCAGGCAACGATGTGGTCGTAGTGGTCGAGGGTGTTGTTGCAGTTCAGGCTCAGCCCGTGCATGGTCACGCCGCGTGTGATGCGGATGCCGAGGGCGGCGATTTTGCGTTCGCTTCTCGACGCCTTCGGGTCCGCCGCCTTCGTCTCCGCCGGCACCCAGACCCCGGAGCGCCCGTCCACGCGCCCCGCGGTGGTCACGCCTGCGGCCCGCACGACCTGGATGAGCGCTTCTTCGAGCCGGCGCACGTAGTCGACCACGTCCACTGGCTCGGCGAGTTTGATAATCGGGTAGACCACCAGCTGGCCCTCGCCGTGCCAGGTGATGCGCCCGCCCCGGTCCACCGGCACGACCGGCACGGGGTAGGAGGGATCAGGCATGTCTTCCGGCTGTGTGCGTTTGCCGGCGGTGAAGGTGGAGGGGTGCTCGAGCACGAGCACTGTGTCGGGGGCATCGCCTGTGGCTCGTCGAGAAGCGATGTCTGCCTGGAGGTCCCATGCCTCCTGATAATCCACGAGCCCCAGCTCGCGCACGTCGATGGGCGCGGCTGAGGCTCGGATGGATTGCTCGGCGGGGAAAAACGGGTCGCGCGGCGCAGTCATACCGTTAGACCCTAGTCCCCGACGGCAGGAGGGGACTAGACGCCGTTGGCGGAGGCGTACTCGTCGGCGGTCAGAAGCGGGCCGACCTCCTCGACCTCCACCTCGAAGAGCCAGCCCTCGCCGTACGGGTCGTTGTTGATGGCCTCGTAGGCGCCGTCGATGTCCTCGTTGACCGCGGTGACGGTGCCGGTGACCGGGGAGTAGAGGTCGGAGACGGACTTGGTGGACTCGATCTCGCCGCAGGTCTCACCGGCGGTAACCGTGTCGCCGACCTGCGGCAGCTCCGCGAAAACGACCTCGCCCAGGCGGTCCGCTGCGACGTGGGTGATGCCAACGCGCACCGTCTGGCCGGCGGCATCATCCGGGGTGGAGTTGATCCACTCGTGGTCCTCGGAGTAGTAGAAGTCAGGCTTGAGTGCCATGGTTATGCGTCCTCTCGGGAGTAAAACGGGGTCGGTGCAATAGTAAACGGGTAGCGGCGGCCGCGGATGTCGATTTCCACTTCCGTGCCCACTTCCGCGTGGGCGGGATCCAGGTGGGCGAGCGCGACCGGGTAGCCCAGCGTCGGCGACGGCTGGCCCGAGGTGACCACGCCGATCTTTTGGTCGCCGAGGAAGACCTCCGCGCCCTCGCGCGCCGCGCGGCGCTGCTCGGAGGTCAGCCCCGCGATGACCACGCTGGGCTCGCGGCCGACAAGCGCGGCCTTGCCCACGAAGTCCGCCTCCTTCTTGGCAAACGCGCGGCCCATGCCGGCCTCCACCGGGGTGATATCCGCGGTCAGCTCGTGGCCGTAGAGCGGCATGGCGGCCTCAAGGCGCAGCGAGTCGCGCGCGGCCAGGCCGCAGGGGGTGCCAGCGCCGATGACGGCGTCCCACACCTGCTGCGCGTCCTCCCACTGGCAGAACAGTTCGAAGCCGTCCTCTCCCGTGTAGCCGGTGCGGGCGACGAAGACGTCGACCGGTTCTTCCGTCTGGTTCGAGCGCAGCGAGGACCAGGCGCCGGAGTAGTAGGTGAGGGCGGACGCGTCGCCGTCGAGAAGCGGTGTGAGCACCTCAAGCGAGCGCGGGCCCTGGACCGCAACCAGCGCGACCGCCTCGGAGTCGTTGCGCAGCTCGACGTCGAAGTCGCCCTTGCGCGCCTCGAACGCGGCCCACACGGTGGCGGCGTTGCCGGCGTTGGGTACGACCATGAAGTGGTCCTCGGCGAAACGGTAGGTGATCAAGTCATCCAGGATGCCGCCGTTGTCGGCGACGATCATGGAGTATTTCGCCTTGCCCACCTTCAGCGCGGTGAGGTTGGAAATGAGCGCGTAATCCAAAAACGCGGCGGCGTCCGGGCCTTTGACGTCGATTTCTCCCATGTGTGAGAGGTCGAAGATGCCCACGTCGGTGCGCACCGCGCGGTGCTCCTCCAATTCGGAGCCGTACTTCAGCGGCATCTCCCAGCCGCCGAAGTCGGTGAAGCTCGCGCCGAGGTTTTCGTGGGTGGCGTGTAGCGGGGTCTGTGGCATAGGTGTGTTCTCCTTAGTACTTGGCGTTCTTCTCGGACACTTCGGCGTCGATTTCCTCGGCGACCTCCGGCGCGATGTCGAAGGCCTCCGGCGGCGGGCAGGCGCACTGGAGGTTGCGGTCGCCGAAGGCTTCGTCGATACGCCGCACCGGCGGGAAGTACTTCGCGTGCACCAGCGAGTCCACCGGGTAGGCGGCCTTCTCGCGCGGGAAGTCGTACGGCCACTCGTCGCGGATCACACTCGCGGCGGTAAACGGTGCGTTGTGGACCACGGACTTTTCGTACTCGATCTCGCCGTCGATGATTTCCTGAATCTCGGCGCGGATGGAGCGCATCGCCTCGATGAAGCGGTCGAGCTCGGCCAAGTCCTCCGACTCGGTCGGCTCCACCATGAGCGTGCCGGCAACCGGGAAGGCGAGGGTGGGGGCGTGGAAGCCGTAGTCGATCAGGCGCTTGGCCACGTCCGCGGCGGTCACGCCGGAGGCGTCGGTGAGCTCGCGCAGGTCCAGGATGCACTCGTGGCCCACCAGGCCGTCGTTGCCGGTGTAGAGCACCGGGTAGGAATCGTGCAGCGCACGCGCGAGGTAGTTCGCGCCCAGCACGGCGTGCTCGGTGGCGCTTCGCAGGCCGGCCGCACCGGACATGGCGATGTAGGACCAGGAAATCGGCAGAACACCCGCCGAGCCGTAGAGGGTGGAGGCGACGGGCACGCCGCCGTCGGCTTGCGCCGACGTGTCAACAGGGTCGCCCGGCAAAAACGGGATCAGGTGCTCGCCCACGCCAATCGGGCCCACGCCCGGCCCGCCGCCGCCGTGCGGGATGGTGAACGTCTTGTGCAGATTCAGGTGGCTGACGTCGCCGCCGAAGTCGCCGGGGCGCGCGATGCCAGTCAGCGCGTTCATGTTCGCGCCGTCGATGTAGACCTGACCGCCGGCCGCGTGCACCTTGTCGCAGACCAGCCGCACATCTTCCTCGTACACGCCGTGCGTGGAGGGGTAGGTGAGCATGATCGCGGCCACCGCGTCGGCGTGCTTGCCCAGCTTCGCGTCCAAATCCTCCAGGTCGATGGAACCGTCGTCCGCGGTCTTGACCACCACCACGCGCAGGTTGGCCAGTGTGGCCGACGCCGCGTTCGTGCCGTGCGCCGATGCCGGGATCAGGCAGATGTCGCGCCCCGCGTCGCCGTTTGCCACGTGGTAGGCACGGATGGCCAGAAGGCCCGCCAGCTCGCCGGTCGCGCCGGAGTTCGGCTGCACCGACACCTCCGCGTAGCCGGTGATCTCCACCAGCCAGGCGCGGATTTCGTCGATAAGCTCGCGCCAGCCCGCGGTGTACTCGTCGGGGGTGTAGGGGTGCACGTTGGCGAAGCCGGGCCACGTGATTGCCTCCAGCCCGGCGGTGGGGTTGAGCTTCATCGTGCACGAGCCCAGCGGGATCATGGTGCGGTCCAGCGCGAGGTCCTTGTCGCCCAAGGCGCGGATGTAGCGCATCATCTGCGTCTCGGAGTGGATGCGGTTGAACGTCTCGTGGGTGAGGAACTCGGTGGTGCGGGCGAGAGCCTCCGGGATGCGCGCCTCACCGTGCGCCGGGGTCGCGCCGAAACCGGCCAGTAGCGCCTCGACGTCGGCGTCGGTGGTGTCCTCGCCGAAGGAGACACCGACCGTGGTGTCGTCGATCGCGCGCACCAGGTAGCCGGCGTGCGCCAGCTTCGCGACGACCTCCGGTGCCCCCGCAACCTCCACCGCCACTGTGTCGAAGAACTCGGCGTGCTTGACCGCCACTCCAGCTGCCTCAAGCGCCGCGGCAAAGTCGGCGGCACGCTGGTGCACAGCGCGCGCGATCTCGGTCAGGCCATTGGGGCCGTGGTAGACGGCGTACATCGACGCGGTCACCGCGAGCAGCGCCTGCGCGGTGCAGATGTTGGAGGTGGCGCGCTCGCGGCGGATGTGCTGCTCTCGTGTCTGCAGTGCCAGGCGGTAGGCCGGGTAGCCCTCCGCGTCCTTGGACACGCCCACCAGCCGGCCCGGCATCTGGCGCTGCAGCTTCTCCCGCACGGCCATGTAGGCCGCGTGCGGACCGCCGTAGAACAGCGGCACGCCGAAGCGCTGGGTGGTGCCGATGGCGATGTCCGCGCCGAACTCGCCGGGGGCTTCCAACAAGGTCAGCGCGAGGATGTCGGCGTCAACGGCGACAAGGCCGCCGCGCTCGTGGATCGCCTCGATCACCGGGCGCGGGTCCACGATGTCGCCCTCGGTGCCCGGGTAGGCGAACACGGCGCCCACCAGGTCCTCGCCGACGACGCCCTCGGCCAGGTTGGCCACCTCGACCTCGAGGTCGATCGCGCGGGCGCGCTCGGAGGCCACCTTGATCACCTGCGGGTGCAGGCGAGAATCCAGCAGCACGCGGCGGCCCTTCTTCACCACGCGCGACATCAGGCCGACGGCCTCGGCGGCGGCGGACGCTTCGTCGAGAAGCGAGGCGTTCGCGATGTCCAGGCCGGTGAGGTCTTGCACCATGGTCTGGAAGTTCAGCAGCGCTTCTAAGCGGCCTTGCGAGATCTCTGCCTGGTACGGCGTGTACGCGGTGTACCAGCCGGCGTCCTCGACCACGCCGCGGCGGATCACCGGCGGGGTCAGCGTCGAGGAAAAGCCTTGGCCGTAGAAGGCGCGCAGCACCGTGTTCTTGTCGGCCAGCTCACGCAGGCGCGCCTGCGCCTCATACTCCGTCAGTGCCTCCGGCAGTTCGAGCGGCTTGTCCGCCAGGATGCCCGAGGGCACCGCGGCGGCGATCAGCGCGTCGATGGAATCGTAGCCCAGCGCGTCCAGCATCTGCTGCTGTTCTTGCTGGTCAGGGCCGATATGGCGGGAGATGTAATCCAACTGGAGCTCCTTGATATTCGGGTCGTAGAACCACGCGTCAGCATAGCCGGTCGGCCCGGGAGGAGACCCCGTTTTGCACAAAGCTGTCTAGAATTCCTCCACGGCAGCGTCGCCGAACAACCACGTCACTGCAATCGCGCCCGGATCCGGCACGTCTTTCGCGCTTTCCCCGAGGTAGGAGGCCCGGCCCTTCGTCGCCTGCATGCCGCGGGTGGACTTCGCCCCCTCCACAGCGGGTCCAAACACGTGCTCCAGCACCTCGTCGACGCTGCCGCTGGCGTCCTTTGCGGCCTGTGCTGCGGGCGCGAGCGCGTCGATAAGTGTGTTGTCGCCCTCTTTCGCGCCGCCGAGCGCCGTAATCGCCTCCACGCCGCGCTGCATGCCCTCCGCGAGCGCCTTCGCAAACGCCTCGCCGTCGCCCTCTCGGGAGTCGACACCCTCGAACGCGTCCGCCATCTCTCGGAAGAACGTGCCCAGCACCGCGCCCGAGGTCCCGCCCGCACGCACCAGCATCCGGTGGGCGAAGAAGTTCAGCACATCCGCATCCGCACCGCGCACAGGCCTATCGACGTCACCAAAGGCCGCCTCCATATTCTGTCCAAAATCGCCGTCCCCGGCCTGGCGGTCCAGGGCGGTCAGGTCGTCGAACCTGCTAGCTAAGCGCTCCACGAACGCGGTCAGCCACGCGTTGTCATTGCCTTCGTCGGGCTGGGTCACGTCGTCGACCATGCGCGCCTCGACGAATGCAGGGTCGACGACGGTGCCGGGCCAGGCGGGGGCGGACGTTTCGGCGTCGATAAGCTCGATCAGCTCGTCGTCGAGGGCGGTCACCGTAATCGAGATGCCCGCCATGTTCAACGAGGTGACTAGCGATCCCCGCATGCCGCGACGCAGGTTGAATCCCCGGTCCGTGAGCTGCGTGAGGGCCTCGCCGAACACGAGGTCCTGCTCCAGCTGGCTCGTGCCACCAAGCCCGTTGACGAAGAGCATGACATCGCCCGCGGGGTTGTCGAGGGCGGCCAGGATGGCGTCGAGCAACTCCTCCACCAGGGCAGCTGCGGTGGGAGTGTTCTGCGCGAGCTCCCGGCGCTCTACGCCCGGCTCGCCGTGAATACCCACGCCCACCTCGATCTGGCCCGCGTCCAGGTCGAAGGTTGCCCGGTCGCTGGTGGGGGAGTGGCCTGGCTGGAGCGCCACGGCCATGCTGCGGGAGCGATCCGCGCACCGCTGAGCGACGGCCGCCACAGCCCGCAAATCGTCGCCCCGGGCTGCGGCAGCACCGGCAACCTTCTCCACAATCACGGTGGCCCCAGTGCCGCGGCGGCCCGGTGAATCGTCAGTGTCGATCTCCGTGGCCACGTCGTCGGCCACGAGCACCTGTGCCACCTCCACTTCAGCGTGGTTTGCGGCGACGGTGAAGTTCATGACGTCGCCGGTGTAGTTCTTCACCACCTGGACCACGCCGGCCCCCCGGTCGGCCCACTCGGTGGCGGCACCGATCTGCACGGCGTTCGGAGAGGTGAACAGCAGGCCCGGGCACGCGGCGTCAAGCATGCCCTCGCCGACAAACCCGGCGTGCATCGGCTCGTGGCCCGACCCGCCGCCCGAGATGACGGCGACGCGGTTCGACCCTTTGGAACTGTCAAGCGGAAGCCCGATGAAGCCGTCGTCGTGCCATTCGGCGCACGGGTGCGCGGCAACCAGCCCGCCGAGCGCCTCGCGCATGAAGTGGTCGGTGGAATTGCGGAACGATTTGAAAGTGTCAGCCATACCGTCACTGTAGGCGCGATACGAAAACCCCGGCACCGAAATGCGGTGCCGGGGTACGTGTTCTAGAGCTTAGACGTCGAGGTCAGCCTCGAAGCCGCCCTGCTCGATGCGGTCCTTGATGGTGCTGACGAAACGGCCAGCATCAGCACCATCGATCAACTGGTGATCGTAGGTGAACGGCAGGTAGCACATCTGGCGGATGGCGATGGAGTCGATGCCGTCCTCGGTGACGATGACGGGGCGCTTCTCAATCGCGGCGGTACCCAGAATGCCTGCCTGCGGCGGGGTGAGCACCGGCGTATCCAGCAGCGCACCCTCGGAGCCGATGTTGGTCACCGTGAAGGTCGCGCCCGACAGGTCGTCCGGGCGCAGCTTCTTGTTGCGCGCGCGGTCCGCCAGGTCGGTGATCGCCTTCGCGATGTCGGCCAGGTTCATGTCCTGCACCTTCTTGATCACCGGCACCAAGAGGCCCTGCGGCGTATCCACGGCGATGCCGATGTTCACGTCCTCGTGGTAGGTGATCTCCTTCGCGTCAGCGTTGTAGGAAGCGTTGACGTTCGGGTGCGACACCAGCGCCTCGGCGGTGGCCTTGATGAAGAACGCGAGGTAGGTGATGTTCGCGCCGTGCTTCTCCACGAACGCCGGCTTGACCTTCTTGCGCAGCTCGGCGACGCGGGTGACGTCCACCTCCTGCACGTGGGTCAGCTGCGCGGAGGTCTGCAGGGACTCCACCATCTTCGCGGCGGTGATCTCGCGGATACGGTTCACGCGCTGGGTGGTGCCGATCAGCTCCGCCTTCGCCGGGTCCACGGACTTGGTGGACCAGTTGGCGCGAGCGCCCTTCGGTGCGTCCGCCTGCTCCTTCGTCGCAGCCGAAGAAGCGGCTGCGGTGCCCTCAGCCTTGCCGCCCTCAGCGGCCGCAAGGACATCCTGCTTGCGGATGCGGCCGCCGACACCGGTGCCTTCGATGGTGTTCAGATCCACGCCGTGCTTGTCGGCGAGCTTACGCACCAGCGGGGTGACGTACGGGACGTTGTCGCCGTTGTTCACCTTCGCGGAGGCGTTCTTGGCGTCGGCCTTGTCCTCGGACTTCGCTTCCTTCTTCGGCTCCGACTTCTTCGGCGCCGGCTTCTCAGCCTTTTCCTCGGTCTGCTTCTCGGCCTTTTCTTCGGTCTGCTTCTCGGCCTCGGCCTCGGCCTCGTCGTCCGCATCGTCTGCCTCAGCAACTGCCTCAGCGTCGCCGATGATCACGATGACATCGCCGACCTCGACCGTGTCATCCTCCTCGGCCAGGATCTCCAGGATGGTGCCCTCGACCGGAGACGGGATTTCGGTGTCGACCTTGTCGGTGGAGACCTCGAGCAGCGGCTCGTCCA
>ERZ1029874.166-NODE-166-length-11459-cov-28.063662_pt1 | contig 11459 bp, 3 predicted proteins | sample MGYA00519235_ERZ1029874 | MGnify/ENA primary metagenome ERZ1029874 (study PRJEB33666, sample SAMEA4610926) | skin metagenome | biome: Human-associated habitat; feature: Malodor aspect; material: skin | place: Philippines | collected 2015-08 ...
TGATGATCTGGAAGGACGGCTTAATCGTGTGCGCGGTGGTGTGGGCGGCGCCGGAAACCATGCCGTCCGCGAGCCCCTTGTGCACCATCATGGTCCCGAAGTAGGAGACGTCCTTCATAGTCTCGCGCGCCTGCTCGATGGTGACGCCCTTCTTCTTGCGCAGCTCGGCGAAGTCCGCGGCGAACTCCTCGGCCAGCTCGGACTCGAGGTGGTTGACCAGGTTCGCGCCGGAAAGGTCCAGGCCGAGCTCCTGCGCACGACGGTTCATGTCGTCCACGTCGCCGAGGATGGTCAGCTCAGCCACGCCCTGCTTGAGCAGCTGGTCCGCGGCCTGCAGAATGCGGTCGTCCTCGCCCTCCGGCAATACCACGTGCTTGCGGTTGGCCCGCGCCTGCTCGATCAACTGGCGTTCGAACACCACGGGGCTCATCACCTGCCGGGCGTTCACATCTTCCACCTGGAGATCCCCCAGATCGCCAGTGCTTATCGACGCTACGACCGCCCCCAACTCTTCAATACGCACCTTCGCGAGGTCGGCCACCGCCTCATCACCCGCGGCGAGCACCACCGGAGCACCGATGGCCGCAGCCAGCTGAGCGTCAAAGTTGTAGTCGCCGGTGCCCACGTACAGCGTCGGCTCCCCAGAAACCTGATCAGAGTTGAAGATTCCGGCCACGCTGTCACCCGTCAGGCGCACAACCGGCAGATCCAGGCGGCTGGCAAGCTGCTGCAGATCCAGCCCGTCGAACGTGCGGTTGGCTAGGGTAACCAGCAAAGATTGGCGTTGAGACATGGCTTCACCTTTCGTCGTGGGCAAACATCCACCAGTTTAGCGGCGACACCGACACACCGACGGACAGAAAAGGTGTGATCTAATTCTCCATCGGGGGCGGCGTGTCCGGCTTGCCGTCGATACGGTTGATTTCCCTTACGGCCTCGTCGGTGCGCTGGCGGGCCTCGCCTGCGGAATCGGCCGTGACGAGGACGAGCGTGCCGTCGCCAAACGTTCGCACCGTGGTCTCCTCCACCGCCAACGCCGCTGCGAGCGCGCCTTGCGACGGCCACCGGCCCGGCAGAAACCTCACCGCCCCGGGGCTGACCAGCGTGGAATCAATCGGCAACTCCTGCGTGGCGCGCGCCTGAAGGTCGAACTGGTTGACGCGCTGAGTGGCCAGAGTGACCAAACCGTCCCGGCTCGGGCGCGGGGTGACCTGCGAAAAGTACACGTCCTCACCCGAGACGAACATCTCCACCGAAAAGATCCCGCAGCTGGCCAGCGCACCCGTGATGCGCGCAGCGATCGAGCGCGCGTTGTCCATCGCGCCCTCCGGCAACGGCGCGGGCTGCCACGCCTCCACAAGCTTGCCCTCGCGGTGCCGGGTGCCAATAGGCTCACAAAACCACGTTGCTAACTGGCCCGTTTCCGGGTCGATGGAACGCGCCGCGAGGATGGTCACCTCAAAATCGAAGTCGATGAAACGCTCCACCACCGCGCCCTGGCCCACTCCCCTGTCGGCCTCGCGCCACGCATCCGCGAGGTCGGCGCTGCTGTGGACGAGGCTGAAGCCCTCGCCGTCGTTCGACGTCGGCGCCTTGACCACGCACGGATAACCGATGCGCTCAATGGCGTCCTGCATTTCCTGCGGCGTCTGGGCAAACTCGTAGTCCAGCGTGGGAAGCCCCAACTCCTCGTTGGCCTGCTTTCGCACCGCCATGCGGTCCGCGGTGTGGCGGCACGCAGCCACGTTCGGAGCCACAACCGCACCGGTGCGTTCCGCGGCCGCCTCGACATCCCCGATCGTGTCCTCCGCATCGCCCGAGGTGACGATGATCCCCGGTCGGAACTCGTCCGCGACGTTTGCCGCGCCCGTGCGAGTTTCAAACCCGAGCCGCCGATACGCCTGCTCCAGTTCAAGCGCCATGGGAGAGGTGCCGAGGATGAGCGCCCGTCGCGGCACGTTTGCCGGATCCGGCGAGTGGCCGGCCGGGGAACCGATTGGGTCGCTGATCTGGATGCCGGTGTCCTCTACCGAAGGCTGCCAAGAGCGCTCTGCGGGGGGCGGAACAGTCATAGTCGCCGATTATCCCACAGTTGCGACAGCGGGTTGGAACGCAAGCGGGTGATGTGCACAGATTGTCCGGCCCCAAACGCCCCCGCTTCCCTTCTTCGGGATGCGGGGGCGGTGCGCTGCAGATCAAGCAGTTGCGGTCAGGCTTACTTGGTCACCTTGACGTCCGCCTGCGAAGAACCATCGAGCTGGAAGGAGGAGCCGGACTTTTCAGCGTCAGCTTTGTCATCGGTGGACTTGTCGGTGCGGGTGTCGCCGTTCCACTGTGCGGAGGAGCCGTTCTCGGAAGAGCCGGAGTCGTTGCCGAGGCAGGCCGAAAGTACTGCCGCGGTCATTGCCAGACCTGCGCCGGCACCGACAACCGCGAGAGCTGCGGAACCGGCGTTGAGGCCGAACTGCTTCAGCGTGTTGTTCACGCCTTCAACCTGAGCGGCCAGCTCCGGGTTCAGGACGCCAGCCTGGTCCTGGATCTGCGCGTTGATGCCGCGAATCTGGGCACCAATCTGATCCGTGAAGTTGGCCGTTCCGCTGAGCGCCAGCTGGGACATGATGCCCAGCGGGATCAGCGTCAACAGCGGGACACCGAGGCCAACGAGCGCCACCTTGCACTTATTGGAGATGGCGGAGTCGTCCGAAGAACCGAAGAGGGAAATGTCGCCTTCGGTGGAGGAACCGGTGTTCTCCAGGGACGAGCCAGCGCCCTCGGTGGAGGAGAGGTCACCCAGCGCCTCCAGACCCGACTTGTCCTCGGTGACGGTGTTCTTGTCGCCTGCAGAGACGTTGAACGCAAAGTTCAGCGCAGGACCAACCTTGGGGGTCGCCGTGATCTCGACCTTGGTGGTGCCTTCTTTCGGCGCAGTCAGCTTCAGATTGGAACCGTCCACGGAAGCGATGTCGCTGCCAGTCTTGATCTTGATCTGGGTGCCGAGCGGCAAGGTAGCGATCGTGTCCAGGTCCACGTTGGTGGTCTCGCCGCGCTTTACCGTGACATTTCTCTCGAAGTTGAGGGACTTCGCGTCGGAGTTGGACCCGGTTGCCGCACCGGAGTCGACATTGCCATTAACGGAGGATCCGGCGGTGTCGCCGCTAGATGTCAGGGCCTGATCAGCAGGCTGAGTGGTTTCCGCGGAAGCGACCGGCGCCAGCGACGGAGCAACAAGAGCAGCAGAAAGTGCCGCAGCGACGAAGACGCCCCGGCGGGCGATGATGTTCTTGGTCATGAATTTCCCTTTCAAAGAAAAAACGACGGATCAGTTCCGGTTAAGACGTGAATGCCAACACTTATGCCGCACAACGCGCCCTTGCCGTCGACCTGTCGCGTGTATCGCTCCGGAGTGACTTTTTCGTTACAACACACTTTTCAGCGGGGCTGAAAAGGCGCCACCCCCGCCTCCTACTCACAGGAGGCGGGGGTAACGCCGGTAGTGTGCGCCCAGCTACAGGCCAGACAAACTACTTCTTGGTCTCCTCCTTCTCGGAAGATCCAGCGTAGGTCTTGCCGGAGGAGCCCTTCAGCTGGACGTCCTCAACGGAGCTGCCACCACCGGGGGTGCAGTTGTCGTAAATGATCGTGCCGGAGAGAATGCCGGCGGCGATCAGCGCGAGGCCCGCGCCCACGGTTGCCACGTCCAAGCCGAACTGGCGCAGCTGCTTGTTGATGATCTCAACCTGCAGGGCGATCTCCGGGTTGAACACACCCAACTCCTGCTGGATCCGGGCGTTGGCCAGGCGGATCTGCTGGGAGTACTGCTCCACCACCGGGGTCAGGCCCGGGATGGCGGTCTGGGTGGCCAGCCCGATCGGGATCAGTGCCAGCAGCGGCAGGCCGAAGCCGACGGAGGTGGCAATGCAACGCTTGCGCTCTTCTTCGGTCAGGCCATCATTGCCGGGAGCCGGGTTCGGCGACGGCACTGGCCTGGTCGCATCCTTCGGGGTGGAGTCGGCGTCGAACGGGTCGGACTCGCCTTCGATCTCCGCGCGGTTGGACACGCCGTCGCCGTCGAAGTCACCGTTCGGGTCCAGGATGGACCGGCCGTCCTGGCCCACCAACTCGAACTTCGCCTCGCCGGTCAGCGGGTCCTTCACGCCGGTGAGCGTGATGGAGCCCGTCGCGGATGGGTTGGCAATGCCGTCGAACTGCTTGACAAAGTCGTCCCAGGAGGTGGTGCCGTTCGGGAACTTCTCCTTGAAGGAGCCTTGGAGCTGCTCGTTGGTCGGAGCCTGGCCGGTGATCTTGCCGGAGGTGCCGTCGATAGTGAAGCCCCAGTTGTCCGCGCCCTCGGAGCCGTCGACGGTCGCTTTCGCGATCGTGGCGGTGACGTTCTGACCCGCGAACGGGTCCTTGGTCTGGCGCTTCTCACCCGGCTTGACGCTGGTGGTGTCTCCGTAGTTCGGGGCAACGATGTTGACGCGCAGGTCGTAGCCGTTCTTGTCGGTGACGCGCTTGCCGTCCTTGTCCTTCACAGCCACGAACGCCTCGCGCGGGTCGGTGCCCTTCGGCACGCTCACCTTGATCTCGCCGGTCTCCGGGTCGATCTCGACCTTGCCGCCTTCGATCTCCTTGCCGGAGCGGTCGACCAGGGTGCCGGTGTAGCCGCCGTCCTTCTTCGGGTTGTCCACACGGCCGACAACGTGGTCGTTGCCGTCTGCCGGAACATCCGGGGTGGTCACGGCCGCGTTGTGGGAGCCGTTGTCGTCCACGTTCTTGTCGTGGCCGACCACCGGCACCTCCGCGGTGACCTGGCCGTTGGGCAGGTTCGGGTCGGTGATGGTGACGGTGATCGGGCCGTCCACATCGGCACCCGGCGTGACAACGACGTTGCCGTCCTCATCGATGCGAGCCGGGATCTCCTTGCCGTCCTCGTCCACCGCGGTGACGGTGGTCTTGTCCGACGGGTTCTTCACCACGATACCGGTGGTCTGCTCCTCGTCCGTCGGCTGAACCGGCACGATGCCGTTTTTGTCCACGGAGATGGCGTTGTCGTCCACGTTCTTGCTGTGGCCGTCAACCGGCACCTCGACCTCGACCTTCCCGTTGGGCAGGTCCGGGTCGGTGATGGTCACCGTGATCGGGCCGTCCACGTCCTTACCCGGGGTCAGGTGGACCTTGCCGTCTTCGTCGACCTCGACCGGAATGGTCTTGCCGTCCTCGTCGACAGCGGTGACATCGGTGTCGTCATCGCGGTTGTTGACCTTGATGCCGGTGTCCTGCTTCTCGTCGGTCGGCTTCACGGAGGTCTTGCCGGAGGCGTCGACAGTCGTGCCATTCGGGTCGGCCGGGGTGTCGGAGTTGTTGTCGTCTCGGTTCTTCTCGTGACCGGCGACAGGCACCTCGAACTCCACAGAACCGTTAGGCAGGTCCGGGTCGGAGATGGTGACCTTGATCGGGCCATCTACGCCGGGCTGCGGCTTGACGACGACGTTTCCGTCCTCATCAATACGGACCTCGACCTCGTTGCCGTCCTCATCCACCGCGGTGACGGTGGTCTTGTCCGACGGGTTCTTCACCACGATGCCGGTGGGCTGCTCTTCGCCGTTCGGCTCGACGGTCTTGATGCCGTCCTTGTCCACCTCGACCTTGATGCCGTTGTCATTGACATCCTTCTCGTGGCCGTTGACCGGAACCTCGACGACGACGGAGCCGTCGGGCAGATCGCTGTCCTCGATGGTGACGGTGATCGGGCCGTCAACGTCCTCGCCAGGGGTGACGCGCACGTTGCCGTTGTTGTCGATGCGGGCCGGGACGTCCTTGCCGTCCTCGTCCTTGGCGGTGACCTTGGTGCCCTCGTCCTTGTTCTTCACCACGATGCCGGTGAGCTGCTCATCGTTGGTCGGATCAACCGGGGTGACCTCAGAGTCGTCCACGGTGGTCACAACCGGCACAACAACCGGGTCCTCCGGGTCCTTGTTCTCGGCCGGCTTCTCGGTGATCACGATGTGGATCGGGCCGCCGACGTTGTCCTCGCCGTCCCTGATCTGGACCGTGGCCGGACCCGGCTTGGCGTCCTCCGGCGCCGTGACCGTGATCTCGCCGGTGTCCGGATCGACCGTGACCTCGGCGTCCTCGATGACGTTGCCGTCGTTGTCGCGGACCTCGCCGGTCAAGCCGTCCTTCGGGTTGGACACCGTGTCATCCAGCTTGGACGAATCGCCCTGCTGGATCTCCTCGACCTTGGTACCCGGAACGATGGAGTTGTCCGAACCGTTGTCGTCCTTGCCCTCGGCGTGGCCCTTGACGGGGACCGTGATGTCGGTCTTGCCACCCGGCAGATCCGGGTCAGTGACGGTGACCGTGATCGGGCCGTCGACGTCGGTGCCCGGGACAACGGAGATGTTGCCGTCTTCATCCACGATCACCGGGATGACCTTGCCGTCTTCATCCTTCGCCTGGACGCGGGTATCGCCGTCGAGGTTGTCCACCTTGATGCCGGTGGGCTGCTCGTCGTTGGTCGGGTCGACTTCCTTCACGTTGGTGCCGTCCACGGACGTCGGGTCAGCGGTCGGCTCGGCGATCACCACGTGGATCGGGCCGCCGACGTTGTCCTCGCCGTCCTTGATCTGGACGGTCGCCGGACCCGGCTTGGCATCCTCCGGCACCTTGACCGTGATCTCGCCGGTCTTCGGATCGACCGTGACCTCGGCGTCCTCGATGACGTTGCCGTCCTTGTCCCGGACCTCGCCGGTCAAGCCGTCCTTCGGGTTGGTGACCTTGTCATCGAGCTTGGTCGCCTCCTCAGCGCCCGGCTCCAGAACTTCGACCTTGCCCTCGCCGTTGTCGATGCCCGGCTTCGGCGTGGTGATCTCGATCTGGATCGGGTTGTCCTCGTTAAGCGGGTTGCCGTCCTTGTCATTGATAACAACGGTAGCGTCACCCGGCTCGGTACCCTCCGGCACCGTCACCTTGATCTCGCCGGTGTTCGGATCAACCGTGACATCGGCGCCGTCGATCGGGTTGCCGTCCTTGTCGCGGACCTCACCGGTCATACCCTCGGTTGGGTTTGCAACCTTGTCGTCGATCGTCTTCGGGTCACCGTCAGCGACAACCGTGTCCTTCGGATTCTCACCGTCGGTAACGGACGGAGCTGGAGTGGAATTTGGATCCAGCGGGTCAGACCCAGCCTTCTTCTCATCACCATCACTGAAACCGTCGCCATCGGTATCAGCCACATTCGGGTTCGTACCGTCGGTGATCTCCTGACCATCATTGACGCCGTCACCGTCGGAATCAGACTTCGTCGGATCCGTCGGCTCGTTGCCGTACTTGCCGTTCTTCTCCCCGGAGACCTCCTCACCGTCAGTCAGACCATCACCATCAGAATCCGGGTTCTTCGGGTTCGTCGGCGGGAAGGTTTTGCCATCTTTGGTCTTGCCGTCGAGTTCTTCCTTATCACTCAGACCGTCATTGTCGGTGTCTGCCTTGTTCGGGTCGGTACCGATCTGCTTCTCAACGCGATCCGACAACCCGTCTCCGTCGCTGTCGACCTCAGTCGAGATGAAGAAGTACGTATTCGCTACCTCGCCTTGGTAGGTTGCGCGCACCAGCACAGCGCGTTTCTCACCAGCAACAGTCGGGGTGCCCTCAATCTGCTTCGTCTCAGGGTTGTACTTCAAGCCAGTGATCGGAGTGTTCTGCTCGTTGTCGTCTTGCTCGTACCAGAACACTTCGATGTCTGCATCAACCAGCTCCTCGTTCTGCGTCGCACGCACCGGAATAGGAGTGATCTCCTCCCCAACCGGCAACGTCACGTCCGGAAGTGCGTGCACCTGCAGCGGTGCTACGACAAGCACCTCAACATCAACCCGCTCCTCGGTACCGTCCGGGTAGCGCACCACAACCGACGCTGGCTTTGTACCAATCGACGACGTATCCGGTGCGTGATTATCCAACCAGTGGTACGACGTGCCCTCCGGCAAGTCACCCTTGTTCCCAATCGAAGCGGCCGGATCCGGCACGGAGTTCACATCCACCGTCTGCGTCGTCGGCTTCGGGTCATACTTATCAGCATCACCACGCACCGTGATCTTCACCGGCACATCCTCGGTGGAGCCGTCCGGGTAGGTCACACGCACCGCGTTGTGCAGCACACCCGGCACCGACGTGTCCAGATCGGTCACCCACTGGAAGGTCGTGCCGTCTGGCAACTTGCCGACGTTAACGATCGCTTCTTCAGCACCCGGATTGGCGTTGAGATCGACCGTGAGATCCTGGCCCTCAGGAGTGTTAGTATCCGCCTGCGAATTCACATGCACCGCGGCATTGACCGTATCGGTGGAACCATCCGGGTACGTCACCGTCACCGGGATTAGGAAATCACCCCACACGGTCGTCGACGTCGCCGTAATCTCACCGGTCGTGGGATTAACACTCACATCGGTAAAGGCCGGGTTGCCGTCCGCGTCCTTCGGAAGCGCTCCCTGATCAACCGCAAACGTTGCACCGTTCGGGCCCGCCTCAAGCGGCTTCTTGTTACCGTCCTGCCACGCAGGGGTCTTCGTGGTGAACTGTTCTTCGGTGCCAACTGTGGTCGGCTCGTACACCGGCTCGAACTGGTCCGCATTCACCGGCAACGGCTCGAACTTCGCGAACGCCAAATCACGGGTGCCGCCCTGGTAGACCACCACAACCGGCACACGGATTACCTGCGTGCCATCCGGCAACGTCACCGCATTGCTCTTACCACGCGACGAATCCGGCAGGCTCACCACACCAGTGTTTGCATCCACTGCGGCACCCGCCGGCGGGTTCTGCGCCAACTCGTAGCGGTCAACCGGCACGGACGACGTGGCAACCTGCTGACCCGGCTCACCGTTGACTTCCTCGTAGAACACCGGCGGAGTCGACTCCTTCTCCGTCGGAGCAACAACCTGCGGGTAATCCGGCTCAAACAACGACGCCTTACCAGCAGAGACGATGAACGTATCCGACGAACGCACATCCGCACCCACATACAGCAGCGCGGTGTACAAATCACCATCCTGAGCAGTACCAGGCACCGTCAGGTTCGCGTTGACCTCGTCACCACACGCCTTGACCGGGGTACCCGCATAACGCTCCGGGTCAGTGATCACGCCACGGCTATCACTAGCCGGCTCACCGGTAGCCGGATCAATGACCACGGTGTTGCCATCAGTATCAGTCTTCGTCCACACAATGCGCGTATCCTGCAGCGGCACCGTACCGTCAATCAGCAAATTCGCAGTATCCCCCGGCTTCGCCGCGTACTGCAACGCATCAAAGTTGCGGATAAACAGCTGAATGTTCGACTCCTGCGGCGTCGACGTGATCGCAAAATTCACGTTATACACCGCCCCGACCAAGAAGCCAGGAATAGGTGTCGGCCTCCAGTTCTCGACACCAAGCGCGTCGCGGAACTCCGGGGTCACCCACCCCGAATGCGTCTGCACAATCACCCCAGTCGGGTCCTCCACCCACATATACACATGCGAACGCGTATCCCGGAACGACTGGCCCTCAACCTCGATCCCATCGATCGAGTAATTGCCCTCCGCATCCGTCTCGACCGAATACGTCGTGTGCAACCACTGCGGATTCTCCAGCAAACGCTGCTTCGTCGCCGCAGTACGCTGCTCACGCGGCAACTGATCAATATCCGACAACCCCGCAACACCCTCAGGCGTCAACGTCGTCAGATACACCGTGTACCCACCAGCAGGCGCATCCTTACCCGAATCACCAGGCTGATACGACGGGCCAGCAACAGAGTTCGAACCGTCCGCCCCGCGACCAGCCTCCAACCACACCTGACCCGAGACACGGTTCTTGCCCGTACTACCCCCACCACCATGGCCCACGTAGTCCATCTCGACCACGTTGTCAGCCATCATGTAGTTCTTGTTCGTCGCGGTATCAACCGGCAGCTCCGTCACCCAACGATCCACACGCTGCAGATTCAAACCGATCGTCTGCCACTGACCGTAGTTACGAAGCCCACCAAACGAGGTGCGCTCATACGCACGGATCGCGTCACCCGCACGCACCGGGTAGACCATATTGCCCGACGTCTCATTGATAAACGGCTCTACCCACACCCGGTACAACTGATCGTTGTACGCACCAAAGACGTGGTGGTTGCCCTGGTTGTCGTAGAACCCCTCACGCAAATCGAACGCATACACACCGTCGCCGCCCTGACCGGTACCACCATCCGGAACATTGTTGTGCGTCTCAGCGACATAAATCGGCGACTTCACACCCGTCGCCGACGTCCACTGCATATACACCTTCGTACCCTCAGGCACACCAGTCTTCGCACCAACGGTCCAACCGTTGCTGATCGTGCCGTAGCCACCCAAGAACACATGCCCCGACAACGTGTTTTTCGCATTCGACAAATCGATCGCGCGATCAACGTACCCATTGGCAAACGCATCCGCCTCAACCGCATCCGGAATCGGCTGGTTTTGGGTCGCCTCGTACTGGTACTCAGTACCCGGCACAGAACACTGCGGATCCACGCTGTATGGCAAGGCTCGATCCACAGACGTATTCTGCGCCGCCGGACGGTCCTCAGCCACTGCCACCGGCTGCGCGAACGGCGCAACCAACGCGAACGACAACGCAGCCGCAGCCACAGAGGTGCCGCGGCGGCGCGCGCTGTAATTCTTCTTCACGGAAATTCCCTTCGAGAGAGTGTCAGAGAAACGCTGGGCCCGAGCCAGCAAGAGAAAACGCACACATGTCGCCCAGGGCCAACGTGGATAAGCGTAAGGAACTTGACAACCGTTATCAAGGGATTTACAACCTGTGGGCTATCTGCATTCATACCGCCGACAGGATCGACTTCACCCCACTTCACCTGGCATTTCGCAAGACCCGCCCGCATGAGCGCCCCGAGAGGGCGTCAAAGCTTAGAGTCGGATGTGAGCCAGCCGCCCTTAATTCCGTCAATCAGCGGCCCCTAGCATGCGCGGTGAAGGTGGTTGAGGCATCACCTACCGCCCTCACCGGCACGTTCGCACCCCACCCATCTCCTTTGAGAACGAGAGGCAGCAACCCTGCAATTCCCGCAGGTGAAGCCCTTAAATATGGCTAAGAACTTGGTTTTTACCCCCACGAGGGGGTGAAACCGGAGGTCGTCGATAAGCGAAAGCCCCTGACTACCGCTCCGTCACATCACTGCGCATGATGGTCTGGTCGCGGCCGGGGCCCACGCCGATGTAGGAGATGGGGGCGCCGGAGAGCTCCTCAAGGCGAAGGACGTAGTCCTGCGCGCGCTGCGGCAGGTCCTCGAAGGAGCGGCACTCGGTGATGTCCTCGTGGCGTGGTGGAAGTCGGTTTGGGTCTCGAACGCGAATTAACCCCACTCTTATCTCACGCAGGCACAAAAAATTGCAGCCCCACCGAAGTGAGGCTGCAGGCCGGCCCTCGAA
>ERZ1029874.168-NODE-168-length-11339-cov-45.715792_pt1 | contig 11339 bp, 8 predicted proteins | sample MGYA00519235_ERZ1029874 | MGnify/ENA primary metagenome ERZ1029874 (study PRJEB33666, sample SAMEA4610926) | skin metagenome | biome: Human-associated habitat; feature: Malodor aspect; material: skin | place: Philippines | collected 2015-08 ...
GGTCGCCCGTTTCATAGCCGTTCTTGCCCCAGGCCTCGAACATGTCGCCCGGGATAGCGTAGGCGCCGGTCTCCGCGGTCCAGTAGACGGAGCCGTTCTGGAAGTGGACGAAGCGGCCCTTGCCATCCGGCGTCTGCGTCTCACCCGTGACCGGGAAGCCGAGCCAGCCGGACGCGCCGCCGAGCGCGTTGTACTTGGCCAGGATCGCGCCGTAGAGGGCGTGCGCGCCGGTCTCGGGCGACCAGAACGCGGTGCCGCCGCGGAAGTCCTGCGCCTTGCCCTTCGTGTCCTTGCCGGTGTCGTACTCGTCGTTGACGCAGGTGCCGATGACGCCGGAGGTGGTCTCCTCCGCGATCGCGCCGACCGGGGTGCACTTCGAGCCACGGTCCGCCTCGGCGACGTTGAGCGCGTTGGCGATGAACGGCCACGCCTGCGCCATCTCGAACTGCCAGTACTCCCAGGAGTGGACGCCGGACGGGCGGAAGCGCACGATCGGCTTCACGCTCGTGCGGCTGGCGTAGTCCACAAACGTCTGGGTGGACAGGCGCGAGAGCACCTCGAGGCCGACGCCGGCCGGGTTGGCCTGGCCCTTAGCCACGGACTCGGCCGCGCCGAAGTCGTCGCGACCGGAACCCGCGGAGACGTAGACCGTCATGTCCTTGAGGTTCTCGATGCCCAGCTTCGGGTCGTGGTCGATCCAGTCCTGCGAGCCGAGCGGGCCCCACATTGCCTCGGCGTTGTAGCCACCGGCGTCGAGCTGCGCCGCCTTGATCGCGGTGGGCATGCCGGTGGTCGTCGTATCCAGGTAGCCCGAGAACGAGCCGACGAAGTTGAACAGCTGCGGGTTGCGCTCGGCGAGGTTGACCGCCGCGGTGCCGCCCATGGACAGGCCGGTCACCGCGCGGTGGCCGTTCGAGCGGAACTCGTTGTTGAGCACCGGGATGAGCTCCTTGGTCAGGAACGTCTCCCACATGTAGTGCTTGCCGTTGTTCTCGCGCTGCCAGTCCGAGTAGAAGGAGGACTCGCCGCCCACCGGGAGGATGACGTTGACGTTCTTATCGGCGTAGAACTGCTCGATGTTCGTCTCGATGGTCCAGCCGTTCTCGTCGTCGCGGGCGCGCAGGCCGTCGAGCGCCCAGACCTCGGGGAACTTCGCGGTCGGGTTGGAGTGCCAGTCGCGCGCGAGCAGGATCTGCACCTGGATCGGGTGCTCCGGCATGGCGGCCGACTTGATAAAGACGGCGACGCGGCGGCTCGTGATCCACTCGATGCGGTCCACCGACACGCCCGCGGGCAGGCCCGGCACCACGGGGTTCTGCTCCACCTCGATCGGGGTGCGCTTCGGCGGGTCCGAGGGGCGCAGGCCGTCGGACAGCCCGCGGTTCGAGGAGAGGGCGGTCAGGTCGGAGGAGGACGACTGCGCCTGGGCGTTCGTGCCTACCGACGTCGCCAGCGCCGGAGCCAGCGTCAGCGCAAGGGCCGCTGGCAGCGCGAGGGCGGCCGGCAATTTCGCGGCCGACAGCCTGGTTGGGGTGGTCCGGTTGTCTCGCATGAGTCTCCTACCTCGTCGGGCTACTAGTGTCACAACAGTATCGCTTAAAGCTTAAGTTTCACTTGAAGCTTTAGTCGTAAGCGACACGCGTTGCGTTACGTGCGGTGCGCGAGGTGTTGGTCCGTGCGGGGGCGTTCTGTGGCGCGGTCCCAGCCCCCAGAATCGCACGCCGCCCGCCCCCCAGCCCCCCCCAGAATCGCCAAATCCAGCTACTAAGACCCAGCTAATCGGCTCCAAATGGCGATTAGCTGGGTCTTGGTAGCTGGAAACAGCCAAAAAGGGGCGGGCGGGGCGGGCGGGACCGAACAGCACCGGCCGAACAGCCCCGGCCGAACAGCCCCGGCCGAGCAGCACCGACGCGCGAGCCCGCCCTACCAGGCGTTCATCACGTTGAGGATGCGCGGCTTCGTTGCCTCGAGCTGCGAGCCGAACTGGTCCCAGTTGTGCAGGCCCGTCGGCGTATACACGGCGGTGTGCTTCACGCCGATGGCGGTCGCCTTCGCGTCCCACGCGTGGGTGGTCGCGTTCGCGATGGACTCCAGGGCAATGCCCGCGGCGCGGTGCTGGGGCAGGTACTTCTCGTCGGCCGGGCCTGGGATCGCGGAGCCGGCGGAGACGTACACGTCGGTGTTGCGCAGGTTGCCCATGTTGAGGAACGGGTCGTTCTCGAAGCGGCGCGGGTTGAGGGAGGAGCCCCACATGGCGTTGACGTTGAACCGGCCGGCGTCGAGAAGAGCGGCGCGCACGGCGGTCTGGGCACCCGGGATGGTGGTGGTGAGGTACCCGGAGTACGACAGCGTCTGGCGGAACTGGTTCGTGTGCAGCGCGGCAAGATTGATCGCGGCCGTGCCGCCCATGGACAGGCCGAGGATGGAGTTGTTCGTCGGGGAGACGCCGAAGTTGCGCTGCAGGTACGGCGGCAGCTCCTTGGTCAGGAACGTATCCCACTTGTAGGTGACGGGGTTGTTGAAGTCGTACGTCGCCGGGGCGTTCCAGTCGGTGTAGAACGAGGACTCGCCGCCCACCGGCATCACGAGGGTGATGTTGTTGTCCTTGAACGTGCGCGCGGCGTTGACGTCGTTAACCCAAGCATTCGTGATCTCGGTCGCGCGCAGGCCGTCGAGCATGTACAGGCCCGCGTTGCCGCCGCGCTGGGCCGGCTGGATCTGCACGGTGATGTGACGGTTCATCGCCGGGGACCACACGGTGCAGCGCTGCACCCAAAAGCCGACGCGGTCCCACTCGCACATGCCGGTGGAATCGGGGCGCAGCCAGTCGCGGTTCGCGGCGGACGCCTGCGGCGCGCCGACTACGACGGCGGCGGCGCTGGCGACGGTCGCCAGCACTGCGGTGAGCTTTCGGCGCACGGAAGATCGGGCGTTCATAGTCTCCCTCGCATCATTTTTCAGGTGATAGACACGATCAAGTTACCAAAATGCAACACTGGTCGCTATTCGCTGGGGTCGTTTGCGGTCTTCACCGTCACGGGCCACGCGATCTGCGTGCCGCTCTCGCCCGGGTCCTCGCCTCGCCGGATCGCCTTGCGGGTGGCTGGGTCGAGGTAGGCCCCCGGGTCGTCGTGAAGCGTGAGCGTTCGGCCCTTGCCCACGGAGTACCGCACGTTCGCCCAGAACCGCTGCCAACTCATCGGCTCGCGCGAGGTGGCCAGCAACTCGGCGATCTCGGGGGTGCGCAGCGCCGCGCGGGCCTGCTTCGCGCGCAGGGGGTTGATGAACGCGGGCAGCCTGTCCAGGTCGGTGCCGGAATCGGCGGCCTGCCACGCCGGGTCGAGCTGCTTGTCGTGGCCGATGCGCCCGCCGGGGATACGCGGCATGCGCGCCGCGATCGGGGTGGCCAGGCCGACGGTGTCCAGCACGCGCACGTCGAGCGGCGCGTTCATGCTGGTCATGCCCAGGTTAATGAGGTAGGCGGTGAGGCCCAGGTTGTTCAGGTCGGTCTCCGCGTCGACGCGGTCGCGGTAGAACCACTTGTAGATCTCCGGATCCGCGCTCACGTAGGCCAGGTTGAGCTGCGCGGCGTCCGCATCGATGCCGTCTTGCAGCGCGTCCTCCCAGTTCTGCATGAGTTTCGAGCCGAGGAAGTCCTCCGCGTGGCGCGGGGGATCGCCGAGCTCGCGGCCGAGGGCGAGGGTCCAGAACTCGCGCTCGTCGACGATGCCGAGCTCCTTCTCCCCCGTCTGGTACGCCTCCCAGTCGATGGGGTGCGCGCGCACGATGGTCACCCCGCCCCACACGGCGACGGCCGCGGTGAGCGCGACGCTCGCGCGGCTCGCCGGCACCGCCATGACGGGCAGCAGCAGCGCGAACAGCGGCAGCAGCCACATGCGCCCGTGCATGAAGTCGCCGCCCACGCGCAGGACGTAGACGATGTGCGCGAGCGCGCACCCCACCACTACAAGGGCGATTGCTAATCGACGCCCACGGGTCCCCACGAGCAACCACCAGCCGAGCGCCACCGCGCCGAGGAGCGGCAGCCACAGCCAGTAGTAGCCGGCGAAATCCCAGAGGTACTCGAACCCGCTGCCCCACTCCGCGCCGGAGGCCGACTTCGCTACCGCCGTGTGCGGGGTGAGCAGGCCGTAGTAGCCCATGCGGAACAGCTCGTACGCCGCCGGCACCGGCAGCGCCGCGGCGAGGATGCCGCCAGTCTTGCGCGGGGCGTACGCGATGAGCATGATCCCGGTGACGCCGCCGTAAAGCGCCAGCTCCGGGCGCACGAGCCAGGACAACCCGCACCAGAACGCGAGGAGGTAGCCCACCGGCGGCACGCCGTGGCGCGTCGGCCGGTCGGGCGCCGCCCACGCGACGAGCAGGGCCCACCACACCGCGATCCAGAGCAGGGACAAACCCCACTCGAGGCCGGAGGTGGCGAAGTCGCGGGCGGGCGGGAGCGCGAGGTAGATGAGGATGCCGAACGGGACGACGTAGTGCGCGCCGCCCTTGGTGAACCAGTAGCGGCCGGAGGCAAACGTCGATACGCATGCTGCCGCGACGGTGCACACGAGCGCGAGCCACATGGCGACGTCCTCGAGGCGCGCGCCGGTGAGCCACGCGCACGCGGCGATGAGGTACTGCCACAGCGTCGAGGTGTTGGCCTCGACGCGCTCGCCGGCGTTGAACACGGGGCCGTTGCCGGCGAGGATGTTGCGCACGGTGCGCAGGACGATAAGGCCGTCGTCCGACATCCAGCGCCGGGTCCACCCGCCCCAGAACGCAGCGACGCCCGCCACTGCGGCCGCGAGCAGCGCGGAGAGGCGGGCGTTGTTGGTCATTCGTGAGATGTTAGCGGCTCCGGTCCTACCACCCGAAGTGCGGCACGACGTAGACCGCCATGACGATGCAGAAGATCCAGGCGAGCGCCAGCGTCTGCAGCACCCGGTCCTCGAGCGCGATCTCGTCCGGCGCGCCGCCCTGGCCGCCGTCGACGACGGAGGCGTAGCGCAGGATCGCGATGACGAACGGCACCATGGACACCTGGTACCAGATTGCCGCGGTGCCCCCGACCTCGTTGGAGAGCTGGAAACCCCACAGGGCGTAGGACATCACCACGGCGGTGGCGGACAGCGTCCACACGAAGCGCAGGTACGTCTCGGTGTAGCCCTGCAGCGAGCGGCGGATCTTCGCGCCCGTCTCCTTCACCAGCAGCAGCTCGGCGTAGCGCTTGCCCGAGGCCATAAACAGGGAGCCGAACGCGGCGACGAGGAGGAACCACTGCGACAGGGCGATGCCGGCCGCGACGCCGCCGGCCATCGTGCGCAGCATGAAGCCGGAGGACACGAGCGCGATGTCGATCACGGGGATGTGCTTCCAGCCGAAGCAGTAGCCGAGCTGCAGCGCGATGTAGATGCCGATGACCCACGCGAGCGCGCCGCCGTCCGTGGCCAGGAACGACAGGCCGAGCGCGGCGGCGATGAGCACCGCCGCCATACCGTAGGCCAGGTTGATCGGCAGCATGCCCGAGGCGATCGGGCGGAAGCGCTTCGTCGGGTGCTCGCGGTCGGACTCGACGTCGCGCGCGTCGTTGATGAGGTAGATCGAGGACGCGCCGCAGCAGAACACCACGAACGCGAGGAGGATGTCCACCGCCGTACGCGAGTTGAACGAGTCCGCACCCGCGGCCAGCGGCGCGGCGAGCACGAGGACGTTTTTCACCCACTGCTTCGGGCGCAGGCCCTTGACCATGGCGTCCGCGAGATTCTTCGGGGGCGTCTTCTTCATCACCTGGTCGACACCGGAGGTGTGCGGCTCCGACTTGATCAGGGGCTCGTCGACGGGTTCCTGGGTGTATTCCACTAGATCCTCTTCTCCGCCTCGATGGCCACCTTCGCCGCGCCCACGCCGAGCGCGGCGCCCGCGAGGGTGTCAGTTGGGTAATGGACGCCGAGCACGTTACGCGAGAGCATCATCACCGGCACGAGCAGCCACGGCGTCTTCCTGCCCGTGATGTCCGCGAGGTGCGCCGCCGCCGCGGCCGTGTTCGCCGCGTGCGAGGAGGGAAACGACAGCTGGGACGGCGTTTTCACCCCCACCTTCACGCGCTCGTCGCTCGGCCGCGGGCGCCGCACAATGCGCTTGAGCACCACGGTCGCCGCGTGCGCCGCGAAGGTTCCCGCCCCGAGGGCGAGCCACTTCGAGCGCCGTTGCTTATCGACGATTGCACCTCCGGCCGCGAGCGCCAACCACCCGAGGTCGTGCTCGCCGAAGTGGCTCAACGCCCGCGCCGCCTTCGCCGTGGCCGGCGCGTAGAGCGCGTCCTGGATGGCGACGAGGAGATCCGTTTCTCTATTGGGCATCGAAGATCTTCCCCCAGTTCTCCCGGCTGGTCAGCTCCGGGCGGGCCTCGCGGTACTCACGCTTGAGCTCCGGCCAGCGCGCCTTGATCTCGTCCTGCAGCTCCTTGTTGCGGGCCGAAAGCTCGCTGGCCAGCTGCTTGTCCCGCTTGCGGAACGCGACGCCGGTGCCGCCCGCGGTGGACACCGTCGCGGAGTCCACCCGGGCGAGCGTGTACCAGCGGGCCTCGTCGGCGGTGAGCGAGAGCTGCGGCGCGTCCCAGTGCGCGCGGTCCTCCTGCTTGCGCTGGTGCAGCACGGCCTTCGCGGCCCACGGCAGCTTCTTCACCTTGGCCAGGCGGCCGCCGATGTTGCGGGTGGGCACGCCCGGCGCGCCCGTCGGTGCGGGCAGCTCGGTCGCGGACGGCAGCACCTGCGCGTCGGAGTAATTCTTACGAATCTCTTGAATCCGAGGTAACGAGGATTCAAGGATGCCGAAGAGCTGGTCCGGGCCTTTGAGGAAGTCCTCCATCGCCTCGTTCTGGATCGCGATGGTGGAGTACTCCATGCACATGACGTGCTTGTGGGTGGACTTGCGCATGTTTTTCAGCATCGCGCTCGGGTCGTCAGGGCCGTAGATCGCGGCGACGATGAGGCGGTTGCGCATGTGGAAGTACGCCTGCCAGTCGATCGCGTCGTCCTTGTCGGCCCACGCCATGTGCCAGATCGCCACGCCGGGCCAGGTGACCGTCGGAAAGCCGGCTTCCTTGCAGCGCAGCGCGTACTCGTTGTCGTCCCACTTGATAAACAACGGCAGCGGCAGGCCCATCTTCTCCGCGACGACGCGGGGGAACAGGTTCATCCACCAGCCGTTGTAGTCCACGTCGATGCGCCGGTGCAGCGCGCGCGAGGTGGTCTTGCGCGGGTCGAGCTCCTCTTCCTCGGTGCCCTTGTAGCCGAGGGGGTACTTGGCGAAGTCGTGGTCGTAGACGGCGTGCTCGGCGGCGCGGAACATGAAGATGTCCTTGTCCACGGCCTCGCCGGTGGTGCGCAGCTGGGCGCGGTCCTGCAGGTTGAGCATCTGCCCGCCCACGAGGATCGGCTGCCTGGCGTAGCGCGCGGCCTGGACCGCGCGGACGATGGAGTCCGGCTCGATGGCGATGTCGTCGTCCATGTAGAGGATGAACGGGGCGTCGGTACTGCCGAGCGCCTCGTACATGATGCGCGAGTACCCTCCGGAGCCGCCGAGGTTGCCCTGCGGGAAGATCCGCAGCTTGCCGTGCAGGTTCGCCTCCGCCTCGGCGAAGTCCGGCTCGTCCGCCGGGTGCTGGTTGCCCTGATCCGGCATGAGCACGTCAGAGATGCACGCCTCGACGTACGGGTCCTCCGCCAGCGCGTGCAGCGCGTTGACCGCGTCGCGCGGCCGGTTGAAGGTGGGGATGCCCACGGCAACCTGCTTCGGCTGCGGGGGCACCGTGGTGCCGTCGTGAAGCTGCTGCGCCTTCGGCTCCTGAGGGGAGCACCACGCGGCGTGTTCGATGCGCGTGTCCTCCTCGGCGGTGACGTCGAACCAGAGCCAGCCGCCGTCCTCGAAGTTGGCGAGCTTGAGCGGGATCTCCGTGTGGCCGGTGGCCTCGACGTTGGTCACGCTGATGCGGGTGCCGTCGTGCTTCGAACGGTAGACGGAGATGGTGGCGCGGCCGGTGACGTCCATGGCGAGTACCACCGTGTCCAGCTGCGACCAGCGGCGCCAGTAGCTCGCGGGGAAGGCGTTGAAGTACGTCTCGAAGCTGACCTCGTTGCCCGCGGGGACCTCGAAACTCGTGCGGTCGGACCAGCGCAGGCGCTGCTTATTCTGCTCCTGCTCGATGAGGTAGAGCATGCGCACGTCGTGCGGCTCGCCCTTCTTGGGCATGAGGACGCGCTGGAGCGTGTCCACGACGAGGCTGTCTGGTGTCTGCTGCGTCTGTGTTTGCACAGTGCTCACTTTCTTGCCGTTGGGCAATCCTTTGGGCAGTCCCGGTCAAGCGTAATCGTTGGGCGCGCGATTCCCCGCTGTGGCTCGCGGTGTGGCTTTGCGGTGTGTTCATGGGCTACGCCGCCTGCGCCGACGCGCTCGCCGGCTGGGACTTTACGGACCGGCTCGCCGAGATCACCGTGCCGGTGTGCACCATCGCCGGGCCTTCCGACACCTCCACCCCGCCCGAGGTCGTCCACGCCATCGCGGCCGGCGTGTCCGGCCCGTCCGAGACGGTGACGCTCAGCGCCGGCGGGCACGTGCCCACCGTCGAGGTGCCCGACGAGGTCACCGGCGTGCTGCGCGACTTCCTCAGCCGGTAGCGCCGCCGATCCTGCCGTAGGCTGCAGGCCATGCAGACCCCAGGTTTCGACGCCAACGGCCTCCCGCGCGACCCCGCGGGCGCGGACCGCCGCACGCCCGGCCGCTGCTACGCCACCGGCGGCACCCTCCTCGTCATCTCCGTGCTCATCTTCACGTTCCTCGCGCGCGACATGGGCGGGTATATGGTGCTCCTCGGCATCTTCGCCGCCGTCGCAGGCGCGGTGTTCCTCGTCATGGGCGTCCAGGCCGCGAAGCGCCTCAAGCCGGACACGCTCGAGCAGGACTACTACAACTCCCCGCGGTACGGGCAGCCGCGTGACGACGCAGCTCCGCCCGCCACCTACGACTGGGACAGCGACTACCGTCGCGAGTTCGGCGGCGGAAACCAGGGGCGTTAGACAGCTGGCCCGGGCTGCACGCGCTGAGCTACCGAAGGCCCGTCGATACGCGGGCTACTTGCCCCACTTCACTGCGCTGGGGTTGGCGAGCGCGTTTCGCTTGCGGGCCATGATGAGCTTGTCCAAGTCGGCGAGCACCGCGTCGACGTCCGCCGGGTTGTACTGGCGCTCGCGCCGGGCGCGCTGCAGCTCCTCGCTCGCCGCCCGCAGCGCGATTTCCTGCATCTTCGACGCGCCCTCGCGCGCACGGATGAAGGCCCGCTTGCGCTCGACGGAACCCTCGGGGTCCTGCAGGCGCCGCTCCGCGATACCGTCGAGCCACTCCTGCACCATCGCGTACGCCTCGGGCGCGATCTCGTCGCTGTGCTCCTGGATCGCCTTCCGGCTCGCCGCGTACGCGCGCTCGTTGAGCTCGGCGTAGGCCTTGTCGCCGCCGCCACCGGGGCCGTTTTGCAGGTCAAGCTTATCGACGAGCCAAGGCAGCAACAGCCCCGGAATCACCATCGTGCAGGTGAGCACCGTGAGCGCGATAACGGAAAGCTCGTGGTGGTAGTGCGTCGCCACGGGTGGGATGGACAGCACGAGCGCCAGGGTGACCAGGCCGCGCATGCCGGACCACGCCATGAGCAGCACCTCCTGCATGCGCAGCGGGGAGACGTTGTTGCGGCCCCGCTTCACGTTGCTCTTGTACAACACCCACATCCACAGGAAGCGCACCACGAACGCGACGAGGGAGAGCGCGACGCCAACCTCGACCGCCTGCCAGATGTGCGTGCCCGCCGTATCGATGGCGTCGCGCACGCTCATGCCGATCAGCCCGAACGCAATGCCGGTGAACAGCAGCTCCACGGTCTCCCAGAACGAGTGGCCGGTGAGGCGGTCCTCCGCGGTCATGGTCGAGCGGGAAGACATCTCCACCGCGGCGATGACGATGGCGATGACGCCGGAGGCCTCGATCGCCTCACAGCCGGCGTAGATGGCGAACGGGAGCACCCAGGTAAACGCCGTGCGGATGACGGAGTCCGGCACCGAGTTGGCGAAGACCGCGGCGAGGCGGCCCACCACCAGCCCGATGACCACGGCGGCGACGGCGGCGTAGAGGAACTGGAGTAGCCCGTGGCCGAAGTCGACCTCGCCGTGCGAGACCGCCGCCGTGAGCGCCACGTTGAACGTGACAATCGAGGCGGCGTCGTTAAACAGCCCCTCCGTCTGCAGCGTGCCGGTGATGCGCTTCGGGATGCCGGCCGGGCCCGCCACCGCGTCCACCGCAACCGGGTCTGGCGGGGCGATCGCGGCGGCGAGCACCATGGCGCCGGCGAGGCTCAGGCCCGGTAGCAGCCACATCAACGTCGCCGTGAGCGCGGCGATGGTGAGGAACACAAGGATCACGCTCATCGTGATCACCACGTTGAGCTGCGAGCCGATCTGCCCCCAGCTCGTGCGCCTGGCCAGCGACCACAGCAGCGGCGGCAGGAAGATCGGCAGGATGAGGTGGGGTGGGATGGACACCGTATCGATGCCGGGGATGAACAGAACCGGCGCCACCACCAGCGTGAGCAGTGCCGGCCAGGGCAGGCCGGTGCGCTCACCGATCGCGGCGACGAAGACGGTGGCCAGAAGCAGGCCGATAAGTGCTATGAAAGTTCCCACAATTGGACATAGTAAGGGGTGGGGACCGAGGCGGGGTTGGCTCTTCTCGTCGCTGCACGCCCCCGCCCCGCCCTCGTGCGGCCCTCGCCCGGCCTCATTCGGCTCTCGTGCGGCCCCCACCCCGCCCCATTTCGGCTAAATCCAGCTACCAAGGCCCAGCTTTTCGCCCCTGGAAGGCGATTAGCTGGGTCTTGGTAGCTGGATCTGCGGTTTTGGGGGGCCGTTGGGGGCCGTCGGGATCCAGCGCCCCGCAGAGCCCCGCAGCGCCCCTAGTGCCCGCGCGGCTGCGAGAGCGGCGCGCCGGACTCGAAGAACGGGCGCAGCTGGTTGTCGAACAACGTGAGCGCCGCCGCGATCGCCATGTGCATGTCCAGGTACTGGTACGTGCCCAGGCGGCCGCCGAACAGGACGTTGTTGGACTCGGTTTCTTGGGCCGCGAGGCGTCGATACGCTTCGAGCTTCGCGCGGTCCTCGGGGGTGCTGATCGGGTAGTACACCTCGTCGTCGTCGCCGGCGAAGCGCGAGTACTCCTTGACAATGACGGTCTTGTCGTCCGGGTACTCGGAGCGCTCCGGGTGGAAGTGGCGGAACTCGTGGATGCGGGTGTAC
>ERZ1029874.169-NODE-169-length-11319-cov-25.267578_pt1 | contig 11319 bp, 11 predicted proteins | sample MGYA00519235_ERZ1029874 | MGnify/ENA primary metagenome ERZ1029874 (study PRJEB33666, sample SAMEA4610926) | skin metagenome | biome: Human-associated habitat; feature: Malodor aspect; material: skin | place: Philippines | collected 2015-08 ...
ACTCATTGAGCCCGCGCAGCAGCTGCGAGCGCCCCCGTCGGATTGGCCGCGTATCGAGCAGGGCGCGGGCAAACTCGTGCCACGGCATCGGGCGCGGAGCCTCCGCCACGGGCCGCAGCTCGCGAAAGGCAATCCAGTGGGTGAGCTCATCGGCCATGTCATCTGAGAGTGCCCGGTTATTCACGTGCAAGATGCCCGGCGCGGCCGCCATCATCTCCGCGAGCCAACCGCGCTCGCCCAAGCCCGAGGCCAGCTGCCACATGGGGAACCACTCATTGGCCTGGTAAGCCAGCCGGAAGGTCACGCGGCCAGCGCGCACGAACTTGCACAGGCCGCTGTAGGCATGGATGAGCCACTGGAGGTCGGGCGCAATGGTGACCGGCGGCTTGTGGTTTAGGTGCTCCATTTGGGCAAGCGCCGCCACGGCCTCTTCGGGTCCGAACATCGCCATGGGCACCATCAGGGAGACATCCTTGCCCTTTGGCGTACGCAGCGATACCCGCGCTCGGTTGCGGAAGGATTTCTTCGCCAGGATGGACTCCACCGCTGGCGGGAAGGTGCCCTCAGGAACGGCATTGGGCATGACGATCTTGTGTCCTTCTACCTGTTCAATCCATAGACCTAGTCCCGTAACGGGGAGCCACAGTCCATGCACTAGGTAAGAAGCCATAGCCGCCAGCATAGCAGCCCCTTTTGGTTTTGTTACAGGCTCGTTATGTTCCACCCTTTTCCCAGTTGAACGACAGAAAATCGAAACGGAGATCTGCGCCACACCTGTATTTTCGCTTGGGTTAACCTTGTGACCCCGTTAACGTGAGAATGTCATCACACACCTACAAGGAGTAAAACGTGCAAGATTCAACTTGGTACGTCATTGCGATGATCGTGTATCTCCTCGCAATGGCAGCCATTGGCTATTGGAGCTACAAGCAAACCGATCAATATGACGATTATGTTTTGGGCGGCCGTGGTCTGCACCCATTCGTAGCGGCCCTCTCCGCAGGCGCTTCCGACATGTCCGGCTGGCTCCTCATGGGCCTGCCTGGCGCGCTCTTCCTCTCCGGCATGTCCGAGCTATGGATGGCCATCGGCCTGCTCGTCGGCTGCTGGGCAAACTGGAAGTGGGTCGCACCGCGCCTGCGCTCCTACTCGGAGATCGCGGCCAACTCGATTACCGTGCCGTCCTTCTTTGAGAACCGCCTGCACGATAAGTCCCGCCTGCTGCGCATCATCTCCGCAGCCATCATCATCTTCTTCTTTACCTTCTACGTCTCCTCCGGCATGGTCTCCGGCGGCCGCTACTTCGAGTCCACCTTCGATGGTGACTACCTCACCGGCGTGCTCATCATCGGCTCCGTGACAGTGCTCTACACATTCATCGGCGGCTTCCTCGCTGTGAGCTACACCGACGTTGTCCAGGGCACGCTCATGTTCCTCGCACTTCTGATCGTCCCGGTGCTGGCGCTGTTCGCGCTGAACGATCCGTCCGACATCCTCACCTGGCCCACTGAGCAGCCCTACGGCCCGTGGGAGAACGGCAACCCGGACTACTTCAACCTGGTCGCGGGCGTGTCCGCGGCGACGATTATCGGCAACCTGGCATGGGGCTTGGGTTACTTCGGCCAGCCGCACATTGTCACCCGCTTCATGGCGCTGCGCTCCCCGGCACAGGCGAAGACCGCCCGCCGCACCGGTACCATCTGGGTGTTCATCTGCTACGTCGGCGCCGTGCTCACCGCCATGGTCAGCACCGCCTACTTCGGCCAGAAGTCGGCGTCCGTGACCGACCAGGAAGGCTTCGAAACCGTCTTCCTGGACCTCGCGCGCATCATGTTCCACCCGCTGATCGCCGGCATCGTGCTCACCGCGGTGCTCGCCGCGATCATGTCCACCATGTCCTCGCAGCTGTTGATCACCTCGTCGGCGCTGATCGAGGACCTCTACCGCATCTTCAATAAGAACCCGAACCACACCACGCTGCTGGTGCTCTCCCGCGCCATGGTGATTGCAGTCGCGCTCGTTGGCATGGCGCTGGCGATCAACCCGTCGGACACCATCCTTGGCCTCGTCGGTTTTGCCTGGGCTGGATTCGGCGCCGCGTTCGGGCCTGTGGTCGTCGCGTCGCTGTACTGGAAGCGGCTCACCGCTCCCGGCGCGATCGCGGGCATGATCGTCGGCGCCGTAACCGTGTTTGTCTGGGGTTCCGTGGACGCGCTTTCGGGTGCGATCTACGAGATTGTCCCTGGCGTCATCCTGGCCGGCCTGGCCATGGTCGTGGTCTCCCTGCTCACCCGCCCGAACCCCGGCGTTGCCGAGGAATTCGACCGAGCCGCAGCCGCCACCGACTACGCCCTCGCCCACCCGGACGAGCCGTTCACCGAAGCGCTGCGGAACCGCGGAGGCACATCCGCCGTCTAAGGGGGTATGCGCACCTACCTCACGCTCCTGACAGCACTGACCCTGCTCGTTGTGCCGTTTCCCACGGGGCGATTGCCTATCGACGTCCCTACGGTCGCCCACCGCACCACCATCCTCGGCTACGACAGGGCCGAGTTCGGCCCCGGCTGGGCCGCCGGGCCGGACCGATGCGACACCCGCACCCGTGTCATGGCCAGTGCTTTCAGCGCCTCCAACGCCTCCAGTGCCTCCAGCGCCGACTGTGCCCGCCCATGGTCGCAGTGGGATGTTGAGGCCGTGCCCGATCCCTACACCGGCTCTCCCCTGCTGCCCCACGATGTTGAGATCGACCATATCCTGCCCGTCTCCGCTGCGTGGGACCTCGGCGCGCACCGCTGGGACGCCGCAACACGCGAGAGGTTTTACAACGACCCCGCCAACCTCATCGCCGTGTCCTCTGCCGCCAACCAGGCCAAGGGGGACAAACTGCCGTCGGAGTGGATGCCGGAAGCGAGGCGTTCACGCTGTGCGTATGGGCACCGGATGGTGAACGTGGCCAAACACTATGCGCTGCCGCTTCCCCGCGCGGACATGCGCGCGATCAGGAGGTCGTGCTCCGGTGTCGCGGGCCTTATCGCGCGCCGCGAGCTGTGAGGATTTTCCCACCATGCCGTAAGGTGAGCGCACATGACTACGTTCCTAATTTTCCTGCACGTCGCTGCAGCTATCCTGCTGCTCGGCCCAGTTGTCGTGTCCACCTCCATGTTCCCGCGCCAGGCCGCTGAGTCTCGCACTGGCGGCGAGGAGGCCACTGGCCGCGCCTCGGTGCTCTACCGCATTACCAAGACCTACGGCATGCTGTCCCTGCTGGTGCCCCTTCTCGGTGCAGCTGTGCTGGCCTTCGACTGGGATGCGTACAAGTCCAACTACTGGTTCCACACCGCGATTGTGCTCTCCGTGATCGCATGGGCGCTGCTGCTGGCCATGGTGATCCCGCAGCAGCGCAAGATGATGGGCTCGCTGGGCGCCCTGCCTGCCTCCGACGCAGACCCGTCGGACTTGACCGAAAACTTCGAGAAGTCCAAGGCGAAAGCTACTGCCGGCGCTGGCATCTTCAACCTGCTGTGGATGCTCACCCTCATCCTGATGTTCTTGCCGTCCCCGGCGTAAGCGGCGAGTCCAGCTAGTTGGGCCCAGCTGTTGGCGATCTCCTCGCCATCAGCTGGGCCTTACTCACTGAAAAGAAGCCCTCCTGATGTGTTCCCAGGGTTTGCGAAACGGGTGCCCAGCCACGAGCGAGCAAACAACGCGCACCCCCTCCACCTCAACCCCCTAGGAGTACCGCAGCGCCGATGGGCCCTGCACACCCAGGCTGGCTACGAAGCGGAACACCCCGTCCACCACCACTCGCAGCGCCTCCGCCACGGGTCCGGTCAGGCCGTTGAACAGGGCGTTTTGGCCCCACACGCCCACTAGCCGAGCTTCGGGGACCGCCGGGCCGTCTTGGGGCACCATGCCGATTATGAAGTCCCCGCCGCGCAGAAACGGCAGTGGGTTCGACGTCCACATGCTGGACACCACGCCGATGAACCCGCGGCCCGGTACCCACATAGGGCCTCCGGAGTCGCCGGGGCGGCTCAGGGGCGCGTCGACGAAGAACGTGCCGTCGGCCGCACCAGAAAAGCGCCCGCAGGTCTGTGCGCCACGCGCCTGGGAAAAGTAGCAGACCGTCTCGCCGAGGCGGACGTCTCTGGGGTGGACCCGGGCGTCGCCGGTCAACCGGTTCCCGCCCACGCGCACGCCGGGGTCCCACTGGATGGCGGCCCAGTCGTTGCTCAAGTGCCCGTCGTATACCTTCGAGCGGTACAACGTGCCAGCGCCGCCGCCTCCAACGAGCTCCACTCGCGCGCCCTCCCGCCCGCAGTGCGCCGCGACCAGGCTACGCTGCCGGCCCGGTTCGTTGAACCCAACGGTGCAAATACCGGTGCCATGAACGTGTACCGCTGCCCCCTGCTCCACCGCTCGCACTTGCGCCTGCGCCGGCGCGGCCTGCAACCCCAGCGCCACGGCTGTGGCCAGGAAGGTACGGAAGATAACGTGCGCGCGCTGGGACAACATGCGGTTTAACCTACCCGCTCGCAAGTGGCGTTCGTACATAGGCGCGCGTTGGCCCATCGACATCCAACGGTCACCCCTCAACAGCAAAAACAGCCGACGAATACGCCGGCTGTTCTCACGGAAACGCCCTAGTCGCGGTCGTAGCGTCCGCGTCCGCCGCGGTAGCCGCCACGTCCACCGCGGCCACCCCGATCGTCCCTGTCGTCACGTCCGCGTCCGCCGCGGTAACCACCTCGGCCGCCGCGGTAACCACCGCGATCACCGCGATCACCGCGCCCGCCACGTTCACGCGGCGGCGCACCGTGGTCGCGCTGGATGTTGATCAGCTGGCCGGAGATACGGGTGTCCTCCAGGCGGTCCAGCACGGCCCGGTCCAGGTTCTTCGGCAGCTCCACCAGCGTGAAGTCGCCGCCGATGGTGATGCGGCCGAAGTCCTTGGAGTTCAGGCCGCCCTCGTTGGCCAGAGCGCCGACGATCGCCCCGGGGCGGACGTGCTGGCGCTTGCCCACGTCGAGGCGGTAGGTGTCGAAGTTCTCCGAGTCGTCGTGGCGGCGGCCGCGCGAGCCACGGTCGCCGCGGTCGCCACGGTCGCCGCGGTCGCCTCGGTCACGGTCGTCGTAACGCCCGCGGCCCCGATCCCGGCGATCCTCGCGGTCGAAGCGGTCCCGGTCGCGGCGGTCGCGCTTGTCGCGGGGCGGCTCCTTCATGAGGAACTCGTCGCCGGCGAGCGCCTGGGTGGCCAGGGCGGCGGCGATGTCGTCCATGGGCACGTTGTTGTTCGCGGAGTACTCGCGGACCATGGTCTTGAACACTTGCAGGTCGCTGGCCTCGAGCGACTCGGTGATGGAGTCCATGAACTTTTCCTTGCGCGACTCGTTGACCTCGTCGACGGTGGGCAGATCCATCTCCTCGATCTTCGCGTTGGTCACGCGCTCGATGGAGCGGAGCATGCGGCGCTCGCGCGGGGTGACAAACAGGATCGCCTCGCCGGTGCGCCCCGCGCGGCCGGTGCGGCCGATGCGGTGGACGTAGCTCTCCGTGTCGTTCGGGATGTCGTAGTTGAGCACGTGGGAGATGCGCTCGACATCCAGGCCGCGGGCGGCGACGTCGGTGGCCACAAGGATGTCCAGGCGGCCGTCGCGAAGCTGATCGACGGTGCGCTCACGCTGCTGCTGGGCGATGTCGCCGTTGATCGCGGCGGCGGAGAACCCGCGGGCGCGCAGCTTCTCGGCGATCTCCTCCGTCTCGTTCTTCGTGCGCACGAACACGATCATCGCCTCGAACTCGGTCACCTCGAGGATGCGGGTGATCGCGTCGAGCTTGTTGCGGTGCGCCGTGAACAGGTAGCGCTGCGTGATGTTGGTGTTGGTGCGCGTCTCGCTCTTGACGGTGACCTCTTCCGGGTCGTTGAGGTAGTCGCGCGAGATGCGGCGGATCGCGTTCGGCATCGTGGCCGAGAACAGGGCGACCTGCTTGTCGTCGGGCGTGTCCTCGAGGATGCGCTCCACGTCCTCCTGGAAGCCCATGTTGAGCATTTCGTCCGCCTCGTCGAGGACAAGGAACTCCAGGTTCGAGATGTCGAGCGAGCCCTTTTCCAGGTGGTCGATCACGCGCCCCGGCGTACCGACGATCACTTGCGCACCCCGCCGCAGCCCCGAAAGCTGGATGCCGTAGGCCTGGCCGCCATAGATCGGCAGGATGTGCACCCCGCCGAGGTGGTCCGCGAACGACTGGAACGAGTCCGAAACCTGCAGCGCCAGCTCGCGCGTCGGGGCGAGGATGAGCGCCTGCGGGTAGCGCTTCCCCGGGTCGATCTTGGACAGCACCGGCAGCGCGAACGCCGCGGTTTTGCCGGTGCCGGTCTGCGCGAGTCCGACGACGTCGCGGCCCTGCATGAGCAGCGGGATCGTCTGCGCCTGGATCGGCGAGGGCTGCTCGAAGCCGACACGCTTGACGGCCTCGACGACCTCGTCGGGCAGGCCGAGGGTTTCGAACCCGTTCTCCGGCTCCGCCGGCTCCTCCTCCGTCACCCCCGCGACGTCCGCCACTTTGAGGATGTCGTCCTCATCCGACGTCACCTCGACGACGTCGGTGGCAGTATCTGCGACAGTATCTTCGTTCACATCGTTGGCCGCGGTCTCACCCGCGACGCCGGTCTCCTCAGAAACCCCCGCATCCCTGGTGCCCTCAATTGCGGCATCTGCCGCGGCAACCTGCGGGTTCTCCTGATTTTCCGACTGATTCACATCCGGCTCATTTTCGCCGCCGGTGGCGTTTTCGGAAATGCTCATTGCCCCAACACCCTACGCTACCTGCGCCGAAACGTGTTACTTCGCGGCCGATGCGGACCTCCCCGCTGACCGGTTGTGCCGAGGGAGGGGAACCGGACACGAATGAAATTCTCGCGAAGTCGCACGAAATTCACACAAGCGTGTATATTCAGTCGCGTGACTTACGACAACGCATTTATCACCGCGGCTGCACCAGCCGCCGTGTTTGCGTTGTCGAATACCCAGCCGGTCCGCCTGCATCATCATCTGTAGCGCGGTGCCGGCTTTCATACGCCCCCTGCGCTAACGCCTCTGCGAAAGCGCAGGGGGTTTTGTCGTTAGTGCTTGCGTATGCGCCCTGTGCCGCGCGCCCGGGCCCTCAAACCGGGAAGACGTCTCTCCCTCATCCCAGCGCCTTCAATTCGCGCATTGCTTCCTGAAAGAGCACAGTTAATGTCCACCATGACTGCACAACCCACAAAGCCCACCGACGTCACACCTAAACCCCGCGGCCTGAGCCACAGGCACATTCACTTCATCGCTCTCGGTTCCGCGATCGGCACCGGTCTGTTCTACGGTTCCGCAGGTGCCATCCAGGCCGCGGGTCCGTCCGTGTTGTTGGTGTACCTGCTTGGCGGCGCCGTGGTGTATTTCATGCTCCGCGCGCTCGGCGAGATGAGCGTGCGCAACCCGCTCCGCGGCTCGTTCGCGGTGTACTGCCGTCGCTACCTCGGCGGCCTCGGTGGTTACATCACCGGGTGGATGTTCGCGTTCGAGATGATGATCGTGTGTCTGGCCGACCTCACCGCAATCGGCATCTACATGAAGTTCTGGTTCCCAGATACAGCCGCGTGGGTGTGGATCGCCGCCACGCTCCTCATCATCGGCGCAGCCAACCTAGCCACCGTGCGCTGGTTCGGTGAGCTCGAGTTCGCATTCACGTTGATCAAGGTCACCGCGGTGGTGGGCATGATCGTCGGCGGTGCCGCCATCCTCGTGTTCAACCTGGGCGCCTCCCCCGAGACCACCGGCATCTCCAACCTGTGGAACGACGGCGGCTTCATGCCCAATGGCATCCAGGGCATGATCGCGTCCTTCATCCTCGTCCTGTTCGCCTTCGGCGGCACCGAGATCATCGGCGTCGCTGGTGCTGAAGCCGAAGACCCAGAGCGCTCCATTCCCAAGGCCGTCAACACCGTGCCGCTGCGCATCCTGCTGTTCTACGTCCTCGCCATCTCGATCATCCTCATGATCAATCCGTGGCGCACCATCACCGGCGAAGAGTCCCCGTTTGTGCAGATCTTCTCCACCCTCGGCGTGAACTGGGCAGCCGGCCTGCTGAACTTCGTGGTCCTCACCGCCGCGCTCTCGGCCATTAACGCCGACCTCTTCGGTACCGGCCGCGTCCTCGCCGGCCTGGCCAAGGAAGGCCTCGCCCCGCGCGCCATGGCGAAGACGTACCGCGACGTCCCCGTGATGACGGTCTTCTCCCTCCTCATCGTCCTCATCTTGGGCGTCTTCCTCAACGCGGCCTTCCCGGACGTGTTCTCCACCGTCGCGGCACTGGCCACCTTCGCCACCGTCTTCGTCTGGCTGATGATCCTGTTCGCCCAGGTTGCGATGCGCAAGGAGATGACCGATGAGGAGCAGGCAAACCTGAAGTTCGCGGTCCCCTTCTGGCCCTACGGCCAGTACTTCGCCATCGCGTTCATTCTGTTCACCTTCGGCATCATGGCCTGGTTGCCGGACTTCCGCCTGGCCCTGGGCATCGGTGTTGCCTTCCTGGTGCTGGCCACCGCGATGTACTTCGTCACCGGCCGCCCGCAGGCCCTCGCCGCCACCGATCTCGAGGAAAGCATGCAAGACGCCTAAGCAGCCGCTTATCGACGACCTCCGGCCCCTAATCGCCCCGGCCCAAAATTCGCAGCTACCTACTCCGAATTCCCTCGGAGTAGGTAGCTTGCTTTGTGCCCAATGAGCGTGAAGAGCGCGAGTGTGAGATCTTTGAACCCATGACCGTGACACAGAACAACAAAGTGGTGCTGATCGGCGCCGGGTACGTTGGATTGGCTTACGCCTACGCCATCTTGAACCAGGGGCTGGTAGATCACCTGGCCATCATCGACTTAGACGAGGAGAAGGTGTGGGCTCAAGTCGAGGACCTCAGCCACGCAATCCCATTCTCCGGCCACCACCTGGATGTTGTGGTGGGCACCTACGAGGATTGCCGAGACGCAGCACTCGTGGTCAACTGCGCCGGCGTCGCGCAGCGTGAGGGCGAAAGCCGCATGGACCTGGTCGCGCGCAACGTGTCCATCTTCGAGTCGATTAACCGCGAAGTCATGTCCCACGGCTTCAACGGCGTGTACGTGGTGGCCACGAACCCGGTGGACGTGCTCAGTTACGTCACCTGGAAGCAGACGGGGCTGCCCTCGAACCAGGTCATCGGCTCCGGCACCGTGCTGGACACCGCGCGATGGCGCCACAACCTGGGCCAATTCTTCGACATCGCGCCGTCCGCGGTGCACACCTACATCATCGGCGAGCACGGCGACAGCGAACTGCCGGTGCTCTCCTCCGGCTCCGTCGGTGGCGTGCCGCTGCGCGCGCTGCTGGAGACTGAAGCGGAGACAAACCCCAAGATTTACGACGACATCGATGAGATGTTCGCGCGCACCCGCGACGCCGCCTACGAGATCATCAAGCGCAAGGGCAACACCTCCTTTGGCGTTGGCAACGCTTTGGCTCGCATTACCCGGGCCATCCTGCGCGACGAGGACGTGGTCCTGCCCGTTTCCGCGCTTTTGGAGGGCGAGTACGCCCACAAGGACATCTACATTGGCACCCCGACGGTGCTCAACCGCGAGGGCGTGCGCAACGTGGTGGAGCTGCGCCTCGATGAGGATGAGTACGCGAAGTTCGACGCGTCCGCCGAGACGCTGCACAAGGTGATCGGGAACATCGATCTGAGCGCATAAACTCAAGCGCATGCCGCGCTTCTCCCGCACCCCGCTGACCGGCGCCGCCCGCCTCACCACAGCCGCGCTCTCCCTTGCCGGTTGCTCCAGTTCGGGCTATTCCGGCGAGTTCACCGCTGCCGAGCAGGACAACGACTACGAGGACGCCGAATCCTGAAGCGAGGGCTTCACGGAGGTCGACCCCGCCCGCTTCGAAGCGCACGGCGGCTACATCGTGGCTGCGTGGGCCGGGCTGCGGGCTTTCGCTTTACAACAATTGGTGAAATTCCAATACGCCGTCGACTTCTCTGGCTACCCGCCCACGCCCAACGGCTCCGACAAGATCCCCACCGAAGACGGCGGCTCCACCGCGGTGCAGTACGACCCCGTCTACCGGTTCTACCCGGTGAGCGGCCGCTTCGCCGACTATTGGGTCGAGGACGACGTGGAGGAGCTAGACGTAGATGAAACCGTCACAATCGGCGGGTTCACTACCTACCGCATCGATAACGCTGCCGTGCTTGTTGAGCGCGGCGTGCACTGATTCACCTTCACCGGCGGCGAATTCATGCCGTTCGATTCTGCCGGTGGGTCCATCGAGGGCGATTTCTCCGGATACGTCCTCAGCACACCTCCGAGACCGCGGACGAGGGCGCGCTGAGCGGCCTCATCAGAAGACCACACCTACTCCGCCGTGATTTTCGTGGAGGAGGGCACCAACTGCCCCATCGGCTAAGAGGTTGCAGTGGACTACCTCTCGCCCAGCCGCTCCGGCGGCGAGCCGCACGGTTCCGGTGGTTTCTGGGACGGCCCGCGCGGCTGGTCCTGTGTCCGCGGCTACCTCGTGCCGGGCATGAAGGACATCGGCGCGAATAAGATGCCCGTCTGCTCGGCGGAGAACACACGCGACGACGCGAGCGAGGGGGCTGGCTCCGTCGCAATCGTCCCAAGTGTGTACCTCGGCTAATCTGCACCGACTAGACTGATCGCCGCCGCGGCGGCAGGTGAGCTGATACTCTCTATTCAACAATCATATAGCCGCGATCAGCCTGCTCTTCCGTGACTTTGACAACTATGTCCCCCTCGCGAATCGGGCTATTATCCCGCTCGATGGGACGTTTGTGGCCTTCCGCTACCTTAAGTTTTTCCACCTGCTCTGGCGCATCCACTGGCGAATACGTGGGCTGAATGGCCGTGAAACTGATCGACAGTCCCAAAGTCCCAGTGCTCGGCTTTTTAAGCTTGTAGGTCCGGGCAATCGAGAACGAGTCTGAACAATCCGTGACCAATACAGTGGCTTTGAAAGCCCGCAATTCGATGCTCAAGCTAGGAGCCAAAGGTTCGGGTTTGTCGGAAAGAACTGCGATATAATCTCCAACTGTCAGGCCATCCCTTTCACCAAGGTCGACAACGAAGTCCTCGTCACTAAGAATTCGAACTATGTGGCCCCTTAGCGGTTCCATCGAGCATCTCCTTTCGGTCGCTTTCGAACTTCTCAAGTATTTCTCTGGCACCTTTTCTCGAGGGTGTCAGGAAGTTTGTGTGTGAGGCTCTGATCTGAAGGAGTTTCACCGATA
>ERZ1029874.174-NODE-174-length-11239-cov-38.681330_pt1 | contig 11239 bp, 8 predicted proteins | sample MGYA00519235_ERZ1029874 | MGnify/ENA primary metagenome ERZ1029874 (study PRJEB33666, sample SAMEA4610926) | skin metagenome | biome: Human-associated habitat; feature: Malodor aspect; material: skin | place: Philippines | collected 2015-08 ...
TCGAGGCCGGACTCGGTGACCTCGACCTCGACGGTGTCGTAGATGCTCAGCGCGAGGCCGAGGGTGTCAAATCCGGGGCCGAGGTTCGCGGTCGAGCCCGGGACGGTGACCTTGACTTTCAGGCCCACCTGCAGATCGGTTGCCATGGTGGCTCTTTTCCTACGCGTCCAGCCGGATGACGGAGTTGACGGAGAGCACATCGTCGTGGCCCGTGAGCTGGTCCACGATCGCGTGGAGGTCCTGCTCCCGGGCGGCGTGGGTGACCACGATGAGGTGCGCCTCGTCGCCCGACTCCTCCTGGCGCACCGCGGAGAGCGAGATGCCGGCCGCGGCGAAACGCTTCGTCAGGTCCGCGAGCACGCCGACGCGGTCGTTGACCGTCATGTTGATGTGGTAGCGGGTGGTCACCTCGCCGAACGGGACGACCGGGTAGTCCGCGTACGGGTTCTCCGCCGGGGCGCGGCCGCCGTGCACCTTGTTGCGCGCAGCGCCGACGAGGTCGCCGAGGACCGCGGACGCGGTGGGCGCGCCGCCCGCGCCGTTGCCGTAGAACATGAGCCGCCCGGCCGCCTCCGCCTCGACGAAGATGGCGTTGTAGCTCTTGTCCACGCTGGCCAGGGGGTGCTCGTTGGGCACGAGCGTCGGGTGCACGCGGGCGTTGATGCCGGTGGTGTTGCCTTCGGCGTCGATAAGCCTCTCGCAGATCGCGAGCAGCTTGATCGTCTGGTCGGACTGCTTGGCGGCCTCGATGTCGTCCGAGGTGACGTGGGTGATGCCCTCGCAATAGACGTCGTCGAACGTGACGCGGGTGTGGAAGCCCATCGAGGCGAGGATCGCGGCCTTCGAGGCGGCGTCGTGGCCCTCGACGTCCGCGGTCGGGTCCGCCTCCGCGTAGCCCAGGCGCGTCGCCTCCGCGAGCGCCTCCTCGTAGCTCGCACCCGTGGACGCCATCGCGTCGAGGATGAAGTTCGTCGTGCCGTTCACGATGCCGGAGATGCGCTGCACCTGGTCGCCCGCGAGCGAGCGGCGCAGCATGCCCACAACCGGGATCGCGGCGGCGACGGCGGCCTCGTAGTAGAGGTCCACCCCGGCCGCGTTCGCGGCGTCCGCGAGCTCGGAGCCGTGCGCCGCGACGAGCGCCTTGTTCGCGGTGACCACGGACTTGCCGGCGCCCAGCGCCTCGAGCACGAGCTCGCGCGGGTAGTCGATGCCGCCGATGAGCTCGACGACGATGTCCACGTCGTCGCGCGTGACCAGCTCGCGCGCGTCCCCGGTCAAGTATAAGCCCTGGACTTCGGGGGCATCTTTGTGCTTCTCGACGTCCGAGACCGCCACCCCGCGCACCTCGATCGGGCTGCTAATCCGGTGCTCGAGGTTGTCCGAGAATTCGCCGAGCAGGCGCAGCACCTCCGTGCCGACGGTGCCCTTGCCCAGCACCGCGATGCCAACCGGGGTGCCGATGCCCTTGCCCGGGTAATTGCCGTTGAAGCCCTCTGCGCTGGCCGAAGTCATAGTCGTTGTGCTCCCTGGTGTGTCCGGTCCGTGCCCGGGGTCGTGTATGAACAGCTTGGTCTACTATCGCCTAATTCCGGGCCCGCGCGCAATTAATATTCTCGCGCGAGCAGGTCCTCGACCGTCTCCCGGCGCACCATCGGCGTGACCTCGCCGCCGCGCACGCTCACGATTGCGGGGCGGCCGAACGCGTTGTAGTTCGACGCCATGGAGTAGCAGTACGCGCCCGTCGCGGCGAGCGCGATGAGGTCGCCCGGCGCGATGTCGTCGGGCCACGTGGCGTCCTCGACGAGGATGTCGCCGGACTCGCAGTGCGAGCCGACAAGGCGCGTCGCCGTCGGGGCGCCGTCGGTGAAGCGGTTGACCACGCGGGCGTCGTAGAGCGCGCCGTAGAGCGCGGGGCGGATGTTGTCGCTCATCCCGCCGTCGACGGCGATGTAGCGCCGCGAGGTGGTGTACGAGGTGTCCACGTCCTTGATCACGCCCGCGGAGTACACCGTCACCGCGGACGGCCCGGCGATGGCGCGGCCCGGCTCGACGACGACGGTGGGCGCGGCGATGCCAAGCTCGTCGGCGACGTCCTGCACCGCGGCCAGGAGGTCCTTCGCCACGGCGGCGACGTCAAGGGGCGACTCCCCCGGCATGTACGCGATGCCGTAGCCGCCGCCGAGGTCGAGGTAGCCGAGCGCCACCCCGCGGGTCTTCCAGATCTCCGCGTAGAGGCCGAGCACGCGCTCGGCGGCGAGCTTGAAGCCTTCCGCGTCGAAGACCTGCGAGCCGACGTGGCAGTGCAGGCCGGTAAGTTCGAGCCACTCCGACTCGATCGCCTCGATGGAGGCGGCGAGCGCGTCCCCGGTGGCCAGCGAGATGCCGAACTTCTGGTCCTCGTGGCTGGTGGCAATGAACTCGTGCGTGTGCGCGTCCACGCCGGGCTTGACGCGGACGAACACGTCCTGCGTCACGCCCGCCTCGCGCGCCACGGCCTCGAGCTGGCGCAGCTCCTGGCGTGAGTCGATGACCACGTGGCCCACTTTCGACTCCACGCACAGGCGCAAGAACGCCTCCGACTTGTTGTTGCCGTGGACGGTGATGCGCTCCGGCGGGAAGCCGGCGGCCAGCGCGATGCGCAGCTCGTTCTCGCTGGCCACGTCGAGCGCGAGGCCCTCCTCGTCCACCCAGCGGGCGACGCGGCGGGTGAGAAACGCTTTCGAGGCGTAGTGCACGTTCGCCGGCGCACCGAACGCGGCGGCCATGTCGCGACAGCGGGAGCGGAAGTCGTCCTCGTCGACGACGATCACCGGCGTGCCGTACTCCGCCGCGATCTCCGGCAGCGGGACCCCGGCGATGGTGACCACGCCGTCCTCCTCGCGCTTCGCGCAGCGCGGCCAGACGTGGGCGGGCAGGTCGTTGAAGTCGCCGTCGTCCGTCTCGTACGGCGTGGAGATGAAGACGGTCATTTACATCCGCTCCGGGGCGCTCACGCCGATCAGGCCGAGGGCGTTCGCCACGACCTGGCGCGAGGCCATGGCGAGCGCGAGGCGGGAGGTGTGGATCGGCTCCGCGTCCTCGCCCGCCTTGGGCAGGATCTGGCACGCGTCGTAGAACTTGTGGAACGCGCTCGCGAGCTCCTCGGTGTAGCGGGCGATGCGGTGCGGCTCGCGCAGCTCGGCCGCGGCGCGCACGACCGCCGGGTACTCGCCGAGCGTGCGGATGAGGTCGCCCTCCTTCTCGTGCGTGAGCAGCGCCAGGTCCGGGTCGACGTAGGACACGCCCGCGTCGATGGCCTTGCGCTCGATGGAGCACAGGCGCGCGTGCGCGTACTGCACGTAGTAGACCGGGTTGTCGCTCGACTGCTTCGTCCACAGGTCGAGGTCGATGTCCAGCGTGGAATCCACCGAGGAGCGCACGAGCGAGTAGCGCGCGCCGTCGACGCCAATGGCGTCCACGAGGTCGTCGAGCGTGATCACGGTGCCGGCGCGCTTGGACATCTTCACGGCCTGGCCGTCGCGCACGAGGTTGACCATTTGGCCGATGAGCACCTCCACCGCGTCCGCGTTGTAGCCGAGCGCCTGGGCCGCCGCCTTGAGGCGCGCGATGTAGCCGTGGTGGTCCGCGCCGAGCATGTAGATGGCCAGCGTGTGGCCGCGGTCGAACTTGTCCGCCACGTACGCGATGTCGCCGGCGATGTAGGCCGCGTCCCCGTCGGACTTGATCACCACCCTGTCCTTGTCGTCGCCGAAGTCCGTCGAGCGCAGCCACCACGCGCCCTCGGCCTCGTAGAGGTTGCCGTTGTCCTTCAGCGTCGCCACGGCCTTGTCCACCGCGCCGGACTCGAAGAGCGAGTTCTCGTGGAAGTACACGTCGAAGTCCACGCCGAAGTCGTGCAGCGAGGCCTTGATCTGGTCGAACATCATCTCCACGCCCGCGGCGCGGAAGGTCTCCTGCACCTCCGCGTCGGTGCCCTCGAGCGCGTGCGGCTGCTTCTCGACGACCGCCTGGGCGATCTCCTTGATGTAATCGCCGCCGTAGCCGTCCTCCGGGGTGGCCTCCCCCTTCGCCGCGGCGACAAGAGAGCGGGCGAAGCGGTCGATCTGCCCGCCGTGGTCGTTGAAGTAGTACTCCCGGGTTACCTGCGCACCGGACGCCTCGAGCACGCGGCCGAGCGAGTCGCCCACCGCGGCCCAGCGGGTGCCGCCGAGGTGGATCGGGCCCGTCGGGTTCGCCGAGACGAACTCGAGGTTGATCTTCTCGCCGGCGTAGAGGTCGGAGCGGCCAAAGCGCTCGGCCTCCGCGAGCACCTTCGCCACCAACTCACCCTGGGCGCCAGCCGCGAGGCGGAGGTTGATGAAGCCGGGGCCGGCGACCTCGGCGGAATCCACCGCCGCGTCCGCCGCGAGCTCCTCGGCCAGCCAGCCGGCGAGCTCGCGCGGGTTCGTGCCCGCCTTCTTCGCCACCTGCAGCGCGATGTTCGTGGCGTAGTCGCCGTGCTCCGGGTTGCGGGGCCGCTCGACGGTGACGGTGTCGGGGACGACGGAGGCGTCGAGGTCGTGGGCCTCAAGGACGCGGGTGGCGGCCTGTTTCACGGTGGTGGCAAGTTCTGCTGGCGTCATGGGGCACCAGTCTAAAACAACCGCCGACACGGGCACTTTTGGGCTGACGGTGGCGGCGCGAAGCGACGTCGATACGCAATATGCCTTAAGTCACACCAATGGATTTTCGCTTCGTTTTTCACTTTTCGCGCCCACCTGGCATATTTATTCCCGTCGTTTCCCGTACACCGACTCGAAAGAGCTCACCCATGGATCAATTCCAAGTCTTCACCGACGCGATCGGCGGCAGCGTCGGCCTGTCGGCGCTCGTGTCCACACTCCCGCTGCTGACGTTCTTCATCATGCTGCTGGGCTTCAAGGCCCGCGCGCACACCTCGGGCGCGGTCGCGCTCGTCGTGGCCATCCTCGTCGCTATCTTCGGCTTCAACATGCCCACCGGAATGGCGATCTCCTCGGCGTTCCGCGGCGGCCTGTTCGGCCTGTTCCCCATCGTCTTCGTCATCCTCACGGCGATCTGGTTCTACCAGATCACGGTGGCCTCGGGCCGCTTCGAGGACCTGCGCCTCGTCTTCGACAAGATGGGCAACGGCGACGTGCGCATCCAGGCGATGCTCATCGCGTTCTGCTTCGGCGGCCTGCTTGAGGCGCTCGCCGGCTTCGGCGCCCCGGTCGCCATCACCGCGACCATGATCCTCGCGCTCGGCATCCCGCCGCTCAAGGCCGCCACCGTCGTGCTCCTGGCCAACACCGCTCCCGTGGCTTTCGGCGCGGTGGGCATCCCGATCGCCACCGCCGGCGAGGTCGGCGGCCGCACCACCGAGCAGACGGAGAACATCGCCGCGATCATCGGTAACATCACGCCGATCCTCGCGTTCTTCATCCCGTTCATCATCGCCTTCATCATCGACGGCAAGCGCGGCATGCGCGAGACCGCCCCGGCGGCGTTCACCATCGGCCTTACTTTCGGCCTCGCCAAGTGGGCGACCTCCCACTACTTCGCGTACCAGCTCACCGACGTCGTCGCCTGCATCGTCGCCCTCGGGGCCGCGTTCGTGCTGCTGCGCTCCTGGCAGCCGAAGGGCGTGCCGGAGATGCGCGAGCGCCTCCAGCTGCCCGCCCACACCGACACGGCCGAGCTGCCGGGCAACCGCGTGTGGATGGCGCTGCTTCCGTACGCCGTCGTCGTGGTCATCTTCGGCCTGGCCAACCTGGGCAGCACCATCCCGGACTGGCTGAACAAGTTCAAGATCTCCTTCCCGTGGCCGGGCCTGGACGGCAAGCTGCTCGATTCCGCCGGCAACCCGGTGAACACCGACTACAGCTTCGCGTGGATCAACAACCCCGGCACCCTGCTGGTCATCTCCGGCCTCATCGTCTCCGTGATCTACATGATGTTCGACGAGAACGGCCGCTACCCGCTCACGTGGGGCCAGGTGGGCAAGGAGTTCACGGACACCGTGTGGAAGATGCGCTGGTCCGGCCTCACCATCGTGCTCGTCCTCGCGCTGGCGTACGTGATGAACTACTCCGGCCAGACCGTGACCATTGGCGAGTTCTTCGCCAACCTCGGCCCCGCGTTCGCCTTCTTCTCCCCGGTGCTCGGCTGGGTCGGCGTCGCCGTGACCGGCTCCGACACGTCCGCGAACGCACTGTTCGCCAACCTGCAGGTGACCGCCGCGGAGAACCTCGGCCTCAACCCGGACCTGCTGCTCGCGGCGAACACGACCGGCGGCGTTGTGGGCAAGATGATCTCCCCGCAGTCCCTCGCCATCGCCGCCACGGCGGTGGATATGGAGGGCCAGGAATCCGAGATTTTTAAGAAGGTCGTCGGCTGGTCCTTCGGCCTCCTCCTCGCCGTCTGCGTGATAGTGTTCCTTCAGTCGAACGTCTTGAGCTTCATGGCTCCGGTCGTCCCGTAAACGACTCAAGCTTGCGGAGCGCCCGAGGTCTCGTTGAGGCCCCGGGCGCTTCGCATTTCCCTGTGATTACCCGAATTGAGGAGCCCGACTATGCGAGTAGCCCTGTTTTCTACTTGTATCGGCGACGCCCTGTTCCCGGACGCGCACAAGGCCTCGGCCATCGTGCTGTCGCGTCTGGGCTACGACGTTGTCTTCCCTGAACAACAAACCTGCTGCGGCCAGATGCACGTGAACACCGGTTACAAAGAGCAGGCCATCCCGATCATCGAGACCTACGTCGACGCCTTCGCCGACCCGTCCATCGATTACGTCGTCGCTCCCTCCGGCTCCTGCACCGGCGCCGTACGCGAGCAGCACGTCGAGCTCGCCGAGCGCTTCGGGTCCAAGGCGCTTGTCGACGGCGCGAAGATCGCCGCGAAGAAGACCTACGACCTCTCCGAGTTCATCGTCGACGTCGCCGGCACCTACGACGTGGGCGCGTTCTTCCCGCACCGCGTCACCTACCACTCCTCCTGCCACTCCCTGCGCTTTATCAAGGTCGGCGACCGCCCGAAGGAGCTGCTGCGCCACGTCGAGGGCCTCGAGCTTGTGGACCTGCCGAACGCCGAGGAGTGCTGCGGCTTCGGCGGCACCTTCTCCGTGAAGATGCCGGAGGTGTCCTCCGCGATGGTCTCCGACAAGGTGCGCCACATCAAGGACACCCAGGCGGAGTACGTCACCGCGGGTGACTCCTCCTGCCTCATGAACATCGGCGGCGCACTCTCGCGCCAGCACCAGGGCATCCGCTCCATCCACATGGCGGAGATCCTGGCCTCCACGAAGGAGCACCCGCTGACCCCGACGTCCGCGGTGTACAAGAAGGAGAAGATGCTGTGAAGGTCGCACTCGGTCACCCCACGATGCCGCCGTACGCCAACGGCCCGTCCCACCTGCGCGGCAAGGAGAAGTTCCAGAAGGCCGCGCACCACGAGCTGAACAATGTGACCAAGCGTCGCAACTACCAGTACGCCACCACGACGATCCGCGTGAAGCGCCAGAACGTCGTCGACGAGCTGGACGACTGGCAGCAGCTGCGCGAGGCCGGCTCCACCATCAAGCGCTCCGTCGCGGCGAACATGCCCGAGCTGCTCGAGCAGTTCGAGCAGAACGTCACCGCCCGCGGCGGCCACGTGCACTGGGCGCGCGATTCCAAGGAAGCCAACGAGATCATCCAGGACCTGATCAAGGCCACCGGCGAGAAAAAGGTGGTCAAGATCAAGTCGATGGCCACCCAAGAGATCGCCCTGAACGAGGAGCTGGAAAAGGCCGGCATCTTCGCCCAGGAGACGGACCTGGCCGAGCTCATCGTCCAGCTCGGCGAGGACTTCCCCTCCCACATCCTCGTGCCGGCGATCCACCGCAACCGCGCCGAGATCCGCGACATTTTCGTGGCCAAGATGCCGAACACCGACGAGTCGCTCCAGCCGAACCCGGCTGAGCTCGCCGAGGCATCCCGCGAGTTCCTGCGCCAGCAGTTCATGGAGGCCAAGGTGGCCATCTCCGGCTGCAACTTCGGCTGCGCCGACACCGGCACCGTCTCCATCGTCGAGTCCGAGGGCAACGGCCGCATGTGCCTCACCCTGCCGGAGACGCTGATCACCGTCATGGGCATCGAGAAGCTCCTGCCCTCCTTCGACGACCTCGGCGTATTCCTGCAGCTGCTGCCGCGCTCCTCCACCGGCGAGCGCATGAACCCCTACACCTCGCTCTGGTCCGGCGTGACCGAGGGCGACGGCCCGCAGAACTTCCACATCGTCCTGCTGGACAATGGCCGCACCGCCGCGATGTCCAACGAGATCGGCCGCGAGGCGCTCAAGTGCATCCGCTGCTCCGCGTGCCTCAACGTCTGCCCGGTCTACGAGCGTGCCGGCGGACACTCCTACGGCTCGACGTACCCGGGCCCGATCGGCGCGATCCTCACCCCGCAGCTCACCGGCATCGACTCCTCCGAGGACCCGAACGGCTCCCTGCCGTACGCGTCTTCGCTGTGCGGCCGCTGCAACGAGGTCTGCCCGGTGAAGATCCCGATCACGGACATCCTGCTCGAGCTGCGCTACCAGAAGGCGAAGAACGAGCCGAACCACGTGGAGAAGGCGGCCTTCGCCTCCCTCGCCCAGGTGTGGGGCCACGGCGCGGTGTGGGACAAGCTCGTGCGCATGGTTGCGCTCGGGCGCGTCCTCGGCGGCTTCAACGGCAAGATCGAGGCAATGCCGTACCCGATCTCCGGCTGGACCGAGTACCGCGACGTGGCGGTGCCGCCGAAGAAGACCTTCCGCCAGTGGTGGGGCTCTGAGGAGGCCGAGCGCCTGCTTGCCGAGGCCCGCGCCGAAGGCGTCCCGCAGGGCCAGGACGTGAATACCAAGCGTTTCGAGGAGGAAAAGAAGTGACCACCCGAGTAACCGGCACCGCCGGCAACGCTGGCTCCCCCGCCCGCGACACCCGCAACGAGGACGCGAAGCGCGAGATTCTCAAGCGCATCCGCGACGCGCAGCAGCTCTCCGAGGTGCCCGAGCGCGTGGAGATCGTGCGCGAGTACCGCACCACCTCCGACCTGTCCGGCGAGGAGCTCCACGAGCTGCTCGTGGACCGCCTCATCGACTACAAGGCCGACGTGGTGGAGACCACCGAGGCGACCCTCGGCGAGGACATCGTCCGCGTGCTCAACGACCGCAACTGCTCCAACGTGGTCTACGCCCCGGGCCTCGACGAGTCCCTCTTCGCCGGCTTCGGCGGCACGGTGCGCCCGGATTCGAACGACACCGACCCGCGCTCGCTCGGCGAGGCCGACGCGGTGGTCACCGACTCCCACGTCTCCTCCGCCCAGACCGGCACCATTGTGCTCGAGTCCGGCGACGTGTGTGGCCGCCGCGCGCTGTCCCTGGTGCCGGACCGCCACATCTGCATCGTGCGCCCGGACACCGTGGTCTACGGCGTGCCCGAGATGATCGCCCGCGTCAACCCGGAGCGCCCGGCGACGATGATCTCCGGCCCGTCCGCGACGTCCGACATCGAGCTCGTGCGCGTCGAGGGCGTGCACGGCCCGCGTGACCTCATCGTCATGGTTGTGAAGTAACCGCCTGACAACACGAAACGGCCGGTCCCTTGCGGGGCCGGCCGTTTCGCTGTCATTGTTTCCCGTGTCACGCCGTTCCCGCGGCGTGCACCAATGATTATGGGGCACCGTCGTTGAGAATCCATGGGGTGAGCCTGGGAGTCCGCGGAATGTTGGTTCCCTATTTCCTCCCCCTCGCAGTTGCGTATCGACGCCCTCCGGACCCCCACGCCAAACCCCTCACCGAACACCCCTCGCGCGCCCCCAAGCAATTTCTTCGGTGGGTATGCCGGGTGCTACCCTTAGATCCATTGTCTTCGTAGCTCAGTGGATTAGAGCATCGGTTTCCGGTACCGAAGGTCGCAGGTTCGAATCCTGTCGGGGACACCATTTTTTTGGGGGGGTTTCGGACGTTTGAACGAAGTTCGTTCGGATAATTAAACTCCAGACCCCTCCGCACCGACCGTCGGACTACCAGCGTCGATAAACGGCACGAAAACGGCCCCGGAGCCTCAGGAGTGAGGAACCGGGGCCGTTCATTTGTTCGACTTCACGTCCCTTTTCGACGCTTTGCCACGACAAGTAGACCGAGCGCATATCTGCGGTCGGTCTAGGCTACGCCGGGGACGAGGTCCGGTCCCCTCGTTCGGCGGTTATTGTAGAAGTCGAGGTCTGAATCGTCGTCCTCGTACTCGGAGACGAACCTCCGGCGCTTCGGCGGCTCGGGACGCTTCGGGTCCGGGCCGCGGTCGAAAACGTCGTCCTTCGCACTGCTGACAATGAGTCGGTGATTCGTGCCCGCCACGGCAAAGGCCGTCAAGAAGAACTGCGAGGCCCAGCCTCGCATGAGCCGGGTCCTTGGGTCGTCGATGAACGCACCGAGGGGACCTTTGAGTGTGCCGTTGATGGACTCGACCGAGTTTCGACGGCCGTAGATTTCGGCCCACTGCTTCGAGTACACCGCGGGGCCGTCCTGGACGAACTTCATTGCCCTAGTGAGTGGGTCGGTCGAGTCCTGGGCTTGCTCCACCGGGATTCTTACCGGCACGGTCACGCTCGACACGTTTGTGCAGCAGCGGGGCTGGTTGTCAACGATGGGGTCTTTCGCCTTGCGGGCCTTGGCGACAAGGTGGTCGACGGGCCAGCCGTTCGGGTCGTTGACGTGGCGACGCTTCACAAAAGGACAGACCACATGAGCGCCGGACCCCTTTGCGGGGCACATCATTTTCTGATTGCCGTTTTGGTCTATGCCGCCCTTTGGGCGCAGTTCGAGGAGTCGACGTTGCTCGATGACGCGCTCGAACTGGTCGTCGTCAATCTCCCCGTCTCGCAGGTCGCCGCGGGGGTCAATCCCGTGCTCCAGGTACCGCACGAGCGGGCAGTGGAACTTTCCGTCCACCAGGGTCGCGCCCGACTTGTCGACGTACTGGATACCTGACTGGTCGCTGCGCTGGTCGGCGACAATCTTGTATCCCGCCCAGCGCACCGGCAGTTGGAAGTCTTTCGCTTTCGGCTGCGGAACATACGCGCGGTCCGACAGGAGGTAGCCCTTGGGTACGTCTGTGTTTTGTCAAGTGGTTGTAGGCCATTTCGGCTCGGTTTTTTAGGCCAAGTCTGCACGGTTTTGGGCCGTTTAAGCGTTGCTGGGGTTTCGGGGTTATTTCATG
>ERZ1029874.175-NODE-175-length-11237-cov-34.307637_pt1 | contig 11237 bp, 9 predicted proteins | sample MGYA00519235_ERZ1029874 | MGnify/ENA primary metagenome ERZ1029874 (study PRJEB33666, sample SAMEA4610926) | skin metagenome | biome: Human-associated habitat; feature: Malodor aspect; material: skin | place: Philippines | collected 2015-08 ...
CCGCAGTCATACCGCCCGGCGCCGGGCACCATCCCGACCGACCCCGGCGTGTACAAGTTCCGCGACCGCGACGGCCGCGTCATCTACGTGGGCAAGGCGAAAAACCTGCGCGCGCGGCTGAATAACTATTTCCAGCCCCCGCAGACGCTGCACCCGCGCACCCGCCAGATGGTCTACACCGGCGCGTCCGTCGAGTGGACCGTCGTCGCCTCCGAGGTGGAGGCGCTGCAGCTCGAGTACACGTGGATCAAGCGCTTCGACCCGTGGTTCAACGTCATGTACCGCGACGACAAGACGTACCCCATGCTCGCGGTGAGCGTGCGGGAGCGCTACCCGCGCGCGTTCTTTTACCGCGGCCCGAAGCGCAAGGGCGTGCGCTACTTCGGCCCGTACTCCCACGCGTGGGCGGTGCGCGAGACGCTCGACCTGCTCACGCGCGTGTTCCCGATCCGCACGTGCTCGAACGGCGTGTTCAACCGCCACGAGTCGCTCGGGCGCCCGTGCCTTTTGGGCTACATCGACAAGTGCGCCGCGCCGTGCGTCGGCAGGGTGAGCGAGGCGGAGTACGACGAGATCGTCCAGGGCTTCCTGGGCTTCATGTCGGGGCGCAGCGACCAGCTCGTGCGCGGGATCACGGCGCAGATGGAGGAGGCTGCGGAGAACCTCGAGTTCGAGAAGGCGGCCCGGCTGCGCGACGACCTCGGGGCGGTGAACAAGGTGATGGAGCGCCAGACCGTGGTGCTCGGCCAGGACACCGACGCCGACGTCATCGCCTTCGACACCGACGAGCTCGAGGCTGCGGTGCAGATCTTCAACGTCCGCGACGGCCGTATTCGCGCCCAGCGCGGCTGGGTCGTGGAGAAGACCGGCGACGAGCCGGGCGCGAACGAGCGCCTCGAGGAGGGGCAGGCCGACCCGACCCTGCCCACGCTCATGCAGAACTTCCTCGTGCAGTACTACTCCGACGCCGTCGAGCGCGTGCGGCAAGAGGAGGAGGAAGACCGCACGATCGAGGCGCAGAAGATCCGGCGCCGCGGGGTGGACCAGGAGTCCCACGCGCAGGTGGCGCCCCCGATGCCGGTGCCGCGCGAGATCCTCGTGGAGACGCTGCCGGCCGAGCTGCACGAGGTCACGGCGCTGCTGGAGGAGCTGCGCGGCGGGCCCGTGGAGATCCGCGTGCCGCAGCGGGGGGACAAGCGCGCGCTCATGGAGACGGTGCACAAGAACGCCTCCGAGGCGTTGCACCAGCACAAGCTCAAGCGCGTCGGCGACCTCACCGCGCGCTCCCAGGCGCTGCAGGACATCCAGGACGCCCTGGGGATGGACGAGGCGCCGCTGCGCATCGAGTGCACCGACATCTCGCACATCCAGGGCACCGACGTCGTCGCCTCGCTCGTCGTGTTCGAGGACGGGCTGCCGAAGAAGAACGACTACCGCCGCTACCGCATCAAAGAGGCGGCGGGCGAGGGTCACTCGAACGACGTCGGCTCCATCGCGGAGGTGACGCGGCGCCGCTTCAAGCGCTACAACGAGGACAAGCTCGCCAACCCCGACGAGGCCGCCGAGGAGCAAACCTTTGCCGACGAGCGCTCCGACGGCGCCGACGAGACCACCGGCGCGAAGCGCTTCGCCTACCCGCCGCAGCTGTTCATCGTCGACGGCGGCAAGCCCCAGGTGACGGCGGCGCAGGAGGTGTTCGACGAGCTGGGCATCGTCGATGTGCAGCTCATCGGCCTGGCCAAGCGCCTCGAGGAGGTCTGGGTGCCGGACGACGACGAGCCCGTCATCCTCCCGCGCAACTCCGAGGGGATGTACCTGCTCCAGCAGGTGCGCGACGAGGCCCACCGCTTCGCCATCACCTACCACCGCCAGCAGCGCTCGAAGCGCATGCGCGCCTCCGCCCTCGACGCGGTGCCTGGCCTCGGCCCCGCCCGCCGCACCGACCTGGTGAAGCACTTCGGGTCGGTGAAAAAGATCAAGGAAGCCTCGGTCGAGGAGATCCAGCAGGTCAAGGGCGTCGGGCCGAAGCTCGCGGAGACCATCTACCAGCACCTCCACGAGTGAGGGCATCGTGCGTATCGACGTCGCTTCGCCCGCGCCTTCGTTAGGATGAAGGCCATGCCAACCACCTCCGCCGCCCGCGCCCTGCCCCAGGAAGACGCCGCCGCCACGCACAGGCCGGTGATCATCACCGGCCTGTCCGGGGGCGGCCTGTCCACGGCGGCGAAGGTGTTCGAGGACCGCGGCTTCTTCGTCTCCCAGAACGTCCCGCCGCAGCTCATCCTCGAGCTGGTGGACCTGGCGGCGTCGGACACCTCGCCGGTCGAGCGCCTCGCGGTGGTCACCGACGTGCGCTCGCGGGGGTTCCACGGCTCGCTCATGGACACGATCTCCGCGATCCGGGAGCGCGGCTACGCCCCGTTCGTGCTCTTCCTCGAGGCGCGCGACGACGTGCTCATCCGCCGCTTCGACTCGGTGCGGCGCACCCACCCGCTACAGGGCGATGGCACGCTGCAGTCCGGCATCGAGCGCGAGCGGGCGGAGCTGGAGGAGCTGCGGGCGGCGGCGGACATCATCATCGACACCTCGAACCTGTCCGTCCACGACCTGCGCCGCGCGGTGGAGGCGTCCGTGGGCGAGCTGCCCGCGGGACGCCAGCACGTCACCATCGAGTCGTTCGGTTTCAAGCACGGCTCGCCCCGCGACGCGGATATCGTCCTCGACGTGCGTTTCCTGCCCAACCCGTATTGGATCGAGGAGCTGCGCGAATTCCGCGGCGTCGATGCCGCGGTGGCGGACTACGTGCTCTCGCAGCCGGGAGCGCGCGAGTACGTCGACGGGTTCGTCGACCTGCTCACCAGCACCCTCGGCGGGTACCGCCACGAGGGCAAAGACTTCATCACCGTCGGCGTGGGCTGCACGGGCGGCCACCACCGCTCCGTCGCCGTCGCCGAGGCGATCGGCAAGCGCCTGCGCCAGCAGGGGCAGGTCGACGTGAGCGTCATCCACCGCGACCTTGAGCGCCACTAGCGCGCGACCTGGGAAGGAACGCATGCACCACACCAGTGAACAACCGGCGTCGTTCACCTGCCTCGGCGGCGGCCACGGGCTCTACCAGACGCTTACCGCGGCGCGCTTCGCGGGGGCGAGCGACATCAACGCGGTGGTCACCGTCGCGGACGACGGCGGCTCGTCGGGCCGGCTGCGCCGCGAGATGGACGTCGTCCCGCCCGGCGACCTGCGCATGGCGCTCGCGGCGCTGAGCGGCGAGGGTGAGGACGGCGAGCGGTGGCGCGGTACGCTGCAGCACCGCTTCGGCGGGCACGGCGCGATGGCGGGGCACGCGCTGGGCAACCTCCTCATCACCGGCCTTGCGGAGCAGCTCGGGGACACGCAGGCCGCCCTCGACCAGGTCGCCGCGTGGACGGGCTCGGCCGGGCGCGTTATCCCGGTGTGCCCGCGGCCGCTCGACATCGAGGCGGACGTCGCCGGGCTCGACGACGACCCGCGGGTGCTGCGCTCGGTGCGCGGCCAGGTGGCCGTCGCCACGACGCCCGGGACGGTTCGCCGGGTCCGGCTCACCCCGGACAAGCCGGCCGCGAGCCCGGACGCGGTCGAGGCGATCCTCGGCGCGGACGTGGTCACCATCGGCCCGGGGTCGTGGTTCTCCTCGGTGATCCCGCACATTCTCGTCCCCGAGATCGCGCAGGCGCTCAACGACACCGACGCGAAGGTCGTGGTCATCCTCAACCTCACGCCCGAGGCCGGCGAGACCCACGGGTTCACTACCGAGCGCCACATCCACGTCTTCTCGCAGCACGCACCCGAACTTCGTGTCGATGCTTTCCTCGCGGACGACCGCGCGGCCACCACCGCCGGCGAGCGCGAGAACATCGCCCGCGCGGCGGCGGGGCTCGACGCTGCGGTGACGTTCATGCCGCTGGGGGAGCAGACGGAGGACGGCAGCGCCTCCACGAGGCACGACCCGGAGAAGTTGGCAGCTGCCCTCAAAGCCGTGCACGCGGCGCGCTAAACTGCACTCCAGCGAATAGACATGAGGGGAGGCGCCGGTGGCGCTCACGGCCAAGGTCAAGGACGAGCTGCTCGCGGCGCCGAGCGGCGGCCTCGAGGCGCGCGCCGCGGAGGCGACCGCGCTCATCCGCTTTGCGGGCGGGATCGCCGCCGCGCCCGAGGGCGTCGAGATCGTCGCCGACTTCGAGGAGGAGGCGGTGGCCGCCCGGCTCGCCGAGTCCCTCGGTGAGCTGTGCGCGGTCCGGCCGGCCGTCGAAACGGTTCCGCCGGGGCCGAACAACCGGGAGACGCGCCACGAGGTGCGCGTCGCGGACGGGGCCGCCGACGTGATCCGCCGCCTCAAGCTGGTCACCGCGTCGGGGCACCCGGTGGTGGGTATGCCGCGGCAGGTGATTTCCGGTTCGATGGCCGCGGTCGAGGCCGCGTGGCGGGGCGCGTTCCTCGCCCGCGGGCGGCTCACGGAGCCGGGCCGCACGGCGACGCTCGAGGTCGCCTGCCCGGGTCAGGAGGCCGCGCTCGCGCTCGTCGGGCTGGCGCGCCGGATGGGGGTCACGGCGAAGACCCGCGAGACCCGCGGCGTGGAGCGGGTGTGCATCCGCGACGGGGAGACGATCGGGATCCTGCTCAGCCGCATCGGCGCGCCGGTGACGCGCCTGGAGTGGGATCGCAAGCGGGAGCAGCGCGCGGACACGTCGAAGTCGGGCAACCGGCTGGCGACGTTCGACGACGCGAACACCCGCCGCTCGGCGCAGGCGGCCGCGGCCGCTGCGGCGCGCGTGGAGCGGGCGATGGAGATTCTTGGCGACGACGTGCCCGAGCACCTCGCCGAGGCGGGGTACCTGCGCGTCGAGCACCGCCACGCGTCGCTCGAGGAGCTGGGCCGGCTCGCGGACCCGCAGATGACGAAGGACGCGATCGCCGGGCGCATCCGGCGGCTGCTCTCGCTCGCCGACAAGCGGGCGAAGGAGCTCGAGGTCGACGACACGCACGGGTCCCCGGCCACGTAGCACCGCCTGCTGAGACAGACATCACACTGGGGCCGCGGCGTTCGGCTCCGGGGGTGGTTTGGGCCGGTTTTGCCCCCCGTGATTCGCCGCATCCGGGCGTAAATCAACACCGCTTCGGCGGACCCGGTGCAGTTGCCACCCCCGGTTTTGTGGTCACTCGTCGGGCCCCTGCAGGTGCCCGGCGCGCTCATTACACTCGCGGACGTACCGAAAAACCGCACGAACACGAGGAGCTTTCACTGTGACTACCCGCATTGGCATCAACGGCTTCGGCCGCATCGGGCGCGCGGCGTTCCGCATCATCGAGGACGAGTACAAGGGCGAGCTCGAGGTCGCGAAGATCAACGATCTCACCGACAACGAGACGCTCGCGCACCTCATGAAGTACGACACCGCCTACGGCCAGTTCAACCACGACGTCGAGTACGACGAGAACTCCATCACCGTCGACGGTCGCCGCATCGAGGTCTCCGCTGAGAAGGATCCGGCGAACCTTGCGTGGGGCGACGCGGGCGTGGACATCGTCCTCGAGTGCACCGGCGTGTTCCGCAAGGGCCCGGACGCGAAGGCCCACATTGACGCGGGCGCGAAGAAGGTCATCATCTCCGCACCGGGCAAGGACGTCGACGGCACCTACGTGTGGGGCGTGAACCACCACGACTACACCAACGACGCGACCGTCATCTCCGCCGCGTCTTGCACGACGAACTCGCTCGCCCCGGTGGCGAAGGTGCTCGACGAGGCCTTCGGCATCGAGCGCGGCCTCATGACCACGATCCACGCTTACACCGGCGACCAGCGCCTGCAGGACGCGCCGCACAAGGATCTGCGCCGCGCCCGCGCCGCCGCGCAGAACATCGTCCCGACCACGACCGGCGCCGCGAAGGCCGTCGCCCTCGTGCTGCCGAACCTCGAGGGCAAGCTCGACGGCTTCGCCATGCGCGTGCCCACCATCACCGGCTCGGCGACCGACCTCACGGTCACCCTCGGCAAGGACGTCACGGTCGAGGAGATCAACGCCGCGGTGAAGCAGGCCGTGGCCGACGGCGAGCTCGGCACCGCGATGCAGTACACCGAGGACCCGATCGTCTCCTCCGACATCATCGGCAACAACCACGGCGCGATCTTCGACGCCGGCATGACCCGCGTCATCGACGGCAACCTGGTGAAGGTCATCTCCTGGTACGACAACGAGTGGTCTTACACCTCGCAGTACATCCGCCTGACGAAGCACGTCGCGGACCAGCTCTAAGCTCAACCTGCGGGCCCGCGGCGCTTCACGGCGCGGCGGGTCCGTTTTTCATACGATGGATCATGTTCACGAAGCAAAGGAGACAACCATGACCAAGACACTGCAGCAGCTTCTCGACGAAGGCGTGGACGGCCGCCACATCCTCGTCCGCTCCGACTTCAACGTCCCGCTCGACGACAACGGCAACATCACGGACGCGGGCCGCATCGACGCCTCGATCCCGACCCTCAAGGCCCTCCTCGACGGGGGCGCCAAGGTGATCGTCATGGCGCACCTTGGCCGCCCGAAGGGCGAGGTCAACCCGAAGTACTCCCTCGCCCCGGTTGCCGAGGCCCTGTCCGAGCGCCTCGGTCAGTTCGTCCCGCTCGCGGGCGACGTCTCGGGCGAGGACGCCCACGAGCGCGCGAACGGGCTGACGGAGGGTGAGATCCTCCTCCTCGAAAACGTCCGCTTCGACCCGCGCGAGACCTCGAAGGACGAGGCGGAGCGCTCCGCGTTCGCCGACGAGCTTGCGGCGCTCGCCGCCGACAATGGCGCCTTCGTCTCCGACGGCTTCGGCGTGGTGCACCGCGCGCAGGCGTCCGTCTACGACGTGGCAAAGAAGCTCCCGGCCTACGCCGGCTTCCTCGTGGAGAAGGAGGTGGAGACCCTCTCGAGCGTGAAGGACAACCCGCAGCACCCGTACGTCGTCGTCCTCGGCGGCTCGAAGGTCTCCGACAAGCTCGGCGTCATCGAGGCGCTGGCGGAGAAGGCCGACACTGTCATCATCGGCGGCGGCATGTGCTACACGTTCCTCGCCGCGCAGGGCCACAACGTGCAGAAGTCCCTGCTCCAGGAGGACATGGTGGACACCTGCAAGGGGCTCATCGAGAAGTACGGCGACGAGCTGCTCCTTCCAGTCGACGTCGCGGCGGGCGCCGAGTTCGACAAGGACACCGAGAAGAAGGTCGTCGGCCTCGACGAGATCCCGGAGGGTTGGATGGGCCTCGACATCGGCCCGGAGACCGCGGAGAAGTACGCTGCGGCCATCAAGGACTCGAAGACCGTGTTCTGGAACGGGCCGATGGGCGTGTTCGAGTTCCCGAACTTCGCCGACGGCACGAAGGCCGTCGCCGAGGCGATGATCGCGGCGACGAAGGACAACGGCTCCTTCACCGTGGTCGGCGGCGGCGACTCGGCGGCGTCGGTACGCACGCTCGGCCTCGACGAGGACGGCTTCTCCCACATCTCCACCGGCGGCGGCGCCTCCCTCGAGCTCATCGAGGGCAAGGAGCTCCCCGGCGTTTCCGTGCTGCAGTAAGGAGGCATCACACATGGCACGCACACCGCTCATCGCGGGCAACTGGAAGATGAACCACGACCACCTCGAGGCGATCCAGAGCGCCCAGAAGCTCGTCTTCGCGTTCCCGAAGGACGGCTACGAGGCCGTCGACATCGCGCTCACCGTCCCGTTCACCGACCTGCGCTCGATTCAGACGCTCGTCGAGGGTGACAAGCTGAAGATCACCTACGGCGCGCAGGACGTTTCCGAGCACGACAACGGCGCGTACACCGGCGATATTTCGGCGTCGATGCTCGAGCGCCTCGGGTGCAGCTGGGTGGTCGTCGGCCACTCGGAGCGCCGCGAGTACCACGGCGAGACGAACGAGCAGGTCGCCGCGAAGGCGAAGAAGGCGCAGGAGCACGGGATCACCCCGATCGTCTGCGTGGGCGAGCCGCTCGAGGTGCGCGAGGCGGGGGAGCACGTCTCGTACGTCGTGACGCAGGCGCGCGAGTCGCTCGCCGGGGTGGACCTCACCAACGCGGTCATCGCGTACGAGCCGGTCTGGGCGATCGGCACCGGCAAGGTCGCCTCCGCCGAGGACGCGCAGGAGGTTTGCCACGGCATCCGCGAGCTCGTGCGCGAGCTCGCGGGCGACGAGGCGGCGGACGCGATCCGCATCCTCTATGGCGGGTCGGTGAAGGCGGACACCGTCGCCGAGATCATCACCCAGCCCGACGTCGACGGCGGGCTCGTCGGCGGCGCGTCGCTCGACGGGCAGGACTTTGCCAAGCTCGCCGCGGCCGCCGCGAACGCGACGCGGTAAAGGGATTCGGCTTCCAATGGTGTAAGCTCTTCAAGAGTTTGCACCATTTCCTATTGCGAGGGGAGACGCCCACATGGCGCTTGCGCTTGAGATCGTGCTGGTGATCGCCGCGATTTTGATGACCATCTTCGTCCTGCTGCACAAGGGCAAGGGCGGCGGCCTGTCCAGCCTCTTCGGCGGCGGCGTGCAGGCCAACCTGTCGGGTTCGACGACGGTGGAGCGCAACCTCGACCGCATCACGATCCTCATGGCGATCATCTGGATCGCCTGCATCATCGGCCTGAACCTCATCCAGACCTACGCGGTGTAACCCGCCGGCCCGTTTAGCGCGGTCCTGTGACGTCCTCGGTGGCGAACAGGACCGTTTCTTTTCGCCCGATGGCGCCGGCGACGGGCCACGCCTCCGCGGCGGCGGCGCCGTCGGACGCGTGCGCGGCGGCCTCCGCTTTCCCCGCGCCCGAGACGAGCAGCCACACGTGATCCGCGGACTGCACGGCGGGCAGGGTGAGCGTCGCGCGCTCGGCCGGGGGCTTCGGCGAGTCGGTCACGGCGACGACGAGCTCGCGGCGCTCGCGGACGGCCGCGGAGTGGGGGAAGAGCGAGTTGATGTGCCCCTCGCCGCCCATGCCGAGCAGGTGGAGGTCGAACCCGCCCGGGGCGAGGCGCTCCAGCACGTCGCGGTAGCGGGCGACGGCGCCGTCCATCGGGCCGCCGTCGAGGCCGTAGCCGTGGATGTTGCCCTCCGGGATGCCCACCTTCGACAGGAGGGCCGCGCGGGCCTGCCCCTCGTTCGAATCGGGGTGGGAGACAGGCACGTTGCGCTCGTCGCCGAAGAAGACCTCGACGCGCGACCAGTCGACCGGCGCGTCGGCGAGGCGCTCGAGCAGCGCGATGCCGGCCGTGCCGCCGGTGAGCACGACGCGCGCGGCGCGGCCCTCGGCGTGGATGCCGGCGGTGAGGGTGGTGAACCGCGAGGTGGCGTCGTCTAGCAGCGATGCAAGATCCCTATAGCCCACGGCGCACCCCCGACAGCCCGCGCAGCGCGCGCTCGAAGGTCGCGTCGGGGCCGAGGTGGCGCAGCTCCTCGGCGAGGCACTCCGCGTCGGTGCGCTCGCCGACGGCGACGAACGAGTCCGCTAGCTCCGGCGCGGAGATGCGCACGGTGTGGGCGTCCTGCACCGCCACCTCGACGTCGCCGCCCTCGCAGTGCAGCGCGAGGTGGGCGATGGGGAAGTCGGTGGCGCCACGGGCCTCGTGGCGGGCGACCTCGACGCCGAGGCTCGAGGCGAGCCAGCCGGCGGCGAGGTCGACGCTCGGATCGCCCGCGGCGCCCGCGATCTCGGCGCCGCGGACCGCGCGGCCAGGGTAGCGGTCGAGGGCGGAGGCGACCGTGCCGCGCCACGGGGTGATGCGCGACCACATCATGTCGGAATCGCCCGGCTCGTAGCCGGCGGCGAGGCGCTCGAGCGTCATCCCGCGCGTGTCGCGCCGCAGGTTCGTGATGCGGCGCTGCGCAATGCGCCCGAGCTGGGTCTGGCCCGGGTGCGCCGGGGCCTTCTCGGGCCAGCACGCCACCACCGGGGTGTCCGGCAGGAGCAGCGGCGTGACGACGGCCCCAAGGTTCGCCGTGAGCTCCCCGCGCAGCCACATGACCACCACCTCCGAGGCGCCGGCGTCGGCGGCGATGCGGACCTCGGCGTCGAGGCCCGGCGGGGCCTCCGGGTCGCCGGAGATAAGCACGAGGACCCTGGCGGGGTGCTCGAAGGAGGCGTCGCGGAGGGTGGCCAGGGTGTCGTCGATACGCGACTGCCCCTCGTCGTCGATGGCGACGAGGAGGGTGAGCACGCGGCCCGTGGCTAGCGAGTGGCTCTCGCGCGCGTTCGCGAGCTCGGCGGCGATCGCCTTCGTCGACGTGTCGGGGAGTTCGATGATCATGCCGGAACCTTTCTCTGGCTTACGGGCGGCGCCACGTCCGGCCGTCCTTGGCCAGCATGCGGTCGGCGGAGGCCGGGCCCCAGGTGCCCGCCTTGTACTCGTCGGGGGTGCCCTGCTCGGCCCAGTACTCGAGCACCGGGTCGAGGATCTCCCAGCTGCGCTCCACCTCCGAGTTCGTGGGGAAGAGGCTCGACTCGTCGAGCAGGGCGTCGAGGATGAGGCGCTCGTAGGCCTCGGGGGACTGCTCGGTGAACGCCTCCGAGTAGTGGAAGTCCATGTTCACGTCCCGCAGCTCCATGCCGGGTCCCGGCACCTTCGAGCCGAAGCGCATGAGCACGCCCTCGTCGGGCTGGACGCGGATGACCACGGCGTTGTTCGTGAGCAGGTCCGTCTGCCCGGCCGTGAACGGCTGGTACGGGGGCTCTTTGAACACGAGCGCGATTTCGGTGACGCGCCGGCCGAGGCGCTTGCCGGTGCGCAGGTAGAACGGCACGCCTGCCCAGCGGCGCGACTCGATCTGGAGGGTGCAGGCGGCGTAGGTCTCGGTGGTCGAGGCGGGGTCGAACCCCTCCTCCTCGCGCAGCCCGACGACGCGCTGCGAGCCCTGCCAGCCCGCGGTGTATTGGCCGCGGGCGGTGGTCTTGCCGAACGGGCCGACCGCCGAGGTAGCGCGCAGCACCTTGAGCTTCTCGGCGCGCAGCTGGGCGGGGGAAAACGAGGTCGGTTCCTCCATGGCCACGAGCGCGAGGAGCTGGATGAGGTGGTTCTGGATCACGTCGCGGGCGGCGCCGATGCCGTCGTAGTAGCTCGCGCGCCCGCCGAGCCCGATGTCCTCGGCCATGGTGATCTGCACGTGGTCGATGTAGTGCGAGTTCCACACCGGCTCGAACATCTGGTTGGAAAAGCGCAGCGCGAGGATGTTCT
>ERZ1029874.176-NODE-176-length-11234-cov-38.430092_pt1 | contig 11234 bp, 10 predicted proteins | sample MGYA00519235_ERZ1029874 | MGnify/ENA primary metagenome ERZ1029874 (study PRJEB33666, sample SAMEA4610926) | skin metagenome | biome: Human-associated habitat; feature: Malodor aspect; material: skin | place: Philippines | collected 2015-08 ...
GCACCCGGGTCGTGGACAGGCCGGCGGCCAGCGCGGCGTCGCGGGAGAAACCGGCCACCACCTCGACACCGGCTTCGCAGAATTCGTTGAACATCATGCGGATCACGCTAACCGCACAACAAACGCACTGTAAACACTTTGTACACTGAAGTGTGCACCTACACGACCACCATCCACACCGCGACGAGGTGGCAGCCCGCGGCGACCACCGTCGCGGTATGGAAGTGCTCGTGGTAGCCGTAGTAGCGGGCGGAACGCCCCGGCCACTTGAACCCATACGCCAGGGCGCCGAGCGTGTACACGACGCCGCCGGCGACGAGCAGCCACACGACGGCGGGCCCGGCGGAGCGCCACAGCGTGGGCAGTAGCGGCACGATCAGCCACCCGAGGGCGACGTACACGGCGACGTCGAGCCACCGCGGGTGGTCAATCCAGGCGAGGTTGAGCGCCGCGCCGCCGATCCCGCCCGCCCACGCGACGGCCAGCATGGTTGCCGCGGTGCGCGGCTCGAACACGATGAGGCACAGCGGGGTGTACGTCGCGGCGATGAAGACGGCGATGGTCGCGTGGTCGGCGCGCCGCCACCACTGCACGGTGGCGGGGGAGCGCCACGGCCACAAGTGGTACGCGGCGGACACCCCGAAGAGCAGCACCACGCCGACGCCGTACACCGTCACGCCGAGCGCCTGGAGCCACGGCAGCGTCATCCACGCGAACGTGATCAGCACCGCCGAGGACATCGCGGACAGCAGCGCGGCGACGAGGTGACACCAGCCGCGCACGGCGGGGCGCTCGCCGCGGTCCGCGACCACGACGGTGCGCTCGACTTGGCCTTCTTGCAGGGTTGTCATGGGTGCCTCCCGTCGGATGTCGGCAACCCTACTCCACCGTAAGTTATTCGCGCCAGGCCCGCGGGAGCGCGGTTTCCGGGTTGGGCGGGCGCTGCGGTACCCTAACGCCATTGCCCTAGTAGCTCAGTGGATAGAGCACTTCTCTCCTAAAGAAGGTGTCGGAGGTTCGATTCCTCTCTGGGGCGCTCTACCAGACAATTTAGGCCAGCAAGCAACCCGCAGCCGCAAAAGTATGCTCGTGGCTGTTATTTTTGCCAAATTCATGTGCCTTCCGGGCGCCTAGTTCGCGCTCGATTGACGCGGCTGCGTCGGCAGCGCCCGCACCGCCGCAGCACACTCTGCGCGGCGCCGCCGACGCCCGCCAGGCCTCCTACCGCGCAATGGACGGCTACGCCGCCCCAAGTGCGCGTGTGGACATCACAGTTCACACCAAGGAGGCAACAATGTCCACCAACCACTCTCTGCGTACAGCGCCGGGCACCATGATCGCCAACGTTCCAGGCATCTTGGGCTTCTACCCCCACGAGGCAGCGGTCATCATGACCGTCTGCGCCGACGGCTACATGATGGGTCCGGTGATCCGGGGCGACCTCAACCAGATCGACGGCCTGGCCGACGTGATCGCCTCGCTGGAGCCCGCCGCGCCCATCGAGCTGGCCGTGGCCGTCATCGTCACCGATGACATCGACTCGCCAGCGGCACGTGCAGCCCAGGAGGAGCTCTTCTGCGCCGCAGACACGCAGGGACGCGCGCTGCTGCACGCCTGCTGGCATGTCCCCGAGATCGTCACGGACGCAACCTACACGCTGCTCTTCGGCCCCCACAGCGACGAGCCGGGGTGGCGCACGGGACGTGTCGGCAACGTCGCCACAAGCGAGGCGATGACCCCGCACTTGGCCAGCGGCATCCTGCCGGTGGCAGACCAGCACGTCATCGACGAGTACTTCGCGCTGCGGCCCGTCGCGAACGGCGCGGCCCTCGCGGAGCAGGCCGACCTCATTCACCAGGGCGTGCAGCGCATCGCTGACGCCAACCGCCGCGCTGATGACGGCGACACCGGGGCGCTGGTACTCATGCTGCGCACGATCGAGACGGCACTAGCGCTGGCGCCAGAGCGGGCAATCGTCGACGTCGATCACGACGACGCGCCACGTCTGGCGGATCTCGTGGCAGACGCTGAGGCCCGCAGCGCACTCTACGGGGCGCTGACCAGCGCACGCGCCCGCGACGCACTCATTGCCACCGTGCTTGACGCACCCGCCAGCGCCGCAGGCGTCTTACTCGCCGTGGCGCGTGAGACGAACCACCCGCTGATCAGGGCCAATGCACTGAGCCTGTGGGCCATGATCGCCGTCGATCAGGGATCGTCCACCTGGGCGCAGGCAGCTGCACGAGTGGCCCTTGCCACAGCGCCGCGCCACAATCTGGCGAACATGATCCGCACCATATTGCGCCAAGGCGACGGTGGAAAACTCGTGCCTCTGGCACGACGCGGATGCGAAGACACGTGGGCGGGGCTGGACGCGGCGTAACTGCAGGCCAGATATCAGATCGAGTGTTACTCGATCCAAGCCGGAGAGTGAAGACCAAACACTTACCGAAGGAGCATTCCCATGGCTAACTACGCATGTTTCGAGTGTGGCGCAGACGTGAACTTCCCCGCAGGCGCCATCGTCGTGGATCTCGTCATCTGCGACGCGTGCGCAGACCACGGGGCGCTGCTCAGCGCCTAAACACATGGCCGGGTGAACACCCGACCCAAGCCAGCAAGCGGCCGAAAACCCCGACACTTAAAGGAGCAACCACCATGTCCATCAACCCGTCCAACCACGTCTCTGTCACCGGCAACCTCGCCGCCGAGCCGAAGTTCTTCGCGAACTCCGACGGCTCGCACGCGGTCAGCTTCACCGTCATCACCAAGGGCGGCCGTGACGGCAAGACCGCGCGGCGCGTGCCGCTGAAGGCATACGTACCGTCCGACAAGGACGCAACCAAGAGCATCTACGCCTACATGGAGAAAGGCGACCTCGTCACCGTCGTCGCCGAGATCGACGTGAACTCGTGGGCCGATGCCGTAAGCGGCGAGACCCGCTACGAGACGGTGATCCAGGTACGCAACCTCGACCTGCACACCACGCCCGCCATGCGCGCAGAGCGCAAGGCCCGCCAGGCCCGCTACGCGGAGCAGGCCGCGAGCGCCTAGAAAGCACTGTTGCCTGCACCAATGCTGGTGCAGGCAACACTTGCGGTGAAATTACGACCCTGCGAAATCACGATCGCACTAGAGAAAACATCCCTTCAGAAAAGTCCTCCACCCGGACGCACTTAACCAGTCCAAAAATCGCTTCGCCAAAAAGCTGGGGGACTGCGGGATCCTCCCCTAACCTCCATGCCATCCAACCGCAGGAGAGAAGCAGCTAACCTGTCAAACGTCAACCGCGCAGCAACTGGATCATGGAAGCTTGCCTGGCTTTCACCCACGTCCACAAGTTCGTCCCCATCAACCGTCTCATCGATCGCGAATCCGACCTCCGGATCAGCATTCTGGGCAGCAAATCTATATCCCACCAAGATGTCATTCCCACTCAACTGCGCCGCGCAACGGTGATCGGGGTGCGAGGCCAGCTTGATCTCCAGCTCTACTGGACTAACCAGGCTAATTTCCAGGCTCGTGGTCATTTCAAATCACATCCTTACGTGAAGCCCCAATTCGGGGCGTTTACAAATGGTCCGGTCACATGTTCGACCGCACAATCAATTGTTTCTCTGAACCGGCGTTCCATCAAGGGGCTGGCAACTTCTAGCAGCATTTTCTTATTCAAAGCGGTCAAACGGCTAAATCTGCAAGGGAAAACAGGCCAAGAAAAGAGTTTATATTCTATCCTGTATATGATCACTTATTCGATAACACTTTCGCTTTTGCCTGGATACTTCAGATTATCCGCTGCGACGTCGCCCCCATCCAATTTGAATTGGGGTTCATTCCTCACCGTGACGACCCTCCAACCCCCCCTTTTTTTGGGAGCACTCTGCTAATCTGCTGAAAGACACTTAAAAGTTGTCACGCACCTCCATCGACCCAAAGGATTCACTATGCGCGTGCCCGATTTTCGGATGCCCGACATGGCAACGCTGCAAGCTGCCGCCGGTGCAGTTGTTGCAGTTCTTGCCCTAGTTCTCGGCCTTGTTTTTGGCCTCGGAGACGGCTCTAGCCAGCCCGGTCAAGCCCAGCCGCCCGCATCTCAACCCGCCAACCCCCAGACCCCTACAGTCAAAACTGCTTACCTGGCAGACCAACCGACTTCTCGTAAAAGTAACGTCAACATGGACGACTACACCGCAGTAGCAAAGGGTGTGAGTTACCCGAAGTCGATCACGGCCCGCTATAGCACCAACGCGTCATCAATTGTCGTTTTTGAACCGCTCGGACGTTGGAAGAGCCTCGACGCGAAAGTTGCTTTTGACTCCAATGTTGATGCCTGGGACCGCCTCTCACCCAACAGCAAGCCAACTGGTCGAGTGTCCATCATTGTCGACGGTAACGTTATCAAGAGGGCCGTGGTTCAGCCCGGTCAGGTAGTGGACTTCCATGTCGATCTGTCGAACATGCGAGAGAGCCTCGTGATCGAATTCGACGGAAACTATGACGGAGGGTCCTACTTCTCCGACAGCCGAATACCTGTGGGCCTCTCACTCCTTACGCCGGAACTGAGCCGCTAGCGCAGCACCGAAGAAGGAACCGACCCGCACCACACGGTGCGGGTTTTTTTATTTTGCGTGTGGATTGTGTGAGAAGGGCGCGCATAGCGCGCCCAGGAAGGCGCGTGGGGGACAAACACACCAAGGAGGTACTTCCATGTCCGACACGCCCGCAAAGACCGCCACAGGGCCACACAGGCCGCAAGTATGGGTAGGCTGCCTCGCCTGCTACAACGACGGCCGACTCGTCGGCGACTGGGTTGACGCCATCGACGCCGACGACATCGACCAAGCAGACGTGCATCAGCACCCGGAGATGCGCGTCTACGCCGCGCACCCGTCGCACGACGAGCTGTGGTGCTTCGACCTCGACAACATGCCCATGAGTGGCGAGATCCAGCCGTCAGCGGCCGTCGCCTGGGGCGAGGCCTACGCGGAGCTGGCCGACGATGAACTCTGGCCCGCGTACCTGCGCTGGTATCTCGACATCCTCGACGAGGTACACACGCCGCCCGAGATTAGCCGCTTCCGCGACGTGTTTCGCGGCGAGTGGGACGACTTTTCCGACTTCGGCTGGCAGCAGCATCTACAACTCAGCGTCACCGACGGCATGACCAACGAGCAGCGGATCGTGGAGCGCCCGGCCGGCACCTCGGGCAGCGGGGAGGCGCCCATCGCATCCGCCCAGGCGCTCAATGCGAGGCCGAGGAACAGGGCGGCGACGTAATCGCTGACCATCATCGCCTTCTGGCCCTTCGACAGGCACGTGATGCCGAGGATGGCGAGCGCCACGCAGATGGCGGCCCACCCCGCGCACATCACCATGACGGGCCAGCGCAGCGCGAGCCCGGCGGCGGTGAACGCGATGTTGAGGACGTGGACGATGCAGGAAGTCACCTTAACCCTCGAGTTCGCGCAGCTTAGCGCGCACGGCGGAGGCCTCCGGGTTCGTGGCGTGGGTGCCGTCGGAGTAGCGCACCGTGGGCACGACGCGGTTGCCCCCGTTGACGGATTCGACCCAGGCGGCGGCCTCGGGGTCGGCCTCGACGTCGACGAGGTCGTAGGGGGTTTCGGTGCGGTCGAGGCGCTCGCGCAGCTTGCGGCAGAACGGGCACCAATCGGTGGCGTAGATGGTCACGTGGTTCATGTCAGCACCTTTCGAAGCGTTGGAACTTGTAGCGCAGGCCGCTTGTCGACGCCTTCCAGTCACCGTCCGCGACACACTCGAAGTCGGCGTCGATGCGCGGGGCGTAGACGGCGCGGGACGCGGGCAGGTCCGGATGGACGTCGATAAGCGTTCGCTCGATGACGTCCACCTCGTCGATGGTGGCCTCGTAGACCTGGGCCCCGCCGATGATCCACGCGTCGGCCTCGAGGTCGGGGAGGTCGGGCGAGACGTACGCGCCGCGCGACCACGCGCCCGGCTCGCGCGAGGAGAGCACGTGGTTCGTGCGGCCCGGCAGCGGCCGGGTGGGCAGCGACTCCCAGGTGCGCCGCCCCATGATGATCGGGTGGCCGAGGGTGATTTCCTTGAAGTGCTTGAGGTCTTCGGGCAGGTGCCACGGCATCTCGGTGCCGTCGCCGATGACGCCGTCGAGGCTCTGGGCCCAGATCGCTCCCAGCATTAGACCGACACCTCCGCCTTGATGGTCGGGTGCGGGTCGTAGCCCTCGACCGCGATGTCGTCGAAGCCGTAGTCGAAGAGCGACGCCGCCTTGCGCAGGCGCAGCTGCGGGTAGGGGCGCGCCTCGCGGGCGAGCTGCTCGCGCACCTGGTCAAGGTGGTTGTTGTAGATGTGGCAGTCGCCGCCAGTCCACACGAGCTCGCCGACTTCGAGTCCCGCCTGCTGCGCGAACATGTGGGTGAGCAGGGCGTAGGACGCGATGTTGAACGGCACGCCGAGGAACATATCGGCGCTGCGCTGGTAGACCTGCATGCTCAGGCGCCCGCCGGCGACGTAGAGCTGGAACAGCAGGTGGCAGGGCATGAGCGCCATCTCGTCGAGCTCGGCGACGTTCCAGGCGGAGACGAGATTGCGCCGCGAGTCCGGGTTTGCCTTGAGCGTGTCCAGCGCCTGCGCGATCTGGTCGATGTGCCCGCCGTCCGGGGTGGGCCAGGAGCGCCATTGCACGCCGTAGACGGGGCCGAGCTCGCCGTTCTCGTCCGCCCATTCGTTCCAAATGCGGATGCCGTTGTCCTGCAGCCAGCGCACGTTGGAGTCGCCGCGCAGGAACCACAGCAGCTCGCCGACCACGCCTTTGAAGTACACCTTCTTCGTGGTCAACAAGGGGAAGGACTCGGCGAGGTCGTAGCGGATCTGGCGGCCGAACACGCTGCGGGTGCCGGTGCCGGTGCGGTCGCCCTTCTCGGCGCCGTGCTCAAGTACGTCGCGCAGCAGATCCTCGTAGGGGGTCTTCACCTCGGCCATCTACTTATCCACCCCCTCGAAGGAGCCGTGCTCGTCGCGGTAGCGCGCGGCGGCCTCGAGGATGTCGTCGGCGAGCTCGGGGCGGCAGATCACGATGTCCGGGATGTAGGTGTCCCGGTTGTTGTAGCGCAGGGCGGAGCCGTCGAGACGCGAGGCGTGCAGGCCCGCGGCGAGCGCGACGCCGACGGGGGCGGCCTGGTCCCACTCGTACTGCCCGCCGGCGTGGACGTAGGCGTCATAGTCGCCGAGCAGGACGTGCATCGCCTTCGCGCCGGCGGAGCCGACAGGAACCGTCGCAAAGCCGAGCGCATCGGCGACATACGTTGCGACGGCCGGGGGCCTATTCCGCGACAGCGCAACCTTGCCCGCGAAGGGGCCCGCGACGTGGCGCACGTCCGAGGACTTGAACACCACGCCCAGGTCTGGCAGGCCGACGGCCGCGTGGGTGGGCACCCCGTCCTCGACGAGGGCGACGTGGACCGCCCAGTCCTGGCGCCCGGTGGCGAACTCCTTGGTGCCGTCGAGCGGGTCGACGATCCAGACCCGGTCCTTGCCCAGGCGCTCCGGGTTGTCGGCGGCCTCCTCGGAGAGGAACCCGTCGTCGGGCCGGTGCTGCGCGAGCACCCGGGCGGTCCAGTTCTGGGCCAGCTCGTCGCCCGCCTCGCCGAGCTCACGGCCGCGCAGCAGCCCCACGCCGCGCACACCTTTGAGGATCTCGCCGGTGCCCTCGGCGATGAGGTTGGCCAGCCGCGAATCCGAGTACTCAGCAGTCATGCGCCCGATATTACCGCCACCTGCAGACACGGGCCGAACTCCACGGGCTAGAGTCGGCGGAATGACCGCGCCGATCCTCGACCGCTTCCACCCCCAGGTGGCCACGTGGTTCACCGAGGTCTTCGCGGCGCCCACGCCCGTGCAGGAGCGGGCGTGGCGCGCGATCGCGGACGGGGAGAACGCGCTCGTGGTCGCGCCCACCGGCTCCGGCAAGACGCTCGCCGCGTTCCTCTGGTCGCTCAACTCCCTCGTCGAGCGCGCCGGGCAGCAGGCCCTGCCCATCGACGGCGCGCAGCGCTCCACCCACGGCGGCGTGAAGGTCCTCTACATCTCGCCGCTCAAGGCCCTCGGCGTCGACGTGGAGAACAACCTGCGGGCGCCGCTGAACGGCATCGCGCGCGTGGCGCAGCGCATGGGCCGCGACATGCCGGACATCTCGGTCGGCGTGCGCTCCGGCGACACCCCGCAGGCCGAGCGCAACCGGCAGGTGCGCAAGCCGCCGGACATCCTCATCACCACGCCTGAGTCGCTCTACCTCATGCTCACCTCGAAGGCGGCGGGGATCTTAAAGACCGTGGACACCGTCATCGTCGACGAGATCCACGCGCTCGCCGGCACGAAGCGCGGCGTGCACCTCACGCTCTCGCTCGAGCGGCTGCGGCGGATCGCCGGGGACTTCCAGCGCATCGGCCTGTCCGCCACCGTGCGCCCGATCGAGGCGGTGGCGAACTTCCTCGGGCCGAAAACGACGATCATCAACCCGCCCGCCGAGAAGCGCTGGAGCCTCGAGGTCCGCGTCCCCGTCGAGGACATGTCGGACCTGCCCGTCCCCGAGGACGCCTCCACCATCGGGGAGGTGGTGCTCGACGACGCGCTCATGCTTGACGACGCCACCTCCGGCCCCCAACCGCCCCCCGCCGCCTCCGCGTCGATCTGGCCCCACATCGAGCGGGCCATCTACGAGCAGGTGATGGCGCACCGCTCCACCATCGTGTTCGTCAACTCGCGCCGCACCGCGGAGCGGCTGACCAGCCAGCTCAACGAGCTGTGGGCGACCGAGCACGACCCGGACGCGCTCAGCCCGCCGACGCGGCGCCCGCCCGCGCAGCTGATGAAGTACGTCGACACCGCCGGCCACGCCGCCCCCGTGATCGCGCGCGCCCACCACGGCAGCGTGTCCAAGGACGAGCGCGCGCTCACCGAGACGATGCTCAAGGAGGGCGCGCTGCGCGCCGTCGTGTCCACCTCCTCGCTCGAGCTCGGCATCGACATGGGCGCGGTGGACCTGGTCATCCAAGTGGAGTCCCCGCCCTCAGTCGCCTCCGGCCTGCAGCGCGTGGGCCGCGCCGGGCACACGGTCGGCGCGGTCTCCGAGAGCACGTTCTACCCCAAGCACCGCGCCGACCTCGTGCAGACGGCCGTGACGGTGCCCAGGATGAGAGAGGGGCTCATCGAGGAGCTGCACACCCCGCGCAGCCCGCTCGACGTGCTCGCGCAGCAGACCGTCGCCGCGGTCGCGGTGGAGGATCTCGACGTGGACGAGTGGTACGACACGGTCCGCCGGGCCTGGCCGTACCGGGACCTCGCGCGCGAGGTGTTCGACTCGGTCATCGACCTCGTCGTCGGCGTCTACCCGTCCACCGACTTCGCCGAGCTGCGCCCGCGCGCGATCCTCGAGGGCTCCACGCTGAAGGCTCGCCCCGGCGCGCAGCGGGTCGCGGTGCAAAACGCCGGCACCATCCCGGACCGGGGCATGTTCGGCGTGTTCCTCGTGGGGACGGACGCCGAGGGGGCGGCGCCCCGCCGCGTCGGGGAGCTCGACGAGGAGATGGTCTACGAATCCCGCGTCGGCGACGTGTTCACGCTCGGCGCCTCGAGCTGGCGCATCGAGAACATCACGCGCGACCAGGTGCAAGTCAGCCCCGCGCCGGGCCACACCGGGCGCCTGCCGTTCTGGACGGGCGACGGGCTCGGGCGGCCGTATGAGTTGGGCAAGGCGGTCGGGACGTTTCGTCGAGAAGCGAAAGGCTCCCTCGACCCCAGCCTCGACGAGCGCGCCCGCCGCAACCTCCTGCAGTACCTCGAGGAGCAGGAGGAGGCGACCGGCATCCTGCCGGACGAGAAGACGCTCGTGCTCGAGCGCTTCACCGACGAGCTGGGGGACTGGCGCGTGGTGCTGCACACCCCGTTTGGCAAGGGGGTCAACGCCGCGTGGGCGCTCGCGACTGGGTGGCGCGTGTCGCAGGAGACCGGCATGGACGCCCAGGCGGTGGCCGGCGACGACGGCATCGTGCTGCGCCTGCCGCAGGGGGAGCGCGAGCCGGACGGGTCGCTCTTCCAGTTCGACGCGGACGAGATCGCGGACATCGTCACCCAGCAGGTGGGCAACTCCGCCTTGTTCGCTTCTAGGTTCCGCGAGTGCGCCGCCCGCGCCCTGCTCCTGCCGCGCCGCAGCCCCGGCAAGCGCGCGCCCCTGTGGCAGCAGCGCCAGCGCGCGGAGCAGCTGCTTGACGTCGCCCGGAATTACCCCTCGTTCCCGATCATCCTGGAGACGGTCCGCGAGTGCCTCCAGGACGTCTACGACCTCCCCGCGCTGCAGGAGGTCATGCGCGACGTGAACACGCGCCGGGTGCGCATCGCCGAGGTGACCACGGACCAGCCGAGCCCGTTCGCGTCCTCGCTGCTGTTCAACTACACCGGCGCGTTCATGTACGAGGGCGACACCCCGCTGGCCGAGAAGCGCGCCGCGGCGCTCTCGCTCGACCCGTCGCTGCTGGCCAAGCTGCTGGGCACCGTCGAGCTGCGCGAGCTCCTCGACGCGGACATCATCGCCGAGGTCGACGCCTCGCTGCGCCGCGTGGGCCGCGCCGAGACCTCCGAGCAATTCGCGGACACGCTGCGCATCGTGGGGCCCGTGCCTCTCGACGAGCTCCGCCTCCACACCGCCGTTCCCCTCGAGTCCTTGGAGCAGGCCCTGGGTGCGCGGATGATGCGGGTGCGCATCGGCGGGCGCGAGCACATCGCGCAGACCCTCGACGCGCCGCTGCTCCGCGACGCCCTCGGCGTGCCCGTCCCGCCCGGCGTCGCCGCCCAGGTGCAGACCATCCCCGACGCGCTGGCCCAGCTCGTGGGCCGGTGGGTGCGCACCCGCGGGCCGTTTACGTTGCGCGACCTTGCCGGCGCCTTCGGGCTCGCCGTCGGCGCGGCCCACGCCGCCCTGCAGCCCCTGGTGGACAAGGACAAGGTCATCCCCGGGCGCTACCGGCAGGGTATGGAGGAAGAGGAGTACGTCGCCGCCGAGGTCTTGCGCATCATCCGGTCGCGCTCGCTCGCGGCGGCGCGCGCCCAGACCCGGCCGGTGTCCCAGTCCGCCTACGGGCGGTTCCTCCCCAGCTGGTTGAACGTCGCGCCGGTGGGGGTTACCCCGCCGCTGCGCGGGGCGGACGGGGTGTACTCGGTGCTCGAGCAGCTCGCCGGGGTGC
>ERZ1029874.178-NODE-178-length-11216-cov-42.214049_pt1 | contig 11216 bp, 13 predicted proteins | sample MGYA00519235_ERZ1029874 | MGnify/ENA primary metagenome ERZ1029874 (study PRJEB33666, sample SAMEA4610926) | skin metagenome | biome: Human-associated habitat; feature: Malodor aspect; material: skin | place: Philippines | collected 2015-08 ...
GCCCTACCGCCGCCTGTACAACCAGGGCTACATCCAGGCGTACGCCTACACCGACGCGCGCGGCGTCTACGTCCCGGCCGCCGAGGTGGAGGAGCGCGACGGTGCGTTCTGGTACCAGGGCCAGGAGGTCAACCGCGAGTACGGCAAGATGGGCAAGTCCCTGAAGAACGCCGTCGCGCCCGACGACGTGGTCCGCGATTTCGGCGCCGACACCCTGCGCGTCTACGAGATGTCGATGGGCCCGCTCGACACCTCCCGCCCGTGGGCGACGAAGGACGTCGTCGGCGCGCACCGCTTCCTGCAGCGCCTGTGGCGTTTGGTGGTTTCGGAGACTTCCGGCTCGCTCGCGGTCGTGGAGGCGGACCTTACCGACGAGGACCTCAAGCAGCTCCACCGCACCGTCGCCGGCGTGCGTGACGACTACGCCAACCTCCGCGACAACACCGTCGCCGCCAAGCTCATCGAGTACGTCAACTACCTCACCAAGACGTACCCGGACGGCGCCCCGCGCGCCGCCGTCGAGCCGCTCGTGCAGATGGTCTCCCCGCTCGCCCCGCACATCGCGGAGGAGCTGTGGTCGCGCCTCGGCCACCCCGAGACCATCACCTTCGAGCCGTTCCCGGAGTTCTCGGAGCAGTGGCTTACCGACGACACCGTCGAACTGCCCGTCCAAATCAACGGCAAGGTCAAGGCCCGCATCGACGTCGTCGCCGACGCCTCCAAGGACGACCTCCAGGCCGCCGCGCTCGCCGATGCCCGCGTGCAGTCGCTGGTGGAGGGCAAGACGGTGGTCAAGGTCATCGCCGTGCCCGGGCGCATGGTGAACCTGGTGGTGAAGTAGCCGGGCCGGGCTGTCGATTTTTACAATCAGCACGGGCTGGCTCCGGTTCTGCATTGCGGACTCGTTGGTGCGGCCCCACGATTTGTAAAAATCGACACAGTTTGTACAGGGCCGACCAGCGACCTGGGGAAACGCCGGCACAACCGGCCGCGGCTGTCGATTTTTACAACAGCACTCTGCATTGCGCACTCGTTGGTGGGAACCCACTAACCGCAAAGGCTGACACTGCCCGTGTAAACGTGGTCGGCGAGCTGGGGCCCGGACGTCAACCGGGCGGGCGGGCCGGAAAGGCGGCACTTGGCCCAGCCGCCTGCCTCTGCATTGCGGACAAGTTGGTGTGGAACCACGATTTGCAAAAATCGACACAGCTTCTGGGGCGACCTGGGGAAACGCCGGCACAACCGGGCCGGGGTGTCGATTTTTACAACCGTGGGGGCCGGGAGGGCGTCGTCAAGGGCAAAGGCCCGAATCCGCATTGCGGACAAGTTGGTGCGCACCCATCAACGTCGCCGGGGATGTGACGGGTGTGACTGTTACCATCTCAAGGGAATGTGACCGATGAGCACGCGAAGGACAAACAGCATGTCGACCCCATATAACGGCGGCGGGTACGAGCCGTACCCGGAGCATCCGCGCGGGAGTCACCCGGAGAATGACCCGTACCCCTACCCGAGCCAGAACCAGTACCCGAGCCAGAACCAGTACCCCACCGGCTACGACGCGTTCGAGGTGAACACCGCGGAGTCGGCGGCGGGTGCGAGCGCGCTGCGCTTCCACGGCCAGCAGCTCACGGACAACGTCCCCGGCGACGGCGTGAGCCCCCACCCGATCAACGACCCGGCCTCGAACGGCTGGTTCCACGTCAAGGGCGACGGGAAGGTCCACGTCTTCGACGCGCTGGGCTGGGGCTTTAAGGCCGAGTTCGGCAACGCGAAGCTGTGGATCCCGCTGGGGATCATTTACGCGCTGCTCGTCATTGCACCAATGACCGCGCCGGCCATCGGCGTGCTCACGCCGATTGCCACGCTGCTGTTCGTGCCGTGGCTGACCGGCGTGGCGCTGCAGCAGACGCTGGCGAGAACCGTGACGTACAGCGACGCCAAGGCCCCCGCCTACGGCAAGACCCTGGGGGTGGCTGTGGTGCTCGGGTTGCTGCTCAGTGTGGTCATGACGATTCTCATCATGCTGCTGGCAGCCGGCGCGCTGAGCACGATCGACCTGGATTCGCTGCCGGATCCGAACAACGTCGACGAGGACCCGGAGGCGGCGTGGGACTTCCTCCGCCCGCTGCTCGGCGCGTTCGCGGTCGCGGGCGTGGTCAGCATGCTGGCGGGGCCGTTCTTCGTCATGCAGACCTGGTACGCGGCCGACAACAACGGCAGCTTCGGCGACGCGTTCGCCGCGGGCTTCAAGGCGGGTGCCTCGAACTACCTCCCGCTGCTCGGCCTGTTCGTGCTGCTGATCCTGCTCAACCTTCTGGGCGCGCTGCTCTTCTGTCTGGGGCTCATCGTCACGGTTCCGGCGTCGCTGCTCGCGCTCGCGTACGCCTACCGCGAGCTCTCCGGCGGTCCGCTGCCCAAGGGGCTATAGCGTCACGACGACGCGCCCGCTGCCCTCGCCAACCAACAGCCGGCGCCCGGCCTCCACCACGCCATCCAATCCGACCTGCTCGGTGCGGATGGCGTCGGTGTGTAAGGACTCGTCGAGCACGCCCCACGCCTCGTCCCGCAGCGCGTTCGGCGTGTCCACCGAGTTCACGCCCACGAGCTGCACCCCGCGCAGGATGAAGGGCAGCACGCTCGCGGGCAGGTCGTTGCCGGCGGCCATGCCGCAGGCCGTGGCCACCCCGCCCCAGCGCAGCTGCGACAGCGCGTTCGCGAGCACCGTCGAGCCGACCGTGTCCACCACGCCGGCGAGCCGCGCCTTCTGCAGCGGCTTGCCCTTGCCCTCGAACTCGGCGCGGTCGAGTACCTCGCTCGCCCCGAGCTCGCGCAGCCAGGCGCCGTGTTCCTCGACGCGCCCGGTCACCGCCCACACCTCGTGGCCGCGCGCGGCGAGCAGTTGCACGGCGATGGAGCCGACGCCGCCGGTCGCGCCCGTCACCAGCACCGGGCCGTCCAGCATCGCACCGTCAACCTCAAACGCCGCGCGCTCGAGCCCCGCCACGGACAGCGCCGCGGTGTAGCCGGCGGTGCCGATCGCGGCGGCGTCGAAGGCCGTGAAGCGGGAGGGGACTCGGGTGATGTCTTGAGCGTCGATACGCAGGCGCGGCGTGTAGCCCCCGTGCCGTCGCTCGCCGAGGCCGCGCCCGTTGACGCAGACGAGCGTGCCGTCGTCGAGCGTGCCCACCGCGTCGATGCCGGGCACGAGCGGCAGGGTGCGCAGGACGCCGCGGTCGCCGGCGAGCGCCATCGCGTCCTTGTAGTTCACCGACGAGTGGCTCACCTCGATGAGCGTGTCGCCCTCGCCCGCGAAGTCGCCTTGCGTATCGACGACCTCCGGCCCCTTCCCAGTAACCACCAAGCTGCGCTGCATGGCCGCCACGATAGTCCGCAGCTACGGTGGGCGGGGTGGCAACAGCGAGCGAGAGGTCGGCGCGAACCGCGGCGGCGGTGGTGACCGCGCTCGTCGTGCTCGCGTTCACCCTGGGCAAGGCGTTCGTGTCCGTGCCGGGGCTGTGGGAGGCGGACGCGCACCAGGTCCGCCAGATCCGCCTCAACCCGCTGGAAACGTTCGAGTACGCGCGCGTGTGGTGGGGGCCGTGGCTCAACTTCTTCGGCAACATCGCCCTGTTCCTGCCGGTGGGCGCGGTGCTCTACGGCGGCTCGGTGCGCAAGGCGGCGCTGTGGGGGGCGGTGTGCAGCCTGGGCATCGAGACGGCGCAGTTCGTGTGGGCGCTCGGTTACAGCGACGCCGATGACGTCCTCTGCAACACCGCCGGGGCGTGGTTGGGGGCGGTGGGGGCCGACAGGGCGTCGAGACGCGACCGCGAGACGGCGCTCTGGGCGATCTTCGCGGGCGGCCTGGTCGTCCTCACGGTGTACGCGGCGCTAGGGTGGGTCGCATGAGCGAGCGCGGTTGGTTTACCAGGCGGGTCTTCCCCGACGGCAAGGAACCCGACCCGCGCTTCACGCTCGCCAACGAGCGCACGTTCCTCGCGTGGACGCGCACCGCGCTCGCCTTCCTCGCCGGCGGGATCGCGCTCGAGGCGTTCGAGCTGCCGGGCGCCGTCGAGCTCATCGTCCTCGCGATGGCGATCTCCGGCGGCGCGGCGGTGCGGTGGGTGCGCATCGAGCGGGCGCTGCGTCACGACGAGCCGATCCCCGCCCCCGCCATCATCCCCGTCCTCTGCGTCGGGGTGTTCGTCGCCGCGGTCGTGGCGGGCGTGGGGCTGCTGCGATGATCGCCGTCGCCGACCCCGGCTTGCAGGCGGAGCGCACGGCCATGAGCTGGACGCGCACCGGACTCGCCATGCTCGTGTGCGCGGCGACGCTGCTGCGGTGGTCGGAGGCGTACCCGGGCCTCATCGTCGCGGTGTCGCTCGCGCTCGCGGCGACGGGGCTGGTCATCGGGCTGCTCAACCGGCGCTCCTACCGGGTCGAGGCGGACGCGCTGGCGAACGAGCGCAGCGCGCCGAACACCGCGGCGGTGTTCCTGCTCACCGCGATGATGTTCGGCATCGGGTGCGTGGCGCTCTACCTCGTGTGGTAGTGCGAGAGGTGGAGGTGGAGCAGGAACGTGCCCTCGTCGGTGACGCGGACCTTGTTCGGCTCCGCCTCGCGCATGATCGCGAACGCCTCGAGCCAGGGCAGCCACTCGTGCACCGCCGGGTCGATCGGCTGGCCGCCGACGAGCCACTCCACGATGGAGCGCCAGCGGTCGGCGCCCATGAGCCATTCGAAGGCGCGGCGCAGGTTGCCCTCGATGCGGACGAGGGCGTCGGGGTGCATGTTGACCGCCGCGTCCGCCGCCTTCGTCGTGGACACCGTCCCGCCGCGCTTCTTCAGCAGCCCGCCGGCGACGAGCATGTCCACGACGGTGGCGGCGGGGGCAACGCCGCCGAGCATCTCCTCGATGCGCTGGGCGTCCTCCTCGGGCAGCGCCCCGTCCGCGTACGGTGTGCCGTCGACGAACAGGGACAGCACGCCGGCCACGATGTCGAGCAGGTCGGCTACCTCGCCGCCACCGCCGAGCACGTCGTTGAAGAACTCCGTCACCGCGTTGATCATGGCCGGGTTGCGCTCCGGGTGCGGGTCCATGTCGATGATCTCGAGCAGGTCCGGGCGGGAGTTGATGAAGTCGTCGAAGTGCTGGGCGAGGCCGGGCCCGTCGTTCTCCTCGCCCGCGGCGGCGACCTCGTCGAAGAACATCTCCTCCGCGACGTTGCCGATGCGGGTGGCCACCGCCACCGGGTCCGCCTGCGTGAGCCGGTCGAGCATGCGCTCCGGCGGCATGACGGGCAGGTAGCTGAACATGAGCGTGATGGTCTCCACGTCCGGCTCGATGCCGGCGGCGAGCAGGCGGGCCTGGTCGCGGAACGTGGTCATGAGCTCGGGCCCGGAGCAGGCCTCGATGACGTCGGGGCCTGCGGCGTCGACAAGCATCGGCGTCGGGCCCTCGAGGTGGGAGGGGCCGAGCACCTCGACGTGGATGTTCCAGTTCGCCGCCGGGTCGTAGACGTAGGTCATCGGGCGCATCTCGGCGACGGTGAGCTCGTCCTCGTGGTGCTCGCCCGGGCCCGGGGACTCGGCGTACACCTCCCGCTGCGAGCCCTCCTGGCCCACGAACAGGTGGGTCGCGGCGCCGGTGAAGCCGAGCGCGGCGTCGACGATCTGCGCGAGCTCGCCGAGGCGCATCGTCTCCTCGACGTTGACGCAGCGCGAAATCTCGGGCGACGTGCCCTCGACGATCACAAGCACAGAGACGGTCACGCAGGACCCCCGCCGAGGATGAGCACGTGCGCGATGTTGTCGGAGTGGTTCTCCAGCCCGAGGGTGCGGTGGCCGGCGTCGAGGAAGCCGACGGAGCGGCCGGGCACCGGCGTGCGGTTGACGGCGAGGTCCCCGTCCGCGGCGACGACGGCGTACTCGAACTCCTCGTAGACCGTGATGGCCAGCTCCGTCTCCGGGGCGATGGTGAGCTGCGCGGCCACGCACGGCTCGAGCGTCTCCACGTCGCCGGAGCGGCTGAACATCCGGCCCGTGAAGACGAAGGCCTCGCCGGCGGACTCGGTGGTCACGCTGCGCAGGACGAACGGGTCGGGCTGCGCGCGCTGGACGCGGTCGGGCACCGCGGCGGCGTCGATGAGCACCTGCGCCTGGGCGCGCTCGAGCACCCCGCCGAGGCGGGCGGTGCCGTCGTGGCGCCACATGAGGCTCTTGCAGCCGGCCGGCGTGTCCTCGGGGCCGCCGAGGCCGCGCAGGAACGCGACGCCGCGCCACGGGCCGGAATTCAGCTCGATAAATGACATACGGACAAGATTAGATGATCCGGCGCTGCCGGGCCCTCTCAACGGCGGCTGTCCGGTTGTCTACCCCCAGCTTCGAATAGATGTGGATGAGGTGCGTCTTCACCGTCGCCTGCGAAATGAACAGGCGCTCGGCGATCTCCCGGTTGCTCGCCCCGGTCTGCAGCGCGGCAACGACGTCGGCCTGGGTGTCGTAGGTCGTGAGGATGAGCACCGGCGGCCCGCCCGCGGCAGCGAGCCGGCGGGTGAGCTCGATGCCGGACGCGCAACGCGGTCGACGGCGGGGTCTCGCTCAAGGACTCATTCGCGGCGCTGCCCGCCTACGCCTCTGAGCAGGGCTCGCTCAAGCTCATCCAGGGCTTCCTCTGCGCCATCGCCGCCCTCGTCGTCGTCGCGTTCCTCTCCGTGTGGACGATGCAGCGCACCCGCGACCTGGCCATCCTCAAGGCCATCGGCGCCTCGAACGCGTACCTGCTCAAGGACGCGCTCGGCATGGTCGGCGCGCTCATCGCCACCCGCTCCATCGTCAACGTCAATCCCCAGCAGGCCCTCGGAGGTGCCGCATAATGCTCGAGCTCACCGACGTCACCGTCGCGTTCAAGGACGGCCAGGACACCCGCACCGAAAGATGGGCGCGCTGTCCGGCGGCCAGCGCCAGCGCGTCGGCATCGCGCGTGCGCTCATGGGCTCCCCGGAGCTCGTGCTTGCCGACGAACCGACGACCGCTCGCTCATCGAGCCCGGCGACGAGGTCTTCGAGCTCGGCGTGCGCGAGCCGGCTTTCGCGTAGCCTGGCCCGCATGTTCTACACCGCCCCCGGCCCCGCCCCGCTCGACCCGGTGCTCCTCGCCGCAGAGATCGACCGCCGGGCGGGGCTGTCCGACGCCGGCCCCCGGGTCACCGCGCTGCCGCCTGTGCCGGCGGACGGGGTGCTCGCCGGCGACGGGTTTTTCGTGGGCGGGCGCAGTGTCGTCGATACGCTGTGTGCGCTCGACCGCAACGCGGTGGCGTACCGGGTGGGCGACGCGTACATCGTGACCTCGGTGCAAGAGATGGGCGCGACGATGGTGCGCGGGCGCGACCTCGTGCGCGTGCCGCACGGCATCTTCCGGGTGCCCGGGTGGGGGCAGCGCACGTACGTCGCCGGCGAAACCGCCGAGTTCTTGCGCGGTGTCGTGGCGCTCGAGCCCGCGGGCCGGTTCGTCGAGCCGCGGCGCTACCGCAGGCGTGCGCGCGACCAGAGCGCCATGACGGCGAACGCGAGCGAGCCGAGGATCACCGAGCACAGCAGTGTGCCGGAGAGGAACCCGGCGTCCACTGCGGCGGCGCCGAGCGCGGAGCCGGACGCGATGCCGACCTGGAACGTGACCACGTAGATCGAGCTGGCGAGGTCCTGGTTGCGCTGGCCCGCGAACAGGAAGATCGTGGTGGCCACCGTGGGTAGCGCGCCCGCCGCGACGCCGAACACGGCGATGACGAGGAACATGCCCACGCCCGAGTTGTAGTTCAGCGCGAGCAGGCCCGCGATGGAGGAGACGACGAGGATCGCCGCGGCGAGGCCGTTGAGGCGGATCATGCGACTATCGACGAACCGGCCGGAGAGCGTGACGCCCACAAGCCCGGCGACTCCGTAGAGCGAGACGCCGATGGGCACGAGGTTGTGGCCCGCCGTGTTCTCGACGAGCAGCGCGAGGTAGGTGAACGTGCAGAAGATAGCCATGACGGCGAGCACGAGGTAGATGATGAGCGACGGGATTGCCGACTTCGTGTTCGTGGCGTTGGCGCTCTGCGCGGGCTGTACGGCCGGCAGGCTCGGCAGCGTGATCAGGAGCATGACGAGCGCGCCAAGTACCGCCACGCCGAGCACCCAGGTCGACGCGCGCCACCCGATCGCCGAGCCCATCGCCGTGGTGAGCGGCGAGCCGACCACCATCGACAGCGTCGATCCGAACGAGACCGCCGCCACCGCCTTGCCGGTCTGCCCCGCCGGTGCGATGCGCGCGGCCATGGGATTGACCAGCGACCAGAACACGCCGTGCGTGAACGCCGCCGTGACGCGGCCCGCGACGAGCACGGCGTAGCTGTGCGCGCTCGCCTGCAGCGTGATGCCGCCGAGGAGGAACACCAGCGTCGCGATGAGCAGCGGCCGCCGGTTGAGGTTGCGGGTGAGGTGCATCAGCGGGATGGTCACCACCGCGACCAGGCCCGCGTACACGCTCATGAGCAGACCAATCTGACCTTCGGAGACGTTGAGATCGCGCGCCATCGGGGAGATGAGACCGACGGCGAACATCTCGAAGGTGACGTAGACGAACGCCGCGAAACTCATCGCGGTGAGGGGGACGACCGGGAACTTCTGCGGCTGGGTCGGGGCGGATATAGCCACTGCCACGTTACGGCCGCTACTGCATCATCGCAAACGCAGCGCCGGCGCCACCGAGGACGACGAGCAGCACGACGATGATGCCGATGACCGCGCCGGTGCTCGACCCCGTGGACTTGCTGGTGTTCGAGGCGCCGCTGTTGGCGCTCACGTCCCTGCTCGTGGTGGCGGAGACGTTGATGCTCTCGGAGTGGCCGGAGGTCGTGGTCACGGAGGTGCTCGTGCCGTTCGCGTTCACCGTCACCGTCGTCGACGTGGAGCCCGGCTTCGGGGTGGGCTTCGGCGTCGGCGTGGTCGCGCTGTAGCTCGTCGTCGGCTTCGACACCTGCTGCCCCTGGGCCGTGGCCGGCGCGGTGGGCTCGGACGGCTGGGTCTTCGCCTTGTCCGGGTTCGTGCCGTCGGTCGGCAGGAGCACGATGCCCCCGCCCTGGGCGCAGGCCTTGCGGGCGTCGTCGAACGCGAGCTGGAACTCCGCGACGCGGCGCGCCTGGGAGGTCTCCTCGGTGGAGTTGTAGGCGTCGACCCACGCGGTGATCTGGTCCTTCGGCGCGGACGGGAACCTCGCCGTGTTCGCTTCGATGAGGCCCGCGCGGTCCGGGATGCGCTGGGTCTCCGGGTAGCGGTCGTCGCGCGACGGCGCCTTGATCACACCGTCCTTCGCGGCGGCGGTGATCGGGCCCCACAGCGCCTCGAAGTCGTAGCCGTCGTGGCCGCTCGTCGTGACGTTGTTCCACGGACCGTACGTGAAGTAGAACTCCGCGATGCTCGCATCGATGCCCTGGGCGACGTACTTGTTTACCCAGACCTTCGTGTTCGTCTCGGGGTTGCGGTTGAGCAAGTTGACATAGGTCGGCGAGGCGGCCATCTCCAAGAACTCCTCGGTGACCGGCGCCGCCTGGGGGAAGGCGCGCTCAAACGCGTTGAGCCAGCGATCGCGGATCGCCGAATCGCTGGTGCTGACGTTGTGGGGAAGCGAATCCAGGTACGCGCGTTCCGCGGAGTTCATGTTGAACTTGCAGACGCCATTTTCCGGCTTCTCTACCGTGGCGGCCTTTACGGAGGGTACGACAAATGCCCCTGCGCCGATTGCGGCCGCGCAGGAGAGAGCTGCGATTCTCCGATTGTTGAACATGTCGGACACAGTAGCGCACTTTCAGCAAATGTATGCATTCCACGCGCGAGTGACCTAGATCTCTCTCACGGCCAGATCCGTTTTTATTTAACATTCTCGCAGGCCACGTGGATGGATTTATGAAAATCTTAGGAAAATAATAGGTGAACAAAAGGTGTATTTTCTCCAAATTTCTCCGAAATACCTGCATATGGGGGTTAATTACGTTCGTGTAATTTATGCGTTTGGGTGTTGGTGGCTGTTGTCGTCGGGTCGGGCGTGCCGGTTTGTAAAAATCCACACCGACCCAGAACGCGAGCTGGGAAAACGCATGTGAAACCGGGCCGCGATGTCGATTTTTACAAGGACCCCGCCACACGGGCGGCGATGTCGCGGGCGAAAGGGCTCACCCCGCCGATGGTGCCGGCGCCGGGCCCGTTGAGGCGGTCGAAACCCAAGACATACAGCCCCGGGGTGTCCAGGGGGAGGCCGCGGACTGGGGCGAGCGCGGGGCGGAAACCGGTTGCCCAAATGAGGGCGTCGAAGCCGGCGAGCTCGTCCAGGGAGGTGACCATCGGGCTGGCGGTCAGCAGCCCGGCCGCACGGGCGCGGTGCACCTCGGGAACGACGACGATCTCGCCGCCGAAGTCGGCGCCGCCGGGATCGCCGTCGCCGCGGGCGATGGCGACGAAGCGCTCCCGGTTGCGGCGGAAGAGCTGCTCGCCGTCGACGTCGTCGGGCATGAACGCAGGTGGGCGGCGCGTGAACCACTCGACGTCGACGCCGGCGAGGCCGAGGTCGGCGACGATCTGCGCGCCGGAGTTGCCGCCGCCGACGACAGCGACACGCTGGCCCGCGAAGTCGCCGGGCCGATGGTAGAACGCCGAGTGGAGCTGGCGGCCGGGAATGGAACCGGGGATGAAGGGGACGAACGGGGCGGACCAGATGCCGGTGGCCACGACGACGTTGCGGGCGGAAAGGCCGTTGAGGTGGAAGGCGGAGCCGTCATAACGCATGTGCGAGACCCGCACCCCGCGGCGGATGGGGAGGTCGTAGCGCTGCTCGTAGCGGGTGAGGTAGTCGATGACGTGGTCGCGCGGCGGGTAGCCGTCGAAGGGCGGCATGGGCCAGCCGGGGAGGTTGGAGAACTCCGCGCGGGAGAACAGTGTGAGCGCGTCCCAGTAGTGCGGCCACGCGCCGCCGGGCCGGTCGGCGGCGTCGAGGACGACGAAGTCCGAGCCGCATTTGCGCAGGTAGTAGGCCACGGCCAGTCCGGACTGGCCCCCGCCGACGACGACGGCGTCACGCATGCGAGACCAGCGTCGTCGCCGGCCGGATGAACGCGGCGATGCGGCCGGCGGGCGCCGCGGCGTCGCCGTACGGGGTCGCCGCCGCGAGCTTCGCCGCCACCGCGT
>ERZ1029874.179-NODE-179-length-11192-cov-23.418245_pt1 | contig 11192 bp, 11 predicted proteins | sample MGYA00519235_ERZ1029874 | MGnify/ENA primary metagenome ERZ1029874 (study PRJEB33666, sample SAMEA4610926) | skin metagenome | biome: Human-associated habitat; feature: Malodor aspect; material: skin | place: Philippines | collected 2015-08 ...
AACGCAGCTGCGGTCCATGATGTCGACGCACGGTTGAGCAATCACGTAAGTCATGCGTTCCAGTATGTCACTTCGCCCGCAGCAGGGGCCAGACGCCTCCGGCGATTCCCGCGAGCGGCAGCGCAACCAGCCCCGCGGTGGGCGGCAGCAGCGCGAGGGCCACGGCGAAGCCGGCAAGCCAGGCCACAAGAGGAATGAGGGCGACGCCGGGGCGCGGCGACCACAGGCGCGCCGTCTTCGTGAGCACCACGTTGAACAGCAGCGCCACGAGAAACGACCACCACCCGAGGTAGACGGTCTCCAGTACGACCGAGACGAGCGCCCCCACCGAAAGCCACGTCAGCCCCGCGACCGCCTCGCCGCGAGAGAAGTTGTCGCGCACGACGGGTTCGCTCATCGGTCGATCCCGGCGAGCAACGTTGCGCCGTCGCCTAGCGGGAGCCCCGCGCCGAGCTGGTAGTACTCGACGCGCTGGATGGGCTGGACGATGAGGTTCGACAACGCGTAGTAGACGACGGGGCCGGCGGCGAGCGCGGCGTGGGGGTTGACGTCGCTCACGCGGCCGTCCGCGATCCAGAGCTGGGTGGCGTGGGCGCGCATCGCCTCCACCTTCGCGCTGTACGCGGCCTCGGACAGGGGCACGGCGACGTCGGCGCGCTCCACCCCGTCGAGCTCGCCGGGCTCGGGCAGGCGCCAGCCCGTGGGCGCCTCGGCGGGCAACAGGGCGCTCGTTTCCGCGGCGAGGCGCACCGCCCAGAGGATCCGGGGCACGGCGACGCGCTCGGCCGCGAGGTGCGCGATCTCGTGCGCGCGGACGTGGTCGGGGTGGCCGTAGCCGCCGTCGGGCCCGTACGTGAGCACGAGGTGCGGTCGCTCCGCCTCGTAGATCGCCGCAAGCGTCTCGACGGCGGCGTCGCCCGAGTTCACGAACGCCCTCGGGTGCAGGCTCGCCGGGGAGCCCGCCATACCGGAGTCGCGGAACCGGCCCGCCCCGCCGAGGAACTGCCCCCGCGCGCCCATCGCGGCGAGGGAGCGTTCAAGCTCCTGGATGCGGAACCCGCCGAGCTGGTCGGCTTCGTCGGCGACGAGGTGTTGGTACGGCTCGCCGATGACCTCGCCCTCCTCGCCGAGGGTGCAGGTGACCACGAGCACGTCCGCCCCGCGCTCGGTGAGGTCCGCGATGGCGCCGCCGGTGGTGATCGCCTCGTCGTCGGGGTGGGCGTGCACGGCCACCACCCGGTAGCCGGCCAAGTCTCGTGCCGTCATAGGTCCTCCTCGGAGATCGGGGTACGCCGACCCACTGTATCCCCCATCCGCCAGGTGGCAGCCGAGGACAGCCCGCCCGGCCACGCACCCGGCGGGGCGCCCGCCGCCGTGACCACGCCGGTGGACGCGGCCACGCGCGTCTCGTGCAGCACGGGTACCCACAGCGCCTGCTGCTGCTCCACGTCGTCAACGAGCGCCTGCGCCTGCGCCTGCGGGATGTCGCCGGCGAGGATGCTCGACGCGAGGGCGTCGTTGGCGGCGGTGCAGTACCCCGACAGGTTGCCGGCGCGTACGGCATCCGGCGGGCACGCGATGCGCCCCGCAAGCGACGCCGCCGTGCCGGATTCCAGGCGCCACCCGACGAGGACATCCACGTCGCCGTCGGGCAGGCCGCGCCCGGCGATGGCGGGGACGTCGTTGGACAGCACCCGCGCCGCCACGCCGCTGCGGTTGAGCATGTCGACGAGCGACTTCGCGGCCGCTGACGCCGCCGGGTCTGCGGCGTCGGCCGCGACGCGCAACGTCTTACCCTTCACCGCGAGCGCGCGCAGGGTGGCTAGCTCGGGCGCGCCCGTTGCCGCCGTCGTCGCTGGGGTGGAGGTGGGCGCGGGTGTCGCGACGTCGAGGTCCGCGGAGCGGCGGGCGGCGATGTGGGCGAGCGCGGGGACGTCGATAAGCGAACGCACCTCGCTGCGCGCCTCGGCGTCGAGGCCGCTCGTCGCGGAGATCGTCGCACCGAGCGTGCGCGGGCCGGTGTACGTGCGGGTTTCCAGGCCGGGGACGAGGCCGAGCACGTCGGTGGTGGAATCCTGCGGTGCGAGGTCGGCGAAGGCGAGCTGGCGCGAGCGGAGCTGGTCGGCGATCTGCGTCGTCTCGCGCGCGGTGACGAGGGTGATCACGTCGATCGTCGCCGGGTCGTCGCCCCAGTACCGGTCGTTGCGGTGCAGCGTCACCGTGCCGTGCGGGCGGTCGACGCTGCGTACCTGGTAGCGCCCGGCGGAGGCGGGCACGGTGTTGCGCAGCGCGTACGCGAAATCCCCGGCGTCGGGGGCGAGGAGGTGCGACGGGAGCAGGTGGCGGAACAGGAGGCGCCACTGCGGGAACGGCTGGGCGAAGTCGACGTCGACGACCTTACCGCCCTGCCCGCTCACCCGGATGTCCGCGATGGCGCGGTAGCCGGCGGGCTCGATCGCCCCGGCGGTGGTGGTCATCCCGCGCCAGAGGTACGTGAAGTCCGCGCCGGTGATCGGGGTGCCGTCAGACCACTGCGCCTCCGGCTTGATCACGTAGCGCACCGTGAACGCCGCCGGGGAGAGGGCCAGCTGCGAGACGCCCTCGAAGAGCGTCGGGTCCGTGGTGCCGTCGGCGCGCACGGCACTGGGCAGGACGAGGTCGGCGATGCCCTGCACCACCGCGGACTCGTCGCCGGCGAGGTGCGGGTTGAAGCCGGCGCGCACCGGATCGAGCGCGACCTGCACCTGCCGGCGCCCGGACGGCTGCTCCTCCGCGCTCGTCGTGGTCTCCTCGTTCGAGGTCGACTCGGGCGCGGCGGTGCGCTCCTCCGGCTCGATGAGCGGCGGCGGGCCGGGGTCGGCGGCGCACGCGCTGGCGAGAGCGAGCCCGAACGCGGAAAGCACCGCGGCGGTGCAGCGTCGGCTGCGCGCTCGCGGTGCTCGTCTCTGGGCCATAGCGGCTCAGACTACCCCGTGTTAGTTGTTCTTCTGCTTCGCGCGGGAGCGGGCGCGGCCGCGCTCGGTAGCGTCGAGGATGATCTTGCGCACGCGCATTGCCTCGGGGGCGACCTCGACGCACTCGTCCTCGTCGCAGAACTCGATCGCCTCATCGAGGGAGAGGGTGCGCGCCTTCTGCAGCGTCACCGTCGCGTCCGCGGTGGCGGAGCGCATGTTGGTGAGCTTCTTTTCCTTCGTGATGTTCACGTCCATGTCCTCGTCGCGCGAGTTCGCGCCGACGACCATGCCCTCGTAGGTCTCCGCGCCCGGCTCGACGAAGAACTCGCCGCGGTCCGCGAGCTGCTGCAGCGCGTACGCGGTGACCTGGCCGGAGCGGTCCGCCACGAGCGAGCCGGTCGGGCGGCCCTTGATCTCGCCGGCCCACGGGCGGTGCTCGATGGAGTACGAGTTGGCGATGCCGGCGCCGCGGGTCTCGGTGAGGAAGGTGGTGCGGAAGCCGATGAGGCCGCGCGACGGCACGTCGAACTCCATGCGCACCCAGTCGCCGGAGCCGGCGTTGGACATGGAGGTCATCTGGCCCTTGCGGTTGGCCATGAGCTGGGTCACGGCGCCCTGGTGCTCGGACGGCACGTCGATGATCATGTGGTCGTACGGCTCGTAGGTCTTGCCGTCGATCTCCTTCGTCACCACCTGCGGCTTGCCCACGGTGAGCTCGAAGCCCTCGCGGCGCATCGTCTCGATGAGGACGGTGAGCGCCATCTCGCCGCGGCCCTGCACCTCCCACGCGTCCGGGCGGTCGGTGGGCAGCACCTTGATGGAGACGTTACCGATGAGCTCCTGCTCGAGGCGCGCCTTGACCATGCGGGCGGTGAGCTTGTCGCCGCCGTTGCGGCCCGCCATCGGCGAGGTGTTCACGCCGATGGTCATGGAGATGGCCGGATCGTCGACCTTGATGCGCGGCAGCGGCTCGACATGCTCCGGGTCGCACAGCGTGTCGCCAATCATGATGTCCTCGACGCCCGAGATCGCGGCGATATCGCCGGCGACGACCTCGCCGGCCGCGGGCACGCGGTCGAGGCCCTCGGTGACGAGCAGCTCGGCGATCTTGACGTTCTTCACCTGCTGGTTGCCCTCGGCGTCGTAGTGCACCCACGCGACGTTCTGGCCCTTCTTCACGGTGCCCTTGTACACGCGGATGAGCGCGATGCGGCCGAGGAAGGACGACGAGTCGAGGTTGGTCACCTGCGCCTGGAACGGCGCGTCGATGTCCGCGGACGGCTCCGGCAGGACGTCGTAGATGACGTCGAAGAGCGGCTGGAGGTCCTCGTTGTCCGGGAGGTTGCCGTTGCCCGGGTTGTTGAAGGACGCGCGGCCGGCGCGGCCGGACGCGTAGAGCACCGGCAGCTCGAGGAGGTTCTCGGCGGCCTCGGCGGCCTCCGGGTCCTCCAGGCCGGCGCCGAGCTCGAGGAGGAGGTCCTGTGCTTCCTCGACGACCTCGTCGATGCGGGCGTCCGGGCGGTCCGTCTTGTTCACGCAGATGATGACCGGCTTCTTCGCCTCGAGCGCCTTGCCCAGGACGAAGCGGGTCTGCGGCAGCGGGCCCTCGGAGGCGTCGATAAGCAAGACGACGCCGTCGACCATGGAGAGACCGCGCTCGACCTCGCCGCCGAAGTCGGCGTGGCCCGGGGTGTCGATGACGTTGATGACCAGGTCGGCGCCATCCTTGCCCTTGCCGGCGCGGCGGATCGCGGTGTTCTTAGCCAGAATCGTAATACCGCGCTCGGATTCGAGCTCGCCGGAATCCATGACTCGGTCGCCGTGCTCGCCGTGGTCGCCGAACACGCCGGACTGCTCCAGCATGCCGTTGACCAGGGTGGTCTTACCGTGGTCGACGTGGGCGACGATGGCTACGTTGCGAAATTCGGGGTGCGACACGCGAGAAAATCCTTCGGATAGGCAGAAATAACGGTTAAACGATACCCCTGCCCCCGCCTCATCGCATGTTCGCGGGGCGTGGCGCTAGCCGCCGAGCGCGGTCCGGAGCTCGGCGAGGCCGTCCTCGAAGAACCGGTCCGCCTTGCCGGTGGTAAACAGCGTGCCCTCGTTGCCCCGCTCTGCGAGCTCGACCGTGGAGGTGCCGTCGCCGTTGTCGCGCGCGTCGATGGCGAGAGGCGCCTGGTAGTCCTGCGTGACGTAGACGCCGAGGAAGCGGTACTTGAACGCGCTACCGACGGTGGCCTTGAGTTCGCCCTCGGTCTTTTCCTTGAGGTCGAAGTTTTCCAGGCCGGCGAGGCGCTGCTCGATCTCGTCGAGCGAGAGGTTGGTCGTGAACGTCTGGGGTTCCATTGCGATCAGTCCTTTCGGTCGGTGTTGCCTCCGACACACCCCACCGTAGCGACGGCTCGCGACACAGTCTGGCAATTCCCGCAACGTTTCCGCACATCAATTCCCAGTTTCCACTTGACCATGTTACCTATGTGACTAATGTTGTTGTGGTTACTGTAGTTGCTGTAGTTATTGCCGACGTACATCCCCGCACCTAAGGACCGCCGTGCCCGCCACCCGATCGTGTATCCGCTCCGCAGCCGCGGCGCTTTGCGCTGCCGGAATGCTGGTGGCCGGAGGCGTCGATACGCAGCTGGCCCACGCCCAATCTTCTGCCCTCGACCCGCTGGGGCGGCCGACCCCGCAAACCGTCGCGCGCGTCAACGCGTTTGCGGACCAGCCGTTCGTACCGCCACAGGTGGCAAACGCGCTGCGCACCGGCGTGCAGTTCTACGCCGGGACCGGCGAGCTCGGCGGTCCGCCCCTGCCGGACAACGCTCCCCCGTTCACGCAGTTCTACTGGCCGACCGTCTCCAGCAACTGCATCGGCCCCGGCCTGCACTCCACCGCGTCCGCGATCGCGGTGCCCGGCCCCGCCGCCTCCCCCGCCCCCGGAGCGAAGGCCGGGCAGGCCACGTTCGTGTTCACCGCACTGGGCACGCCGGCCGCCGCGCCGGAGCAGGGCCTCATGCGCGTGTACTGGGTCAACCTGAAGAATTTCCGAACAGGTGTAACGTCGCTAGATAACAATCGTATAAACCCCACGGGACCGGCCACCCTGTCTGCTACCGCGGACACGGGTTCCGGCCGCGTCCTCGCAGTCGTCGACGGGAGCGTGCGAACCGCCGACAACACCTGCGCCTTTGCCCCGACCGCAGCTGCATTCGATGTGAGGTAACCATGACCGCTGATCTCCACCCGGTGAAGCAGGAGACCTTCGACACCACCGCGAACATCAACACCGACCCGAAGGGGTTCCTGCGCGAAGTGGACACCTTCAAGGTGACCGACTTCGGGCTGTATATGGCCCGCGGCGCGAACCACCCGCAGTTCGGCTACCTCGAAAGCTGGCTCCTGCCCGAGCTCGGGCTGCGCGCGAACATCTTCCACTACCGCGAGGGCGAGGAGCGCGAGCAGGACTTCTACTTCGACGTGGCGGACATCGACGTCGAGGACGGCGTGTGGCACACCCGCGACCTGTACGTGGACCTCGTGTCACAGACGGGCAACCCGATCGACGTCGTGGACATCGACGAGCTCGCCGCCGCCACCTCCGCCGGCCTCATCTCCGCGGAGGAGGCGGAGAAGGCTATCGACGTCACCCTCGCGGCCGTCGAGGGCATCACCCGCCACGGCGACGATGCGATGGAGTGGCTGCGCGCCATGGGCATCGAGCTCACGTGGGCCGACGAGGTGGAGCTGACACCGGTGGCGTAAGCCCGTCCGTTCACTTTCCGTTTACCCGGGTCGCACTGCGGCCCGGGATTTTTTATGCCTTCGCCTGATTATTATTCACCCGGGCGCCGGGATGGCCGGACAACCTGACGCCACTTTTACCAGTTAACCAGCACTTTTTGGGCGCACCTCAACGCCGGATGTGAATTCTTTCGACGAATATCCCAAAAACGCTGTAAAACCTGTATGCCGTTAGGTAGGTTTTCACCAACCTGGTTCACGTTGTGTTCACCCGGACTCCAACGCAGGTGACTTCTGCACACCGAAAGGATTCTGACCATGAGGAAGCGCATCCGCGTCGCCGCGATCGCCGGCATCTCTTCCCTCTCCCTCGTGCTCGCCGCCTGCTCGTCAGACGCAGGCTCCGATGGGACATCCTCCAGCTCCGGCTCCAGCGCCTCGTCGCAGGGCTCCGGGGACAACTCCGACGTCAAAGCCGCGGGCGACTACAACCCGCTGGACCGCGACCAGATCAAGGACGGCGGCGAGCTCACCCTCGCCCTTGCCGAACTGTCGGAGCAGCAGAACCCGTTCCACGCGAACAGCACCGCGTACACCTGGAGCACCTGGAATAAAATGAACCCCCAGGTCGGCCTCTTCGACGGGGACGGCACTTTCCACGCCAACCCGGACTACATCACGGACGTGAAAGAGGAGACGAAGGACGGCAAGACCGTCGTCACCTACACCATCAACCCGAAGGCCCAGTACAACGACGGTACCCCGATCGACTGGAAGACGTTCGAGCACACCTGGAAGTTCAACAACGGCGAGGACCCGGCGCTCCAGGTCAACTCCACCGACGGCTACGAGCTCATCGAGTCCGTGACCAAGGGCACGGACGACAAGCAGGCCGTGGTCACCTTTAAGCAGCCGTACCCGTGGTGGGAGGGCCTGTTCAACTTCCTGCTACCCACGCAGGTGGCGGACGCCGCGACGTTCAACGACGGGTTCGTTAACAAGCTGCACCCGGAGTGGGGCGCCGGCCCGTTCAAGCTCGACCGCGTGGACTTCAACTCCGGCGAGGTGACCTACGTACGCAACGAGAAGTGGTGGGGCGAGCCGGCGAAGCTGGACAAGATCACCTACCGCCAGATGGAGGACCAGGCCTCGCTCAACGCGTTCAAGGCCGGCGAGATCGACGCCACCGGCGTCGGCTCGAAGGACCGCCTCGCCGCGGCGAAGGAGATGGGCGACCAGGTGGAGATCCGCACCGCGCTGCGCCCGTCAAACTTCCTGCTCACCCTCAACTCGAAGTCCCCGGTCCTCGCCGACAAGACGGTTCGCGAGGCGTTCATGACCGGCATCGACCGCGCCCAGTTGGCCGCGATCCGCTTCAACGGCCTGAACTACTCGGAGAAGCTGCCGGGCTCGTTCCTCCTCTTCCAGACCCAGGAGGGCTACGAGGACAACTTCGGCTCGGTGGTCTCCTACGACCAGGACAAAGCGAAGCAGTTGCTTGACGACGCCGGTTGGAAGGAAGGCGCGAACGGCATCCGCGAGAAGGACGGCGCGCCACTATCCGTGCGCTACGTCACCCTCGGCGACAGCCCGATGGTGCAGGCGACCGCGACGGCGCTGCAGAAGATGCTGAAAGACATCGGCGTCGACTGCAAGGTCGAGGAGCGCCCGACCTCCGACTTCTCGAAGGTGTCGACCGAGCGCGACTTCGACCTGTTCATGATGGGCTTCAACTCGGGCGACCCGTTCGGCGTCGCGTACTTCGGCCAGGTTTACGGCTCGGATTCGGAACTGAACAAGTCCGGCACCGGCACCCCGGAGATGGACGCGAAGATCGCGGACCTGCAGAAGATCGCGGACCCCGACGAGCAGATCAAGCGCGCGAACGAGCTGGAGAAGGAGGCGTTCAAGGAGTACGGCATCATGCCCTACGCCAACGGCGCCGACATGGTCGCGGTGAAGCCGGGGCTAGCCAACTTCGGCGCGAACTCGTTCGCAGTCCTCCCGGTGGAGAACATCGGCTGGGCGAAGTAACCCCCGCGCCACCACGCATTGCTTCTCGACGTTGCCTCCCGGAGGCCCGTCGAGAAGCATTGCTATGTAGACCTAGATCACAATTAGATTCAACTATTACCTGGGCTATTGTTGTCGGATCACCAGGATGCAGTAATTTACTTGGCACGAACCCACGATGTGGCCGCACAACCTCTGTGAGACCGTCAGTATTGGTTGCGAAAACGAATGTTTAGATACTTAACCCGGAAGATCGCCAGTTGGGGCCTGATCATTTTTCTGGCCACCAACCTCACGTACTTTCTCGCGTCGCTGTTCCTCGACCCGCGGTCGAACTACGCCGGACGCCGCCCGCCGCTGAGCCAGGAGCAGATCAACGGCATCCTCGAGCCGCTCAACCTGAGTCCAGAAACCCCGCTCCTCGAGCGCTGGTGGACGTGGCTCACCGGCATTGTCACCCGATGGGACTGGGGTCGCTCCCCGCTCGGCGAATCCGTCAACGAGCAAATTTCCTACCGCATGTGGGTCTCCGCGGAGCTGTTGCTCTTAGCGACGATCCTCTCGGTCGTTATCGGCGTCGCCCTCGGCGTCTACACCGCCTCCCGCCAGTACCAGGTGGCGGACCGAGTGTGGCAGGGCATCTCCATCGTGACCATGAACACCCACGTCGTCGTCTCCTCGCTGCTCGTCGTGTGGCTGGGCCTGAAGATCAACGACTGGACCGGCAAGCGAATCTTCTACGTCACCGGCGCGAGCTCGAGCGGGGTCACCGGGTTCGGGCCGAAGCTCGTCGACACCGCGCAGCACCTCGTGCTGCCGACGATCTCGCTGCTCATCATCTCTTACGCCGGCTACCACTTCATGCAGCGCACGCTGCTGCTGGATAACCTCAACGCGGACTACGTGCGCACCGCCCGCGCGAAAGGCCTGACCAAGTCGCAGGCCATCCGCAAGCACGCGCTGCGCACCTCCATCATCCCGGTGGCCACCTCCGTCGCGTTCTCCGTGCCCGGCATTTTCACCGGCGCGGTGATGACGGAGCGCATCTTCGCCTGGAACGGCATGGGCCAGTACTTCATCGAGACGATCACGCGCAACGACATCAACGGCACCGTCGCCGTCGCCGCGTTCGGCGCGCTCATGGTGGCGATCTCGGCGATCCTTGCGGACCTCGTCGTCGTCGCACTCGATCCCCGGGTCCGAGTGAGCTAGGAAGGCGAGGCAGACATCATGGCACACGATCCGAATTCCACGTCCCGCCGCTGGGCGGACGAGCCGGGCACGAGCCCGGTCGAGGACGCCGCTATCGACGGCGAGGCGATCACTTCCGAGGACGCCGCGGACGAGATGCGCGGCACCCAGAAGTGGAAGCTCTACCTGCGCCGCTTCATGCGCAACCGCATGGCCGTCGTCGGCCTGGTCATCTTCCTCCTACTCGTGGCAATGGCGCTCTTCGGCAAGTACCTCACGCCGTGGGCGTTCGACGACCCGGACTTCCTCAACCTCGCCACCGGCCCGTCGTCCGAGCACTGGTTCGGCACCACCGACTCCGGCAACGACCTGTTCGCGCAGACGGTGCACGGCCTGGGCCGCTCCCTCATCATCGCGGTCGGCGTCTCGCTGGCCACCTCCGTGTTGTCCGCCATCATCGGCGCGGGCGCGGCGCTTTACGGCGGGTGGGTTGAGAAGGTCATCCTGGCCACCATCCACTTCCTGCTGGCCATCCCGACGTTCCTGCTCATCGCCCTGTTCGTCTCCGACACCGGCGGCGACTGGCGGATGCTCATGCTCGTGCTCATCATCTTCGGGTGGATGTACCCCGCCCGCGTGATCTGGTCGCTCGCCCTGTCCATCCGCGAGAACGACTACGTCCGCGCGGCGCGCTTCATGGGCGTGTCCCGGCCGCGCACGATCGTGCGCCACATCGTGCCGAACATCGCCTCGCTGCTCATCATCCAGTTCATGATGGGCGTCGTGTCCACGGTGATGTCCGAGACGGCGCTGTCCTTCCTGGGCCTCGGCGTGAAGCTGCCCGACGTCTCGCTGGGCACGCTCCTGTCCGGCGGCGCCGGCGCGCTGTCGTCTGCGCCGTGGCAGTTCTACTTCCCCGCGCTCGTGCTCACGCTGCTGACGGTGTCCATGGCGTTCATCGCCGACGGCCTACGCGACGCGCTTGACCCCAACTCCAATTCCGGAGGCCGAGTATGAGCCAAGACTTATCCACGAACCCCGTCCTGTCCGTCCGCGACCTGCACGTCGCCTTCCCCTCCGAGGCCGGCGTCGTCGACGCCGTGCGCGGCGTGGACTTCGACCTCTACAGCGGGCGGACCCTGGGCATCGTCGGCGAGTCCGGCTCCGGCAAGTCCGTCACGTCGCTCGCCGTCATGGGCCTGCTGCCCGAGTACGCGAAGGTCACCGGCTCCGTGCAGTTCGGTGGCCGGGAGCTCATCGGCATGTCGGACAAGGAGATGTCCAAGATCC
>ERZ1029874.182-NODE-182-length-11109-cov-162.314185_pt1 | contig 11109 bp, 10 predicted proteins | sample MGYA00519235_ERZ1029874 | MGnify/ENA primary metagenome ERZ1029874 (study PRJEB33666, sample SAMEA4610926) | skin metagenome | biome: Human-associated habitat; feature: Malodor aspect; material: skin | place: Philippines | collected 2015-08 ...
TTTCAATTGTAGGAACAGCTATTTTAGGACAATTAGGATTAATTTTTGCTATCGGGTTGCTAATAATTTAGGTATGGTCAAGTTACCAAAGTGTCAAGAAGCTGTTCTATCCCCGTTATGACAAGGTTTATCATATAATTTTCTAACTTTTGCTATTTTGAAAGAATTTAAATATTTAGCTCTTTAGTCAAAAAAATGATTAAAGGGCTTTTTTATTTAAGAAAAAACTAGTCAATAAAATTAAAATTTTCAAAAAATTAACTAGACTTAAAATATATCTATTGTTAAAATATTACTATACACAACAATATTTTATACCATTTAAGTGTAGTTATAATTATTTAAAAATTTAAAAAGTGGGGAGATTTAATAATGAAGAAATCTAAAGTTTTAGCAACAACTACATTAGCGGGAGCATTATTATTCACAGGTGTAGGAGCTACACATCATGCACAAGCGTCAGAGTATAGTGAAAGCACTGTTACTTTAGCTACTCCAGAAAAATGGCAAACAATGCATGATGGTTTATTAAAGGCTAGATTAGAAGGTGTAGGAGGAGAAGGAGGAGGTTTTGGTACAATTAGTAGCTATCAAGACTCTTATGAAGAATATGTTAATTATTATTTTGATTTAAAGCAAAAACATCCAAATGACTATCCAACACCAGTGATTCCTAAAGAAGGAAAAGAATATTTGAATAATTCTTCATCTTCAACAAACCAAAACTTGAATTCTTCGGCTACAAATAACAACACTCAATCAACAGACAATACTCAAGCAGCAACAAATAATGAAACAACAAACAACGAAGCTACAAATAATAATACTACTGCTGCGACTGATAATAATGTTTCTACTCAAGAAAACAATACTCAATCAACTCAATCTAACGAAGCTCAAACAACAACTCAAGCATTGCCAGAAACAGGCGGACAATCTAATTCTGGTTTAGTAACAATCATTGCTTCAGTATTATTAGCAGCTGGTTCATTATTAGCATTTAGACGTACTTCTAATTCTAAATAAGTTATAAGAATCATATCCATAAAACACCATAAAATCTAAACTCCCAAATAACTCTTTGATTTCTTAATCAAGGGGTTATTTTTTTGTTCATTAATAATTAAAATATTGTAAAATATAAGATAATATAATTAATAAATTAGGAGATTTAGAAAATGGACTTATATGATGACCTTAAAATAAACGATGAATTTTTAGAAGAGAAATTTGGAAACATTGAAATTTATTACAAGACTGTTTGTAACTTTGAGTACACCATTAATGGTAGTTACAGAAATATATACTGTTCATTTTATTTATCAATTGACTCAATTTATATGGTAAATAAAGAAGAAGATTTTGCATATAAAATTCCTTACAAAGACGTTATTCAAGTGGAGTTAGACGAGACTTTAGGAAATAAACCTATTAGAATAACTTATGGTGATAGCGATAAGAGTCTCACAAATCATATAAGTATAGGTACAATAAAAGACTCTAAGGAAATTATTAATATTATAGAAAATGGTAAGAATATTCAAAATCATATTCATAATAAGATTGAAGAAGTTCTTGTAGATAATAAACCAGAATTACACCCTTTGAATGATCGTTTTGAGGAAGTTGAAATAAATGGTAAGTATTACGGAGCATTGGATGGACTCCTATTAGATAACCCAAATAAATATAAACCTAATTTAGATGAATTAGATGAATTGAATAAAGAAAAAGATTTATTAAGAATTACAATATCTAAAAGTAAATCAAAGTATTTTGAAACTGCAATTAATTTAATGAAACGTTTTGATAACTTTGAATTTGAAAACAATAAGTACAGTATTAAAGTAACTAGCGATTTAGAATATCTAGAACATAGATATGACATAGAAGAGTTATTCTTTTTAATTAAAAACTGGAAGAATAAGAGTATATACTTAGAGGGCAAATTATACGAAAAGCGTTTAATTGAATACAGAGATTTTATAACTAGAACAGAGAACAGAATTATGCGTATATTAAATTATAGCTATGGAGATAGTTTTGATTTTGTAGTAAATGATGATAATAGAGCATATATAACTTATTATCCATTCTCTTCACAATCAAAACTTTTTGCTTTTAGAGACTCATTTAAAGAGCCACCATTTATGTGTAGTTGTACAAAAACAACAATTCAAAAATTACAACATACTAAAAGAGAAAGTCCAAAAGCTTATTTACATCCAATTATAAAATCTTATTTGAAAAAAGGTCAAAGTATATTAGAGAGTATTCAATTCAAAGATAATATCTGCTTTAGATGTAATAAAACAACACCTAGTCTTGAATATTCAAGTAATGATAGCAAATTTAGGAAGTATCATGGCTGATATATTGATCAAGTTCAAATAGAAAATGACTTAGATAACGATATTTATGGAAAAGAAGCTGAAAATATTCTAAGAGAAGAATATGGTGTAGCTAAAATAGGAGAAGGATGGATATCTGAAACTATGATGTTTAGAATTGTCGAAGATATATTTGATGATTATAAGTGCGAACGTCATTGTAGACCTAACTTTCTTGAAGGTTTAGAAATAGATATTTATGTACCAGAATTAAAACTAGGCTTTGAGTACAATGGTCTTCAACACTATAAACCAGTTGAGCATTGGGGAGGGGAAGAAAGTTTAAAGAAACAACAAGAGAGAGATAAGCGTAAGCAACAACTATGTAATCAAAATGATGTGAAACTGATTATTATTAAATACGATGAACAGTTGTCAAAAGATTTAATACTTAGTAAAGTTCCAGTTGAATATTTGGTTAAAATAGATTAACGAAATGAACTTTTGTATTCAAAATCTTAAAAATTAAACCCTCTCTACTGTAAAAGAAATAAGGTTTAACTTTAATTCATAGAAAAACTATTGATTAATTTTCTTATATGAATATTCTTTCGTTGAACCATTTATTTTAAATACTGTCAAATCTTTATGTTTTTCATCATTCTTAATTGAACCTTCAAATTCGACACCTTGTTCTTTAACTTTAAGTGACTCACCTTTGATAGTCATAAAAACTCCATCTTTAGATTGTCATTTTCCTTCAGCTTTTTTGGCTGTGTTACTAGAACAAGCAGCTAATAATAAAACTAAAATTGGTAATAATAATAAAATTTTTCATAACATACCTTCCTTCAAATTATAATATCATTGTAACATATTCATAATATTGAGTATTATATATTTAAGAAATTAAAAAATAAATTTTTAAAGTGTTGTGTATTGGAATAATTGTAAGATATATTAATTCAAGGAAAGATATGAAATCTTAGAACTATTTAAAATTAAATAATAATCTATAAAACTAAAAGCGTAAAGACTGATCATATCAACATTCAAGTTGGTTTTCAGTCTTTTTTAATTCAATTTATGGCACAAAATTACCTACTTAAAAGAAGTATACAATATTAATATTAATAATTCGAAGAAGAGTAATGTTTCTAATAAATACTAAAAATTATCCTTCAAATTCAAAAAAATCACTGTACACAAAACCATTTGGAAGTCAGTCATATCAAGGGATGTACATAAATTTTTATGGTACATTTTTAACATTTTCAAGTTGGTTGCTTAACTTCTCAAGCATAGCTTTCGCAGTTACAGCACCCTTCATGAATTGCAGTCGTTTCACGACTTTATTCATGGCAAGAGAAACTGTTTTAGAAATAAAATATAACATATTTTATTTTAAGGCTGTTTAGAGAGTTATACGGAGCATTTATTAATTTTAGGATAAATAATACCAAAAAGATATTTCTTGAGCAATTAGGGGTGTCTATGTGGATCTCAGAGGTATGTATGAACTGAAATTAAATTGTAGGATAAAAAGTGAGATTATATTCTTAATTATTGATCATGAAATTTTGATAAATTAGGTAAATACAGTTTAAGGTATCTCATAATCTCATAGAGAGACGATACGTTATTTAGGATAAATAACACCAAATAAGATTTAAAGTCTCTTAAATAAGCTCTCAGTTATCTTAAAATGCATTTTAAATAGTTTAGAAAATAAATTATAAAAATATAGAGAATAATTTTAGTTTAAATATCAAAAAATTTACAAAATAAATATGTATTGCTCAATTATGTTGTGCTAAGATAGATTTATACATATCTATGAGGTGAATTAAGAAAATGAAAAAGATATTAGGAATAGCTTTAGGAGCTGGAATATTACTATCTGCATGTGGATCGAACGGAAGTCCGGCTGCAGATCAAAAAGAAGTTAAGTTCGGAGAAATAATGAATAAGGGTAAGCAGATTTCGTATAAAGTTTACGCCGACGATAACGGAACATTAAGTAAGAACAGTGAATTAGGATATATTATAGTTACTAATAACGGAAAAGCAACTTCATACAATATTAAAGATAAAACTTTAAAAGACTTAAAAGATAAATCAAATAATGAAATAATTGATATCGCTAAAAAGCAAGATAAAGAAAGTTTTGAAGCAGATAAAGAAAACTATATACAATCAGCAAAAGAGAACATAAAAAGTAGACAAAAAGATGTCGAAGAGTTTTCTGATGAAATTGGAGAAGGTGGAGTGGCTGATAGTGAAAAAGCCCAGATTCCAAGAGTTTCAAAAGAAATTAAAGATATGGAAAAAATTAATTATAAAGAACCTAAAGCTAGAAAACTAAAAATAAAAGCAGTCGAAGATGGCACAGGTAATGAAACTGAAGAAGAACGATTTTATTTAGTGCCTCCCTACTTTTCTGAAGAAAATTATGAGGGAGAAGAAGGGGGTTTAACTTATAAGTTCAAAAATAATAAAAATATTTATTTGGGCTATAATACGGGAGCAAAAACAAAAAAAATATATAATCAAAACTATGCATATTTATCTGACACAACTGACGATTTAGAAGATGCTGATTTCTTAGTCACTCCAGTTTCAAAGAAAACTGAATTTAGTAAGTTGGATAAACCAGATAGTAAGTATGTTAAAGCAGTAGATGAATAGAATATAAAATTAGGTGACTATTTAGATTTCTTTTTGAAATTTAAGTAGTCTTTTTATTTTAGATAAGCATTAAAAGTGGATCAATACTAGTAACACTAAGTCGATTGATGAATTAGTTAAATGTGAAATTTAGCAGATAGATTACAATGTTTTGTGATTATTAATTCAGTGTTTATAGGCTTAATTAATTATTAATGACTATAAGAATATAATTATTAAAATTTTACTTTTATAATTGAGAATTAATTTTCAGATTGGTTAATGTAATGCTAAAAGAAATTGCAGCATAGTTAGTGACCAGTAAAAGTAAATGATTATGATTAAAAGTCAGATGAGTGAATGAGATTGGTGATATGAGTATTAACTGATAGATATTGATACAATGCTATCTAGGAAATAATCAAAGAAAAAATTTCGTCATTTTAATGATTGTGATTTTAGGGGTCTAATAAAGTGGTCAATTTTCAAAAATCAAAGTTAAAATTTTAGTCGTAGTTTTGGAAAAATGGATGGAAATAAAATGAGATGAAATTGCTATGAAGTGATTAAAATTTTAATTAAATCATTTAATTTTTGGATCAAATAGAGTGGAAATTAGACTGAATTTACGAGTGGGAAATATTGATTTGGTGAGATTGGTGAGTTAAATAAAGTGGTGAAAATTGAAGAAGTGATTGGGAATTGAGCTGGAATAGTTAGGGATATTGATGAGATGATTGGGTGATGAAATTTGAGTGAGATGGAAATGGACGAGATGAGTGAAATTTGATTGATCAGTGATGAGATTGATGTGGGATATTTTACTGGTGGATATAGTAAAGTGCGTGATTTTGTAACAGTGTCGGCGGAAATTTCACAACAAACCGATTTCAAATCTTTAACATATCCCCCCACTAAAAAGCCAAGTAATTCCAGTGTTAAAAAAGGTAAAATAATAATAGTTATATTACTTTTTAAGCTACACAACGTTATTATTATATGTAGTTTCTTTTTACTGCAAAATAACGGAATATATAGAACGATTTAAACAACTTAATGATGATCTACTTAATTATATTTTTATTTGTGCTTTGTACTGAATGCATAGATAGAAATAAATTTTTTAAAATTTTTTTAAAACGTTTTAAGCGTTCATATATTGTTAAGAGATACCAAAACCAACACACGCCAACATGTTCACATTATCCCCAAATTATCCACATTCTCACACATTCCAACCATTCACACGCAGCCACAACAAACCACACACAACACCACACAAAAATATAAATAACTATTCACATAAATATAAACGAACACAAAACGACCAACCAACAATCAAACAACCCACACACTCACACACTCAAAAAATCAAAATTACCAACACAAGCAAATTAAACAAATACAAAATAAAAAAACATTAAAACGAACAAAGAAACAAATTATTAAACTTAATAATATCAATATTAATACAATAGTGCATATTTAATTATTTCCCACACTCATATACTAATTATAAACTTATATATCGCTTTACCTTATGTGTATGAGTATATTGCTTGTATTGTTATGTCATTATTTATATAGATTATATATATATTTACCTACACATGTGTATATAATAATGATTACTTGATTATCTATTATAAAAAAATTGAAACTGATAAACTTGAATTTAATATAGTTTGAGTGTTTTTATTTAAATACTCTGGAGAAAGTTACTAAGGTTAATTAAGTTGAAGTATATGTTATTGACTAGATATAAGATGTTGAAAATACGCAATTCGATGAAGAAGTCACATTTACAATGGTGAAGATGTCGGAGCAAAATGGATAGAAGATGAAGTAGAATTAGGTCACTCACTTATCTTACAAGGTTTAATTATTAATAAATTCATCGTTGAACAAGTAGAATATTTATCAATTGATAACGGTAAAGTTATTGTTAATACTAAACATGAAGTGGAACGTAGGTTGTTAGTAGAAGGTATTATTTTAATCGAATACGAAGACCATCGAAAATAAAGATCATAAAAAGAAATAAAAAATCAAAAAAATATGAAGATGAGAAAGCAAAAGTAAAAAAGGTATAGCAACAAGCAAATCTAAGAATGATGTTAAAAGTAAAATTGAGATTGAAGATGATTTATCATTTTAATCATAGAATAAAATTCAAATTTTATTAAGAAATAATATACATAAATTAAAAATGTAAAGAGTAATGTCTCCTAGCAAAACTAACAAAAATCTTCTTAGTTAGGAAATGGGGTACACTATTCTTGTAGTATACTAGAAACATATTAAATTAAATATTAATGAAATTGATTGTGTTAATTTTTTTCCTTAAAGAAGAACAAAAGAATGAAATCGTTACTGCACCAGATATTATGTACTTTGACTTGATTTGCACAGCGAGTGTAAACTCATTTAGAGGGATGAATACTCCTCAATTAATGATTGAAGAATACTCAATTAGTGACGCAAAGGATCATGTTGAGAATTATTTATGTGAAGATGAGTTACCATTTTAATAATTTAACTTTTTGAATAAAATTGCCTCCAAATATTGATTTATATATTGTTTAATATAAAATAATATTGTAAATATATTTTTGGAGGTAATTATGAAAAAATTAGCGATTGGGGTACTAAGTTCGGCTTTAATTTTAGGAGCATGTTCAAATCATTCTGAGAATGGTGATAGCGACAATAAATCGTCTAGCACTAATAATTCAACTACTAAAAGTCAAAGCAATAATAAAACAAATGATAATAAAAATAATAATTCAGACAATGAAAAAAGTTATAAAGAAGTACCTATAAGCGATATATTTAATGATGGTAAAGAGCATTTAGTTTATAAGTTTGATAAAGACTCATCGCTTGATACTGACTTTGAATTATTAAAACAACTTCAAGAAAAACCAGAAAAAGTATTTACAGAGAATTTTGATATAGACGGTATTTATAATGTAAAAAATAATAAGGGTTTTGAATATGTTTTTGACGCAAAATCTCCTAATAAAGCACCAGTTAGTTTTACATTAGATAAATTATCTAGTAATTCAGATGAAGAGAACAAACGAAAAATAAATAAGTTACAAGAAATAAATTTAAATGAGTATAACAAAGCAGCAGATTCTCATTTGGAACTTAAAAATGAACCAGAAGAGATAAGTAAAATCTTTTACACTAAGAATGGAAAAATAACTTTTGAAGATTTTGAAATTCCAAAATATGTGCCAGTAGCCGATTTAGAAAACGATTTAGACCAAACTTGGAATTTGATTAAAGATAATAAGGTGTTTGGAGAAGGTTTTGAAAGTAAACTAATTCCTGTTGAACCAATTACTATTAATGGAAAAACGTATGCAGGTATAGCAAAACCGAAATATGAACTAACTGATAGTTCAAAATTAATTGGATATAACACGCTATTAATTACTGAAGTTCCTAAAAATACAAAAATAGTTGCAGATAAAGATTTATCTAGTGGTAAAGAAGAGAAATATGAAGATACTGTTGAAGGAAAACATAAGCAAAAACAAGAAGAAAAAGAATTTGATAATCTATAAGTTTAGAGAGTGGTGCAACCACTCTTTTTCTATATAAAATATAAATTATATATTAATTGTAATATATAATTAATGGTAGAGTGAGAATTTTTGATTATTGGATAGTATTCTTTAAGCAAATTTATACATATATCGAGTAGAAACACCTAGTTGTATAGACGAAAACAAAATAATTACTTTGAAGTTAATTATTTTTTATACTTATATAATATGTTGAATAATTAATTTAATAATTAAAATATAATAATAAAAGTAATTAATATTATATATTTATATTATTAAAAATTAAAATGAATGAGTGATATCATATGGCAACTAATTATAAGAAGCCTAATCTGTGGACAGATGAGGAAATAAATTTATTAAAAAAATTGAACAGTAAAAATATGTCCATAAGAGATATGGCAGATTTTTTCGATAATAAAACTTTAAAACAAGTAGATTATAAATACAGATATTTATTTACTCAAAAACAACGTAAGAACACTAATAAAAATCGTAAGTGGTCAGATGAAGAAGTGCAAATCTTAAAAGATAATTATTACAAAAGTTATGATGAATTATTAAAACTTTTACCTAAAAGAAAAAAGGATGGTATTAAGAAGAAACTCGCTCTACTTGGTATTAAACGTAAGAAGAACGGTATGCATGAAGGAAGAGAGTTAGAAGTAGTTGAGTTACTTAAAACAAATATAGTAGCTGATGTAGTTAAGAAAACAGGTTTATCTAGAAAAGCAATTAATCAAATTATTAAAAAATATAATGTTACACCTATTAGAGCAAATCAATGGTATGCAGTTGATGTTGATATTGAAGAAGAAACAGATATAAGTGTAACTATTCATTTAGAAAAAGATATTTACAAAGGGGAATAATTTTATGTCAATTAAACCAGTTGAAATAGAAAGTAAAATTAAACGTGTAGCATTATATCTACGATTATCTAGAGGTGAAGGACTAGATGATTTAAATACACATGAAAGAAGATTAGTGAGAAAATGTGATGAACATAACTGGAGCTATGAAATGTATAAAGAAATTGGTTCAGGCTCAACAATTAAAGATAGGCCAGTTATGCAGCAGTTATTAAATGATGTTGAAAGAGAATTATTTGACGCTGTGGTAGTAGTAGATTTAGATAGATTATCTAGAGGTAGTGGAGCAGATAATGACAGAATTCTTTATGCATTAAAGACCTCTAATACATTAGTTGTTGTAGAAAGCCCTTATCAAATTCTAGACGCTAATAATGAGTCTGATGAAGATATGATCGTCTTCAAGGGTATGATAGCCAGAATGGAATTCAAACAGATTGTTAAACGTCTTAAAGTTGGTAAGAGAATGAAAAAGGAACAAGGACTGTGGGTAAGTTCAGCTACTCCATATGGTTATAAAGTAGACAGTAAAACCAGAAAACTTACTCCAGATGACGAAGAAAGTAAAGTAGTTGTTTTGATCAAAGACTTATTTCTCGAAGGTTACTCTTGTGCTGATATAGCTTGGGAATTAAATAAACGAAAAGCAGTGACTCGTGGAGCATTAGAATGGAGAAGTGAAAGAATAGCAACTATCTTACATAATGAAGTTTATGTAGGAACTATTGTTTATAATAAAACGGAAGGTTCAAGAAAGAAAGAAGAAAATAAACAATATTCAATTACTAAACCATTTAGAAATATTCCAAAGGAAGAATGGAGAAGATTATATAACGCTCATCCACCATTATTCACTCATGAAGAGTTTGAAGAGATTGAAAGAAGATTCGAGCAAAGTCCTAAATCAAAACGTACCACTGAAAAAAATACAACTTATGCTCTTACTGGTTTATGTGTTACTCCAGAAGGAGATACAATGTCTATTAGAAAAAATAAAAGTACAGGTTTACCGGGAACTTTTTATCCAAAGACAATAAATAATAGGCCAACAAAGTACAGAGGTTGTTCATATGATATGGTTTTTGATGTTGTTAGACAAGTTTTAATACAAACTAAAGATTACTTAGATAAAGTTTTAACAGAAGAAGAGAAAACTAGTCAAATAAATGATTTAAAAAAACGCATAATAGAAAAAGAAAATGAATTAAACTTATTTATTCAATCTAAAAATAAAATTATTGATGGTTTCTTAATAGGGTTATTTGATGAAAATAAATCAATTGAATTAAATAAAGAAAAAGATGAAGAAATAGATAGAATTGAAAAAGAAATACAGGCTATTAGAAATCAAATTGATAATTTTAAGAAGGTTAATGATAGTATAAGAAAAACTAAAATTGAAAGAGTCTTAGAGAAAATAGATGATACTTCATTAGACAGAGAGAAAAATGAATTCCTTAAAACGATTATAAAAGAAATAATTGTTGATCGAACCGAAGAGAATGAAATGAAGGTAAAAGTAAATTTTCTCTAAGGGGATAGAACTTTAAGTGGCTTCTTAGATATGGCACTATGCTTTTTTATCGCTATACCTATTCTATTAGCAACGGTGTAGCTATTGGTATGGCTAAAAAGAACGATGGTGCCGTTGCTTTGGCAGGT
>ERZ1029874.184-NODE-184-length-10995-cov-297.352925_pt1 | contig 10995 bp, 7 predicted proteins | sample MGYA00519235_ERZ1029874 | MGnify/ENA primary metagenome ERZ1029874 (study PRJEB33666, sample SAMEA4610926) | skin metagenome | biome: Human-associated habitat; feature: Malodor aspect; material: skin | place: Philippines | collected 2015-08 ...
TTTGAATATGTTGATTTTAATCATCTTGATGAAGCAGTGATTCATTTCGAAATAGATGGTTCTAATTATTTAAAAGATGATATTTTAAAGTTTGGATTTTATGATAAAGAACGTTATATCGTAGTTGATGCAGATAATATTAAAGATTATCCAGAACTTATTAAATGGTTAGAAAATGAAAATTCTAAAAAGGTAGTTTATGATGCAAAGAAAACATTTGTTATAGCACACAGATTAAATATCAACATTCAAAATATCGTTTTTGATGCGATGTTAGCAAGCTACATTATTGATCCATCACGAACGATTGATGATGTCTATTCGGTTGTAACAAATTATCATCAAACGTATGTTAAAGAAGATGTCTCTATTTATGGGAAAGGTAAAAAGCGACAAGTTCCTGATACTGAAATTTTAAATACGCATATTGCATCTATTACTAAATCTATTGATGCTGTTAAACCGTTAATGGAAAAAGAATTAGAATCACATCAACAAATGAATTTACTAAAAGATTTAGAACTTCCGCTAGCACGTATTTTAAGTAAAATGGAAGAAATTGGTATTTATACAGATGTAAATGATTTACAACGCATGCAACAAGAATTACAAGAGAAGTTAGAATTGTTAGTTCAACGTATTCATGACGCAGCAGGTGAAGAATTTAACATTAATTCACCTAAACAACTCGGTGTGGTTTTATTTGAAACATTAAAATTACCTGTCATTAAAAAAACAAAAACTGGTTATTCTACAGCAGTCGATGTTTTAGAACAGTTACAAAATGAACATCCTATCATTAATGATATTTTAGAATATCGTCAATTAGCTAAATTACAATCTACTTATGTGGAAGGTTTACAAAAAGTCATTAGTAATGATAAGCGTATACACACTCGTTTTAATCAAACATTAGCACAAACTGGACGATTATCTTCAGTTGATCCTAATTTACAAAATATACCGATTCGACTTGAAGAAGGGCGTAAAATACGTAAAGCATTTAAACCTTCATCTGAAGACAGTGTTATTTTATCTGCAGATTATTCTCAAATTGAATTACGTGTCTTAGCGCATATTACACAAGATGACAGTTTAAAAGAAGCATTCATTCATGGACAGGACATTCATACTGCTACAGCACGAAAAGTATTTGGTGTTGAAGCGGAGGAAGTCACTGATTTAATGCGTAGACAAGCCAAAGCTGTAAATTTTGGAATCGTTTATGGTATTAGTGATTATGGCTTAAGTCAAAGCTTAAATATAACACGTAAAGAGGCAAAAATATTTATTGATGATTATTTAGCAAGTTTCCCTGGAGTTAAGCAATATATGAGTGACATTGTAAAGGATGCTAAAGCAAATGGCTATGTTGAAACATTATTGCATCGTAGACGTTATATTCCTGACATCACTAGTCGTAATTTTAATTTAAGAGGTTTTGCGGAACGTACAGCAATGAACACTCCAATTCAAGGAAGTGCAGCCGATATTATTAAACTTGCTATGGTGGAATTTGATAAGCAAGTTCAACATACGTCTTACAAAGCTAAATTACTTTTACAAGTACACGATGAATTAATATTTGAAGTGCCTAAGTCTGAAGTTGAAGAATTTAGTTTATTTGTTGAAGATATAATGGAGCATGCATTAGACTTAGATGTTCCATTAAAAGTAGACTCTAATTATGGTCCTACTTGGTATGATGCGAAATAGAAAGAGGAATGAATAATGCCAGAATTACCAGAAGTTGAACATGTTAAAAGGGGAATAGAACCTTTTATTGTAAATGCTACAATTAAAAGTATTTCATTTTCTAAAAAAGTAATTGAAGGTAAAAGTCAGAATAAAGAAACGATTATCAAAGGAATGAATTTAGATGGTTTTCGTTTGAATTGCGAAGGCTATAAGATAATTAAAGTCGAACGAAGAAGTAAATATATTGTTTTTCATATTGAAAAACATAATCGTAAACGTGTGTTACTTAGTCATTTAGGTATGGCTGGTGGATTTTTCATTGTCAATCACCTATCTGAGATAGCAATTCCCAACTATCGTAAACATTGGCACGTGATTTTCCATTTAAATAATGGAAAAAAATTAGTGTTTTCAGATATACGTCGATTTGGTGAGATTAGAAACCTAAATTCATTTGAAGATTATCCTTCATTTTTAGAAATAGCGCCTGAGCCTTTTGACGAAGAAGCGTTACAACATTTTAATCACTATTTATCTCAAAAAAAAGTAGCCAATAAACCTATTAAACAGATGTTACTGGATCATAAAATCATAGCAGGATGTGGAAATATCTATGCTTGTGAAGCATTGTTTAGAGCAGGTATCCATCCTGCGAGAAAAGTAAAAGATACGTCTCATCAAGAAAGACAAATGCTCTTTTATTATGTACAAGAAGTTTTAAAAGAGGGTATTGATAATGGTGGAACAAGTATTTCAGATTATCGTCATGCTGACGGAAAAACTGGAAAAATGCAATTACATTTAAATGTATACAAACAAAAGACATGTAAAGTATGTGGCCATGATATTGAACAAAAAGTTATAGCATCTAGAAACAGTCATTTTTGCCCATATTGTCAGAAATAAATAAAGTGAGCGGTGATACAAATGCCTAAAGTAATTGGATTAACAGGTGGAATAGCTACCGGAAAGTCAACAGTTTCTAAATTATTATCAGAATATGGATTTAAAATTGTCGATGCAGATATAGCTTCAAGAAAAGCAGTAGAGAAAGGATCAACTGCTTTGGAACAAATAAAAGAAACGTTTGGTGACGAAGCAATCACAAGTGACGGAGAAATGAATCGACAATACATTGGAGAATTAGTATTTAATCATCCAGAAAAACGATTAGAACTTAATGAAATTATTCATCCTATTGTAAGAACGATTATGGAACAAGAAAAGCAACAGTATTTACAACAAGGGTATGATGTGATTATGGATATTCCGCTTCTGTTTGAGAATGATTTACAAGATACTGTGGATGAAGTCTGGCTGGTCTACACATCTGAAAGTGTACAAATTGAACGTTTAATGAAACGTAACAATTTAGACTTGGATCAAGCAAAAGCGAGAGTTCATAGTCAAATATCAATTGATAAAAAAAGCAGAATGGCTGATCATGTTATAGATAATTTAGGAAGTAAATCTGAATTAGAAACCCTTCTTAAACAACTATTGATTGAAAAAGGATACATTCATGAATAATATGAGAAAAAGAGTTTAGGACTTTATTTTTAGTCTTAAACTCTTTTTATTTATATAATAAATATATTAGTTATATAAACTTAAAATGTAAAAAATATTACATTATTTTTGGTAAACGCTTTCAATCGGAATCTATTATGTTATACTAATTTTATAAAGTATAACATATAAAACAAGGGGTGCTTTAAATGTCAACAAATATTGCAATTAATGGAATGGGTAGAATAGGAAGAATGGTTTTAAGAATTGCATTACATAATGAAAATTTTAATGTGGTTGCGATTAATGCAAGCTATCCACCTGAAACAATTGCACATCTAATTAACTATGATACAACGCATGGACGTTATGATAAAAAGGTAGAACCAATTGAGAATGGTATACGTGTTGATAACCATAACATTAAGTTAGTGTCAGATAGAAATCCTGAAAATTTACCATGGAAAGATTTAAATATAGATATCGTAATTGAAGCAACTGGAAAATTTAATCATGGTGATAAAGCAGTTGGACATATTCATGCTGGAGCTAAAAAAGTATTACTAACTGGCCCATCTAAAGGTGGAGAAGTCCAAATGATTGTTAAAGGGGTAAATGATGACAAATTAGATGTTGAAAAGTATGACATTTTCAGTAATGCTTCATGTACGACAAATTGTATAGGACCAGTTGCTAAAGTTTTAAATGATCAATTTGGTATTGTAAATGGATTAATGACTACTGTTCATGCAATTACTAATGATCAAAAAAATATTGATAATCCCCATAAAGATTTACGTAGAGCACGTTCATGTAATGAAAGTATTATTCCAACTTCTACTGGAGCAGCAAAAGCATTGAAAGAAGTTTTACCAGAACTAGAAGGTAAACTTCATGGGTTAGCTTTACGTGTGCCTACAAAAAATGTTTCTTTAGTTGATTTAGTTGTAGATTTAGAAAAACCGGTAACTGTTGACGAAATTAATAATGCATTTCGTCATTCAGATTTAGATGGTGTTTTAGAAGTGGAAAATGCACCTTTAGTATCTGTCGATTTCAATACAAATCCACATTCAGCTATTATCGATGCTGAGAATACAATTGTAATGGATGATCATAAGGTGAAAGTGATTGCTTGGTATGATAATGAATGGGGTTATTCTAATAGAGTAGTAGAAGTAGCTGAAATGATTGGTGAACAACTAGTAGAAAAGTCTACCGTGACTGCAGTTTAAGCTTTTAATAAGTAAAAGATTGTTAATTTTAGAGTTGATATTCTAATATAATGTCATTGATTTTATAGATTAAAAAATTATAAAACATTAAATAATTTTTTTAATGAGTCATATGTAGGAAAGTGAAAAAAGAATTTATATTGAATTCTATTTCACTTTCCTTTTTATATTTTATTATAGGTTTAGACAGCTAAGTTGTATCAATTTATTATCAATACATATGAGTTCTTTTGTCATAAATCGTTTTTATAGTATAATGAAGCATAATCTATTCAAGAGGGTGACAGATATGAAATGCCCAAAATGTAGTGCCACACATTCACGTGTGGTAGATTCAAGACATGCTGATGAAGCTAACGCAATACGTAGAAGACGTGAATGTGAGAATTGTGGGACAAGATTTACAACATTTGAACATATTGAAGTGAGTCCACTTATTGTGGTCAAAAAAGATGGCACACGTGAACAATTTTTAAGAGAAAAAATATTAAATGGTCTTGTAAGATCTTGTGAAAAAAGACCAGTTAGATATCAACAATTGGAAGACATTACTAATAAAGTAGAGTGGCAATTACGCGATAAAGGTCATACAGAAATTTCATCTAGAGATATAGGTGAATATGTAATGAATTTGCTCATGCATGTAGATCAAGTCTCTTATGTACGATTTGCGTCAGTATATAAAGAGTTTAAAGATGTGGATCAATTACTAGCATCGATGCAAGGTATTTTGGATGATAACAAACGGAGTGATTCATAAATGAGTTTTAAATCTTATGAGTATGGTTTAAGTCCACACGATGGATTTAAAGTATATCGACATTTTTTCTTTAATCATCAACAATTAGAGATATTAAATCGATTGTACATACCGTTAATTGGCTTTAAAGCTATTGGTGTATATCATTTCATGAACCAATTTATCGATGAAGTTGAAGATACTATTCTCACACATTACACTATCATGAATGAGCTTAAAATAAATTTATTAGAATTCCGTGAATATATGGATTTACTTGAAGGCATTGGGTTAATTAAAACATTTGTAAAACATGATAGTAATCAGTCATTGTTTATATATGAATTGATTCAACCTCCAACGGCATACCAATTTTTTAATGATCCAATGTTATCTATATACCTATACAATGAAGTTGATAATCGAAGATATAAAGATTTAAAAGCGTATTTTGAAAAAGATGAACCAGATTTAAAAGAATTTCAGCAAGTAACGCGCAAATTTACTGATGTATTCAAAGTTCCATATAAAAATATATCTATTGATGCTTCAACAATTCAAAAGGAAAATCATTCAGCTACTATAGATTTAGATAATGAATCATTTGACTTTGATATGTTGAGAGATATGTTACAACATCATTTTATAAGTGGAGAAATTATTACTAAAGAGGCAAAACAATTAATTTTACAATTGGCTACTTTATATGGGTTAACCCCTACTTCTATGAAACGAATCATTCTTAACTCTATCACACAAAATCAAACGTTATCATTTGAAGAGATGAGAAAACAAGCAAGGTCTCATTACTTAATTGAGCATCAACAACAGCTTCCTAAGTTACAAACTAAAGCTAATCCTTCTAATTATTTAGAACAATCACAGCGTCCAAATGAGACTACTGATGATATAAAGGAAAGTGATAGTTGGTTTAAGTTATTAGAAAACACAAGTCCTATTGATATGTTAGCGTCTTGGTCTGAATCAGAACCAACTTTACAACAAAAAAGAATGGTAGAAGAGTTAATAGAGCGTGAAAAATTGTCATTTGGTGTAATTAATATTTTATTACAATTTGTAATGCTTAAGAATGAAATGAAACTTCCTAAATCCTATATATTTGAAATCGCTTCAAATTGGAAAAAGTTAGGTATTAAAACTGCACAACAAGCATATGATTATGCGCTGAAAACAAATCAACAAATCAATGATAGTATAACTAAAAAAACAAAACGTCAATATAAACAACGTGACGTTGCATCAATAGAAAAAACACCAAAATGGTTAAAAGATAAAAACCAACAAGATGAAAAACCAAACAATAATGATGTGCAATTTGAAAAAGATAGAGAAGCGTTTCGTGCTCAATTAGAACAAGATTGGGAGGATTAGATGAAACCATTTAGTAAACTTATAAAAAATCAAGATAATTTAAACAAAAGAATTGCTAAAATAAAACATCAAGTCATTAATGATTCTGATGTTAAACAATTTTTAAATCAACACCAGTCAGAACTTACTAATGAAATGATTGATAAAGATTTAAATGTACTTCAAGAATATAAAGATCAACAAAAACACTACGATGGTCACGATTATGCACACTGTCCAAACTTTGTTAAAGGTCATATTCCAGAATTATATATAGAAAATGAGCGTATTAAAGTTCGTTATCGATTATGTCCTTGCAAAATTAAATACGATGAAGAACGTTTAAGTTCACAACTCATTACTGCTCATCACATGCAACGAGATACGTTAAATGCAAAAGTTAAAGATATCTATACTAACGATAGAAGTCGACTTGAAATAGCTATGGAAGTTAACGATATTTGTAAAAAGTTAGTTAACGGTGAACGCGTTAAGGGTCTTTATATACATGGCCCTTTTGGAACAGGCAAATCTTTTATTTTAGGAGCTATCGCAAACCAGCTTAAGTCAAAACATGTGCCATCTACAATAGTATATTTACCTGAATACATTCGTATACTAAAAGGTGGTTTTAAAGATGGAAGTTATAATGAAAAGTTAGAGCGTATACGAGAAGCAAATATATTAATGTTAGATGATATCGGAGCTGAGGATGTCACAACGTGGGTAAGGGATGAGGTGATAGGTCCCTTATTACATTATCGTATGGTTCATGAATTACCAACATTCTTTAGTTCAAATCTAAATTTGGAAGAATTAGAACATCATTTATCTATATCAAACAAAGGGGCAGAAATAACGAAAGCTGCTCGAATTATCGAACGTATCAAAAGTTTAGCAAATGAATTTTATTTAGATGGAAAAAATTTACGAAATAATTGAAATTTACAATGTGTGATGTATAATAAAGATAAATCTAAATCGTTGAAATAAATGAAGATATGATAATTTAATCTCTATCATACAGCAAGCCAACAATTGATGAGAATTTGGTTGATATATTAAATTATTACTCCTTCATATTTAGATGCTGGTAATCAGTATCCGGCTCAAGACCGTTATCTTATGAAGAGATATCTAGAATACATCTAGATAACTAGGGTGGTACCGCGACAAACTCGTCCCTTTTATAGGGAGGAGTTTTTTTATTTTCTTCAGCGATCATAGAATAAAATTTATGGAGGGTTTCGATATGGAACAAATTAATATTAAGTTTCCAGATGGCAATTCAAAATCATTTGACAAAGGAACTACTACAGAAGACATTGCACAATCAATTAGTCCTGGACTTCGAAAAAAAGCAGTAGCAGGAAAATTTAATAATCAACTCGTTGATTTAACTCGTCCACTTGAAGAAGATGGGGCAATTGAAATTGTTACACCTGGTAGTGATGAAGCTCTAGAGGTATTACGTCATTCAACTGCTCATTTAATGGCTCAAGCATTAAAACGAATTTATGGAGATGTTAAATTTGGTGTTGGTCCAGTGATTGAAGGCGGTTTTTACTACGACTTTGACATGGATGAAAAAGTATCATCAGATGACTTTGAAAAAATCGAAAAAACAATGAAACAAATTGTTAACGAAAATTATAAAATTGAACGTAAAGTGGTTTCTCGTGAAGAAGCAAAAGATTTCTTTAAAGATGATCCATATAAATTAGAATTAATAGATGCAATTCCTGAAGATGAGAATGTAACATTATATACTCAAGGTGAATTTACAGATTTATGCCGTGGTGTTCATGTGCCATCAACTTCAAAAATTAAAGAATTTAAACTTCTTTCTACTGCAGGTGCATATTGGCGTGGGGATAGCGACAATAAAATGTTACAACGTATATATGGTACTGCTTTCTTTGATAAAAAAGATTTAAAAGCACATTTAGACATGTTAGAGGAACGTCGTGAACGTGATCATCGTCGTATTGGTAAAGATTTAGAATTATTTACAAATAATCAACTTGTTGGTGCTGGTCTTCCACTATGGTTACCAAATGGTGCAACAATTCGCCGTGAAATTGAACGTTATATTGTAGATAAGGAAGTAAGCATGGGATATGATCATGTATATACTCCAGTTCTAGCTAACGTTGAACTTTATAAAACTTCAGGTCATTGGGATCACTATAGAGATGATATGTTCCCACCAATGAAATTAGATGAAACTGAAGAAATGGTATTACGTCCAATGAACTGTCCACATCATATGATGGTTTATAATAATAAACCACATTCTTATCGTGAATTACCAATTCGTATTGCTGAATTAGGTACTATGCATAGATATGAAGCAAGTGGTGCAGTATCAGGCTTACAACGTGTAAGAGGTATGACTTTAAATGATTCTCATATCTTTGTACGTCCTGACCAAATTAAAGATGAATTCAAACGCGTTGTTCATATGATACAAGATGTTTATGAAGACTTTGGCTTTGAAGATTACACATTCAGATTAAGTTACAGAGATCCTGAAGATAAAGAAAAATATATGGACGATGATGACATGTGGAATAAAGCTGAGTCTATGCTTAAAGAAGCAGTAGATGAAATGGGCTTACCATATGTTGAAGCTATTGGAGAAGCAGCATTCTATGGTCCTAAATTAGATGTTCAAGTTAAAACTGCAATGGGTAAAGAAGAAACCCTTTCAACTGCACAACTTGATTTCTTACTACCTGAACGATTTGATCTTTCTTATATTGGTAGTGATGGTGAAAATCACCGACCTGTTGTTATTCATCGTGGCGTAGTTTCAACTATGGAACGTTTTGTAGCTTTCTTAACTGAAGAAACTAAAGGTGCTTTCCCAACATGGTTAGCTCCAAAACAAGTTGAGATTATTCCAGTAAATGTAGATTTACATTACGACTATGCGAGAAATTTACAAGATGAATTAAAATCTCAAGGTGTTCGTGTAGAAATTGATGATCGTAACGAAAAAATGGGCTATAAAATTCGAGAGGCACAAATGCAAAAAATTCCTTATCAAATTGTAGTAGGAGATAAAGAAGTTGAAAACAACGAAGTAAATGTGCGTAAGTATGGCTCACAAGATCAAGAAACAGTAGAAAGAGATGAATTTATCTGGAACTTAGTAGATGAAATTCGTCTAAAAAAACGTAGATAGTCTTGATAAAATAATATCCTTAATGTATATTACAAAGTAGTTAAATAAAAATGAGTTAGAGGTTGCATCTTTAAAAAGTAATACTTCAGAAGTTGATATGGAACGTATGTTGAAAGTATGAAAGGTAAAGATGCCGAAACAAATGATAACCATACTTATGATTTGTTGGGACAGTTATCGAATAGAAACTGTACTGTCACAGTTTGTGATGTGCTACCGATATAGATTAAGTAATGGGTGCATATCTTAACGGTATGTACCTATTTTTTAATTTGTAATTTGATTTACATATCGTTTATAAAAATTAAATATGTTAATTATCTTCACATAACAAATAAATACTTAGCTAACCTCTACATTAAGAAAGGGAGCTTATATGAGTAAAGTTGAAAATCAAGATAGCGGTATGAAGAGAGGGTTAAAAGATCGTCATATCTCTATGATTGCAATGGGAGGCTGTATTGGTACAGGCCTATTTATGACATCAGGTGGTGCTATTCACGATGCTGGTGCATTAGGTGCGCTTATTGCATATGCAATTATTGGAGCTATGGTATTCTTTTTAATGACTTCTTTAGGAGAAATGGCTACGTATTTACCTGTTTCAGGTTCATTTAGTACCTATGCAACACGATTTGTAGATCCATCATTAGGATTCGCATTAGGTTGGAACTATTGGTTTAACTGGGTAATTACTGTAGCGGCAGATGTAACTATTGCAGCGCAAGTCATTCAGTATTGGACACCTATGGCAGGGATACCAGCATGGGTATGGAGTTGTATCTTTATAGTTATTATTTTCGCATTAAACTCTTTATCTGTAAGAGTATATGGTGAAAGTGAATATTGGTTTGCACTTATAAAAGTGATTACAGTAATTATTTTTATAATTATTGGTATTTTAACTATATTAGGAATTATGGGTGGACATTTTGTAGGATTTGAAACATTTACTAAAGGTGATGGGCCAATCCTAGGTGGAAATCTTGGCGGTAGTTTACTTTCAATCCTAGGTGTATTCTTAGTTGCTGGTTTCTCATTCCAAGGTACTGAATTAATAGGTATTACTGCTGGAGAATCTGAGAATCCAGAACGTGCTGTCCCAAAAGCAATTAAACAAGTTTTTTGGAGAATATTATTATTTTACATCTTAGCCATCTTTGTTATTGGTATGTTAATTCCTTATAATAGTAATGCTTTAATGGGTGGAGATAACGATGTTGCAACATCTCCATTTACGCTTGTCTTTAAAA
>ERZ1029874.189-NODE-189-length-10867-cov-4.451258_pt1 | contig 10867 bp, 8 predicted proteins | sample MGYA00519235_ERZ1029874 | MGnify/ENA primary metagenome ERZ1029874 (study PRJEB33666, sample SAMEA4610926) | skin metagenome | biome: Human-associated habitat; feature: Malodor aspect; material: skin | place: Philippines | collected 2015-08 ...
GTCACCGAAAACAACGACGAACGCATTTCGTTCTGCGTGCCTACCGGCAATTTCGGCAACGTGTGCGCAGGTCACATCGCGAAGCAGATGGGGCTGCCGATCGACCGCCTCATCGTGGCGACGAACGAGAACGACGTCCTCCACGAGTTCTTCACCACCGGCGATTACCGCCCGCGCGGGGCCGCCGACACGCACGCGACGTCGTCGCCGTCGATGGACATTTCCAAGGCGTCCAACTTCGAGCGCATGATTTTCGACGCGTTAGGCCGCGATGCCGACCGCGCCCGTGACCTGTTCGGCACCCAGGTCAAACACGGGGGCTTTTCGCTTGACGACGACACCTTGTCCCACATCACCAGCGATTTCGGTTTCGCCTCCGGCACTTCCACCCACGCTGACCGAGTGGACACGATCAAGCAGGTCGACGACGAGTACGGCGTGCTGGTGGATCCGCATACGGCGGACGGGGTGTTCGTCGCTAAGCAATTCGCGGACGAGGTGGACACGCCGATCGTGGTGCTGGAAACCGCGCTGCCGGTGAAGTTCGCAGAGACGATCAGGGAGGCCACGGGCCGCGAGCCGGAGGTGCCGGAGCGCTTCGCCACCATCATGGACGCCGAGCGCCACGTTGTGGATCTGCCCAACGATGCCGATACAGTCAAAGCATTCATCGCCGATGCGATCGACCGCACCGACGTGTAGGAAAGGACACCCCCGATGGCACAAGAGCAGTTCGCAGGCCCGGAGCACTACACCGAGTTCGACCCGGAGAAGTTCCTGCGCGACATCAAGATCCAGGCTGAGGAACAAGCCAAAGACGACGACGCCAACGAAACCGCTGAGTAAGGTCCCCGCTTGACCTTTCCCGAAAACCCCGGCGGCGATTCTGCGCGCCGCTACCAGCCGGTGGACGGCCAGCAGTGGCAGTTCCCGGAGATGCAGCCGGTGCCCCAACCGCAGCCCACGCCGCGCAGGCGCACGGGGCTGCAGACGGGCGGTTGGATCACGGTCATCGTGGCCACGCTCGCGCTCGTCGCTGTCGTGGTGTGGCTGGGGCTCAACGCCAGCCAGATGCCGACAGCGACGGTGGAGGAGCGCAACGCGCTCGAGCAGGTGCAAACCCCGAAGGACGCCCCACCCGCGGCGGAGGGCGAATCGAACGTGCTCGTGCCCGCGTTCGCACCGTGGGCGCCGGGGACGAAGATCCAGTCCACGGACCACTACCCGTCGCCGGGCGAGCACTTCACCGCCCAGTCGTGCACGTCGGCGTTCTCGTTTACCGGCGCCGACGGCCGCGCCTACGCCGTGACCGCCGGCCACTGCGGGCGCACAGGAGACCTAGTGTGGCCCACAAACGCGGCGACCGCCTACGACTACACGCGTGAGGTGGGCAAGTTCATCTACTCCGGCATGTACGGCGACGCCGACGAGGCCACTGAAGGCATCGACATCGGCATCGTGGAGATCACCGACCGCGAGCGCACCATGGATGTCATCGGCAAGCCGATCCCGACCGGCATTGCCAACCATCCGCACGACGTGGAGCGCGTGTGCAAAACCGGTGCGACGACGGGGTACACGTGTGGGGAGTTCGTCGCCACGCAACGCGTGCAGATTGTGAACCTTGACGGCGACGCCGAGTCGCAGACCGAGGGCGACATCGCGTCCGTCTGCGCCGCCTCGGGCGACTCCGGCGGGCCCGTGTTCACGGAGATCAACGGCCGCGCCACCGTCGTCGGCGTGGTCTCCGGCACCGAGGCCGGCCGCTCGGGGGAGGAGTGCTTCGAGGGCATGGACGACCCGCTTTTGATGAGCTACTCCAACATCGAACAGGTCATGACCGTCATCAACCGCGTCGTGCCCGACGCCGACCTGGTGCCACAGCGCTGGTAGAACCAGCAATCTCAATACAGGGATCGCTGCCGTGGGGACTGCTCCCCATTGGGTGAGGTCAATTAAGCGAAGCGAAATATTCTTCCATTCCGTTAGGGAAAATTCCTGGCTGGAGGAAGGAAGACACACTATGGCTACGAGATATGGACGTCGCGGACCCGCTGAAGGCGGATGGACCCTTCTCGAGGAGGCACTGCGGGAATCTTTAGAGCAGCAAGAGGGCTACGTCACCACCTATGAGCAGCGTCAAGAGGCAATCAAAGATTTAAAGCACCCCGATAAGTCGTCTGACTCATACGCAGGTTACATCGTTGGTCTGCTCGCCGTCGGTTTCCCCGCTTCGATAGGTATATCGTTTCTATTTCCACCGGAGACGCGCACAATAGTGTCCACCGCAGGATTGGTCATTCTGCTACTCATCCTGGCCGTTCTCGGGTACAAGGAGAAAGTGGCTAAGCGGCGTGAAAAAAAGATCGACAAAGCGAACAAAAAGCTGGAGGAATCGGCTGAACGGAAGCTGACTTCGACCTCGGGCCGATTAGTTGCAGAGGCGAAGCGCGGTGATTTCACTGGCTTCGCAAGCGTCCCAGAGGCAAAACCGCTCGCACAGGGCTTCTACGCTGAACAGCAGGTCGGCCTCGAGCTGGAAATGAAGCTGCCCGATGAGGTCAACATCTCTCACGATGTCGACGTGATTGTAGAGATCAAAGAACGCACCGGGAACGCTGGTGATCACGCCATCGGCCTTGGAATGAACGCGCTATTCAGCAGCGGCGGCGGTGTCGGCACTTCGATTGGTGCGGCGTTCCTAGAGGCGATGACCACCGAGGTGAAAAAGAAGCAGGTGGCCAACATTGATCACATTCTCACCACTGCAGCAGGCGTGATTGTGGTCGACACCAAGCGCTGGACCGGTACGCTCTCCTTGGATGAGTCGGGCAATTTTACCGCCGGCCCGAACCACCCGGGAAATCAATACCGTCAAGAGTCCGTCGAGACGCTCGCGTTTCTAGCAGATCAGGTGATCGATGGCGACGTCACTTTCGTGCTCGTAATCATCGATGGTGGATCGGTCCAAGACGGCGTCATCGAAACGGAGCTCAATGGACACCGCATCGTTGCCATTGAGCGTAAAGACGCGGTCGAGTTTCTCCGTAATGTGCACAGTCGTGGAACGTTTCGTGAGGTGCCACCTATGAAGGTTGTTAATCGCAATTCGCCGAAACTCAAGTTCTAGGCTCCTACTAGAAGCCTCCACTGTGGAGCCAGGTCGTTTTCGTCGAGCAGCTCCCGGGCATCGTCTCGCTTGCTCGACGGACTAAACACGAGTCCTAGACCGTCAGCAGCCCAGGTACTATGAACGCGGAAATCAGTCCTAATACAGCTGTCGTCGTTGCCCAGAGGATAATCACCTCTTTGCCACCGAGTGCATTCGGAGAGCTCACTACCGTCGCCGGCCGCGGTGCCTCCTGAGTCTCGGGCTGCGGCTGCGGACCACGCTTGGGCTGGGCCTTAGTTTGCGGCTTCGCTTGAGTTTTCGGCTGCGGTGTCTCGCCGGAGCTTGTTTCGCTCGCCTTGCGCTGCAGATCTTGTAGGAGTTCGGTGGCGCTGGAGTACCGATCCCGCGGTTTGTTAGACAGCGCGGCGGAGAAGACTTCCAAGTAGGGCGCGCCGACCAGCGCCTCCATACTTCGATGGGGCGAATTCCACGCGCCGCGCGCCATCATGTCGTAAAGACGCTTCTTGGTCAGCATCTCCAGCGCGATCAGTGCGAATGCGTACAAGTCGGCAGAAGGGGAGGGGTCCGGCATGCCGTTGGTGTCCAGAGAAACCGGTTCAAAAAGTTCCGGTGCCATGTACGGTTCTGTGCCTATCGACATTCCCTCCTGCGTCAGGCGGGTCGCCTGAGCGATGTGGGAAATCCCGAAATCGGTGAGCACTGCCCCACGTTGCTTGTTGATGATGATGTTCGCCGGTTTGACATCCCTGTGCACCACGGTGCCTTGTAGTGCGCCCGCTCGGCGCATTGGATGGCGGGGATTGTGCAGGTAGTCGAGAGCATCGGCAACTGGAGCCAACTTCTCGACGGTCTCCGCAACAGTGAACGCTCCTGGTCGGTTGCGAATCAAGGTCTCTAAGGTGGGGCCCTTCACGTACTCCATTACGAAGTACGGCACTTTCTTCCTTGTCATGCCGCCGTCAGTTACCCGCACGATCGCGGGGTGAGACAGGCCGGACATGGTTGTCATTTCCTTGTTGAACCGGGCGGTTGCACCAAAATCGTCTGTCACAGAGCCAGACATCGCTTTCACAGCTACGTCGGTGTTGAGGTGCATGTGGCGCCCACGGTAGACCACGCCCATGCCGCCCCGCCCGATCTCGGAGATGATGCGATACCCCTTCGCTTCGAGCTCACCTAGGAACTCCGAATCTGGTTGCGCCATAGTCCCGCTTTCGATTTCTCGGCCATTCTTCGTCACACACTCTAACCAAGGTCATAGGGACCATTCCCCGTTCCGCCCAAAAGTTTATGTAGACGTCAGTAGCATTCATTACGTCACTGAAAACACAATTGTTAAGGAAAACACTCAGATGGATACTTCAGATACACCCATCGAGGGCTTCGCTTCTCAAAACCTCCCAGACGAATCGGCTAAGGCCGATGAGAATGTCGGGGTAACTGATCCAGTCGAGTCCAACGAGACCGCAGCGCCTGATCAGTCCGTAGAACCGTTCGCGACCAGCTCAACGGCTGAGGACCTTCGGGTGGGGAGGGATGGCGCCGAACCGAAAAGTGACGAAAGCAAGGCACTCGATCCGACGTCCGAGCGACTAGCTGGCATCGAGGCAGCGCTTTTGGCCTACAACGATCGAGTAGCCACGCTAGAACAACTGAACGCGAAGATGCACTCGTTGGTCGAGGCAAACCGCGAAGCCACCGTGATAAAGCTTTTGCAGCCGATGTTTGCCCAGCTGGCAACTCTATATACTGACCTACTCAAAGCAGCTGACTTCGCCGAGGCTGAAGGGGAGGCACAGAACTATCGTGAATTCGCCGAACGACTCGAGTACTTGGTCTCGCTGTACGACCTCGAGGTGATCCCGGCCGAGCCCGGCCAGCTCTTCAACGCCACCCTGCACGCGTCCGCGATGGTAAAAAAGACACAGGTTGAAGAACAGGATAAGACTGTAGTGCGTGCGGTCCGCCACGGACTTAAAGTTGTTGGAGCTGAGCGACCCCTCATCCCAACTCAAGTGGTGGTGTACCGCTACCAGGCACCGGCGCAACCCGATGATAACGCATAGCACAAGGAGAAACACATGAGCGACGACAAAGTTTACGGCATCGACCTGGGTACTACGTACTCCGCAATTGCACTGGTCAACGACTTGGAAATCCCGGAGATCATCCAGAATTCTGAAGGCAACCAGACCACGCCTTCGGTGGTCCTTTTTGAAGACGAGCAGAGTGTGACCGTTGGTGAAGTGGCGAAGCGTTCCGCAGCCTCCGACCCGGACGAGACAAGTCTGCTGATCAAGCGTCACATGGGCACCGATTACACGCAGGTGTACCAAAACGAGACTTACACCCCTGAGGCGATCTCCTCGCTGATCTTGAAGTCTCTGGTTCAGGGTGCGAACGCATCAATGGACCTCGACGCGGATCAGGTCGTGATCACCGTTCCGGCGTACTTCGGCTCCCAAGAACGTGAGGCGACGAAGCAGGCTGGTCAGATCGCTGACCTCGACGTGATCGGTATTGTGACCGAGCCTGTCGCGGCGGCGCTGTCCATCGGCATTGACAGCACCGCGAACGAGACAATCATGGTTTACGACTTGGGTGGTGGCACCTTCGATACAACCATTATGCGGTTGGCGCAGAACAACGTGGAGGTCCTCGCAGTCGAGGGCGACCGAGAGCTTGGTGGCGCCGACTGGGATGAGGTTCTGCTGCAGATCGTGGTGGACAAGTTCATCGAGGAGACAGGCATTGACGACGATCCACTTTCTGACCCGGAGTTCGAAATCGAATTGCGCCTCGAGGTAGAAGATGCCAAGAAATCGCTGACCGGACGTTCGAAGTCCTTGCCGATTCGCCTGAATTACGAAGGTGCCAAGGCCAGCATCACCGTCACACAGGAGGAGTTTGAGGAGGCAACGAAGCACCTCGTTGAGCGAACTCTGGAGATTACGGACCGATGCATCGAGGTCGCGAAGGGGAAGGATCCGAACCTCTCTCTCGATCGCATCCTGCTTGTCGGAGGCTCTTCACGAATGCCGATGATCCCGGCAGCGATCAAAGAACGCTTCGGCGTTGAGGCGCAGCCGACTGAGTACGACCTGGCGGTGGCGAAGGGTGCTGCGATCTATGGCAAGCGCGTCCTGTCCGGTGAAGTTATCACCAACGTGGGGACCATTGAGCCAACCGCAGGGGGCGATGATGGAGGTCCTTTCTTGTCGCCGAGCGGCAAGCCGGCAACCGTGATTACTAACGTGCTGTCGCGCTCTGTGGGCCTCCAGTTCTTCGATCCGGACGAAGACAAGCACTACATTGGGTTTTTCGCCCACTCCAACGACCAAATCCCGCTGAGCACCACAAGCACCGCCCGCACGCTTGAAGACGGCCAGGAGTCCGTGCTGGTGAGTATCTACGAGCAAGCCGGCGATCGCGAGTCCGAGAACCCAGAGGACAACCGTCTGCTCAAAGAGCGCGAATTGGACATCCCGGTGCCGAACCTGCCAAAGGGATCGCCGGTGGAGATCGAGTTTTCTATCTCGTCCGAGGGCCTAATCACCGTGGTGTGCACCGAGCCGAAGAGTGGTAACTCCATCACTGTGGAGGCCGCCGTGTCTATCCTCACTGAGGAGCAGGTCGCAGAAGAGAAGAAGAAGGTTAGCAACCTGATGGTGCAGGACTAGCCAATCCGCATCATCTTTCTCGCAGGGTTTCTCATCCCGTGCAATCGACGTTGAGGAATACACAAGTACACCATGTTCAAGCTTGACAAAAAAGAGCTGAATTCCCGCCTCAAGACCGCGGGTAAGGACCCTCTCAAACGGGAAATATCGGCGGCAGCTGACGCGGTCGCTGCCGATCCGTCTTCCCAGGCTTTCTACACTGTCGATGTCCCAAGGCTCCTCATGGTGCCTCTCGACGGCGACCAGTCTGATTTAGACAATTGGCACAAAATGGTGCCGGCGGCGTTGCGGCAGAACCGGAGCTCCGTGGCACCACTTTTGCTGCGACTGCTCGCCGGGATTGAGGGTGCCGGCAATTCGCTGACTGACCTATCATTCTGGAAGCAGTACGGAGCGCAGCAAAATAAAGCCCAACAAGAACACCTACGCTCACTAGTGGCAGGCTTTGCGCCCCAATTCCCGCTGGAGGCGGCCACCGAATCCCAATTGCGCGCCACCGTTGGTGAAGCGCAGTTAGCTGAGGTTTCTAGCAAGGACCTTGCGAAGCTCGCGCGGGAATCCGGGGTGCACATGTTTCCGGATCTGGAGCTGCCGGAAGGCGGGCTGCCCCGCAATGTGGCCAAAGTACTTAAGGCGGCGCTGGCGGAACCTGATTACAGGACCGCGTTTGACGTCCTGCTTTTGCATCGTCCGAACGACGTTAAAGGTATTCGGGTTGTGGACGAGCTTTTGGCAAACGAGAACCCCATCACAGTGCAAGATGCGGCCAAGGCGTACCAGCGCGCAGAGACCGCTAGTGACTCGAGCGCACTGCCGCGCGCCAAGCACTTGCTCGGCCAATTGCGTCCGATCAGCGACCTGTCCCAACTTCGTGAAGTATTGCTTTCCACGCTGGTGTACCAAGCCGAGCAAATGGTCAAAGCCGGTACTGCCCTGCGTGTCGCACGTGACCGCTTCGTCGGCTGGGGCATTGATGCGGCCGACGCGACGCGGGTCGTCCTTTCTATTAGCACGGGCGGGGGACCGGCGGCAGGTCCGGGCGCTGGTGACATCCGTCAGGCACTTGCTGCAGCGAGTTTGGATGAGGCCATCCGGCTTGTCGAGGTTTTGGAAAATCAGGCAGATGAGGATCCAGAGATCGCTGAAGCAGTCGACATGGTCGCTCGCGCCCGCGAACGCTATGCCGAGTCGCTCCGCGAGTTTGATGCAGCGGTGGCCCGTCGCGACTTCGCAGTGGCCGCCGAATTGTTGGACACGGCGCGGCGGATTGACGCTAACGAGGAAGTCGAAGCGAAATTCGATGCGATTCCACCGGCTCCGGCAAGCCAGGTCGAGGCTCGTGCTAGCGCTACAGACGAGGTACACGTGCGCTGGTTCGGCGCACTGCGTGACGGTGACTCCTACACAGTGGTGCGCGGCTCGCGCCCGGCGGCCAGTCTCTCCGACGGTACCCAGGTCGCTTCCTCGCTGGTTGCCAGCCAATTCGTGGACAAGGACGCGCCGATCGCCGAGAATTTGGTGTACACGGTGTTCGCCGTGCGCGCCGGGAATGTGAGCTCCGACCCGGTAGCGTCGACTAGCGTGCGTATCCTGCCGGCACCGAAGGGGCTGCAGGCCGAGACCACCGAGGACGCCGCGAGTGTGTCCTGGAATCGCATTGCGAATGCATCCGGTTACACGCTAAGCCTGCAAGACCCTCAAGGGCACACCCAGCAAGAGCATGTGGCCGGCACCTCCACCGTCTTTCGTAATCTGCGTACCGGTGTCAGGTATCAGGTTGCTGTGGCTGCCACGTACTACCTCGACGGTGCGACCGAGAACTCGACGTGGTCAACCGCGCAGTTCACCCCGCGCGGTGTGGCTTCGCCTGTGAACAACCTGCAAGCGACAACTGTGGGCGCGTCTACCCTCGAGCTTCGTTGGACGGAACCAGCGGGCTTTGAGGTACAGATCTGGCAGCTGCCTGCCTCGTTCACCCTCCCGGATCAGCGCCTCGTCCCAGCCGCATATTTAGCGGAAAGTGGCAAGCGTCTGAGCACCGTAAGCAAGCAGACTGATAGCGCGGGCTACACCGTGGCACAGGTCAGTGCGCCTGAAGGGGTACGTAAATTCGTCCCGGCAACCGTAGTCAACGACGACATCTTGCTGGGTTACCCCGTTCTCGCTGGAGTGGCTCCGAAACCTGAAGGCATTGAATCCCGTCTGCTCGGCGAGGACCTTCAGCTGTCCTTCATCTGGCCGGAGGGCAACTATACCGCGCTCGTAAATTATCAGCGGAACGGTAGGAAGCAAACCGAGAAATTCAGCCGAGTTGATTACCGGCGCAACTCCGGCCTAGTCATCCGCGACGTCGCCAATGTGCAGAACATAGCGCTGACCCTGGTCGCGGATGTTGCAGGGCAACGACTGCATTCCGTGGCTGTTCCCGTTGAGTTCTCCGCTCCCGTTCGCAATGCGGAAGTTCATTACAACTTGCACACCAAACGCTCTTTATTCGGTGGTAAGTACACCGTCACGATCACTGCCCGCAGCGACGAGACGCGCGAGTTTGACTCCGGACAATTAAAAATCAAATTTGGCCCCGTTATGCCGCTGGATGAAAGCGACGGTGACACGGTAGCCAGTGTGCCCCTCGATTTCTCGACCGCAAACCAAATATCCGAAACGGTCGAACTGGGTAAATTAACTGCTCCATTCTGGCTCCAGCTAACTGCTCCGGGGAGCGCAGTCCAAATTATCCACCCGCACACTCAAGAACTGAAGGTGACAAAATGAGATTTTTCGGACGGTCCAACAACACCTCGTGTCCGTACTGCTACCACGAGTTCAACATCAACAAAGTCGCGTTCCGCTGCTCCGGCAACGGCCAGCCCGGATTGCCACCTTGCCCGGACGTGGTGGATGAGCGCCGTGTCCAGGTCTTCGGCGATGCGCCTCCGACCAAGCCCACGCTGGTCGGACCTAGTGGCGATATCTTAGGCAAAGACAACGCATCGTGCCCGAACTGCGGTGGCAAGACTGGTATCCGTTTGTGTCCGCACTGCCACTCCCGACTGCCCGCTAGCCTGGATGCGGAATCGCCGTTGTTCGGACTAGTCGGCGTGCGTAATTCAGGTAAGACTGTGTTCCTCTCGGTGTTACATAAAGAGCTTGTGGGGCCGGTCGGCCGACGCTTCAATGCCTCGATCGAGACCCCCGGAGGTCTCCAGGGCTACGCTCGCGATCTCGCGCAGTTCAACCAAGCAATGGAATCTGATTCACGTCTTCCTGCCCAAACCAGTCGCGGCAATCGTCATGCGGAACCGGCGCTGTACGACTGGAAATACAGCCAAAATGGCAAGACTCGGTCGACGGTATTTTCGTTCTACGACAGTGCTGGCGAGGACCTAGCGGACATAAACACCACTGAGTCGCAGCAGTATCTGAAATCGGCGAACGGCATCATCTTGCTGCTCGACCCCTTCGCATTCCCAGAGAACATGCGCATTGCTGGCGAGAAAGGCGCGCTGGCGGAGCAAAACCCCACGCCGCCGGACGTGGTGATCAGCAACCTAGTCGAGGTCGTCCGTGCGTCTCGCGGTTTGAAGCCGAACAAACAAATCAAGATCCCCATTGCTGTGGCGGTAGCGAAGATCGACGCGTTTTTCGATCAGGTTCCCGAACACAGCCCGATCCGTCGCAACTCTGGTACGCAGCCCGCATTCGACCAGCAGGACTCCATCGACGTTCACGAGCACATGATTGCGCTCATCCAGCAATGGGGAGGCGACAACCTTGTGCGCAAGGTGCAGCAGGAGTTTGAGACTTACCGGTTCTTTGGAGTCTCTGCGCTCGGTGCCGAGCCGGATTACAAGGGCAGCACTATCAATTCACGCGGTATCTTGCCGCACCGTGTCGTCGATCCACTGCTGTGGCTCATGGCGAACCGCGGATTCATCCCCAGCATCAACGCAAAGAGGTAAGACATGGCCTTCGAACAAGCGATATACACCGACGTCACCGTCGAGGAGTCGGTCGACGGCCGCAGCGGCTTCGGCTTCCGCGCTGTCTCTTC
>ERZ1029874.194-NODE-194-length-10633-cov-37.970883_pt1 | contig 10633 bp, 9 predicted proteins | sample MGYA00519235_ERZ1029874 | MGnify/ENA primary metagenome ERZ1029874 (study PRJEB33666, sample SAMEA4610926) | skin metagenome | biome: Human-associated habitat; feature: Malodor aspect; material: skin | place: Philippines | collected 2015-08 ...
CGCAGGTGATCACCTTCGGCACCGTGAAGACGAAGCAGGCGATCAAGGACTCGGCGAAGGTGAACTTCGGCCAGCCCGGCTTCCAGATGGCGGACCGCATCAACGGCGCCCTGCCGCCCGCGATTATGGCGAAGGACATCCCGCTTTCCGGCATCACCGACCCGGAGCACGCGCGCTACGCGGAGGCCGCCGAGGTCCGCTCGCTCATTGAGACGGACCCGGATGTGGCCAAGATCTACGAGACGGCGCGCGGCCTGGAGGGCGTGGTGCGCCAGGCGGGCGTCCACGCGTGCGCGGTGATCATGGCGTCGGTGCCGCTCATGGACCACATCCCGATGTGGAAGCGCCCCGCCGACGGCGCGCTGATCACCGGCTGGGACTACCCGGCCTGTGAGGCGATCGGCCTGCTGAAGATGGACTTCCTGGGCCTGCGCAACCTCACCGTCCTCGGCGACGCGCTCGAGAACGTGCAAAAGAACCGTGGTGAAACCATCGACCTCGAGGCGCTGGAGACGGACGACGAGAAGGTCTACGAGCTGCTCTCGCGCGGCGACACCCTCGGCGTGTTCCAGCTCGACTCCGGCGGCATGCAGGAGCTGCTCAAGCGCATGAAGCCGACCGGGTTCAACGATATCGTCGCGTCGCTGGCGCTGTACAGACCGGGCCCGATGGGCGTGAACGCGCACTGGGATTACGCGGACCGCAAGAACGGGCGCAAACCCATCACGCCGATCCACCCGGAGCTGGAGGAGCCGCTCAAGGAGATTCTCGACGAGACCTACGGCCTCATCGTCTACCAGGAGCAGATCATGAGGATCTCCCAGAAGGTCGCGAACTACACCGCGGGCGAGGCAGACGGCTTCCGCAAAGCCATGGGTAAGAAGAAGCCGGAAGTGCTGGCGCAGCAGTACGAGAAGTTCTCGGCCGGCATGTTCGATAACGGTTACTCGAAGGAGGCTGTCGACGCGCTGTGGGGCACGATCGAGCCGTTCGCCTCCTACGCGTTCAACAAGTCCCACGCGGCGGGCTACGCGCTCGTGTCCTACTGGACGGCGTACATGAAGGCGAACTACACCGCCGAGTACATGGCGGCGCTGCTCACCTCCGTGGGCGACAAGAAGGACAAGTCCGCCATCTACCTCGCGGACTGTCGCCACCTGGGCATCAGCGTGCTCCAGCCGGACATCAACGAGTCCGAAGAGAACTTCATCGCTGTCGGCGAGGACATCCGCTACGGTCTCGCCGCCGTGCGCAACGTGGGCACGGAAGTGGTCGAGTCGATCAAACAGACCCGGAAGGAGAAGGGGGCATTCACCAGCTTCTCCGACTACCTGGACAAGATTGACCTGCTGGCGTGCAACAAGCGCATCACGGAATCTCTGATCAAGGCGGGTGCGTTCGATTCGCTGGAGCACCCCCGCAAGGGCCTCATGCTCATCCAGGAAGACGCTGTCGATTCCGTCCTCTCGACGAAGAAGGCGGCGGACAAGGGGCAGTTCGACCTGTTCGCTAGCTTCGGCGGGGAGGACGGGGCGGACAACGCTGCGTTCGCGATCGAGGTGCCGGACGATGAGTGGGACCGCAAGCACAAGCTCGCGCTCGAGCGCGAGATGCTCGGCCTCTACGTCTCCGGCCACCCGCTCGACGGATTCGAGGAGGCGATCGACGCGCAGACGGACACGCAGCTCACCACGATCCTCTCGGGTGAAATGCGCAACGGCGCGGAGGTGACCATCGGTGGCCTCATCTCGAGCGTGGACCGGCGGTACTCGAAGAAGGACGGCTCGCCGTGGGCCATCGTGACGCTCGAGGACCACCACGGCGCCCAGGTGGACGTGCTGCTGTTCAACAAGGTCTACGCGCTCGTGGCACCGCAGATCGTGGAGGACAACATCATCCTGGTGAAGGCCCACGTCTCCATCCGCGACGAGCGAATGAGCCTCTTCGGCGACGACGTGAAAGTGCCGGAACTCGGCCCAGGCAACGGGGCGGGGCTACCGCTGCGGCTCACGATGCGCACGGACCAGTGCACCGAGGAGAACATCGCGAAACTCAAGCACGTGCTGGTGAACAACCCGGGCGACTCGGACGTGTACCTCAACCTCGTGAACGGCGACTACAGCCAGATGATGGTGCTGGGCGACCACCTGCGCGTGAACAGGTCTGCGAGCCTCATGGGGGACCTCAAGGCCACGCTCGGCGCGGGCATCCTGGGGTAAGACGCAAAAAGCCCGCCCCAGCGGGGCGGGCTTTGTCCGCGCGCGTATTACTTCGACGCGTTCAGGATGGTGTTGATCTGATCCTTGTAGCCCGGCACAGCGGCCAGGAGCGTGATCAGGGCGGCAACCGCGGAAGACGCCGCGGTGACCCACACCGTCACCTTGAGGATGATGTCGAGTGCCTCTTCCTCCTTGGAGGACGGCTGCAGCCACTTCGGCGCCGTGTAGGTCGGCGACGGCTTGTTCGTGACAGTCGGGCCGTTGCCGGAGGCGGACGGCTTCGCCGTCTCGGTCACCGTCGCGGTGACCGTCACAGCAGACGGAGCGGTGGAGGTCGGCGTGGCGGTGGGGCTCGGCGTGGCGGTGGGGCTCGGCGTCGGGGCGGACTGGGCGGGCTTGGAAGCCGAGTTCGAGGGCGTGCTGCTGGTGTCAGCTGCGGTGGCCACGGCGGCGATGGTGCCAGCCGCGAGGGTGGAAGCTGCGACGGCCGCGATGATGTTGCGGAGCTTCATTGGGAATCAAACCTTCCTGAGGGTTGCGTCAGAGTTTAGAACGGCAGGTTGAAGTTCGGGAGGTCGAACGTCGGAACGTTGACATTCGGGATGCCGAGAGAGAACTCGCGGTTAAGGGCATCGATGATCATGTTCAGGCCGCGCGGGTCGGCGAGGACGATCAGCGAGGTGGTGAGCAGTGCGCCGGACAGGGCAGAAACCCACGCAAGGGCGTTGCTTCGCGAAGAGCCCGTGGAGCTGCCCTCCTTCTTGGAGTTCTTCGAGTTGTTTGCCGGGGTGGACGGCTTGGTGGTCGTCGGCTTGGTGGTCGTCGGCTTGGTGGTCGGCGGGGTAGGCGCGGACTGGGTGGTCGTAGTTGCAGTCGTCGCCGGGGCCAGGGTAGCGGCCGGGATGGTGGTCGTGGCTTTACCTGCAGTGGTCGAAGCCGGCGTGGCGGTCGTAGCGGTCGTGGCCGGCGCCGGCGTCGAGGACTCCTGAGCGATGGCCGGGACTGCGGTCAGCGTGGCGGCGGTCGCAATCGCGACAACGGCAGAGGAAAAACGCTTCATAATTCAAAAACTCCTGTAGGAATCGGGGTTTATCGCTGTCGACGAGGGCGCCGGACAGAACACTCGGATGAACCTAGCAGGTTCATCTTGAAAAATATAGCGTTACGCCACAGATTCGTTTCAACACACAGGTAACTCCTGTAACGCGCGGGGCGTTCGGCGGAGGCGAGGGGCAGCGGCGGCGAGCACCGTCGGCACGTGGCGGCGCGATAGACTGGGCGACCATGCGCACTGGCAACCCAGACCCCTACGACGCCGTCCACGCTGCAGACATCCAATTCGCGCAAGGGCGGATTTCCTCCGTGATCACCCCGACGCCGCTGCAGTATTGCCCTCGGCTGTCGGAGCAGTACGGCGCGGACATCTACCTCAAGCGCGAGGACTTGCAGGATGTGCGCAGCTACAAGATCAGGGGCGCCTACTACGGCATTTCGAGGCTGTCGGAGGAGGCGCGCGCGGCGGGTGTCGTCGCGGCGTCGGCGGGCAACCACGCCCAGGGGGTGGCGTACGCGTGCCGGGCGATGGGCATCCAGGGCAAGATCTTCGTGCCCAAGCCCACCCCGAAGCAGAAGCGCGACCGCATCCGCGTCCACGGCGGCGACGCCATCGAGCTCGTGGTTACGGGCAACACGTTCGACGAAGCGGCGCAGGCGGCTCGTGAGGACGCTGCGGCGCGCGGCGCGACCGTCGTCGAGCCATTCGACTCCCGCGACACCGTCACCGGGCAGGGCACCGTTGCCGCCGAGATCGTCTCGCAACTCGCCAGTCAGGGCAAACAGCTCGACAGTGTGATCGTGCCCGTTGGCGGCGGTGGCCTGCTCGCCGGAGTCGTCTCTTACGTCGCGGACATGTCGCCGGCGACCCGTGTGGTCGGGGTCGAGCCGTCAGGTGCGGCGTCGCTACGCGCGGCTGCGGAGGCGGGCGGGCCGGTGACGCTGGAGACGATCGACCCGTTCGTCGACGGCGCCGCGGTCAAGCGTGTCGGGGAGATCCCGTGGAGCATCTTCAACACGCACCGCGACATGGTGTCGCTCTACGCCGCCGACGAGGGCGCGGTGTGCACCGAGATGCTCGGTCTCTACCAAAACGAGGGCATCATCGCGGAGCCCGCCGGCGCGCTGTCGGTCGCGGGGCTTTCGCTTGCCGACGTCCGTCCGGGCTCCACCGTGGTCTGCATCATCTCCGGCGGCAACAACGACGTGCTGCGCTACGCCGAGGTGATGGAGCGCTCCTTGGTCCATCGCGGCCTGCGTCACTACTTCCTGGTCAACTTCCCGCAGGAGGCGGGCCAGCTGCGCTTCTTCCTCGCAGACGTGCTCGGGGAGGAAGACGACATCGTCCTGTTCGAGTATCTGAAGAAGAACAACCGCGAGACGGGCGCGGCGCTCGTCGGTCTCGAGCTCGCCCACGCCGAGGATCTCGGGCCGTTGCTCGAGCGCATGGAGCAGTCGCCGATCAGCTGCCGCCGCCTCGAACCGGGTACGCCGGAATACGACTTCATCGTCGCGGGCTAGCCGGATGCGTTCCGCGTACGAGCGCCCGGCGGCGGGCGAGACGGCCACGCACGAGATCGAGATCAAGCGCTCCCGCTTCATCTGCTGGGTCGCGCGGGCGACGTCGGAGGAGGAAGCCCGCGAGGTGGTCCAAGCGGCCCGGGACGCCTACCCCGACGCGCGGCACCACTGCTCCGCCTTCATCGTCCACGTCGACGGTGCGCAGCCGATCGAACGTTCCTCGGACGACGGCGAGCCCTCCGGCACGGCCGGCAAACCCATGCTTGAGGTGCTCAAAGGCTCGGGCATGCTCGACGTCGTCGCGGTGGTGATCCGCTACTTCGGTGGCGTGAAGCTCGGCACCGGCGGGCTGGTCAGCGCCTATACGGACGCGGTTTCGGCGGCGCTCGAGCAGGTGAGGCGAACCACGCGCGAGGTGCGCGAGCTCGCGACCGTGGACCTGCCGCATGCGGAGGCGGGCCGCATCGAGGCGGAGTTGCGCGCCGCCGGGGTGGACGTGGTTGACGTGGCGTACGGCCGCGCCGCCACGTACACGCTCGCGTTCGCGCCGGGGGAGCGCGAGCGCGTCGACGCACTGCTGGCCGCCGCGACCCACGGCGGTGCCGAGGCGAAAGACGCAGGCCACCGTTGGGTCGAGCGGGGCGGATAAGACGCTAGACTGTGGTCCTATGACGATGCAGCCGCGCCCTAACAACCCGATCGACCAGCGCAAAGCCGCCGTGCGGCAGTACTCGCGCAACGCCGCGCTCTGGGCCGGCGGCGGCGTCGCGGGCGGTATCGCGTTCGGCCTCCTCTTCGGTTCGTGGACCGTGTTTTTCATCGGCCTCGTGGTCGCGGTGGCCGGCGGGTTCGCCAACTGGAACAAGGTCCAGAAGGTCGTGAACCACAAGGACCAGTACTAATTGACGCAGCCGACGGGATCCGCGGTCCGCATCGACGTCTGGCTGTGGGCGGTGCGCATCTTTAAGACGCGCAGCCAAGCTGCCGAGGCGGTGCGCGCTGGCCACGTGAAGATAGAAGACAAGACGGTCAAGCCGTCCGCCCAGGTCGTGCCCGGCGAGACCGTGCGGGTGTGGAAGGACCACCGCGACTACGTCCTCGAGGTCACTGCGACGGTGCACAAGCGCGTCGGGGCGCCGGTGGCGCGCAGCTGCTACATCGACCACTCGCCGCCCCCGCCGCCGCGCGACATTTTCGCCGCGCCGCCCGTGCGCGACCGCGGCAGCGGCCGCCCGACGAAAAAGGAGCGGCGCGAGACCGACCGGCTGCTCGGTCGCCGCCGCTAACTACTCGCCGCGCAGCAAGGCGAGCCTGCTCGTGAGGCGCTTGCGCCGCACGCCGGGGCGGTTACCGGCGTCCCACGTCTTCTCGATGTGCTCGTTGCCGAAGCGGTTGAGCAGCAGGTCGTCCATGATGCGCACCTGGCCCGGCATGAACGGGTAGTTGAGGGTGTTGGAGACGGCCTCGATGTCGGCAGGGTTGGTCAGCTCGGCGACCTCGGAGACGACCTCGATGCCGTGCGCGCGCAGCAGCTCGGTGAGGAAGCGGTAGTCCCCGGCGCGCGAGAGCGGGAACTGGCTACCCAGCAGTACGGTGAGGATGCCGGGCAGCGTTTCCGGTGAGATCTCGGCGTCGACGTCAGTGTTCACCCGCTCCTGCGGGTCGGCAAGGGTGGCAATCTGGTCGAACTGCTGGTCGGCGAGCTCGATGAGCCCGGCGGCGAGGGTAAACGCACGGTCCACCTGTGGGTCGAGCTTCTCGCTCGCGCGTTTGTAGCGGATGTCGTGCTCGAACTCGGCCCAGGCGTGCTGGAGGACGGTGCGGATCTGCACCTCGAAGACCTGGCCGGCGTAGTCCTCGAGCCCCTCGGACTGCTCCTCCACGCGCACGACAAGGTGGTGCGAGCCGTAGCCGAAGCCGCCGGCGACGCGGGTCTCCTCCGCCTTGTCCACGCTGCGCAGCACCTCGAACTGGTCCGCCAAGAGGCGCTGCACGGCCGGGATCTCGGTGGAGTGCAGCACGGTGATGCGCGCGCCGAGGATGTCCTTGATGTCGTGCCAGGGGTCGTGGTAGAGCAACGTGTCGTCGGCACGCGTCTTGCGCGCCTTTTCTTTCAGCGAGGTCCACGATTTCACGCGGGCGTCGACGCGGTCGAACTGCACGCCCGCGTCGCGCATGAGTTCGTGGAGCGCGTGCCGGAACGTGGCGGCGGCGTCGGGGTGCTCGTTGACCCAGGCGAAGTACGTCGAACCCAGCCGCGCGATCGTGTCGTCGGCGGCCTTGTTTCGCTTGGCCGGCTGATGGGAGGTGCTCATAACGGCGCAGTAGCTTACCGGGTAAGCAGGACGGCTGGAAGTTCGTCGCAAAGCGTGGCGACCTCGACCGTCCCGGAGACACCGCGCCCCGTCAACCGGTCCACCCAGGGGCCGTCCGGCAGGGTCAGCGTCGTCCCGCGCCACCCGCCGTCGCGCTCGAGGGCGAGTGGCTCGCGCGTGGCCAGCGCGATGACCTGCGGCCCGCCGTCCGCCGTGCGCGCCATGCCTACGAGATGGCGCCGCGCCTCGCCCTCGGCGAAGACGGCCTGGTAGCCGCCTTCGAGGAAGAGCTCGGGCCGCTCGCGCCGCAGCGTCAAGCATTCCCGCACGATGCGTTGCTTCTCGACGTCCTCCGGCGTCCCCGCGCCCGCCGCCCGCGCCGCGTAATCGACGAAGCGGCGGTTGTCCGGGTCCACGAGGGAGAAGTCGAGGAATTCGGTGCCCTGGTAGGTATCCGGGATGCCGGGGCCGACGAGCTGGAGCAGCTTGCGGCCGAGCGAGACCGCCACGCCGCCGCGGTCGAGCGTGCGCGCGAACTCGGCGAGCGCGGCGGTGGCTGGCCCGTCGCCAAGGTGGGCGACCCACTCGGTGATTGCGGCCTCGTAGGCGAGGTCGTTGTCGTACCAGCTGGTGTGCACGTCGGCCTCGCGCACCGCCTTCACCGCGTACGCCTGGAGGCGTTCGGTGAACTCCGGGGTGGCCTTGCCGTCGCGGGGCCACGCGCCGAGGACGTTCTGGAGGAGGAAGTGGCCCGTGGCCGTGTCCGGCGGCGGGGTGAGCGCGAAGACGTCGCGGGAAAGCTGCGCGAACTCCTCCGGCAGCTCGGCGATCTCGAGCATGCGCGCCCGGGTGTCCTCGCTGCGCTTCGTGTCGTGGGTGGTCAGGGTCGTCATCGCGTGCGGCCACAGCCGGGCGCGCTCGTCCTGGAGCAGGTGGAACTCGGCGGGGCTCACCCCGAACCTGCCCGGGGCGCCGCCGACCTCCTGCAGCGCGACGAGGCGCGACGCCCGGTAGAACAGCGTGTCCTCGACGCCCTTCGCCATCACCGCGCCGCAGACCTGGGCGAAGCGGTGGGTCGCCTCGCCTCCCGCGAGCGCGGCCGCGGCGACGAGGTCGAGGGCATCCGGGTTGAGTCCGAGGTCGCTGGCCGCCATCTCCGCGACGAGGGTCGAGGTCAGCCGCGACAGCGACCGGTAGTCGGCGCGGTAGACCGGCATCCGCGCGACGAGCTCGACGAGTACCTCCGTGAGGTCGTCGTCACTCACGTCCGCGCCGGCGGTGGACAGGTTGTCGCGGCGCACCGCCCGCGCGAGGCGGCGCACCTCGGCGGCGAGCTCCTCTTCGGCGACCCGCGCCTTGAGCATGCGCTCCGCGGTCTCGATGGCACCCTCGTCCCAGGTAGATCCGCTCGCGCGGTAGGCGAGGGTGCCCAGGCGGTCGGCGGCGTCGGCGTTGACGAAGACGCCGTCGAACTCGCGCAGCGCGTCGTAGCCCGTGGTGCCGTCGACGTCCAGGCGCGGGTCGAGCGGCTCGTCGGCGGCGAGGATCTTCTCCACGATAAGCCACCTGTCCTCGCCAACCATCGTGCGCAGGCGGGTGAGGTAGCCGAACGGGTCGGTGAGCCCGTCGGGGTGGTCGACGCGGATGCCGTCGATGATCCCGTCGTCGAGCAGGGACTGCAGGGCGGCGTGGGTGGCGGTGAAGACGGCCTCGTCCTCCTGCCGCACGCCGGCGAGGCCGTTGACGGAGAAGAAGCGGCGGTATGAGATCACCCCGTCGCGCCAGCACATGAGACGGTAGTGCTGCCGGTCGTGCACGGCCTCCGGGTCGTCGTCAAGGCTGGCGTAGCTGCCCGGGGCGAGGGGGAAAACGTGCTCGTGGTAGGTGAGCACGTCCTCGCCGTCGCGGTGCGCGAGCGCGAGCGCGGCGGTGTCGCCCGGGCTGCCGAGGACGGGCACGCCGATGCGCCCACCGGCCCCGTTGTCCTCGTCCCAGTCGATGTCGAAGTAGCTGGCGTAGTCGGAGCCGCGGCCGTGCTTGAGCACGTCCCACCACCAGCGGTTCGCGCGTGGGTTTTCTACACCGAGGTGGTTGGGCACGATGTCCACGATGAGGCCGAGGCCCGCCTCGTGCGCGGCGCGGGAGAGCAGCCGCAGCCCGTCGATGCCGCCGAGCTCCGGGTTGACCAGCGTGGGGTCGATGACGTCGTAGTTGTGGTTCGACTCGCGGCTCGAGGCGAAGATCGGGGAGAGGTAGAGGTGCGAAACGCCCAGGTCTCGCAGGTAGGGCACGATCTCGGCGGCCTGCGCGAAGCCGAACTCGCGCCCCTGCGGGTCGGCGTGGGGCCCGCGCAGCTGCAGGCGGTAGGTGGCGGTAACGGGTCGGCGCATGAGGTCTCCTTCTGCAGTGCGGGCGACCCCTCACACCCTAGCTGCGGCCGGGGTGGTAGAGCAGCGGGAAGCCGACGGAGTACGTCACCACGTCCGCCCGCGGCAGGGCGGCGGCGACGGCGTGCGGGGCGGCGTCGAAGACGAAGAGACGCTCGCCGTCGTCCGTGGCGTAGGCGAGCATCGCCTCGGGGTGCAGGACCGCCTCGAAGTGGCGGTGGAGCAGCGTGAACGTCTGCGGATGCGCGAGCCAGTGCGCGGCGGCGACGCCGTGCCCGGCCACCTCGAAGCCGCGGGGCAGCTCCGCCCCGCCCCACGCCGCGGCGCACGTCACGGCGGGGCTGCGGACGAGGAACTCCACCCCGCGCTCCGTGTGGGCGCGCGCGGCAAGCTCCGCGGCCGCCGCGTTCCACAGCTGGTGCGCGCTCATGCCGGCGGCGCCGAGCGCCTGGTGGGTGAGCGCCGCGCCGTCTGGATCGGCGAAAACGCACGCCAGGCCAGGCGACAGGGAAAGGAACGCGGTGGACGCGCCGAACCCGCGCGCGAGCCTGCCCGGCGCGCCGATGGTGTCGAGGCGCGCCAGGCGCTGCGTCGCGGGCAGCGGCAGGGCGGGAGAGGGGCTGGGGATCGTGTCAAGGAGGTGCATACGTAGTTAGACGCGCGCTGCACCCCGCCGGTTCCCCGGCCGCCGAAACTTTTTTACAGCCCGAGTGCCTCGTAGAGCCGCTCGGCGGGCCAGATCTCGATGTCCTGGCCCTTCTCTTTCAGCTCGTGCGCCCGTTTCTCCTTCGACGTCATCGTGGCCCACTCGCCCGCGACGAGGATGGTCGTCTTCTTCGTCACGTTCTTGCCCACCTGCGCGCCTTGGCGGGCGATCGCCTGCCACAGTTCGCCCTTATCGTACGGCTCGAACTCGCCGGTCAGGGTGACGTTCTCGCCGTAGAGCGGCGCGTTCGGGTCCGCGTCGGCGCTCGGCTCCGGCACGGTGTCCGGGGTGGCCACCGACTGCCAGGGGGCGGGCTTTTTCGGGCCGTTGCTTGACGACGCCCTCCGGCCCGGCCCCGCCTCGCCCGGCCCTGCCTCGCCGGATCCAGCCTGGTTCGAGCCGCGCGGGGCCGCGGTAGCCCGCACCGCGGCG
>ERZ1029874.198-NODE-198-length-10390-cov-11.525302_pt1 | contig 10390 bp, 3 predicted proteins | sample MGYA00519235_ERZ1029874 | MGnify/ENA primary metagenome ERZ1029874 (study PRJEB33666, sample SAMEA4610926) | skin metagenome | biome: Human-associated habitat; feature: Malodor aspect; material: skin | place: Philippines | collected 2015-08 ...
GCGTGGCCACGCTGCTCTCGGTGGGGCTGTCCAACCTCTTCGGCATGCCGCAGCTTGCGCAGGAGGAGAAGAAGACGCTCGTGTTCGCGGATTCGGTGGAGGACGCGGCGCACCGAGCGGGGTTCGTGCAGTCGCGGTCGAGGGCGTTCGGGATTCGAACCCTTATGAAGAGCGTCGTCCTCGCAAGCTCGGACGACGAGAGCGAAAAGCTGACCGTCGCCCAAATGCCGGTGCGGATCCTCGAACGCGCGGACGCCGCCGAAGACCCGTTGCGCGCGCGCTACGAGCTGCTACCACCGGAGATCGCGGAAGCACCCACGTTCGTTCCGTTCTGGGCCAAGGACGCGGATGAGAACGCCCGGCGCGAGGCCACCCGCGCGGTGCTGCAGCGCTTGGAGCTGGACACGGCACTGGAGTTCGGGCAGCGCGCGCACCTGCCGCGTTCGCTGGTGTCCACGGGTGCGCTCGCGCCGTCGGTGGCGGTGGAGGACGCGGTGCTGCTGGAGGTGGCCGTCGAGGCGCTGAAGAGCATCGACGCCGGGAAGTTCGCCGTCGTGGATGCCAGCGCCGAAGAGGTGCAGCTGCGGTGGATGCGCGGCCTGATGGAGCAGGTGCGCGACCGCGGCGGGGTGTACACACCAATTCTCGAGAGTTACCTGCAGGACGATGCGAACTCGTGGCGCCTGCACAACCGCTACGCAAAGGCGCGAGGTATGCGCCGCTTCCCAAGGGCGGCGCGCCGGAGTTCCCGCGTTCGGGCCCTTCGGTGGACGACAAGGACCGCGGGCTCACCCCGCTTGGCAGCCCGCGCGGGCGGTATGCACGGTGGACGTCGAAGGTGCTGGGGATCTCCACGCACGACGCAGCACTCGTGCTCACAAAACGTGTTCCGGGAGCTGGCGAACCGGGACGCGGTGATGGCCATTTCCACCGACACCGGCGGCGCCGCTGCGGAGCGCGCCCTGCGTTCCATCCTGACCAACCAGGACCACCCGAGCGTGGACGAGGACCCGCTGCAGGCCACGTGGGAACCGCAGACCGAGGCGCCGAAGCTGGATCAGGCCTCCGACCTGGAGGTGCGCTTCCGCGAAAAGGTCCGTAAAGGCCTCGAGGCGCGCAACGCCACCGTGAAGGACATCCCGAACGCAGGCGACGTGGAGTGGCTGGTCAGGTTCCCCAACGGCGAGGAATGGTCCATGCGCGAACAGGTGAACAGGGGCTACACCACGCCGGACTTCACCTTCTCCCCCAGGCGCCGCCGCGACTTACGCGATGTCGCCGTGTACACCGACGGCGCGGCGTACCATTTCGCAGCGGAGAACTACCGCTTCCCCGGGGACATCGATAAGCGCAACCGCCTGCACTACGAGGAGAAGCAGGTGTTGCCGTGGAACGTCACCGACGCGGGCCTGAAGTAGTTCGACGAGGAGGTCGCGCGTACCGCGGGGGATCTGGCCTGGATCACCGAGGAGGGCGAGGCGCTGGCCCGCAGCCTGGAGCCGGTAGATGATGCCGCCATGCGGTTCATGAAGGCCTCCCCCATCATCCAGCTGCTCACCTACCTGGCGGAACCGGACCGCGCGTCCTATGCCGTCCTGGACCAGGCCCTCATCGCGCTACTGCGGACCCACCCGCACCGACAGCGGGGTGCGGCTTACGCTCGCGGGGCGAGATCCACATCGACATCGCCCCGGTCGGCGCCACTATGCTGCCGCAGCGGCTGTGGGTCGACGCGGAAACCCCCGGTTCGATCACCGAGGACAACTGGCGCGACTTCCTGCGCTTCGCCAACATCATGTGGCTGGCCAACAACACCGCCACGGTCGATGTTGGCGACGGTGATGCTGTGGGCGTTGTGGAACCGGAGGTCGTCGAGAAGCAAAGTGCCGTCGAGGCCGCGGTGAGTGGGCTGTGGGCCGAGGCGATCGAGGAGTTCGAGGACGAAGCCGACGTGGCCGCCGCGCTGCGCACCCTCGTGGACGCGGGCGCGCCGCCGACCGAGGAGATCGGGGCGATCCCCACAGCAGTGTCCTGGACCGAGCGGCGTATCGCGCTGCTGCTGGAGCACGATGCCTCTTACGTCGGCGCCGAGGACAAGCTTCGCGAGCAAGGCTGGACGCTGCTGTACCCCGATACACTCTCGCCAGAGACAATCCCGGCCGCGCTGCTGGGTAAGGAGTAAACACCATGGTGACGTTTAGCCTGTACAGCGGCTTGGACCTCGACGGCGCGTTGATGAAGCCGACGATGAACTTCCTGCAGAAGCTCTCGGCGGACCCCACCAACCCCTCGCTGAAGATCAAGACGCTGTCCAACGCCGTGGACAAGCGCGTGCGCACCGGCCGCATCAACGACCAGTTCCGTGCGGTGCTCTTTGAAATCAAAGACCAGGACACGCACCACTTCGTGCTTGTCGACGTCGACTCGCACGACGAGGGCAACCTCAAAGCCGAACGGTTAGACCCGGCGCGGCTGCGCCTGGACGTCAACCCCATCAACGGCATCACCACCTTGATTAAGGAAGAGCCGGCCGCGGGTGCTGCGCCGGTGGAGGACTCGCGGGCCAAGGCGGAAGCCGCAGCCCAGGCGGCGCGCGAGGTGGCGGCGCAGCAGGCGAGGGCGGTTGCGAAGGAAAAGGGGGTAGAAGCGGAGCTCGTCGCAAAGCAAGCGTCCTCCCCGCGCGAGATGCTGGGCAAGTACACGCCCGAGCTGCTGTGGGAAGAGCTGGGCATTGACCCCGCGCTGACCGAGCAGGCGCTCGCGCTCGAGACCGAAGACGAGCTGGACGCGCTGCTGGCCACCCGGCCGAAGTGGGAGCACGAGGCGATGCTCTCGCTGGCGGCGGGCTACTCGGTGGAAGAAACGAGCGAGTCGCTCGGGCTGCGCAAGGTCTCAGCGGCGGAGGCGGAAGCGTCTGAGGACGCACGTCTGTTGGCCGGCCTGCGCAAAGCCGCCGCCGAGCTGGAATTCGCCTACGTGGACGACGTGGAAACCGACTCGCTGCGCAGCGTGATCGAATCCGGCAGCTTCGACCAATGGCGCGTGTACATTCACCCGGAGCAGCGCCGCATGGCGGAGAACTCCTACGCCGGTTCCGCGCGCGTGTTCGGCGGTGCGGGCACCGGCAAGACGGTGGTGGCGGTGCACCGCGCGAACAACCTGGCCACCGGCCGCATCGCCGGGGCGGGCCCGCGCGTGCTGTTGACCACCTTTACCAAGGGCCTGGCGCAGGGCTTAAAATCCCAGCTCAACGCCTTGAACAAGTCGTATCCGGAGGCCGGCGAACCCGGCGAGGACGGCGTGTGGGTGGACAACATCGACGCCGTGGTGCGCAAGGTGGTCTCCCTCGGCTCCGTGGAGGAGACCGAGGAAGCCACCCGGCGCGTGCTCGGCGTGTCGGCGTCGCGCGTGCGTCCGTACACCGACATGGCTGCTCGACAGGTGTGGGAAGGCGCGCTCGAGTCCGCGCCCGAGGAGCTGCCGCGCGAAATTGCCAACGAGGCGTTTTTGCAGGCGGAGTACGAGACGGTGGTGCTGGCCAACGGGATTGTGTCTTTGGCGGAGTACCTGAAGGTCGCGCGCACCGGCCGCGGCACGCCGCTGAACCGCAAGCAGCGCAAGCAGGTGTGGACGGTGCTGGAATCGCTCATGCAGACCCAGGCCATCGACGGGCAGCTGTTCTGGCCCACCATGTCCGCCGTCGGCGCGGAGATCTTGAACGTGCGCTACGAGCGCGGCGGCGGGTCGCTTTTCGACCACGTTGTTGTCGACGAGGCCCAGGACTTCAACGCGGGCCACTGGCGCTTCCTTCGTGCGTGCGTGGCGCATGGGCCGAACGACGTGTTTTTGGCAGAGGACTCGCACCAGCGCATCTACGGCCACCCGCTGACCCTGTCGCACTTTGGCATCTCCACCCGCGGGCGGGCCTCTCAACGTTTAACACTGAACTACCGCACCACCAAGGAAAACCTGGACTACGCGCTGCGCATCCTTGTCGGCGGGGATACGGAGTATCTGGACGCCGAAGGCGAGGTGGACAAGGTAGATCATTACCGCTCCGCGCGCTCCGGCCCGGCGCCAGTGATCCTGCCGGCGGCATCCGAGGACGAGGAGTTCGAGCTCGCCGCCGGGCTGATCCACCAGTGGCTCGAAGACGCTGAGCGTGCGCTGGAAGACGGGGTGCGCAAGGAGGTTCGTGTTGGCGTGATGTGCCGCACCCGCGGGCAGCTCTCCCGCGTGGTAGCCGGGCTTGCAGACGGCGGCATCGACGCCGTCCAGACCAAAAACGCTGAGTTGGCCTCCCACGAGCAGGTCAGCGTCATGACCATGCACGGTGCGAAAGGCATGGAGTTTACCCACGTGATCCTCATGGGTGTGGGCAAGGAGTTCATGCCGCTGCGTTTCCGGTTGAAGAACCTCTCCGAGCAGGATGCCCGCGCTGCGCTGCAGCAGGAACGTTCGCTGCTCTACGTTGCGGCCTCGCGCGCCCGCGATGCGTTGGTGATCACGACGGTCGGCGAGCGTTCAGAGCTGCTGCCGGAGCAGTGCATCACGTCTAGTGTCGGTTCACAGGATAACAACCGTAAACAACCTACATATAACACTAATTAAGTTAATTAATAGTTAACGTTTACGTAATCACAGGTTTCTCTAAGGCTTATAGGTTAGTCACCCGTGCGCCCCATAGTGGGACGTATCTTTTGTCTGAGCGAGGAACTGAACATGGGTATTAAGAGTCGGACGGTGCGCAGCTGCATTGCGCTCGTTTCCAGCGTGGTCATCGGTGTGCCAACAATCGTCAATGTGGCAACGGCAAATGCGCAACAGACCAGCGGTGTGGTCATCAGCGAGATCGCTAATGGCGGCCCGGGCGGCTACCACGACAACTTCATCGAGATTGCTAACTGGGGCGACTCCCCCGTCGATGTTACGGGTTGGCAGCTCTTCCGCTGTACCGGCACAGGATCGGTTGCATCTGGGCCGCAGAACAAACTTGAAGGCACCATTGGTGCGGGCGAAACGTGGGTCTTCGCGCGTGAGAGCGATCAGTCCACCATCGCGGACACTGAGGTGAAGGCTCGATACAAGACCTCGTTGGCGAACGAATCGTACGGCGCGCTCATTCGCAACACTGCGGGCGAGACGGTTGATGCCGTGGCTATCCAGTTCCCCGGCACTGCGAACCAGGCGTGCGGCGAGGGCACCGTGCTCGCAAACACGACGGACTCCGCAGCAGGCGAAAGCTTCCAGCGTGTGCAGGACACCAACGACAACGCGGCCGATTTTATCCGCGCGTCGCGTACCCCGGGCAAGGCCAACGCCACCGAAACATCCCCGGCACCGCGTCGTGGCGAAGTCCTCATTTCCGAGGTTGCGCACACCGGGCCCGACGGTGAGGGGCTGATCGAGATTGCCAACTATGGCAAAGAGGAAGTCGATATTGCAGACCTCCGCATTGACGTGGTGAACCAGTTTGGCCGCCGCTTCAACGGTTACACCTGGGCCAGCACAATGCCGGTGGATAAGCTCGCGCCCGGCCAAGCGGTAGTGGTGCCGCGCGATGAGAACGGTCGTAATTTCACCGACGGTGCCGCGGGCGTGGTGCTTTATGACACCGAAGGTGCTGTCTGGGACCGCGTCGCTTGGGCTGACAACCAGGACTCAGCTGCGGCCGACGGCAACCCGCTGCCCTACGCCTCGCTGGACGCAATGAGTGGTATCTCCTACCAGCGCACTGGCAACACCGGCGACAACTCGAAAGACTTCACGGCCGCGGAGCGGACTCCGAACTCCGCAAACATCGGCGACGAACCCGAGGTGCAGGCACCTGAATACACCCACGATGAGCCGCACACGACCGGCGGACCGAACGTGCTCGTCTCCGAAATGACCAATACCGGCCCTGGTGGGCACGGCGACATCTTCTTCGAGCTGCAGAACTACGGCGACAAACCTCAGGATATGACGGGCTGGACCGTGTACCGCTGCATTGGTACCGGCGTGCGCGCATCCGTGCCGCAGCTGTCCGCAGAGCAGCTCGACGGCGTGGTGCTCGAGCCGGGGCAGCGCCTCACCGCCGGCCGCTCGGGTCAGGCCGGTGCAGACATCCGTGCTGCGCAGGACCTTACCTTCGCAATCTCTTTTGCCACCCAGTACGGCCTGCTCGTCTTTGACCAGAACGGCAAGATCGTAGACCGCGTGGGTTCCGCCCGCGAAGACGTCCAGAGCTTCTGCGCTAATGGCGCGCCGCTGCCGGGCGTACTCAACGGCCTCACGGGCGAGACTTGGCAGCGCGTTGACATTACTGGGGACGCGCGCCGTGATTTCATCGTTGCGGAGCGTACCCCGGGTCGTCGCAACGCAGAGGCTCCTGTGCACCGCCGGGTGGACTCGCCCGTCAAAATCACCGAGGTCACCAACGGCGGCCCAGGCGGCACCGGCGACAACTTCTTCGAACTGACCAACACTGGCGACAAAGCTGTCGACGTCACTGGCTGGCAGGTCTACCGCTGCAGCGGTACCGGGCGCGTGTACAAGGACATGCTGCAGCTGACGCTTCCCGATGGTGAAATGGCGCCGGGCGAGGTATTTACTGCAGCACGCACCGGATCCGACTCCACCGTGAAGAATCCGGATGCAACCTACGGCACCTCTTTCAACGCCGATGACGGATTTGGCCTGATGGTGGTGGACCGGGATTTGAACGTGGTGGATTCCGTGGGCGTCTTCGACCGCGTTGATTCGCCCTGCACTGTAGGCACCCCGCTGGCGAACAACCTTGAGTTCCGCGCCGGCGAGTCCTACCAGCGAGTAGCAGCGACCGGCGATAATTCCACGGACTTCGTCCGCGCCCGCCGTACGCCGGGTGAATACAAGCCCGACGTTGAAGCGATCGAGCCGCAAAAGCCCAAACTCGGCGATGTCCTGATCAACGAAATCGCAGCTGGCGGGACGAAAGGCCAAAAGGCGCAGTACGTCGAAATCATCAACCGGGGTGACAAGCCGGCTGATCTGTCTGGCCTGCGTGTCGACTACTGCGATGCCAAGGGCCGGCGCATGGCCGACCCGGCAGCAGTGGTACCCGACGGTGTCTCCCTCGCGCCGGGCGGCGTGTTCACCGTGGCGCGTCCCGAGGCAGGAGTCGAGGGTGCACTCAACACCGACGCAGCCTTCGAGCAGAACGGTTACGGCGCGACGATTACCGACCGCACGGGCTCGCTCCTCGACGTTGTCGGCGTCTACTACGACGACGTGGGGGCTGTGACAAACGCACCGGAGGGTCCGTGCTCCTCCGCAGGTGTGCCACTGGACCGTCGCATGCGCTTTACCTCCATCGAAGAGGCGCAGAAGCACGGCTACGCTTGGCACCGCGTGCAGGCAACGGGCAACAATTGGGCGGACTTCTTCACTGCACCAGCGACGCCCGGTTCTGCTGACGGCCCGGAGTACCGCGACGTCACCGTTCCAGTCGAGGGCTCTCTCGATCCGGAGCAGGTGGAGCGGGCGAAGAGGACACCGGAGGCGTCGATAAGCGAAGAGGCCTCCGCGCTTACCGTCTCTGTCGCAGATGACGCCGACGTCACCGCGTACGGCGCCAAGACCGCCAAGATCGATTGGGCAAAGTCTGCCGGGTTCATCGGTGCTTCCCGCACGGCGGCACTCGACGCTCGTGTCGGCGAAGGCGAAACGCGCGCGGCAGACGCATCGAAGATGGGTGAGGCTGCGCGCGACGCCGGCCGAGAGTTCCCCTACCAGCGTTTCGAGCTGGCTGTGGAACAACCGGAAGGCGAATCTGTGTCTATTGCTTGGCGGGGCAAGTCCCGTGACCGCCACGAAGTACAGATGTACTTCTACAACCACACCACGCAGGCATGGGACCGAGTCGCCACCGGCTCGGGCGAAAAGGGAGGGGACATCACCCTCGTTGGCACTGGTGCGGTCAGCGATTTCTACCACGGTGGCACGGTCGACGTGCTGGTCCAGGACGGCAAGCGGGTGGCGGACCCGTTCTCCGATTCTGACGACGAAGTCAACCAGATGTTCAAATCGCCGGGCGAGTACGACTTCAGTATCGCGCACGTGACTGACTCGCAGTACCTCACCGAGCAGAATCCGACCTCGTATACGCAGATGATCGCGTGGTTGACGGCGAACAAAGATGCTCGCGACATCATCGCCGCGGTGCACACCGGCGACGTGATCCAAAACTGGCTGCGTGGCAACCAAGAGCCCGACCGAGCAGTGTTGGAGTACGAGCGAGCGTCAAAAATCATGAAGATCTTCGAGGATGCGGGTTTGCCTTACGGCATCCTGCCAGGCAACCACGACAACGTGTGGGGTGCCTCCAACGAGATGTTTAACAAGTACTTCCCGGCATCGCGGTATGAGAAAAACCCGTGGTACGGCGGCCACGGCCCGGACGGGAACGCATCGAACTTCTTCACTCTCGAGCGCGACGGCGCGAAGTTTCTCTTCCTGCAGATGGGCTTCGATTCCTCCGAGGCGGAAATCGAGTGGGCAGACAAGGTTATTGCTGACCACCCCGACTACAACGTCGTATTCAGCACTCACGAATACCTGCGCCCGGAAGAAGACGAGCGCTCCAACCCGAGCAACGGCCGCTGGACCGCACAGGGTGATCTCCTGTTTGACCGCCTGGTCAAACCCCACTCCAACGTGGTCCTCGTCTTCTCCGGCCACCTGCACGGTGTGCGCCAGCGCATGACCGAGCGTGAGGACGGCACCCACGTGATCGAAACCGTGGCGGACTACCAGTCCTACGAAGAAGATGGTGCCCGCGACGCCCTATATACGCGCCTGTACCAGTTCGATCTGGACTCCGGCAAGGTGGCGGCTAACGCATACTCACCTCGCCTGCAGTCCTTCGAGCCGTGGAAGAACGACACCCGCAACCTCGGCTACACCGCGGAGTCCGACGAATTCGTCTATGAAGCAGACCTGCAGTACGACAAGCAGGTATCCACCTCCGGCATCGTCGCCTTCGGCGCGCCGACGGAGCTCGGTTCCGCGTCGGTGGGCACCGATAAGGACGCGACATTCACGTGGAATGGATTGGATAACGGTGTGGAGTACGTGTGGTATGCCCGCACTGCGCAGCCGGGTAAGCAGGACGCTGCCGCAGATCCGCGTTACAGCGACTTCCACGTGTTCACCGCAGATGTGCCGACCGCGACGCCGCCTACAACTACCACCCCGGCTGCAGAAACAGTGACTGCGACCGCGACCGAGACGGTGCGGGTGCCGACCACCGTAGTCACTCCGACGACGGTAACCGTGCCGACAACCGTAGTCACTCCGACGACGGTAACCGTGCCGACAACCGTGACTTCGCCGAGCACCAAGGCGGTGCCCACGACTGTGGTGACGCCGACGACGGTGACGGTGCCGACGACGGTGGTCACCCCGACAACGGTGACGACGACGGCGCCGGTCACGTCTGCGGCGACGGAAACGGCTAAGGAAAAGGAGATGACGACCCAGTGGGCGACGGTGACTTCTGAGGTGACGAAGGTTTCTGTTGGCCCGGTGGTGACTACTACGCGTGTGGTTCCTGCGACGGTGACGTCTCGGGTTACTGAGGTTTCAACTGCTCGGGGTACCACTGTTTCCCGTGTTGTACCGACCACCGTGGTCACCCCGACGACGGTGACGACGACGGTGCCGGTCACGTCCACGGCGACTGAAACGGCTAAGGAACCATCCACGGTTGCCGTACCTACGACGGTGACCGCACTGACGACGGTCCCGGGCGAAACGGTGACCCAGGTCGTTGCGGGCGATGAAGAGCTGAACCCGTCCAGCGGCAGCTCGGTTACGGTCGGTTCGAGCCAGACCGTGACGCCACTCGGTGTCCTGCTCACGCTGTTCGGCGTGCTTGGAATCTTCGGCCTGATCGCTGCAATTCTGGACTACCTAGGTGTTGATCTGCAGCAATACGTTGATCAATACATCGGTACGCTGCGCCCCTAGCGCTTTCTAGCGTCTGAGCCGGCCGAGGCATTTCAGCCTTGGCCGGCTTTGGCATGTTGCGGACTCCGCATTGCGGACAACTGGGCTTGGACCAATGATTGTTGGGTCGCAACCTTTGCAACACTGCGGAGCAAGTTGAGTCACGCTACATCACCGGCCAGACCCTCATGGCTGACGGCGACACCAACAAGATCTACTAGAGGGCCCAAAATTCGGTGCGTTCGCACCGAATGTTCAGACGGGTAGCTCCATTATGCCCCGGTTTTGGTCAAAACGGATTGAACGCTCCGAATTGGTTCTGCATTCGGTACAGTTCGACCTGCTTGGTAAGTATTCGGTGCGATCGCTCCGAAACGTGGCGGGCCGGCAGCGGAGAGGAGCCGTTCGTGGATGTCGAAGG
>ERZ1029874.200-NODE-200-length-10320-cov-38.482903_pt1 | contig 10320 bp, 10 predicted proteins | sample MGYA00519235_ERZ1029874 | MGnify/ENA primary metagenome ERZ1029874 (study PRJEB33666, sample SAMEA4610926) | skin metagenome | biome: Human-associated habitat; feature: Malodor aspect; material: skin | place: Philippines | collected 2015-08 ...
GGTACATGGCGTAAATCCCCGTTACACTTGCGGCCATGAGCGTCTTTGTCTCCGCGGCTGAACTCAACGAGCGAATCCAGGCTGGCCAGAAACAGACCATCATCGCCGCGCTGTGGGAGCCGAAAGAAGGCAAAGCGTGGTCGAAGTTCCAGTCCGAGCACATTCCGACGGCTCTGTACTGCGATCCCTCTGCGCAACTGGCCGGGATGCCGGGCCGGAAGGTCGGGCGCAACCCGATGCCCAGCATCGATACGGTGAGCAAAGCGGCCGCGAGCTGGGGTGTCGAGGCCGGGCGCCCGGTTGTCATCTATGACGGTGGGAACGGCCTTTTCGCTGCCCGCGCGTGGTGGATTCTGCGGTGGGCGGGTGTGCAGGACGTGCGCATCCTCGACGGCGGCTTCGCGGCCTGGGACCGCGAGGGTCTGCCCACTGTCGCAGGCCCTGGCGGGCTCGTCGTCCCGCGCGAGATTGAGCTTGCTGCAGGTAGTCTCCCCGCCGCCACCATGGACGACGTGAGAGCGTTCGAGGGATTGCTTATCGACGCCAGGGGTGCCCGCCGCTTCGAAGGCCGCCGCGAGATTCTGGATTTGCGCGCGGGCCACATTCCCGGGGCCCAGAACCTGCCCGTGAACGACCTCTTCGACCAGGAAACGGGCAAGGTGAAGGACGGCGATGTCGTCCGAGACCGCTTTGCCCGGCTCGGCGTCACCCAAAACACCGACCCGGCCAGCGTGATCACCTATTCCGGTTCAGGCAACCACTCCGCACTCCTGCTGGCTGCGATGGAGCAGGCGGGTCTGCCTCTGCTCACGCACTACGTCGGCGGTTGGTCGCAGTGGAGCGCCAACCCGGACAACCAGGTGGCCACGGATATCTAGGCCGTGTCGGGGTGCGCGGTAGCATAGTCCGCGATGGTCACCCTGTTGTTTCTTCTCGCACTTGCGGCGCTGCTGGGCGCTGTGGCGCTGTTCGCGTCGGATGCGCGCGAGCGCTCCGGCAGCTTGGCGGCGCCCGCGAGGAAGGTGGGTGACGTACCGTCCGACACACCCGCCAAGACCCGGGCGCCGGGCAAACGCGCCCGCCGTACCTGGGCCCGCGAACGGGGCTACTCCTTCGAGGCCGCGGACGATCTGCTGGCCAGCGAATGGTCCCGTGGTGCCGCCGCTGGGGGAGCGGGTGCGCGAAACGTTGTCACCGGCAGCGCATACGGGCACGATGCTCACGTGGCGGACCTGGGGGAATCCACCGTGATTGCCATGGGTACCGGTGCGGAAACCCGCGCGGTGGTGGATTTCCGCAGGGAGGGTTTCACCGCGGAGGGGTCCGACGACCTAGTGAAGCTGGATCTGTATAACGGGTTTGTGGGGTTCGCTACGGAGGTGGGGGCGGGCCGGAGGTTCGTCGATAGGCGAGTGCTCACTGCGCTCGAGCAGCTGCCACCCGCCGTGCAAACCGTGTGGTTCGAGGGCGCGTGGGTCATCGCGCAGCTCACCCGCGAAGCCGGGCCGGAGGAGTGGGACGCCACGTTAGCGCCGCTGGCGCTGCTCGCGGATGCTGCGCGAGTACTGCCGCCTGTGGACGACGCGCCGCTCGTCCTGCCGTACCCCACCCGCGACATCCCCGGTGCTGAGCCCGCGGCGGAGCCCCAGCCTGACCTCGAACCGGTGATGCAGCGCCCCGAGGACCCCGTGGAGCTGCCCACGCGGACCACCGGCGGCGTGCGGGGCGAGGTGGATGAGAAAGAGCTGGGCGGCGACGACGTAGAGGCCATCGCGGGCGACGAACGCCGCGTGGTGGACCTCACCCGCGTGCGCCGGGTGCAGGGCCCGAGCTCGATTTTCGACGAAGACGAACAGGAGTAAACATGAAGGAAAAATTGGCTGAACTGGTCAAAGAGCTTGCCGTGGTGCATGGCAAGGTGACGCTGTCCTCCGGCAAGGAGGCGGACTACTACGTGGACCTGCGCCGCGCGACGCTGCACCACGAGGCCAGCCCGCTCATCGGCGCGCTGCTGCGCGAGCTCACCGACGACCTGGAGTTCGACGCAGTCGGCGGCCTGACGTTGGGCGCAGACCCCGTCGCCACCGCGGTCATGCATGCCGAGGGCCGCCCAATCGACGCGTTCGTGGTGCGCAAGGAGGCCAAGAAGCACGGGATGCAGCGGCGCATCGAGGGCCCGTCGATCAAGGGCAAGCGCGTCCTGGTGGTCGAGGACACCACCACTACTGGTAACTCGCCGCTGACCGCCGTCGAGGCCTGCCGCGAAGAGGGCGCGGAGGTGGTCGCCGTGGCTACCGTCGTAGATCGCGCGACCGGCGCCGACCAGGTACTGCGCGAGGCCGGCTTGGAGTACCGCTACCTCCTCGGACTCGAAGACTTGGGCCTTGCCTAGCAGCGAGCTCCGCGGCCCCACCGAATGGAACGAAGGCCGACACGGCGTTGGCCCCTGGGAGGGTGAGTGGCCCGACGACCCCCGCTACGACCCCACCTTTTTGGAGGAGGGCGACCGCCGCAACGTCGTTGACGCCTACCGTTACTGGTCCCTCGATGCCGTGGTGGCCGACCTGGATACCCGCCGCCACCCGTTTCATGTGGCTATCGAGAACTTCGAAAACGACATGAACATCGGCACCGTGGTGCGCACCGCCAACGCGTTTTTGGCGCGGGAGGTGCACATCGTGGGCCGGAAGCGCTGGAACCGGCGTGGCGCGATGGTGACGGACCGCTACCAGCACATCCGCCACCATGACACGGTCGCGGACCTGATGCGGTGGGCCGTCGCGGAGGGCGTGCCGGTGGTGGCCATTGACAACACGCCTGGCTCAGTGCCCCTGGAGACCGCGGAGCTGCCGCGCGAGTGCGTTCTGCTGTTCGGGCAGGAAGGCCCCGGCGTGAGCGAGGCAGCCCAGGAGGCTGCGGTGATGACCTGTTCCATTGCCCAGTTCGGATCGACACGCTCCATCAACGCGGGCGTGGCCGCCGGTATCGCTATGCACGCCTGGATCCGCCAGCACGCGGACCTGTCCCAGGCGTGGTAGGGGCCAACCCCGGCCCGGGGTGCGCACGATTTCACATGCGCCCCGGGCTATAAATCTGCTGCCTGCGGGTTTATACTTGGACGGCCGCGTCAAATGTCAAATCGTGCGCACGTCTTCGCAGCGGGCCACCCACGGACGTCAAAGACTCGAAAACCCGCAAAACCAGTGAAACGAAATCGACACCTCTGGCAATATATATACGAACCGTTTGACCCCTGAGGAGACACCCCGTGCCGGAAACGTGGGCGCACCGCGCCGACCTGGCTGAATCTGCCGTTACAGAGCGCCACGCGCAGAAGCTTTGGGGTATGCCCAAGACGAACCTCGCGGTGGTGGCGTGGCCGCCGGGGCCGAAAGACCGGGTGTTCTGGCACTGGCACTACTGGTGGCAGGCCCAGTATGTGGACTGCCAGGTGGATGCGGCGATTCGGCGGGCCACCAAGACCCGCCGCCGGCGGATCGCGGACACGCTCCGCGGGATTCAGCGCCGCAACCGCGGCAAGCTCCTCACCAATGTGCATTACGACGACAAGGCGTGGCTCGCCCTCGCGTGGAATCGGGCGATCCACCTGGACGGCATCAAGCGCAACCGTCACTTGGACGACCTGGAGTTTGACCTGCTCGCCGGCATCGATCCGGTCACCGGTGTGCTCCCGTGGCGAACTGGCGAGACGTTTTACAACGTGCCCTCCAACGCCACCGCGGCGCTGCTGTTCGCGCGCACAGGAAGGTTGGATAAGGCCAGGGAGATCGTGGACTGGATCTTCGACAACCTGGTGCGGGAGGATGGGCTACTCAACGACGGGATTCGGATGCGTATGGGGGGACCGGAGGTCGTCGATAAGATTTATACCTATAACCAGGGCACCGCGCTCGGGGCGAGCCTTGAGATCGCGCTGGCGTTGCGCGAAGACGTGGGGTTGGCGCCCGATGAGCAGATCGATTCCTTCGAATATTCGGAGCGCGCCGACGCGTCCATGTTCTACATCACGCACATCCGCGCCATCGTGCAGGCGGTCGCGCTGCACATGGCCACGCCGCAGGGTGTGCTGCTCAGCCCGCCGGAGGAGTCGGGCGAGGGCGACGGGGGCCTGTTCAAGGGCATCCTCGCGCGTTACCTGGCGGAGGTGGCCGAGAGGCTCCCGGAAGACTCGAAGGAGAACATCGCCACCAAAAAGATCGCGGCGCGCCTGGTCATGCAGTCGGCGGAGTCGCTGTGGTCGCACCGCCTTGAAGTGGACGGCCTGCCTGTGTTCGCGGCGGAGTGGACCCAGGACGCGAGGTTGCCGCACAATTACGGGCTCGGGCCGTCGTCGATAAGCGAGGCGGTGGGGCTGGTGCGCATCGACGAGCGCGACCTTTCCGTGCAGCTGTCCGGCTGGATGCTGCTGGAGGCGGCGGCGAGGGTGGCTGCGGCGCAGGGGTAAAAGGGGCATACTGGGTGCGTAACTGAAAGCCGTACCCGATACCCGTTAGCAGGAGGATCCCATGCCTATCGCAACCCCCGAGGTCTATAACCAGATGCTTGACACCGCCAAGAAGGGCGGCTTCGCGTTCCCGGCGATCAACTGCACCTCTTCGGAAACCATCAATGCCGCGATCAAGGGCTTCGCGGAGGCTGAGTCTGACGGCATCATCCAGTTCTCTACCGGCGGCGCTGAGTTCGGCTCTGGTCTGGCTGTGAAGAACAAGGTTGCGGGCGCGAAGGCGCTGGCGGCGTTCGCACACGAGGTGGCGCAGCACTACGACGTCAACATTGCGCTGCACACTGACCACTGCCAAAAGGAAGTGCTGGACGACTACGTACGTCCGCTCATCGCCATCTCGCAGGAGCGTGTGGACCGCGGCGAGCTGCCGCTGTTCCAGTCCCACATGTGGGACGGCTCCGCTGTGCCGATCGACGAGAACCTGGAGATCGCCCAGGAGCTTTTGGCTAAGGCCCACGCCGCGAACATCATCCTCGAGGTGGAGATCGGTGTCGTCGGCGGCGAAGAGGACGGCGTTGAGGCGAGGGCCGGCGCAAACCTGTACACCAACGAGGCGGATTTTGAGAAGACCGTCGACGCTCTGGGCACCGGCGAGAACGGCCGCTACCTGCTGGCCGCAACGTTCGGCAACGTCCACGGCGTGTACAAGCCGGGCAACGTGAAGCTGCGTCCGGAGGTGCTGGACATGGGCCAGAAGGTCGCCGCTCGTAAGCTCGGCTTGGACGAGGGCGCCCAGCCCTTCGACTTCGTCTTCCACGGCGGCTCCGGCTCCGAGAAGGAGAAGATTGAGGAGGCGCTGCGCTACGGCGTGATCAAGATGAATGTGGACACTGATACCCAGTACGCGTTCACCCGCCCGGTCGCGTCCCACATGTTTGAAAACTACGACGGAGTGCTGAAGATCGACGGTGAGGTGGGCAACAAGAAAGCCTACGACCCGCGCTCGTACCTGAAGAAGGCCGAGCAGGCCATGTCTGAGCGCGTCATCGAGGCGTGCCAGGACCTCCACTCCGTGGGCAAGTCCGTGTCCAAGTAAGCGCCGCCTGCTTATCGACGAACCTCCGGCCCACCCCCGGGGGTTCTTTTCATACCCGCCCTGTCCGCGCTCTCCGCCGCCGTAGCCCATCGGCCTAGACTGTCTAACCATGGCGAAACAGAGAATGAGCACGCGGGAGCGCCTCCAGCTGGTGGACAAATCCGTGCATGCGCGCGTGAAACGGGTACAAAAGCGCCTGCTGCCGATCATGCAGATCGGCCTTGCTTCCGGCTTGGCGTACTTCCTCGCTCACGACCTCGCGGGGCACCCGCGCCCGTTCTTCGCCCCGATCAGCGTGGTCATCATCATCGGCATGACGGGCGGAGACCGTATCTCCAAATCTGTGGACATGGCGCTGGGCTGCGTCCTTGGTGTGTTGGTGGGCGACCTCATCTTCTACAGGTTGGGCGACGGCGGCTGGCAGATCGCGGTCATCGTCGCCGGCTCGCTGCTCATCGCGTCCTTTTTCTCCAGTTCCATCCTGGTGAATAATCAGGCCGCCATCGGCGCGATCCTCATCGCCACGATCATGCCGCCGGGCGCGGAGGTCACGGGCATCGACCGCACCGTGGACGCGCTGATCGGCTGCGCGGTCGCTATGGTCACTATCGCGTTGATCCCGCAGGCGCCGATGCAGTCTGCCCGCGCTGAGGTGTCGAAGGTTATGGGCATCATGTCGTCGGTGCTCGACGATGTGTCCGATGGGCTCCGCGACAACAACCCGGCGGTCATCGACGAGGCGCTCGAGCTGATCCGCGGAACGCAGACCGGCATCGACGATCTCGCGGCCGCCATCAAGTCCGGCGAGGAGGCCTCCCGCGTCTCCCCGTTCCTGTGGGGCACGCGCCGCTACATCAACTCGCTCGCACGCGTCATTCCCCCCGTGGACAATGCTGTGCGCTCGGCGCGCGTCCTCGCCCGCCGGGCGCGTGTGCTTGCAGACGACAATGATTCCGCCACCCCCGCGCAGATCGAGCTCCTGGATTCCCTCTCTCAGGTTTGTTTGGAGCTGTCGGAGGTCTACGACGTCAACTCCCGCGTCGCCCAAGCCACCGTGATCCCGCACTGCGTCAACGAGTTGCGCCAGGTGGCCCAACAAGCGGGTATGGACGTTATCCCCGAAGAAGGCGTGTTGTCCGCCTACGCCATCCTCGCGCAGACGCGTTCGCTCACCGTGGACCTGCTCATGGTCTGCGGCATGTCCCACGAGTCGGCCCTCGCCGCCCTTGCGCCGACCTCCTCGACCCCGCGAGTGGAGCCGGAGAGCTTCGACTTCGACTAAGCGGCTCCCGCCTATCGACGACCTTCGTCTCCCACTACCCGGGCACAGCAAAACCCCGGCTGGAATGCTGTTCCAGCCGGGGTGAATGCGTTAGCGCGTCAGCGCCGAATGCTTAGCGGTTCTCGTCGCGCAGGTCGCCCTCGACCGCACCGTCGGTCTCGAAGCGCTCCTTGCGGACCTCCTCGGAAACACGCTCGGTGTCCTGAACGGTGTCCTTCTCCAGGGAAACCTTCTCCACCGGGACGGACTCCTTGGAAACGTTCACGCGATCCTCGTGCAGGGTGACGGAAGCTTCCTGCTCGCCGATGGTGCCGTCGTAGTTAGCGCGGTCAGCGTCGGTGATCGGCTCGCGGACAACGCGAACCTCTTCGCGCTCAACCGGAACCTCGACGGTCTCGGTCTCGTTCACAACGTACTTACGCAGGCGAACCTGGCCGGTCTCAACGCGGTCCTTGGAGACGTTGAGCTGCTCCTCGGAGCGGACGATCTCGTCGTTGTTAGCAACGTCGCGGCGGTCGCCCTCGACAACGTCGCGGCGGTCGGTCTCAACCTCGCGCTCGCCAGCTGCGTAGCCAGCGCCTGCAGCAGCACCGGTGCCAGCAGCGCCGGCCTGTGCGGTGCGGTCGGTCTCGTAGGTGGTCACGTCCTGGGTGCCCTCAAGGCCGTAGTGGCGGTAGAACGCCTCCTGGTCCTCGGTGGTGAGGTGGCCGTTCTCGTCCAGATCCGGAGCGTCCTCGATGCGCTCCTTCGGGAAAGCGAGGTGCAGCTCGCCGTCGCGCAGGGTGTGGCCACGCAGCGGAACGATGGAGTCGCCGCCACCGAACAGGCCGTGGTTGACGGACACGAAGTCCGGCTGGCCAGTGGTGTCGTTAACGTAAACGTCCTTGACGCCACCGACCTTGTCGCCGTTGACGTCGACTGCGGTTGCGTTAGCAAGGTCCTCGATGCGGTTGAAGTCAGCCATAATTTCTCCTTAAAGATTTCGGCTAGTAAATTTGTTGCGCTTCCGCAATCCCGGATTGCCGGTTGTTGCGGGAACACCCACGAACTTAGGCAAGCCCCGGGGCCCGCGTGTGGACAAATGTCCAACTTAACAGTCTCGAACAGATGTTTGGGCGACAAACCTGGCACTTTCCGGTAGCCATGCCCCCCACCCCCTGACGTGCATGTTTCCAACGCAGCGCTTGGCAAAACGTAAAGGACTACAACACTTTGCTATCGCGGCGAGGTAACGATTCGCTAACCAAACGCCCCAAAAATCGCACTGTGATATAAATCACGTTTGGATTTTCAGGCCGCGCGGACGCTCTGGATGTCGCGGAGGTGGCGGTAAAAGGTGACGCGTTGGACGGGGCGGGGACGCAGAATGCCGTCGATAAGCACATTGATCTCCTCACCCCCGGACTGCAGAGCGCGACCAGCGAGGACGCGGGAAGCGTCGGTGCGACGCACCGGCTGGCGTCGCAGGAAGCGGCGCGTGGGCACCAGCGGGCTGATGTACGGGATCGCGACAAGGCCGGGGGCGTCAACCGTGGGTACAAGACGCGCGCCGTACTCGGACCCGCCGACCAGTACCTCGGAATCCACCACGATCTCTCCGACGTACCGCGAGGAGCCGTCGCCGGTCCATAGCTCCGCGGAGCCTGCGGCCACCTCACCGAAGTCCGTGCGCACGCACGGCATCGGCCGCACCTCGCCCTCGACCGCGAGCGCAATATCGCCCGCGCCCCACACGAGTGCGGCGGGCGATTGCTTATCCGTGGGCACGTAGGCGACCTCCACCCACATCACGTCCGCCCGCATGAGGCGGGTGAGGACGAGGCCGAGCGCGCGGTCGTCGCCGGAGACAACAACTCGGGCAGGCTCGCTGGGGTGTTGCGGGGCGAACTCGGGCTCGCCCAGGTGGGAGACGGACGGGTTGGACTGGATGTCTTCGAGCGACGGCGTCGGGTCCTCCGGCATGACCTCCCGCGCGACGTCTGTGAGGAAGCGGAGGTCCTTCTGGCTAGGGTGCTGGGGGAGGTCGACGCGGAAGGCACCCGGGATGGCCGGTGCCTTGCCGCATGCGCAGTGGATGAGCCGCATGGCGCTCACGCTACAATATGGCCGTTATTGCGCCGTATATAAGGAGTATCCGATGTCCGCCATCATCATCGTTGGCGCCCAGTGGGGCGACGAGGGCAAAGGCAAGGCAACCGACATCCTCGGCGGCAGGGTGGACTATGTGGTCAAACCCAACGGCGGCAACAATGCGGGCCACACCGTTGTGGTGGGCGGGGAGAAGTACGAGCTGAAGCTTCTGCCTGCCGGTGTGCTCTCTGAAAACGCCACCCCGATCCTGGGCAACGGCGTGGTGGTGAACCTGGAGGCGCTGTTCGAGGAGATCGACGGGCTGGAGGCCCGTGGCGCCAACGCCTCGCGTTTGAAAGTGAGCGCGAATGCCCACCTGGTCGCCCCGTACCACCAGCAGCTGGACCGCGTGCAGGAGCGCTTCTTGGGCAAGCGCGCCATCGGCACCACCGGCCGCGGCATTGGCCCCACCTATGCCGACAAGGTCGCACGCGTTGGTCTGCGCGTCCAGGACGTGTTCGACGAATCTATTCTGCGCCAGAAGATCGAATCCGCATTGGACGTGAAAAATCAGATGCTGGTGAAGATGTACAACCGCCGCGCGATCAGCGTGGAAGAGACGATGGACTACTTCGGCCGCTACGCCGAACGGCTTGCACCGATGGTCATCGACGCGGAGCGGGTGCTCAACAGCGCCTTGGACCAGGGCAAGCACGTGCTCATGGAAGGCGGCCAGGCCACCATGCTGGACGTGGACCACGGAACCTACCCGTTTGTCACCTCCTCCAACCCCACCGCGGGTGGCGCGTGCGTAGGCGCGGGCATCGGCCCAACCCGTATTACGGCCTCGCTGGGCATTATCAAGGCGTACACCACCCGCGTGGGCGCCGGCCCGTTCCCCACCGAGCTCTTTGACAAGTGGGGCGAGTTCCTCCAGGTCACCGGCGGCGAGGTGGGCGTAAATACCGGGCGTGTGCGCCGCACCGGCTGGTACGACAGCGTGATTGCCCGCTACGCCTCCCGCGTCAACGGCTTCACGGACCTGTTCCTGACCAAACTCGACGTGCTCACCGGCATCGGCGAGATCCCGATCTGCGTGGCCTACGACGTTGACGGCACACGCTTCGACGAGATGCCGCTGACCCAAACCGACTTTCACCACGCCGAGCCGATCTACGAGACCATGCCGGCGTGGGACGAGGACATCACCGAGTGCCGCGAGTTTTCGGACCTTCCGCAGCGCGCGCAGGATTACGTCCTTCGCCTCGAGGAGCTCTCCGGCGCCCCAATCTCTTACATCGGCGTTGGCCCCGGCCGCGACCAGACCATCGTGCGCAACGATGTGATGGAGAGGTAGGAGGGGAACATGGTTGCCAACGTTTATATCGACGGGTTCAATCTCTACTA
>ERZ1029874.201-NODE-201-length-10308-cov-39.374037_pt1 | contig 10308 bp, 7 predicted proteins | sample MGYA00519235_ERZ1029874 | MGnify/ENA primary metagenome ERZ1029874 (study PRJEB33666, sample SAMEA4610926) | skin metagenome | biome: Human-associated habitat; feature: Malodor aspect; material: skin | place: Philippines | collected 2015-08 ...
CGCCGGTCTTGACGATCGCGTACATAGAGGGTTACCCCTTATCTCTACTCGCCCACCCCCGGCATGCCACGGGGGTGGAATGGAACAGTTTGAGCGTTTCGGGGCCCATCGTGAGCCAGCCGTGCCCGCATGCGTAGGCAACGAGGCGGCTCGCCCCGAAACAGCGACTCGGCAAGACTACACCGGCACCTCGCCCGTTACCAAACCGCGCTACCCGTTGCGCCGGGTCGCGCGCCGCCGCCCTCGCCGGGGAGAGGCACCAGCTTCTCGACGTTCCTCCGGCTTCTCCCCGCGCTCCTGCGTGGCCCGCTCCGGCCGCGGCTGCTCCTGCGGCGCGTGCTCCGTCGCGTTGCCGGTCTTGCGCGTCGCCCGGCGCCGGCCCCGGCGTCCCTCTGCTGTCTTCGGCGCGGCCTTCTCGCTCGCTGCCTGCTCCTTCGGGGCGGCCGTCTCCGCCTCTACCTCGAAGTCCTCCGGGCGCGGCCGCTGGTCCGAGCGCGAGTTCCCGCGGGTGCGGCGCTTTCGGCGCGGCGAGGCCTCGAACTCCGCGACGGCCTCCTCGAACGCCTGCCCGCCGCCGGTGCGCTCCGGCGCCTGCTCCGGCGCCTGCTGCGGCTCTCGCTGCTCCGCCCGGCCGCGGCCTCGATTACCGCCGCGGCGCCCGCGCCGGCGCGAGGAGCGTGGCTTCTCGGCGTCGTCGGCGCGCTTCGGGGTGTCGTCGTCGCTGAAGATGGAGTTAAGCAGGTCGTCCATCTCGTCGTCGTTGAGGCGTTTGCCGGCGTCCGGGGCGGTGGTTCGCACATCGTCGTGCGCGGTATCGCGCGCCTTGCCCCGCGCGCCGCCGCGACCGGCCTCCCGCGCCGCCTCGCGCTCGCGCGCCTCGGCGCGTTCCCGGTGCCGTGTGCGCCCCTTCGCCCGCTCGCGCTCGCGTTCGCGCTCCCGCTCGCGGCCGTGCTCGGAGTACGGGTCGTGCTCGACCGGGTCGTCGGACACGATGACGCCGCGGCCGCCGCAGCACTCGCACTCGGTGGAGAACGTCTCCAGCAGCCCGTTGCCCAGGCGCTTGCGCGTCATCTGCACGAGGCCGAGCGAGGTCACCTCGGAGACCTGGTGGCGGGTGCGGTCGCGGCCCAGTGCCTCCTTGAGGCGGCGCAGCACGAGCTCCTGGTTCTCGGGCAGGATCATGTCGATGAAGTCGATGATGATCATCCCGCCGATGTCGCGCAGGCGGATCTGGCGCACGATCTCCTCGGCGGCCTCGAGGTTGTTCGACGTCACCGTCTCCTCGAGCGAGCCGCCGGCGCCGGTGAACTTGCCGGTGTTCACGTCGACGACGGTCATTGCCTCGGTCTTGTCGATGACCAGCGTGCCGCCCGACGGCAGCCACACCGTGCGCGACAGCGCCTTCTGCAGCTGCTCGTCCACCCGGTAGACCTCGAACGCGTCCTTGCCACCGTGCTCGGCGCGGTCGAACTTCTCCACCCGGTCGAGCAGGTCGGGCGCGACGGACTGCACGTAGGCGTGGACGGTGTTCCACGGCTTGCGCCCGTCGACAATGAGCGACGTGAAGTCCTCGTTGAACAGGTCGCGCACGACCTTGACCAGCACGTTCGGCTCCTCGTAGAGGGTCACCGGCTTCGCGCCTTTCGACTGCTTTTCCTTCTCCGCCTGCTCCTGGATCGCGGTCCACTGGTTGTGCAGCCGGTTCACGTCGGCGGCGATCGCCTCCTCGGGCACGTTCTCCGCGGCGGTGCGGATAATCGCCCCGCCCTTGCCCGGCACGACGTTGTTCAGGATCTCCTTGAGGCGCTTGCGCTCCGGCGCCGGCAGCTTGCGCGAAATCCCGGCGCTGCGCCCGCCCGGCACGTACACGAGGTAGCGCCCGGCGAGCGAGATCTGCGTGGTCAGCCGCGCGCCCTTGTGGCCGACCGGGTCCTTCGTCACCTGCACGAGCACCTGGTCGCCGGACTTCAGCGCGTGCTCGATGCGCCGCGAGCGCCCGCCAAGCCCCGCCGCCTTCCAGTCCACCTCGCTTGCGTAGAGCACGCCGTTGCGCCCCTGCCCGATGTCCACGAACGCGGCCTCCATGCTGGACAGCACGTTCTGCACCCGGCCGAGGTAAATGTTGCCGATCATGGACGCCTGGTTCTCCGACGTCACAAAGTGCTCCACGAGCAGCCCGTCCTCGAGCACCCCGACCTGCGTCAGCTTGCCCACCCCGTCGTGACGGTCGCGCTCGCGCACCACCATGATCCGCTCGACGGATTCGCGCCGCGCAAGGAATTCCGCCTGGCTCACAATCCGCGAGCGCTTGCGCTCCTCCTCGCGCTTCTCGCTGCGGCGCCGGCGCTGCGCCTCGAGCCGCGACGACCCCTTGATCGCGGTCGGCTCATCGGGCAGTTGCGTATCGACGTCCTCCGGCTCCTCCTCCGCCACCGTCTCCTCGACGGCGGGCCGGCTCGCCCGGCGGCGCTTGCGCTCCGGCGCCTTGAACAGCGGCGCGTGCGTCGCCTCCGCCTCGGGCGCCGGGGTGACGTCCGGCTCGACGTCGGTGAGCGGCTCCGCATCAACCGCGTTGGCGTCGAGGTCCGCGTCGACCTTCTGCTCGATCTGGTGGATCTCGTTTTCGACGTCCTTGCGCACGCGCTGGCGGATCTTCTCGGCCTCGCCAGACTCGTCGGCGCTGCTGGGGGCGGTGCGCTGCGCCAGCGCGTCGAGAAGCTGCTCGCTCTCCGCCCTCGTCAGCGTCGACTGCGCGACCTTGACCACCCCGAGCTCGGAGAGGGCGACGACCAGTTCCTTCGACGGCACGCCCAGCTCTCTCGCCAGGGCGAAGACGCGCGTCTTGTCGCGGAGCTTGGAGCGGTCGAAGGATGCGTAGGGGTTTTCCTCGTGTGTTGCCAAAGCGACGTTCTCCAGTTGAGTTCGGCCACGCCCCCGTGCGAGGGTGGCCGGGCGCTGCCAGCGTGTGCTGGAGCGGCCGCACGGCGCGGTGCACGAGGGCGCGAGTGTGAAAGTTTTTCAGCGCTCGAGCGCTTGCGCACCCATTGTGGCACAGCCCCGCCCGGGCCGCTCGACCCCTACCGCTCGGCGAGGCGCAACAGGTCGGCCACCGCGGCCACCGGCGCGGTCGGGTGGCGCTCGGTGACGGCGGCGCCCACGACGATCTGTAGCACGCGCGCGGAGCTGAGCTGCTCCACCCCGCCGCGCCGCAGGAGCTCGGCGATCATATCCTTGAGCTCGGCAAGCGCCCGCTCGATCGAGTCGCCGACTTCGCTGTCCTCGCGCTGGCCCTCGATGAACGCGCTCACCACCGCGCGGGCGCGCTCCGGCTGGCCGCAGGCGACGACGCTCACGCTCGCCTCGGCGAGGCACACCGGGTCGGCGAGGTCGACCTCGCCAGAGGTGGCCTGGTCGTAGGCGGCGTGACGGCCGTCGACAAGCCGCTCGAAGCACGTGGCCACGAGCTTGTCTCGGGTGGAGTAGTAGTAGCCGATGGATCCGACCGGCACCCCCGCCGCGGCCGCCACCTGGCGGTGCGTCACGCCCTTGAGTCCCTCGGCGAGCAGCAGCTCCAACGCAGACTCGAGAATGACCCCGCGCTTCTCCACCGCGCGAGCCTGCTCCGACCGAGATGACACCGACAACCGCCTTCCTGCTCCCACGTTCACATGCAACACAATTTATACAACATCACTTCGGAAAAATTCAGCTCGGTACCCCCGACAACGACAAAGGCACCGCAGCCGTGCAAGCTGCGGTGCCGTCAAGAAGTCCGGTTTGGGGGCGAACCCTAGAGGTTCGGGAACCAGATGGCGATCTCGCGCTCGGCGGACTCCGGCGAGTCCGAGCCGTGGACGACGTTCTCCGCCACGGACAGCGCGAAGTCGCCGCGGATCGTGCCCGGGGTCGCCTTCGACACCGGGTCGGTGCCGCCGGCGAGCTGGCGCCACGCCTCGATGGCGCGCTCGCCCTCGACGATGCCGGCGACGAGCGGGGCGGAGGTGATGAAGTCCACCAGCTCGCCGAAGAACGGCTTGTCCTTGTGCTCGGCGTAGTGCTTCTCGGCGGTCACGCGGTCCGCGGTGCGCAGGTCCAGCTCGACGAGCTTGAGACCCTTGCGCTCGATGCGGGAGATGATGTCGCCGACGTGGCCGTTCGCAACGCCGTCGGGCTTGATCAGGATCAAAGTGCGTTCAGTCATGGCACCAAATCCTACCTAAACGCCGCGCACGATGCGCGCCGCGTCCTCCTGCGAGACGCCCCGCAACCACAGCCGCACCTGCTGGATCGCCAGCTGCGTGTTGCCCTCCTCTTTCATGCGGCGCACCGTGAGGCGCTGTTCGTCGTCAAGCTGCGGCTCCACCCGCTCCTGGCGGCGGTACTGCTCGGCGAAGCCGAGGACGAGGAAGGACCCCGCCGCGACGATCGCCACGGTGCCCACCCACCCGGGCACGGTGGTATACACCGCGACCACGGCGACGAGCGAGAACACGGCTGCCAGGACAAAGCTCACGATGCGCATGAGGCATACCGTAGCCTGGATCACCATGGTCCACCGCAGCCCGCTGCCGGACATCGCGCTGCCCGGCACCCCGCTCCACGCCCTCGCCTTCGACGGCGCCGATCCCGCCCTGCCCGCGATCACGGAGCTCGACACCGAGCGCAGCGTCACGTACGGCGAGCTTTTCTCGCTTGTCGACGCCGCTTCGCGCTCCCTCCGCCCCGGCACCACCCTGGCGCTGCGGGCCCCCAACTCGATCGACTTCGCCGTCGCGCTGCTCGCCGCGTCCCGCGCCGGCGCCACCGCCTGCCTCATCGGGCACACGCTCGTCGATGCGGAGGCGCGCCGCCTCGCCGACCTCGCCGGAGCCGAGGGCACGCTGCACCCCGGCGGCGCCCCCTGCTTCGACCCGCCGGCCGCCGTCAACCCGGACGCGGACGCGGTGGCCGTCGTCGCGTTCTCCTCCGGCACGACGGGACTGCCGAAAGCTGTGGAGCTCACCCACCGCTCCATCGTCGCGAACGCGCTGCAGTTCAACGCCGCGCTCGCCGCGAGCGGGATCGGCGAGGGTACCCGCGTTGCCGCGCCGCTGCCGTTCAGCCACATCTACGGGCTGAACACGCTGCTGCTGTCCTCGCTCGCCGCGCGCCGCCACGTCTTCACCGCCGCCCGCTTCGACCTCGCGCAGTTCGCCCGCGCGCACCGCGAGTACGCTATCGAGCTCTCCTTCATCGCCCCGCCGATCGCGCTGCGGCTAGCGAACGACCCCGGCATCGACCCGCGCGACTTCGCCGCGTGCGCGCACATGGTCTGCGGCGCCGCCCCGCTCGACGAGGCGCTCGCGCGGCGGGTGGAGACGCGCCTGAGCACGGTGCTCCTACAGGGCTACGGCACGACCGAATCCTCCCCGGTCACGCACGTCGGCATCGCCGGGCGCTCCAACCCCGGCACGATCGGCTTCGCGGTGCCCAACACCGAGTTCCGCGTCGTGGATCTCGCCACCGGCGCGGAGGCACCCGACGGCGCGGACGGCGAGCTGCAGGTCCGCGGCCCCCAGCTCATGCGCGGCTACCGCGGTGACCCCGCGGCCACCCGGGCCGCGCTCGCCGGCGGCTGGCTGCGCACCGGCGACGTCGCGCGCGTCAACGCGGACGGCACCGTCACCGTCGTGGACCGGGCGAAGGACGTGATCAAGTACCACGGGTTCCAGGTCGCGCCGACGGAGCTCGAGGCGCTGTTGCTCACGCACCCGGATGTCGCGGACGCGGCCGTCGCGGGGCGCGTGGACGGCCGGGGTGAGGAGGTCCCGCACGCGTTCGTCGTGAAGCGAAACGGCGCCGGGGTGGATGCCGCCGGCCTCATGGCGTGGGTCGCCGCCCGCGTCACCGCCTACAAAAAGGTGCGGGGCGTGACGTTCGTCGAGGAGGTCCCGCGCAACGCCGCCGGCAAGATCCTGCGGCGCGAGCTGCGTTAGTCCTCCGCCGTGCCCAGGTGCTGGGTGGTGAGGTAACCGCCGCGCATGCGCTGCACGATCTCGGAGCGCATGCGGATGACGAAGTACCACACGATGCCGAAGATGATGCCCACGGCCGTGACGGACCAGTGGATGAAGAATCCGAAGATGAGCGGGATCTGCAGCGCGAGGTCGACCCACAGCGCGGCCGGCTTCTTCTGAAAAAACGCCGCCACTACGTGCGCGAGCCCGATGACGGTGATGTAAACCCAGTTGAACGTGGTCCAGTGCTCCCCGCCGTCGACCTTCAAAATGACGGTGAGGATGAGGAAGATCGTGATCGCTTCCATGACGAGCGTGCCGGAGAGCACGCCGGTCAGCCCGGCGAGCGGGTCCTTCACGGGCTGCTTGCCCGGGCCGAGCGGGCCCATCTCCTGCTCGCGGCGGATTGTGCTCATTGCGGGTCCTTTCCAAACATGGCGCGCGCCTCGCCTGCGGTGACGACGGAGCCGGTGATGAGCACCCCGGAGCCGGACTGCACGCCGACCTCCGCGAGCGCCTCCTCGGCGAGTTCGACGGCAAGCGCGTAGGCCGCCGGCAGGTGCTCCTCGACGTGGACGCGCTCGTCGCCGAACACCTCGCGGGCGGTCTCCGCCAGCTCGTAGGCGTCCTCGGCGCGCGGGGACGAGTTTTGCGTGACGACGACCTCCGTGAGCACAGGCTCGAGCGCCTCCATGATGCCCCGGGCGTCCTTGTCGCCGAGGATGCCCAGCACGCCGATGAGGCGCGCGAAGTCGAAGTCCCGCTCGATCGCGCGCGCGAGCGCACGCGCGCCGTGCGGGTTGTGGGTGGCGTCGATAAACGTCGTCGGCGTCGCGCGCACGCGCTCGAGCCGCCCCGGCGAGGACGCCGCCGCGAACCCGGCGCGCACCGCGTCCGGGTCGAGCTGGCGCTCCGACGACGCCCCGTGGAACGCCTCCACCACCGCGAGCGCCACCGACGCGTTCTGCGCCTGGTGCGGGCCGGAGAGCGGGACGAAGATGTCGTCGTACTCGCCGGACAGGCCCCGCAGCGTGAGCCGCTGCCCGCCGACGGCGACCTCGCTCGACGCGACGTCGAACTCGGTGCCGAGGCGGGCGACGGGGGCGCCGATCTCGACGGCGCGCTCGAGGATGACGCGCATCGCGTCCGGCTCCTGCTGCGCGATGACGGCGACCGCATCGGCCGAGCGGATGATGCCAGCCTTCTCGCCCGCGATCTCGGCGATGGTGTCGCCGAGGTACTCCGTATGGTCAAGGCCGACGGGCATGATCACGTCCACGTCCGCGTCGACCACGTTCGTCGCGTCCCAGGTGCCGCCCATGCCCACTTCGACCACGGCGACGTCCACCGGGGCGTCGGCAAACGCCGCGAACGCGAGGCCCACCATGACCTCGAAGTAGCTCATCGGGGTGCCGGTGCGCTCGTCGACCATCTCGATGTACGGCTCGATCTCGCGGTAGATGCGCACGAAGTCGGCGGGGTGGATCGGCGCGCCGTCGATGCCGATGCGCTCGGTGATCGTCTGCAGGTGCGGGCTCGTCGTGCGCCCGACGCGGTGGCCGAGCGCGCGCAGGAGCGACTCGATCATCCGCACCGTCGAGGTCTTGCCGTTCGTGCCTGCGACGTGGATGATCTTGCAGGACTTCTGCGGCTCGCCGAGGTAGTCCATGAGCAGCTCGATGCGCTCGAGGCTCGGGTCGATCTCGGTCTCCGGCCAGCGCGCCTTGAGCTCCTCCTCGACCTCCGCGAGCGCGCGCAGATCCTCCTCGCCCACCGCGCGCGGGGCGGCGGCATCGTCCGGCCCCTCACCCGGCGCGCCGAGGTTGAGCGTCAGGCCCGAGTCGGTCTGCTCGATGTCGTAGCGTTCGTCGTCCACCTACGCACCAGCCTCCGGGAGCTGCTCGAGCCGGGCGGTGACGCGCTCGAACTCCTCCTGCGCGACCTGCTGGCGCACCTTGATCTTCTCCACCACCGCGTCCGGCGCGTTGGCGAGGAACTGCTCGTTCGTCAGCTTCCCGCCGGTGGTGTCCAGCTCCTTCTGCGCGGCCGCGAGTTCCTTTTCCAGGCGCTTGCGCTCCGCGGCGACATCGACCGTGCCGGACGTGTCCAGCGCGACGTCGAGGTTCGCCTTGCTCAGGCGCATCTCGATGCTCGCCGAGGCCGTGAAGCCCTCCCCCGGCGCCTCGACCTTCGCAATCTGGCGCACGAGCTCCTCCATCCCCGCGAGGTCCGCGGAGGCGAAGTCGATGCGCGCGGGCACCTTCTGCGACGGTTTCACACCCTGATCGGAGCGGAAGCGGCGCAGCTCGGTGATGAGCTTGATCGCGTCTTCGACACGGGAGCGGGCCTGCGTATCGACGGCAGCTCCGCCATTTGTGTCCGCCTCAGTCGGCCACGGCGCGAGCGTGATCGTCTCGCCGCCGGTAAGGGCCTTCCACAGCACCTCGGTGATGAACGGCATGGTCGGGTGCAGCAGGCGCAGCACGACGTCGAGGACGCGGCCGAGCACGACCTGCGTCGTGCGGCCGCGCTCGAGCTCCTCGGCGGAAGCGTCGGCGGCGCCCCGCGGGATCTGGGTCTTCGCGATCTCGAGGTACCAGTCGCACAGCTCGTCCCACGCGAAGTGGTAGAGCGCGTCGTTGGCCTTCGCGAACTGGTAGTCGTCGAGGTAGGCGTCCACCTTCGCGCGGACCTCCTCGGCGCGGTCGAGGATCCACCGGTCGGCGTCGGTAAGCTGCTCGCGCGGCGGCAGCTCGTCGACGAACGCGCCGTTCATGAGCGCGAACTTCGTCGCATTGAACAGCTTCGTGGCGAAGTTGCGGGCGGCGGTGGCGTGGTCCTCGCCGATGGGCAGGTCGACGCCTGGGTTCGCGCCGCGGGCGAGCGCGAAGCGCAGCGCGTCGGCGCCGTAGCGCTCCACCCAGTCCATCGGGTCGATGCCGTTGCCCAGCGACTTCGACATCTTGCGGCCCTTCTCATCGCGCACGAGGCCGTGGAGGTAGAGGTGCTCGAACGGGATCTGCGGGCGCCCGTCCTTGCCTTCGCCGAGGATCTCGGGCGTGGTGGTGCCAGCGAAGGTGCCGAACATCATCATGCGCGCGACCCAGAAGAACAGGATGTCGTAGGCGGTGACCAGCACCGTCGTCGGGTAGAACTTCTCCAGGTCCGTCGTCTTCTCGGGCCAGCCCATCGTGGAAAACGGCCACAGGGCCGAGGAGAACCAGGTGTCCAGCACGTCCGGGTCCTGCTCGTAGCCGGCCAGCGGCTCCTCGTCCGGGCCGACGCAGACGACGTCGCGCTGCCCGTTCTCGTCCTCCGGGCCGTACCAGATCGGGATGCGGTGGCCCCACCACAGCTGGCGCGAGATCGTCCAGTCGTGCATGTTGTCCACCCAGTCGAAGTAGCGCTGCTCGAGCGACGCCGGGTGGATCTGGGTGTCGCCGTTGCGCACGGCCTCAGCGGACATCTTGGCCAGCTCGTCGACCTTGACAAACCACTGCAGGCTCAGGCGCGGCTCGATCGGCTCGCCGGAGCGCTCCGAGTGGCCCACCGAGTGCACATACGGTCGGACCTCCTTGACAATGCGGCCCTGCTCCGCGAGAGCCTCGCGCACGGCGACGCGGGCCTCCTCGCGGCTCATCCCGTCGAAGCGGGTGCCGGTATCGGCGATGCGGCCCTGCTCGTCCATGATGATCGGCATGTCCAGGTTGTGGCGCAGGCCCATCTCGTAGTCGTTCGGGTCGTGCGCCGGGGTAATCTTCACCGCGCCGGTGCCGAGCTCCATGTCCACGTAGTCGTCGGCGATGACGGTCACGCGCATGCCCTCGCGCAGCGGGTGCTCGAACACCTCGCCGATGAGGTTCTGGTAGCGCTCGTCGTCGGGGTGGACGGCGATGGCGACGTCACCGAGCATCGTCTCCACACGGGTCGTGGCCACGACGAGGTGCGGCTCGTCGTCGTTGAGCGAGCCGTAGCGGATGGAGACGAACTCGCCCTCAACGTCCTTGTAGATCACCTCGATGTCCGACACCGCGGTCTCGAGCACCGGCGACCAGTTCACCAGCCGGTAGTCGCGGTAGATCATCCCGCGGTCGTAGAGCTGCTTGAAAATCGTCACCACCGCGCGGTTAAGGCCCTCGTCGAGCGTGAAGCGCTCGCGCGACCAGTCGACCGAGTCGCCGATCGCGCGCATCTGCGTCGTGATCGTGCCGCCGAACTTTTCCTTCCACTCCCAGACGCGGTCGATGAACTCCTCGCGCCCGTAGTCGTAGCGGTCCTTGCCCTCCTCGGCCTTGAGCTTCGCCTCCACCTT
>ERZ1029874.202-NODE-202-length-10292-cov-4.192928_pt1 | contig 10292 bp, 7 predicted proteins | sample MGYA00519235_ERZ1029874 | MGnify/ENA primary metagenome ERZ1029874 (study PRJEB33666, sample SAMEA4610926) | skin metagenome | biome: Human-associated habitat; feature: Malodor aspect; material: skin | place: Philippines | collected 2015-08 ...
CGCATGTGAATACAGATAAATTCTGCTTACTTGGCAATAGGCAGCAAAGTACATCCGGGTAGCCCCCGCCTGTTACCGAGGGGCTGACGTCTTAGGAATTGCCTTGGCGACCGCGGCCACGGTGTTGTCGTCGCAGGAAATCCCCAACACAGCAGCCCAGATGGGGATGAACTCGCTGTGGTAATTGTGACCGTGGCCGCCTGGTGGGGTCGTCGCTAGGGTCATGTCGGCGGTTACCTGCCAAAAACTTGACCACGGTGTCCACAGAATGTGGGGATTGACGTCGTTGCCAGCTCTCTCGCGCATCCAGTCGGGTTCAGCCCAAATCATCTCAGGGGACCACCACGTCACTGGGTCTGAAGGATGCTGGACATAGGCAATGCGGGTGTGTGAACGCCAGGGTGGGTAGGGGGCTCCCCAGTGATCATGAGTGATTTCGCGTGGATTGCCTATGAAACGTACAACCCGGCCATTGCCAATCACTGGGACGATTTCGGGAGACCCTTCCCGTCGATGCTTTTCGAGGTCCTTCCAAATTGGTGTGAAACCGGGCGTGCCCACCCACACAGCGCCATCGACCTTCGACACCATGTCATTGATCGACGCAAAGGCTGCCTGCCCTCCGAAGGACCCCAGAGATACCCCGCTGGTGTAGAGCTTGGGACGAGTCTGCGGATCAAGTGTCTTCCAGTAGTTATAGATGATGGTGAACAGTGCTCGGGCTCCCTGCTTTGGTGATTCGCGGTCAAGGAGGAAGGCCCCGACGCTGCCTAAGTACGAGTACTGCATGGTGGCGGTGGCGCAGTCGCCGCGGGTCAAATATTCGACCGCAGACACTGACCATTCCTCCACCCAGCCGGAACCCGTGCCGTTCTGAATGACGAGCACCTTACGGTGAAACGCTCCGGTGCGAATGAGCTCAGCGAGCACGCCACGAGCCTCCGCGGTGTAATCACGTTGGGCATTGAGTCCGGCATATACCCGGATTGGCTCCTTCGCCGGTTTCCCCATGACATCGCTGATCATGGCGGCGCTCGGCCCGTCGGTGACGACGTCTTTGCCTTCTCGGCCCAGTCCGTCCCAGGTCTGGAGGGAAGCCGGGGAGCCAGACCTCAGGGGAGACGTCGGCGGGGTGCGTCCGGCTGCTGTTTGGGCATTCGTCTGTGCCATGACATGGGCGACGCCGTTGGCGGTGGTTCTCACGATGACGTTATTGGTCGCCCAGAGCAGTAAAGCCACGCTTAAAGCAACGACAACGACGGCGAGAACTGGCTGGGCGATGAAACGGTGCACACCGGTGTACAGAGTTCGGATGCCGTGAGCGATGAAACGCATAAGTAGCACTGTTGTGACGAAGAAGACGAGGCCCGTCAATACCCCGACCGTCTGCGCGAACCACACCTTACGTGGCAGCCCGACAGCGTCGGATACAGAACGTTGCTGTCGGGTGCACCATATGAACATTCCGAGCGATATAAGGGTGAGGATTGCATACCAACTACGTCGAATCCCTCGCACGGCGCTGGTCGACACTGTCACATGTAACCGAGTGATCTCTGCTAACCATCGCGAGATTCGGCCAATGAATCCGCCGATCCCGTATGCAAAGAGTGTTGATAACCACACATTGACCGCAACCATCCACCACGTCCGGGGAACCAGTGAGGGCGTTAAAGCCGTCCATAGACCGAACAGGGCAAAGATGAGGCCAACGATGCTGGCACGGCGCAGTACTTTCGCCGGCCAACTCCGGTTGGCCAGCCGAGCCGGGTACCCATGCTTAGGAACCCACGGGACGATTTGGGTAGTCAGCGCTACATCCTTCCAGTATCGACGACGTGCGGTCTTTACCTGCCATGATCGCACTCTTCCACGTTGCCCGGATAAGAAGAGCCTCGGCCTACCTTTGAGGTGGGCCGAGGCTTAACAATGTTCACACGTAGTCAGACGCCAGTGCCGGGCAGGGTTGTCGGATGATTGGGAGAGCCAGATCCCGGTTGGGACCCACCAGATGTGCCGCCGTCACCTGGCTTGCCGCTGCTTGGCCATGTCTCGCCGGTCGTGGTGAGGAACCAGTTGCGATCGAAAAAGTCCTTCGGATCGATCGTCTTCATTGCCATGGCAGTATCGATGAGTAGCTGGCGAATCTCGAGGATCTCGTCCCAGACGACTGGAGCTTCGGTCACGTGCGGGTAATCCCCGCTACCGCTCATGCGATAGTTATTGATGGCCAGCACGAACCTCTGGTCATGAGCGACCGGCCTACCCTGCCACGACAAGCCCAGGATACGCGCGCCGACCGGCCGGGAAATATCGATGGAGTACGTGACCCCAGTAACGGCGTCATAGTTGTAATCCCATACCGGCTTGCCCTGGTAATCGGCCTGAGTGTCGCCGCCTTCGCTGGCCGGAGCCGGATTGACGGCGGCCCCTTTCTTGACCTGCTTGAAGTACTTCGCGGAGTACTCCAGGTAGTCCTTGAGCTGCTTACCGGTAAGCAGGATTCCGGCCAACGTGTTGTCAAAGACGTACAGCCCGGCGATGTCCTTGATCTTGACGTCACCTTTCGGGAAGGCCGCAGTGCGGGAGAACGGTGACACCTGGGCGATGACCGGGATGCCGTTATATGTGCCGCCCTTGATCGCCTTGGCAACGGTGTCGGCCTCGACCTTGCCGATGAAGTCGAGGATCGGGGTGTCTTCGACCATCGAACGCTCAGTTGTCAGCGTCTCCGTCGAGGTGGCAACAACTGAGTTGACGTACCTGACGGTGGCCTTGTGGTCGGTCTGTAGTTGGGAGTCGGAGGCGAACTCTGTGTCCTCCTCAACATCGCGGGTGTAACGCGGCCTGACCGTGATCTGATCGTGGCGGATCGTGGCCTTGGTGGCGGAGAAGTTCAGCGGAATCGTCACTTGAGATACCGAACGAGCCCAGTAGTCGGGCTGAGTGATGACGACCTTGTGCCCTGAGATGCCGTCAACAATCTCAACGGGGTCATCCTGATGGGTGTGACCGATGACAACCAGGTCAACCTCGGGAACGGACTTTGCCAACACGGTGGCGTTATTCTCGGGCAGCCCGTGGTAAACCGGGGCAGCCTGAACTTCGGAGAGCCCGGCATGAACGAGCACGACGACGACGTCGGCACCATCTTTGCGAAGACGTACTGAGTATCGAGCGGCGGTCTTGACTGGATCAGCGATATCGACCTTGCCGACCAGATTTGCCTTGTCCCACACCATTGAGCCGGGGGTAGTGACCGCGACTATGCCAACCTTCACCTCGTGACCGGCAACGTTTTTGGTCAGCATGAGGCTGCCCTGGGTGAGGGGCTTGCCGGTCTTGACATCAATGACGTTGGCGCATAGCAGCGGGGCTTTGAGGTCGTTGTGGTAGCGGAACAATTCTGCGATCCCGTAATTGAACTCGTGATTGCCGATATTTGCAGCGTCATAACCCACCAGGTTGAAGGCGCGAGCCATGACCTCATCGTGACCGAGCTTGTCGGGTTGCTTCGCTGAAAGGTACGTCAGCGGGGTGCCCTGGATGGTGTCGCCGTTGTCGAGCATGACGACGGAGTCGGCGCCCTGCTCTGCGCGGACCTGTTTCGCGATCGTGGCCACGCGGCTCACACCCAAGGGAGCCGAGGAACGCTCCCCGAAGGCGGAAAGGCAGCGTCAGCGAAGTAATCCCAGTCGAAGACATGACCGTGGATATCGGTCGTCGCCAACACTGTGAGCGCCGCCGTGCTGAGCGTGGAGTCTGAAACTGTGGGGATCGGTGATGCGAAGGAGCGGTCAACTGCTGTCATGGCGAGTCCAGCTCCCAGCGAGCCGGCCAACAGGGCGCGGCGCGACAGGCTCGTACCAAGGGGGTTGTCATGCATAGATGGTGTCCTTCCAACGGGTTGGGAAGCGACACCATCGTTACCGAATGAGGTGAGCGTTGGGGGATAAATCGATGGATTTTTGTCGGCAACATTGTCTAGTCAGGCCTGGCGCTTTTGTAGCTGGGCCCATTCGTCACGCAGACCGACGGTGCGATGGAACACGGCGGTGTCGTGATCTGCAGCGAAGTATCCCAGTCTCTCGAATTGCACCACCTCGCCCGGAGCCACATTGGCTAGGGCCGGTTCGGCCATGACCTCGGTGAGTGTTTCGCGGGAATGTGGGTTGAGATCGTCAAGGGCTTCCCCGGTCTGCGACCCGGGAATCTCAGCGCTGAATAAGCGGTCGTACAGGTTGGCTGTCACGGGAATGGCATGGCCAGCCGAAACCCAGTGCATCGTCGATTTCACCTTGCGGCCGTCAGGGGCGGTTCCGCCGCGCGATTGCGGGTCGTAACTGGCGTGAACCTCAGCAATAGTTCCGTCAGGATTCTTAACGACGTCGGTGGCTGTCACCAGGTAGGCGCCGCGCAGGCGCACCTCATGTCCAGGGGAGAGGCGGAAGAATTTGCGGGGAGGGTCCTCGCGGAAATCATCGGCCTCAATCCAGAGCTCTCCGGTGAAGGGGACGCGACGGGTACCGTCGTCAGGATTCTCCGGATTATTGACCAGCTGGAACCATTCCACCACCGGGTTGCCGTCGTCGTCAGTCGGCCAGCCATCAAGGACAAGCTTGAGGGGGTGCAACACAGCCATGCGTCGCTGAGCGGTGGCGTTGAGCTCGCGGCGCATGAAGGACTCAAACTCCTCAATGGCCTTGACCGAGTTGTTCTTGGTAGTGCCGACGGCCTGGCAGAAGGCTCGAATGGCGGCTGCTGGGTATCCACGGCGACGCATACCGCGCAGGGTGGGCATGCGCGGATCATCCCATCCGTCAACGATGTTGTTGGTTACTAGGGACTTGAGCCGGCGCTTCGAGGTGATGGTGTGGGTCAACTCGAGACGGGCAAATTCGCGCTGCTTGGGGGCAGGGCCGTCCAGGGGCAGGTGAGAAAGGAACCAGTCGTAGAGCGGACGATGACTGTTGAACTCTAGGGAGCACAACGAGTGAGTCACGCCCTCAATAGCGTCAGACTGACCATGTGCCCAGTCATAGGTGGGGTAGATGCACCACTCGGTACCGGTGGAGTGGTGGGGTTGGTGGCGGATCCGGTACATGACTGGGTCGCGCAGCCACATATTTTCGGCCTGCATATCGATGCGGGCGCGCAGGCAGCGGGAACCGTCGGGGAATTCCCCGGCACGCATCCGCCTCAGCAGGTCAAGGGATTCTTCGGCAGGACGGTTGCGATAGGGACTTTCAATGCCCGGCTTACCGTAGCCGCCGCGCTGCTCGCGGATAGTTTCGGGGGACTGGTCGTCAACGTAGGCCAGCCCCTCACGTACGAGGTATTTCGCCCACTCGTAAAGCTGCTCAAAATAGTCTGACGCGTGGACAACGTGGGCCGGGGAGTAACCTAACCACTCAATGTCTGCAACGATCGACTCGACATACTCGGTTTCCTCGGTGCCTGGATTAGTATCGTCAAGTCTCAGGTTGCAGGTGCCGCCGAAATCCTCGGCAACGCCGAAATCGGTGACGATGGCCTTGGCGTGGCCAATGTGGAGGTAGCCGTTAGGCTCAGGTGGGAACCGGGTCTGGACGCGCCCGCCGTAGGTGTCCTGGTGGATGTCCGCGCGAACAACCTGATGAATGAAGTCCGAGCTGGACTCAGCCGGGTTTCCAGTAGGTTCTGCCATGGCGGGAACTTTACCGGAGTCTGTCAGCGGATCCCGATAGACTTCGTGTCATCATGACTGATTTGCATCCCGCGCGCACGCGCGTTGCCCCCTCGCCCACTGGTGATCCTCACGTCGGTACGGCCTATATGGCCTTGTTCGACAAGGCATGGGCACAACGCACCGGTGGCCAGTTCGTGCTGCGCATCGAGGACACTGATCGCACTCGTCTGGTGGCGGGTTCGGAGGATCAGATTTATCAGACACTCGAGTGGCTGGGGTTATCTCCTGACGAGTCCCCGCTCGTCGGTGGCCCGTATGAGCCGTACAAGCAGTCTGAGCGGTTAGACACGTACAAACCGCTCGTTGAGAAACTCATCGAGTCCGGTCACGCCTATCGTTGCTGGTGCTCCCAGGAGAGGCTCAAGCAGTTGCGCGAGGAGCGTGCTGCGGCGAAGTCGCCGGAGACCGGTTACGACCGGATGTGCCTGGGGATGTCGAAAGAGGAAAGAGCTAAACTGCCAGGTTTCACCGAGACCCCGGTGGTTCGGATGCTTATTCCTGAGGATGTCGATCTGGAGTTTGATGACCTTATCCGGGGCACGGTGCGTGCTCCTCGTCCTGACGATCAGGTGATCCTCAAAGCTGACGGGTTCCCGACTTACCACATGGCCGTCGTCGTTGACGATCATCTGATGGGTATCGATACCGTTGTGCGCGGTGAGGAATGGATTTCGTCGACGCCCAAGCATCTATTGCTTTACAAGTGGCTGGGATGGGAAGCGCCGAGGTTCGCTCATATGCCCCTGCTGCGTAATACTGATAAATCCAAGATTTCTAAGCGTAAGAACCCGGCTGCTCGGCTGATGTGGTTCCGTGAGCAAGGCTATCTTCCTGAGGCGTTGCGTAATTTCCTTCAATTGTTGGCCTACCCGACGGTTGCTGAGGGCCAGGAAATGGAGGACTTTGATTCCTTCGTGTCCCGGTTCGATTGGGGAGACGTTTCTACAGGCGGCCCGGTCTTCGACGTCACTAAATTGGACTGGCTCAACGGTCAGTACATTCGCAGCCTTGACGCTGAGGTCCTCACTGATCGTGTGCTCGACTACGCCGACCAGATGGGCCAGGCGCGACAAGTTCTGGGTCGTGATCTGACCCAGGAGGATCGCTGTGTCATCCACGCCGCGATGCCGCTAGTTCGGGAAAGATTAACGTTGTTGTCCGAGGCTCTGCCCAAGCTGGCCTTCCTGCTGACTGACGACGACGCCCTGGTCTTCGATGGGGATTCTGTGGCCTAGCTCAAGGCAGGAGCCGACGACATCCAGCATGCCGCTGTTGAGGTGCTCAAGGGACTTGATGATTTCTCCGCTGACGCTATCCAAGCTGCCTTGCGCGCCCGACTGTGCGACGAGATGGGCATCAAGCCCCGCCTAGCCTTTGCGCCGGTTCGGGTGGCCGTGACTGGTTCGCGGGTGTCCCCGCCGCTGTTCGAGGCGATGGAGATTCTGGGCAAGGAGTCGACTCTTCGTCGTATGCAAAGGTTCGAGGCTGAGATAGACCAGAAGTAATGACTGAACACGGGGAGACGGGGGTTGTGCTGCGGCGTCATCCACTTCTGCGACGCCCAATAGTGTGGTTCTGGGTGCTCGTCACCTGTTATTGGGCGTTGGTGTGGCGAACGCCTGTGTGGGATATCGATGATTTGTATTTCGCCACCCGATCTGGTACTCCCGGCGGGCGTATTGACTGGGCGGATTTTGCGCGGCTCACCGTCTGCGATCTGGTAGAGCGCAATGGTCGTTTCTCGGACATGATGGTGCAACTCGTCATGGCGATGGGGGGATGGATTCGCGTTCCCCTCATACTCTCGTCTGTGACGGCGTCGCTGGCACTATGGCTCATGGTGCGAGGCCTTATTCGAGATCTACGGGAAGTAGTGTCGCCCGGTGCTGACCTTTTAGCAGGCATCGGTGCATTTCTCGCACCAATGGCCGTGATTGGGTTCGAGCCACATATGGGTGGGGATACAATCATGTTCATTGCTGCGAACATCGGCTATATGTGGAGTCTAGCGCTCGGTATCGTTTCTATCCTTCTGCTGTGGTCCCAGCGGGGACCGAATGTCGACCACGGCTGGGTTTTGTGGATAGCGGTGGTGCTGTCATGTGTAGCAAGCATTCACCATGAATTGAATGCGCCGGGAATCGTCGGAGCAATTGTTGCCATGGCTCTCATAACACCTGCTGGGAAATGGACTACTCGGTGGGCGGTGGCTCTGATCGTGGCGGCTGTGGGAAATGCCGCGAGAATGGGAATGCCGGGTTTGTGGGCACGTCGTCACCGAGTGGGAGACCCATATCCGTACCCGAAATCAACCGGGGAGATTCCCAAACGAGTGTCATTCATCGTCCACTCCGTCAGTCATTCGCTCAGCAATTACCCGGTCGTGTTCTTTGCGATCGTGCTGTCAGTTATCGCTCTGTGCCTGGTAGTCATGAGGCGCGGATTCCACCGCCGCGCTATCGGGATCCTGCTCGCCCTGTTCTGTGTGGCATCTGTCGGGCTAGCCGCGGCCAGCCTGCGAATTATTACGGTACTCGCGCAACGAAAGCTCGTGGGAGATATTCGACTGTACTTCTCGGCCACCGGAGTGCTGAGCGGGGTGTGCTTCGGCATCGTGATGGCGATCCTTGTAGTGCTCACAGTGATGGTTGCTCGGATACCGGGATGCGGCATGGTGGGGGTGTCGACGGGCGCGGCGTTTGGTTACTATGCGCTGCCGTTGATTCAAGGTTCTCCAGGGGGACGAACGTCCTTCCTCGGCCTAGTGGTTTTTACCGTGAGTGCGCTGATATGGGCATGGGCTGCAGTCGGGCTGATGCGGGGTGGCACAACCCAGGGCGACAGCTGTATTCCAGCCTCGGAATCTGGCGCGCGAGTTATGGCGGTATCGGAGACGCAACTCGCGACGGTTCTGGCTATGGTTACTACCGCGTCATGTCTGGGTACCGGCCCATTGGGAGCGTGGGAGATGCTCGAGGGAGCGACACTCAACGGTAGTGTCTGGCGAGCGGTCAACGCCCAGCTAGACGCGGCACGCCGTGGGGAGCGCGACACAGTCGTCGTCCCGAAGGCGCTGCCCGCCCCAGACTGGTTGCCCGACTATGCGGGCCGCCGTGGAACCACCGAGGCCCGCCTTCATCAGTATTACGACCTCCCGAAGAACGTCACCGTGGTGCGTCGCTGAGAGCGCCGTCAAGGACTTCGCGGAGGGACGTGACGAGAATCCGAATGTGCTCGTCAGTGTGACGTGCCGTGAGACAAATACGCAGGATGGCGTCGCCCCTCGCGACTGCGGGGTAGCGGATTGCACCGACCATGAGGCCGCGACGAGCCAGCTCTTCCTGAGCTGCGACAGCACGAGATTCCGGTCCCACGGGGATCCGGATAATCGGGCCGCGATCATGGGCGGCCGAGGGCGGGATGAGGTCAGCTTCGGCCAGGAGGAGACGTGCCTGGGCGACGTTAGCTTGAAGACTACAGACCCGACGTGTGTCAGTTCGTAGGTACTCCACGGCTGCGGCCACGCCTGCCGCGACGACAGGGGAAGGGGCGCTGGAAAACACGTACCCTCGTGCGCAGTTGCGCATCAGGGTAGCCAGAGTCTCGTCGACGCATGCGAAACCACCCTCGACTCCGAGAGCTTTGCTTGCTGTTCCCAACAAGACGTCGGGTCGTTGTGATGCCGGGAGTTCTTCGGTCGCGCCGCGGCCAGTAGGCCCGACCGTACCAATCCCATGAGCATCGTCGACGACAACCAGAGCACCATGGCGGTGGGCAATCTCGACGAGCTCGCCGACAGGGGCGACGTCGCCGCCCATGGAGTAGACGCCTTCGGTGAGTACGAGCGCCCTGTCGGTCGTGACGCAATCAAGGGCTGTGTCGATAGCGTCGAGGTCGGCGTGGGGGACGACGACGGTGCGCGCTCGCGCCAAGCGGCACCCGTCGATCAGGCTGGCATGGTTCTCAGCATCAGAAATGACGGTGACGTGAGGGTCGGCAAGCAACTGTATGGTCGCGATGTTGGCCTGGTAGCCGCTGGCCATGAACACGGCCTGCGGGTATCCCAACCATGCGGCGATCTCATGTTCAGCCTGGTGGTGAGCTACGGAAGTGCCCGTCGTGAGGCGAGAGCCACCCGAACTACTCCCGAGCCTTCTGACAGTGTTGTTCATAGCCTGCTGAACCTTAGGCTCGGTCGACAGGCCGAGGTAGTCCGATGAGGAGAACAGCAAGGCAGGCCCGTCGGTTGTGACGGCGTCAGGATCCTGGGCAGAACAGAAGGTGCGGGGACGGCGCTCGAGGCCAGCAGCGCGCCATGCGTTGAGACGGCCGCAGAGGTGACCATGCCAGGAGGTCGCTTTCTGGCTGCTGGCCGTGGCAGGGCCGATAAGAACGGGGTGGTTTTCGAGCCACGTGGTGATCGTGGTCGGGTCGGCACGTGCCGTATCGACGAGGATGACGCGTCCACCATTGGGGTCGCCGTCAGCTTTGACGTTGGTCACCGTCGTGTAGACCCCGTCGACACAAACGTAGCCGCGGGTGTAATGGGGGTCGTCGGAAATGC
>ERZ1029874.205-NODE-205-length-10239-cov-43.956500_pt1 | contig 10239 bp, 12 predicted proteins | sample MGYA00519235_ERZ1029874 | MGnify/ENA primary metagenome ERZ1029874 (study PRJEB33666, sample SAMEA4610926) | skin metagenome | biome: Human-associated habitat; feature: Malodor aspect; material: skin | place: Philippines | collected 2015-08 ...
CCCAACAACTTCACACCAACACCCGCCACACACCAACCCAGGTGCGCGGCGGGTGTTTTCGCATCCCCGCTACCCCAACAGCCCGCGAACACCACACCTCCGCATTGCGGACACTGCAGGCACCTACACACTCCGCAACGCGGACTCCTCGGCGTGCAGGGCAGCTCAGCCCCGTTGCGGACAACACCGGTACCTCCTTGCGGACACCGCGACTCCGCATTGCAGACACCGCAGGTACCTACCGATTCCGCAATGCAGGCATCTCTACCGGTGGGAAAGCATGTGATCGTTTTGTTGCGGACTTCGCCACCGTATTGCGGACACCGCAGGCACCTACGCACTCCACATTGCAGACTTCCCGGCGTGCAAGACGGCCCAGCCCCGTTGCTACAACACCGGTAACGCATTGCGGACACCGCGACTCCGCATTGCAGACAACGAATGCACCTTCACACTTCGCAATGCGGACCTGGTTGGCAGCGACGGAAGTTACTCCTGTCTCATTGCGGACACTGTCACTCTGCATTGTGGACATTGCAGGTATCTACGCACTCCACAATGCAGGCATCTCTACCGGTGGGAAAGCATGTGATCGTGTTGCGGACTCCGCCAGTCTGCATTGCGGACTCCTGGATTGTCCTGGATTGCGGACACTCGAATTCCGCAATACGGCCAGCCCGAACGATTGCAGATTCCGCCAGTCTGCATTGCAGACGCCGCAGGTACCTACACACTCCACAATGCAGACTCGTTGGCAGGTAGGGGAGGCGCGGACTCATTGCGGACACCCCGCGGACGAAAGAGCCCGGCGTCATTGCGGACTCCTGCCTTGCGGACACCTCGATCAGTGGGGAGAGCCTACGTTGTTGCGGACTCGACACCTCTGCATTGTAGACATCGCAGGTACCCAACTTCGCAATGTGGCACCGACGCCACTAGCCCTCAGTGCAGAAACCACCACACCAGTCACACGCCACCAGGGCAAACGTGCAACGCACCACGCTGAGGGCTAGTAACACCAGGGCGCTAGCGCTCAACGACAAAACCGCCACACGAGTAACAGGCCACCAGGGGAAACGCGTGGGCCACAACGCTGAGGGCTAGCAACCGCACCCAGCACACCCAAGCAACCAGCACACCCAGGCACCTACCCCACCGCGAACGAACGCGCGGCCCCGGACAGTGGGTCGGTGAACTCGAGCCGCGTGCACCGCAGCTGCATGGGGCGCGAGAAGTCCTCGTCCTCGGCGGCGCGGAGGACGGGGTAGATGAGGTCGCCGAGGATGGGGGCCGCCTCGACCATCATTTGCACGCGCAGCTGGTGGGTGCGGCCTGTCTCGGGGCGCAGGGTGTAGCGGGCGAGCGGGGCGGGAACGTCGTAACGCTGCTGGAGCTCCAACTCCTCAAACGGAGCGAGGCGGGAGACGGCGCCGAGGGTGGTGAAGGCGTTCGGCTCGGCGCCGGGGACGACCTGCGCGGCGGGCTCGCCGGGTGCCTTGGTGAGGTGGTGGCGCCAGGGGGCCGGAGGGACGTCGATAAGCGGGGCGATCGCTTGGTACTCCTTGCGGACTTCGCGGCACGCGAACAGCTCCTGGTACGCGCCGCGGATCTCGCGGCGTTTGGTGAGCAGGAGGAGGCCGGAGGTCGCGCGGTCGAGGCGGTGCGCCGGCGTGAGCTCCTCGTTGCCGGTCGCGCGGCGCAGGCGCACCGTGGCGGTCTCGGTGATGTGGGAGGCGCGCGGCATCGTCGCCAGGAACGGGGGCTTGTCCACGACGAGGATGTCGCCGTCCTCGAAGACGGGGCGGATCTCGAACGGGACGGGCACCTCGGGCGCCGGGCGCCGGTAGAAGTAGACGTCGGTGCCGGGCACAAGCCACGCGTCGGGGCTCAGAGCGGAGCCGTCTCGCGTGACGACGCAACCTTCGGCGAACCGCGCCGCAACCGCGGCAATGTCGTCCTCGGGGTGGCGGTGCCGCTGGGTGGACACGAGGTGCCACACGAAGTCGTCCGCCCTTATGCCCGGGCCCTCGGGGACCCGGGCGCGGGTGGCGCCGAGGCCCTCGCGGGGCGGGAGGGGGCCCGGCTGGAACGCCTTCTTTCGTGCCATGTCGTGTAGTAGATTATCTGCCATGGATCTCAGCGCACTCATCGAACCGGTTATCGCGTTCTTCTCGCAGGGCATTGGCAAGACGATTGCCGACGTGCTCACGCTGGTCTACGAGGTGCTCTTCCCCGCGAATGCCCCGGCAGCAACCCCGGTGGAGATTCCGCGCTAACAACCACGCACGGCACTAGACTGTGGGTATAACCAGCCGACTCGAAGAAGGTGCATTATGACCCACGAAGATATCGTCGTCGTTGCCGTTGACGGCAGCCCGGCCTCTGATAACGCGGTGCGCTGGGCGGCGAACACCGCGATGAAGCGTGGTATCCCGCTACGGCTCGCCGCGAGCTACACCATGCCCCAGTTCCTCTATGCCGAGGGCATGGTCCCGCCGCAGGAGGTGTACGACGACCTGCAGCGCGAGACGCTCCAGACCGTGGAGCGGGCCCGCGAGATCGCGCTCCAGGTCGCGCCCGACCTGCGCATCGGGCACGCGGTTGCGGAGGGTTCGCCGATTGACATGCTGCTGGAGATGTCGCGGGACTGCACCATGATCGTCATGGGTTCGCGCGGCCTGAGCGGGCTGTCCGGCATGGTGCTCGGCTCGGTCTCCGGCGCCGTGGTCTCGCACGCGCACTGCCCGGTCGTGGTGGTGCGCGAGGACAACGCGGTAACGGACGCGAACAAGTACGGCCCCGTCGTCGTCGGTGTCGACGGCTCCGAGGTGTCCCGACGCGCGACGGAGGTCGCGTTCGAGGAGGCCGCGACCCGCGGCGCGGAGCTGCACGCCGTGCACACCTGGGCGGACACGCAGATCCAGGGTCCGGGCGCCGGCTACGCGGTCTCGGAGGACCACTGGCAGGCGGTGCAGCAGGAGAAGGCGGAGGTTCTGGGCAGCTACCTCGACGAGCTTTCCGCGAAGTGCCCGGACGTGAAGGTGACCAAGACCATCACGCGGGACCGCCCGGTGCGTGCGCTCGCGAGCGAGGCGGAGGGCGCCCAGCTGCTGGTCACCGGCTCGCACGGGCGCGGCGGCTTCAAGGGCATGCTGCTCGGCTCCACCTCCCGCGCGCTGCTGCAGTCCGCGCCGTGCCCGATGATGGTAGTCCGCCCGCAGGACGTGTAAGCAATTCGTTATATAAACTCGCCCGAAGCGTTGCCCACTCTCGCCCCGCGCGGGGGGATAATGGGCGAGGAACCAACTGTTGTATTTAGAAGGGTCAGAACACCATGTCTTCTCTTTCCATGGGCTTCCTCGGCTGGATCATCATCGGCGGCATCGCCGGCTGGATCGCCTCCAAGATGCAGAACCGCGACGCGCAGATGGGCATCGGCCTGAACATCCTCGTCGGCATCATCGGCGGCCTGCTCGGCGGCTGGCTGCTCTCCGCGTTCGGCGTTGACGTCGAGGGTGGCGGGCTGTGGTTCAGCTTCTTCACCTGCCTGCTCGGCGCGGTGATCCTGCTGTGGATTATCAACATGGTGACGGGACGCCGTCGCTAAGCAAAAAAGCCCAACAATGCCCCCGGGACCTGCCTCCCGGGGGCATTGCCGTGCGTAAGACGTACCGGTTTGTCTATATTGAGAGCATCGTCCACCCACCCGCGTACGAAGGAGTCCCACTTGGCACCTGGCACCAGCAAGAAGAAGCCGGCGCCGCGGCGGCGGGACCGGCCGAGCCCACGGCAGCGGCTGCTCGACGCTGCGACGAAGCTGTTCACGGAGGAGGGCATCCGCGTCATCGGCATCGACCGCATCCTGCGCGAGGCGGATGTGGCGAAGGCATCGCTGTACTCGCTGCTCGGCTCGAAGGACAACCTCGTCATAGCGTACCTCGAGCAGCTGGACGAGCAGTACCGGGCGCGCTGGGGCGAGCGGGCGGCGAAGGCGCCGGATGCGGATGCGAAGATCCTCGCCTTCTTCGACATGGCCATCGACGAGGAGCCGAAGAAGGATTTCCGCGGCTCACCGTTCCTCAACGCCGCGGCGGAGTACCCGCGCCCCGAGGCCGAGTCGGAGGAGCGGATCGTCGCCGCGTGCGTGGCGCACCGCACGTGGATGCACGACACGATCACGGCGCTGCTGACCAAGAAGAACGGGTACGACTCGTCCGCGCTCACCGACGAGCTGCTCATCTTCCTCGACGGCGGCCTCGCCGGCGCGCGGATCCTGCGCGATAGCCAGCCGCTGCGCACCGCGCGCTCGCTCGCGGAGTCGAAGCTCGGCGCCCCGCCGCCGGACTACTCGATTTAAGGCGCTACCCTCTATGGCCATGACCACTCGCGTGAGCGTTTCGCAGGTGATCGGCGAGCTGCTGCTCACCGTGGGGGTGCTGCTCCTGCTCTTCGCGTTCTACGAGTCCTACTGGACGAACATCGAGGCGGGGCACAAGCAGGACGAGGCGCAGGCCCGCCTGGAAGCGGCGTGGGTCAACCCCCGCCAGAACGCGGCGCCGCAGCTTGGCGACGCGTTCGCGAAAATGTACATCCCCGCGTTCGGCCAGGACTACCAGTTCGCCATCGTCGAGGGCGTGCAGGAGGCCCAGCTGCTTACCGGCCCAGGCCACTACCCGGGCACCCAGCTGCCGGGGGAGGACGGCAACTTCGCCGTCGCCGGGCACCGCGTGGGCAAGGGCGCGCCGTTCAATGACCTCGGCGCGCTGCAGGCCTGCGACGCCATCGTCGTGGAGACGCAGCGCGAGTGGGTGACCTACCGCGTGCTGCCGATGTCGCTCGACCCGGGCGAGCGCCGCGGCGAGGGCGCCGGCTGCCTGCCGGGGCAGCTCAACGAGCGCGTCGCCGCGAAGGACTACGCCGGCGTGCAGGGCCGCCAGATCACGGTGCCCGGGGACATCAACGTGGTCAACCCGATGCCGGGCGCGCGCTCGACGAAGGTGGCGCCCGGCATGGAGGGCCTGATCACGCTGACCACGTGCCACCCCCAGTTCTCCAACGCGCAGCGCATGATCATCCACGCGGTGCGCACCGAGGTCATGCCAAAGGACCCCGCGGGCGCGCTGCCCCCGGCGATGAAAGAGGTGAAGTAATGTACGCGGCACTCTGGCGCAAGCTGCCGGGCTCGACCCCGGTGAAGTGGCTGCTCACGCTGATCATTCTCACGGGGGTGTTCTTCCTGCTCATGGACGTCGTGTTCCCGTGGGTGTCCTCGCTCATGCCGTACAACGACGTCGCGGTTTAGCCCAGCGAGTTACAGCCAGCGCGGCACCGGCGGCGCCCACGCGCGCAGCTTCGCCAGCAGCTCTGCCGGGTCGTCGGCCACGACCATGTGCGCGCGGTCCGTCGGTCGCACGAAGCCCTCGGCGACCATGTGATCCACCATCGTCACCAGCGGCGCCCAGAACTCGCTGCCCAGCAGCCCGATCGGCTTCGTGTGCAGGCCGAGCTGCTGGCTCGTCCAGTCGTCGAACAGCTCGTCGAGGGTGCCCGCGCCGCCGGGCAGCGCCACGATCGCGTCGGCCAGCTCGCTCATCCGCGCCTTGCGCGCCGCCATGGTGGGCACGACCTCGAGGCGCTCGAGCCCGTCGTACTCGATCTCGTATCCCTGCAGGTGCTCGGTGATGACGCCAATGCTTCTCGACGCACCTTCGGCCACCTGCCCCATCAACCCGAGCCTCGACCCGCCGTAGACGAGCGTGATCCCCGCGTCCGCGAGCGCCTCGCCGAACGCGCGCGCGAGCGCCCGGTTGGCGGGGTTGGTGCCGTCGCGCGCCCCGGCGTAGACCGCCACGGCGGTGATCTCGCGGGCGCCGAGGGCGGGGAAGATGCGCTCGCGCAGCAGCGGCGCGATCTCCCGGTCGGGTGCGGCCGGGTCGATCCAGGCGGCCTCCGCGATCTCCGCCGCCGGGGCCGGGCGCAGACCCGGGCCGGGGTGGAGGAACACCGTCGAGGTGACGGTGCAGCCCGGCTCGTTCGAGGCGGCGGCGGTGAACCGGCCGAGGAAGCTCAGGTCCTCGGCGTCGACGTCGATGCCGACCTCCTCGCGGGTCTCGCGCAGCGCGGTGGCCACGGGGCCCTCACCGGGCTCGGGCTTGCCGCCGGGGAGCTGGAAGCGCGGGCTCGAGTGCTTGCGCACGCACAGCACCCGGCCGGCCTCGTCGGTGAATACGATGGCCGCGACGGCGATATCTCGCGCCATCACAGCCCCAGGTTCCCGATGGCCTCCTTGGCCACCGCCTCCGCCTTCACGGACTCGTCCTGGTTGGTGAACACGGTGACGGCGACCGGGCCCTTCGCCACCGAGTACGCCGCGCCGATGCGCCCCGGCACTGCCCCGCCGCCGTGGCGCCCGCCGTTCCAGCCGGCCGGCTGGTCCGCGGGTTGGGTGAGGTCCACCGGCGTGGCCCAGTCCACCACCGCCATCGCCTGCTCGGGGGTGGGCATGTGGCGCACGATGACGGTGAGCTGCGGCTCCTCCGGGAAGGACCAGAACTGACAGGCGGGGGTGTCGAAGCGGTCGTCGGTGCCCACGCCGGTGACGCGCTGGCCGTTCGTCTGCGCCACCCACTCGGTGTCCAGGTACGGGCATTCCGTCCAGCCGTCGCGGGCGGTGTCCGGCAGCGCCTCCACCGGCAGGCCCTGGTCCGGGGCTGGGGCTGGCGCGGGGGCGGCGGAATCGGCGTCGTCACGCGTCGGCCCCTGCGCACAACCTGCGAGGGCGAGCACGAGCACGGCGGTGGGTAATCTCAGACGCATGAGCTCCAGACTAGTGCTGTTGGAGCAGCACCCCGTGAAGACGGCGGACAACCGGGCGCTCGACTCGGGCATCACGTTCCTCGCGGTGTGCCTCATGGTGGTCTCGCTCGGCGCGCTCGCGCGGATGCCGCTCGACGCCGCGCTGCTGCACATCGTCCTCGTGACCGCATTCGCGTTTCTGCTCTTCTACGGCATGGTGGAGATGCACCGGTGGGGCCGCCCCGGGCGCATGATCTGGATGTTCGGCGCGAGCGCGGTGTGGGTGGCCGACATGACGGTCTCCGCGGTGGCGGTGTACTGGGTGTTCATCCTGTTCTTCGTGGCGCTGCGGGCGTTTGACTCGTGGCTCGGCTACGCGTGGATGGCGGTGTGCCTCGCGGTGAGCGTGGCCATGCAGATCCCCGCCGGGCTCACGCTCGGCGGCGTCATGGGCCCGGCGCTGTCGGCGGTGGTGGTCATCGCCATCAACACCGCGTTTTCCACCATCACCCGGGTGAGCCGGGAGCGGCAGCAGCTTATCGACGAGCTCCTGTCCACCCGCGACCGGCTCGCCGAGACGGAGCGCGCGGCCGGCGTGGCGCAGGAGCGTGAGCGCCTCGCGCACGAGATCCACGACACGGTGGCGCAGAACCTCTCCTCGATCCAGATGCTGCTCCATGCCGCGGAGCGCGACGTGCGGGCGCTCGACGTGGACCCGGCGCTGGTGGAGCAGCCGCTGCGCAAGATGGAGGCGGCGCGCCGGGCGGCGTCGAACAACCTCGCCGAGACGCGGGCGATGATCGCCGCGCTGGCCCCGGCGCCGCTGTCGGAGGCCTCGCTGCGCGACGCGCTCACGCGCGTGGCGGGGGAGTTCGGCGCCGCCGGCGGTGTGGAGATCGGGGTGGAGGTCGACGGCGACCCGGTGCCGCTGCCCATGCGCGTCGAGGCGGGGCTGCTGCGCATCGCGCAGGGTGCGGTGTCCAACGTGGTGGCCCACGCCGACGCGACGGTCGCGCGGATCACGCTCACGTACGCGCCCGGGGAGGTGCGCCTCGACGTGGTGGACAACGGCCGCGGCTTCGACGTCGGCGCCCAAGCGCTCAAGCCGAGCGGGCTCGGGCACCTCGGGCTCGACGCGATGCGCTCGCGGGCGGCGGAGCTGGGCGGGCGCCTCGAGATCGAGTCCGCGCCCGGCGGGCCGACCGCGCTCTCCGTCGCCATCCCGGTTAGGATCAACCAAACGATGGATGAGGAGGCTACACGGTGATTCGCGTATTGCTCGCTGACGACCACGAGATCGTGCGCCTCGGGTTGCGCGCCGTGCTCGAGGAGGCCGACGACATCGAGGTCGTCGCGGAGGTGGCCACCGCGGAGGGTGCCATCGCCACCGCGCAGGTCGGCGGCATCGACGTCATCCTCATGGACCTGCGCTTCGGCGCCGGAGCCGAGGGCCAGCGTGTGACCACCGGGGCGCAGGCCACGGCGGCGATCCGGGCGAGCATGGCCCACCCGCCGAAGGTGCTCGTGGTCACGAACTACGACACCGACGCGGACATCCTCGGCGCCATCGAGGCCGGGGCGGTGGGCTACCTGCTCAAGGACGCCCCGCCGGAAGAGCTCGTCGCGGCGGTGCGCTCCACCGCCCGCGGGGACGCGACGATGTCGCCGGTGGTACGCGACAGGCTGGAGACGCGGGAGCGGGCGCCCCGCTCCTCGCTTACGCCGCGCGAACTCGAGGTGCTCCAGCTCGTCGCCGCCGGCGCGTCGAACCGGGAGATCGGTCGTCAGCTCATGCTTTCCGAGGCGACCGTGAAGTCCCACCTCGTGCACATCTACGACAAGCTGGGCGTGCGCTCGCGCACCTCCGCCGTGGCGTCGGCGCGCGAGCAGGGCGTGCTGTAACGGCCGGAGGCTAACGGCGCAGCTTTGCCTGCACCTCGGCGGTGAGCTCGGCGAGGTCGTCCTCGACGGACTTGAGCGCGAGGCGGCGCTGCTCCGGGCTGGCCACCTCGGCGTTGCGCACGGTCTGCTCGAGCTCGTCGAGGCGCACGCGCGCGTCGTTCTTGAACCCCTCGCTCAGGGAGTCGGAGTGCTCGACGTTCTCCCGGGCGGCGTCGATACGCGCCTTGAGCTCCGCCCCGCGCCCGGAGTGGCGCGCGAGGTCCTGCGAGCTCAGCCCGAGCCCCGCGGCGCGGCTGTTCACGCGCTGCTGCTGCAGGGAGGTCAGACCCTTGTACGCGAGCGGCAGGAGGATCGGCACGAGGACGCGGGCGGCGCCGGTGGCCTGCTTCGCCTTCTTCTTCGTGATGCCGGACTCCTCGATGCGCTTGAGGTGCGCCTTCGCCAGGTCCTTCTCGTGCTTCTGCTTGCGCTTCAGGCCCTTCTTCTCCTCCTTGAGCAGGCGCTTCTCCGCCTTGTCCAGGAGTTTCGCGGTGCGCTGGTCGGCCTTCGCCTCCTGCTTGGCCAGCTGGCGGGCGTGCACCTCGGCAGCCTTCACCTCAGCTTTCGTGCGCGCGCGGGACTTGCGGATCGCCTCGAAAACACCCATGGTTGTTTCTCCTCGTCGTGTGAGCGTGAACGCCTGCCCACTCTACCTGCCGGTCCGCCCGGCACGCCCAGGTATCGTGGCGGGCATTGTGAGTACTCAACCCGTGCGCGCCTCGGACCTCGTGGGCTGCCGCTATCGCCTGCGCCAGCGCCGCGCGCACCCGGAGACCCCGGAGCTGCCGGACGCGCTCATCCGCCAGCCGCAGATCGACGCCGCCCGCGCCGCCGTCTTCGAGCTCCTGCCCGTCAAGCGCGCCCTCGGCGACGGCGCGGGCAAGGCGTTCGTGCGCGTCGACATTGACCCGGCGGGCGACCGCGTCGCCGACACCCGCGCCGCGCTGCGCCGCCGCGCCCACCTCATCACCAACGCCGCGCTCGCCGGGGAGGTCGACGGCGTGCCCGCCGAGGCGGACGTGGACGTGCTCGTGCGCACCGAGCGTGGCTACATGCCGGTGGTGATCTCGAACCACCGCGTCGCCCGCCCCCACCCGGACGAGCACCTCGAGATGGTGCCCACGGGCCGGCTCGGCCTGGGCCAGCCGATCAGGGTCGGCGCGAAGGTGCGCCACCACACCGTCGACGGCTACCGGGTGGCCATGGCGCACCTACTGCTCGGTGAGCTCGCCGACGGCCGCGCCGGGGTGATCGGCCAGGACCGCACGCGCGCCTACCTGTGCGACCCGGCCCGTTTCGTCGAGCCGCTCACCCGCGTCCTCGCCGCCGAGCTGCCGGACGAGCCGAAGCGCCTGAAGCAGTGCGCCGCCTGCCGCTTCTGGCCGCTGTGCGAGCCGCGCCTCGTCGAGCTCGACGACATCTCGCTGCTCCTGCCGGGCGGCCGCGGGGACGTGTGGCGCGAGCGCGGCATCCACACGGTGCAGCAGCTTATCGACGAAGCTC
>ERZ1029874.207-NODE-207-length-10208-cov-40.687777_pt1 | contig 10208 bp, 10 predicted proteins | sample MGYA00519235_ERZ1029874 | MGnify/ENA primary metagenome ERZ1029874 (study PRJEB33666, sample SAMEA4610926) | skin metagenome | biome: Human-associated habitat; feature: Malodor aspect; material: skin | place: Philippines | collected 2015-08 ...
CCTCGTGTACACGCTGTGGTCCCGGCGGTGCTCCCCGCGTGAGCGGGGATGAGCCGCACCCCGGGGCGAAGCTGAACCCGCGCAGGGAGTGCTCCCCGCGTGAGCGGGGATGAGCCCCGCATGGCTGAGCAGATCGCTGAGGGCCTGGCGTGCTCCCCGCGTGAGCGGGGATGAGCCGTCGTCGGGGTTGGCCACGATGGCCGCAGTCTCGTGCTCCCCGCGTGAGCGGGGATGAGCCCGTAACGCGCTAGAGACTGATCCAACCGGCGTTGTGCTCCCCGCGTGAGCGGGGATGAGCCGATAGCCTCTGCGGCGACCTCATTCGCGCTGTCGTGCTCCCCGCGTGAGCGGGGATGAGCCCCATTCCTCGCGGATAGGGCAGATTTCGACGGTGTGCTCCCCGCGTGAGCGGGGATGAGCCCCAAACAGAGACGACGAAGAACTCGACATCACCGTGCTCCCCGCGTGAGCGGGGATGAGCCCTGATCGCGCTGCGTGAGTTGCTCCTTGAAGAAGTGCTCCCCGCGTGAGCGGGGATGAGCCCTGCCGACTGACCGCCAACACGTTCGCCCCTGCGTGCTCCCCGCGTGAGCGGGGATGAGCCCCGAGGCCGGCTTCCAAGGCGAAGGCCACGCCCGTGCTCCCCGCGTGAGCGGGGATGAGCCCCACCTAGAAAGGGCACGACAATGGACATCAACGTGCTCCCCGCGTGAGCGGGGATGAGCCCTTTGCGTTGTTGAGCATTCGCTTAAGTGCCGAGTGCTCCCCGCGTGAGCGGGGATGAGCCCCACCGAAACGAGCGGACAACCCGGACACAGCGGTGCTCCCCGCGTGAGCGGGGATGAGCCCTGGATACCGTCGCGCACGGCGCGGGATAGTGCGTGCTCCCCGCGTGAGCGGGGATGAGCCCAAGAAGCAAGCAAAGCAACGCCGAATGGAGGCGTGCTCCCCGCGTGAGCGGGGATGAGCCCGACTGCCAGTTCGCCGGCTCGGCCGCTTCCCGGTGCTCCCCGCGTGAGCGGGGATGAGCCCTGTTCCATTGTTTCCTCCTGGTTGTTGAGGTTGTGCTCCCCGCGTGAGCGGGGATGAGCCCGACTGCCAGTTCGCCGGCTCGGCCGCTTCCCGGTGCTCCCCGCGTGAGCGGGGATGAGCCCATCTGCCCAAGCTGCTCGTCGGAGCGGGCGCCGTGCTCCCCGCGTGAGCGGGGATGAGCCGACCCCATTACGGTCAAGCCCGCCAAACACTTAGTGCTCCCCGCGTGAGCGGGGATGAGCCTTCGTCGCGGGTGCCCCGGTAGGCGTTCACGTCGTGCTCCCCGCGTGAGCGGGGATGAGCCGAGCGCGCGGCTGACAAGTGGGCAGCGGATCTTGTGCTCCCCGCGTGAGCGGGGATGAGCCCTGTGGGAAGTGGGAAACAGCCTGGGGGTTCGTGTGCTCCCCGCGTGAGCGGGGATGAGCCCCAGACAACGACTGGGCGCTCAACCTCGAGCACGTGCTCCCCGCGTGAGCGGGGATGAGCCCTGTGGGTGCGGTTGCGGGGGTTCTATTTCGAGGTGCTCCCCGCGTGAGCGGGGATGAGCCCTCGCGCGCCTGCGGCTTCCGGCTATCGAGGATGTGCTCCCCGCGTGAGCGGGGATGAGCCGACATCGACCCAGACACAGCAGCCTTCATCGAGGTGCTCCCCGCGTGAGCGGGGATGAGCCCCTGACGCTGCCCCGGCGCGGGTGACGGTGCCGGTGCTCCCCGCGTGAGCGGGGATGAGCCTACCTCCGCGAGTATGGGCCAGGGGAAGTGCCGGTGCTCCCCGCGTGAGCGGGGATGAGCCGAAGCCCTCCTGGATGAAGCGCTCGCCTCCTACGTGCTCCCCGCGTGAGCGGGGATGAGCCCCACCGAAACGAGCGGACAACCCGGACACAGCGGTGCTCCCCGCGTGAGCGGGGATGAGCCCTCGTGGCCGAAGCGCAACGCATCGAGCACGCTGTGCTCCCCGCGTGAGCGGGGATGAGCCCTTATCAGCCGAGAACAACCACTCAAAATCATCGTGCTCCCCGCGTGAGCGGGGATGAGCCGTTTTGCCGGAAAACGTTCGTCATGCCGCGCTCGTGCTCCCCGCGTGAGCGGGGATGAGCCCCAGGACGGCCAGAACCTCACCCTTGTGGACGCGTGCTCCCCGCGTGAGCGGGGATGAGCCCAACATCATGAGCGCAGCCACGCGCATTCGCACGTGCTCCCCGCGTGAGCGGGGATGAGCCCTTTGCGTTGTTGAGCATTCGCTTAAGTGCCGAGTGCTCCCCGCGTGAGCGGGGATGAGCCCTCCTCGTTCACCTCGTCCACGTCGCAAACACGGTGCTCCCCGCGTGAGCGGGGATGAGCCTGACACAGCGGCGGGTGACTGGCTTGCGTACCCGTGCTCCCCGCGTGAGCGGGGATGAGCCGACTTGAATGCATTCCTGGATGCGCTGGGCAGCGTGCTCCCCGCGTGAGCGGGGATGAGCCGTTGTCGCGCCCGCCATTGCCAGCTGCGAGCTAGTGCTCCCCGCGTGAGCGGGGATGAGCCCACTACCTGGCCGGGGCGCGCCTCGACGTGAGTGTGCTCCCCGCGTGAGCGGGGATGAGCCTAGCGCGGTCTCCGGCAGAGCGAACTGCACATCGTGCTCCCCGCGTGAGCGGGGATGAGCCGTAGAAACGCGGCTCGTAACCGAACTTCCCGTCGTGCTCCCCGCGTGAGCGGGGATGAGCCCGGCCATGAGGTTTTGCCGGTGGGTTTCCTCGTGTGCTCCCCGCGTGAGCGGGGATGAGCCCCTCATAACGCTGCCAAACACGCATCGTGTTTGGTGCTCCCCGCGTGAGCGGGGATGAGCCGGTGACACCGCCGTGGACGTCGAGCAGCGTGTCGTGCTCCCCGCGTGAGCGGGGATGAGCCGCTCTTGACTGGTGGCTGCGTGGGGTGTTTGACGTGCTCCCCGCGTGAGCGGGGATGAGCCCTTGCTCTCCGCCCACTCACGCGCCAGGCGCTCGTGCTCCCCGCGTGAGCGGGGATGAGCCTTTGCCGACGGGTTCTTTCCACTCCTGCACCTGGTGCTCCCCGCGTGAGCGGGGATGAGCCCGGTGCGGATTGCCGTCGGCGTCAAACCAGATCGTGCTCCCCGCGTGAGCGGGGATGAGCCCGTCACCGCACCCTGAATCGGCTCGACCCGCTGGTGCTCCCCGCGTGAGCGGGGATGAGCCCTCGTTGTCGCACGCGATACCACTGCGCCACCAGTGCTCCCCGCGTGAGCGGGGATGAGCCCACCTGGCGGAGGTTGCGGTACCAGCGGAAAGGGTGCTCCCCGCGTGAGCGGGGATGAGCCCAGTCCGCCCTCGCCCGCATCGACAACCCCTACGTGCTCGCCGCGTGAGCGGGGATGAGCCCCAAAACACCAACGGCGGCGTCGTGCCACACCTGTGCTCCCCGCGTGAGCGGGGATGAGCCCGCTTGATCTGCGGGGTGCTCAGCACCTCCTGGGTGCTCCCCGCGTGAGCGGGGATGAGCCGCAATCGCTTGAAAATGGTTCGGATCCTGGACCGTGCTCCCCGCGTGAGCGGGGATGAGCCGCCATGCCGATGTTCTCCGGCCCGTTCCAGTCAGTGCTCCCCGCGTGAGCGGGGATGAGCCCCTGACGCTGCCCCGGCGCGGGTGACGGTGCCGGTGCTCCCCGCGTGAGCGGGGATGAGCCCGTTTCTCCGCATGCGCCAGCGACGCCTCATACGTGCTCCCCGCGTGAGCGGGGATGAGCCCACCTGGCGGAGGTTGCGGTACGAGCGGAAAGGGTGCTCCCCGCGTGAGCGGGGATGAGCCCTGCTGGTCGATCACGTCCACCTGCTGGGCAATGTGCTCCCCGCGTGAGCGGGGATGAGCCCGTGCTGCTGCCGGAGGATGTGCAGCAGAAGGAGTGCTCCCCGCGTGAGCGGGGATGAGCCGTCGAAGCCCCCGGTGGTGCTGGGCGTGGTGGAGTGCTCCCCGCGTGAGCGGGGATGAGCCGTCATCCGTCAAGGAAAAGAGGTGGTCGAATGAGTGCTCCCCGCGTGAGCGGGGATGAGCCGAGGTACCGGATCTGCTGGCACACGAATTCCCTGTGCTCCCCGCGTGAGCGGGGATGAGCCCCGAGCACACCACCGGCACCGGCGGCGGCACCGGTGCTCCCCGCGTGAGCGGGGATGAGCCGTTTCCCCTCTGCTTGACAAACACAAACCAGAGGTGCTCCCCGCGTGAGCGGGGATGAGCCCGACCGGGCAATCGCGTACCGGATCGTCTCCTCGTGCTCCCCGCGTGAGCGGGGATGAGCCCCAATGGGCGGGCAAGTGAACCTGCCGAAAGGCGTGCTCCCCGCGTGAGCGGGGATGAGCCCGGGGGCGGTCATGGCTACTGCACCTCCTTGACGTGCTCCCCGCGTGAGCGGGGATGAGCCGTCGGAGGACAAGAACACGGCCGAAGTGCGCAAGTGCTCCCCGCGTGAGCGGGGATGAGCCCCTGGCGGTGTTGCACCGGAAGTGGTCGTCAGGGTGCTCCCCGCGTGAGCGGGGATGAGCCACCTCGGCGGGAAATACGCCGGGGTACTCGCAGGGTGCTCCCCGCGTGAGCGGGGATGAGTCGGCGCGCTCCTGCTCAACAGGAATATCAAATGAGTGCTCCCCGCGTGAGCGGGGATGAGCCCGGCATGGGTTCCGGCCCACGGTTCGCCATCGGGTGCTCCCCGCGTGAGCGGGGATGAGCCGGCTGGGGAGCATTCACGCCAGGCGGGGTTGTAGTGCTCCCCGCGTGAGCGGGGATGAGCCCGTCCACCTGAAAGGTGAGGATGAATGAGCGCCGTGCTCCCCGCGTGAGCGGGGATGAGCCGCAGGTGGCGCGCCCGAACCAGGCGGTCGCAGAGTGCTCCCCGCGTGAGCGGGGATGAGCCCTTCTGCGCGAAGTGGTCAAACAGGCGCTCCACGTGCTCCCCGCGTGAGCGGGGATGAGCCGAGCTGATCATCCGGCATAGGCATTACGTCCTGGTGCTCCCCGCGTGAGCGGGGATGAGCCCCTGGCGACGCTGGACCGGCGGGCGTACCAGGCGTGCTCCCCGCGTGAGCGGGGATGAGCCCGCCCTGCGCCACCTGCGCAGCGCCTACGAATAGTGCTCCCCGCGTGAGCGGGGATGAGCCGTGGGTCAGCGCCACCTTGCCGATCTCGGCGTTGTGCTCCCCGCGTGAGCGGGGATGAGCCCACCCCACGCAGCCACCACTCCAACGCTTTCCGGTGCTCCCCGCGTGAGCGGGGATGAGCCGTTTCCGATAGCTTCTACGCAAAGGTTCTGAAAGTGCCCCCCCGCGTGAGCGGGGATGAGCCCTTCGCCGGGTCGACGCCGAGGAGCGCGAGGAGGTGCTCCCCGCGTGAGCGGGGATGAGCCCTGTGGCCGGAGGTTCCAAAAACTCTCGTGGAAGTGCTCCCCGCGTGAGCGGGGATGAGCCCGTGAGTACTGCGCCCGCAAGCGCGCTGAAGCGATGCTCCCCGCGTGAGCGGGGATGAGCCCCGTGTAGGTGTAGCCCGGTTTGAGGGTGTACCGTGCTCCCCGCGTGAGCGCGGACGAGCCCTTTCAACGAACGGATGCCATACAGGGCTTCCGCAACGTTGTTCCCCGACTGCTCTAATGAAGCCGAATTTGTACCATCGCCTCCATGGGTTTCACCGATGCAGAGCGCGAGGCCATGCGCCAGCGCGCCGAGGAGCTGCGGCGCGAAAAGGGCGGCAACAAGAAAGCGAAGAACCTCGAGGCGCTCCAAGAGCTGATCGACGCAATGCCGGAGGAGGACCGCGCGCTCGCCGCCGCGGTGCATGTGATGGTTTCGGAGGAGGCGCCGCACCTCGACGCGCGCACGTGGTACGGCATGCCAGCGTGGGAAAACGAGGACGGCGTCGTGGTCTTCTTGCAGGTCGCGTCTAAATTCGGCGTGCGCTATTCCACGCTCGGCTTCCAAGACACCGCGCAGCTCGACGACGGCTCCATGTGGCCCACGAGCTTCGCGGTGCTTTCGCTTGACGACGACACCTCCGGCCACATCCGCGCACTCATCCGACGCGCCGCCCCGGCCCAGAACTAGCGGCCCAGCACTAGCGGATCTGGGCGTCGCGTGCCGCGCGGATGATGTCGACGCCGCCCATAAGCGCCAGGCCGCGCACCCTGACCACGGGCGCGTCGCTGGGCAGGTGGTCGTGGGAGGTGGTCGACGAGGGGTCGTCGCGGAGCTCGAAGCCGCCCATGACGCCGACGCCGTTGTCGATGACGCGGACGTCGTCGGGGACGATGATGTCGATGCCGCCCATCACCGCAAACGCGTTGATCACCGTCTCGTGCGCGGACAGCGTCGCGTTTCTCAGGTCGAGGTCGTTGCCTCCCATGACCGTGATGGAGGTGTGCGTCGGGGCGACGTGCCAGCGTCCCTTTTTCACGGACCCGCCCATGATGGAAAAGGAGAAGGCGGAGCCGCCGGGTTGGGTGGAGATGGGCTCGAGGGTCCCGCTGCCGTGTTCAACGGGGCTAAGGTCCGCCACCAGCGCGGGCAGTTCGTCGGCGTAGGTGGCGGCCCACAGTGCCTTGGTGCGGTCGTCGAATTCGGTGAGGGTGAGCTGGCCGTCGACGTGGGCGTCGTGAAGCAACTGCGAAATGCGCTCGCGCTCGGTGTTGCTGGCTCGCTTCCGGGGAGCATTTGGCGTGGTCATGAGCCCAGGTTAACCGGAACCCGCGCGCAGATGCCGTGCTCCGGCTTAAAATCCAGGCGTGAGCGGAACGTCCCCCAAGCACGCGAAGACGCCGGTGCGCGGCTTTGTCAAGTCTGCAGCCGGGGACTTGGCAACGCGCACGAACATGACGCTCCTTGCGCTGCTTGCTTTGGCCGGTGTCACGGGGCTTCTGGGCGGGTTCGATGCGGCGGAGCCGAAAGGTTTCTTCACAGCTGCCGCGCCGGTGGTTGGAGAGGACCCAGTCCAAATGAAGGTCGCGCCGCTGGATGTGGAGATCCGGAGAACCTACGTCAAGGATGGCATCCGGGTGATTGAAATGCGGGTGACCAATACGACATCGGTGGCGTTGTACCCCTTTGATTTGCTCAGGATATTCAAACTGAGGAATTCGGAACTACCGCACGACCAACAGCCCGAATTCCTGTCCAAGACGTTCCGTATCACCGGAAACGAACTGCCCTTAGATGATTTCGGCGAACAGATTCACTCCAACCCGGATGTTCCGCTCGACATCGCGCTCGCGTTCTTCGATCCCCTCGACGGCTCCGGCCCCGGCCAGGCAGCCGCCGCGGACACGCTGGTGCTGGAAAGTTACGAGTTCAAAAAGTCGATCCTCGACGGCGACACGAGTTGGCTGCCGGGTGAGGTGGTCGCGGAGGTGAGCCTGAAGTGAAAGGCGACATGCGCGTGTGGACGGTGGCGGCAGCGCTCGCGCTGCTGGTCTTGGGCATGCAGCTTCGCGACGCCCTCCCGTCTGCCCAACAGGTAGCCGCCGCCCCGTTCATTTACGGCAACCAGGCGCCGATCATCGGGGAGGTGGACGATGTGCGAGCAACCCTGACGGAGAACTTGAACGGCGTGCCTACCAACGCGGTCTGGTTAGTGCTCGACTTCGCGTACATCAAAGACGCACAAACGGTGCCGAGTGTGTCGGTGAAATCCGCGGACGGGAAAGAATACCTATCGGAGAGCAATGTGTTGGGAGACTGTAGCGGGACATACCCAGGCTTGCGCAGCACGTGCACGATGGTTGTGGAGATTCCGCGGGAGCAGCTCCCAGGTGCCAGTATCAATTTCTCGATACCCAGCCGCATGGGGCCGCTGATGGTCATTCCGCTCGATCCCATAATGGCGCAAGCGAACGAGGTTCTAGAGCTCGTTCGGGAGGGCATGCGGATATGAAATGGTATTGGTGGCTTAGCGCACCGGTAGCAGCTGGCCTGATGCTGGCCGCTTCGTCCCAGCCATACTTCAGCCTGGTCAAGCCGAACTCGTGGTCCAATGAGATTGTTGCCGCGCCGGGGGAGACAGCCAGCTTCGATTTCCCGGTGGGTTTTGAAGATGCGCGTCGCGCGGCCTCAGTGCGCGTTGTGGATTTTGAGAAGCTTGGACCAGACAACCCGCTGGGCTTCACCACTAAGGATGGCTTCGACGTGTGGGTCGCAATGACGGAGTGGGAAGCCCGTCCTGATTCCATCCTGGTGCGGTGCCGGGCCCGAGCCGAGGGGTCGGACGGGAGAGAGTACCCCAGCGACAAGACGATGCTGGAGGGAAACCTAGAAAACCAAAAGTTACTCGGCATGGACGACGACTGTGTCCCACCCGGTGAGGAGGGCCCAAACGTTCGGGGGGTGGAGTTCATGTCGGAGGAAGAGATGATCGACCCAGGCTCACCGCGTCCGGAGAAATGGAAAAGGCTCAACGCGATTGTGGTGCCTCACGGGGTGCAGCCTCGCACGCTGACCTTCTCCTGGGCGGTGCCGGACTGTGTCACGCTGGAGCTGCCGGAGCCCGAAGACTTCCTCGAAAAGCGGCTGTCCAGCGCTGCTTCTGAGGAGCCCTCCGGCGGCGCGTAACTGTGGCGCAGGAAGAAGTCCAGCCCTGAGGCAATCAAACAAACCACGACGATAAGGTATGCGGCGCGCGCGACAATCAAGATGTAAGCGAGGATCTGTTCGACCTCGAGGTTAAAAAACTGGGGCCCGACGATTGCCCGGCCGATTTCGACCACACCTAGCTCAACCGCGACGGCGAGCATGAACACGATGCAGAAGATCACCATCGGAACCAGCCCCGCCCGCGCCAGAGTCTTTAACCCCTTCCACGTCGTCTTCAGCGGTCCCGCAACGGGTTGCATCGCTTCTTCGACGGCGTGTTTGGCCTCGCCCCTCGCCGCCGCACGGACTCGGCCGCGCATGCTCCTGTCGCCATCTCCTTCGTTACCAGCGGCCTCAGCCGATGCCGCCTCCTTCGCCGTCAGAGAGGTGCCGAAGACCACGGCGCCGAGGGTGAGCCAGGCGATTGGGACGGTCACCAGCTGGCCCAGGGAGGGAAGGGTGTCGCCGAGCCACGTCCAGGCGTCGTAAAGCGGGCCTGCGGAATCTTCGAGCTGGACCATGAACTCCTGGTACTGGCGGTACGCGGGGGCAATGGAGCGTCGGGTTAGCGCCCAGTCCTGCACGGCGGTGAGTTTGTTGGTCAAGAACACGGACACCGTGGTCATCCACAGGACCTCTAGGTAGGCGGCCAGGTAGGTGAACCCGAGGCCCTTCTCCGCCAAAGCGAAGTACCCGATGATCTTGCGCAGCACGATGGTGCCGCCGATGAGACCGATGAGCGACCATGTCCCGTCCACGAACGCACGGGTGAAATCAGCCTCGAATCCCTGGTTGATGTACTCGTCATAGGTGGCGGCGCGGCGAAACGCTGCGAGGTCCTCCTTGAGCATGCCGTGAGTGGCGTACACGGTGAGGAAGGAAATGAGCATGCCGCCCGCGGAGAGCACACGGGTGCGGGTCGGGGTGTCTTTGCGGTCCGGGAACGTCGCGGCGAGGAAGGGCAGTGAGGGCCGAAGCAACCAAAGCGCGAGGATGAGCGAGAACATCACCGACAACGGGGCGAGTGGCATGATCAGGTTCGCCAGGAGCGTGTTGAAACTCGAGATCCAGTACGCAAACCAGATCACGGCTTGCCGGCCGGCCAGGCCGAGGCAGATGATGGTGATGAGCTGCGGCAGATGTTGGACCAGTAGCCGAAGCGCGCGTGCCGGGATGATCACGGACTCGCGGGCGATGTCCCGCAGCGCAGCGCCTTGCATGGCTGCAGTGTAACCGGGGGTCCGTCGATACGCAGTTTGCTTTTCGACGAACCTCCGGTGTACATTCGTCGAGGTTTCGCCCGCGCGTTGCGGTGCGAAGTTTCTCGAATTCCATGCGCCACCGGCACGTGGGTGTTCATGCAATCGGCAGGGCCCCGAAAAAGAGCCCCCATTTTTGCATGTATGGCCAGGTGTGAGTGAGGCGCGCTACTAGAAAGAGCGTGAATGCCTACTATTCAGCAGCTGGTCCGCAAGGGCCGCCACGACAAGAAGGCCAAGGTTGCTACGGCCGCCCTGAAAGGCTCCCCGCAGCGCCGCGGCGTGTGCACCCGCGTGTACACCACCACCCCGAAGA
>ERZ1029874.208-NODE-208-length-10162-cov-39.010488_pt1 | contig 10162 bp, 12 predicted proteins | sample MGYA00519235_ERZ1029874 | MGnify/ENA primary metagenome ERZ1029874 (study PRJEB33666, sample SAMEA4610926) | skin metagenome | biome: Human-associated habitat; feature: Malodor aspect; material: skin | place: Philippines | collected 2015-08 ...
TGAACATCATGGCAACGACGCTAAACGCCGCCTATCCGTAACGGCAAGACCTTGGCCGAAATGTGGATAACGTTTCCTGAGAATCCCACAATCCGCAGCTCAGCGAGCCGACACCCACGCCGCGATCTCGCGGGCGAGCTCCGCCGGCGGGGTGGAGATGGAGAAGGTGGTGCCGGGTTCGTCGTCACGCAACGGCTCGAGGGTGTCCAGCTGCGAGCGCAGCATCTCCGGCAGCATGAAGTGCCCGGGCCGCGAGTACATGCGGGCGCGCAGCAGGTCCTCGGGGCCCTCGAGGTGCGCGAACACGACGCCGGGCGCCTCCTCGCGCAGCAGGTCGCGGTAGGAGCGCTTCAGCGCCGAGCAGCCGACCACGCCGCCGTCGATGTTAAGCCACGCGGCGACGTCGCGGAGCCAGGGCCAGCGGTCGTCGTCGTTAAGCGGAATGCCCGCCGACATCTTCTCGATGTTCGCCGCAGGGTGGAGCTCGTCGCCGTCCTTGAACGGCACCCCGAGCTCCTCGGCGAGCAGCTCGCCCACCGTCGACTTGCCGCACCCGGACACGCCCATGACCGCAATCTTCGGATTTGCCATGCACCGACCTTACCGCCGCCCCGGGTAAGCTCCATGAACTATGAGCTTCACCGACACCCCCGCCGGCTTCAAATCCGGCTTCGTCAGTTTCGTGGGCCGCCCGAACACCGGCAAATCGACGCTGACCAACGCGCTGGTGGGCGAGAAGATCGCCATCATGGCGGACCAGCCGGAGACCACCCGACACCCGATCCGCGGCGTGATCAACCGGGACGACGCGCAGGTCATCGTCGTGGACACGCCGGGCATCCACCGCCCCCGCACGCTCCTCGGCGAGCGTCTCAACGACGTGGTCAAGGACACCTTCGCCGACGTGGACGTCATCGGCTTCACCGTCCCAGCCGACGAGAAGCTCGGCCCTGGCGACCGCTACATCTACGAGCAGATCAAGGAGACGAAGCCGAACACCCCGATCGTGGGAATCGTGACCAAGCTGGACAAGGCGGGCAAGGACACCGTCGGCGAGCGCCTCATCGAGCTGCACGAGCTCCTCGGCCCGGACAGCGAGGTCGTGCCGGTTTCCGCGACGGCGCAGATACAGACGGACACGCTGCTGGACATCCTCGTCGGCGAGCTGCCGGAGGGCCCGCGCTTCTACCCGGAGGGCCACACCACGGACGAGGACCTGGAGACCCGCATCGCCGAGCTCATCCGCGAGGAGGCGCTCCACGGCCTGCGCGAGGAGCTGCCACACTCCGTCGCCGTCCAGATTGACGAGATGCACCCGGACCCCGACAACCCAGACCGCCTGATGATCTACGCGGTGCTCTACCTCGAGCGCCCCGGCCAGAAGCGCATCATCGAGGGCCCGGACGGGCGGCGCCTGAGCGGCATCGTGCACCGCGCGCGCCGGCAGATCATCGAGCTCACCGGGCGTAACGTCTACCTCGACGTGCGCGTGAAGATCCTCAAGAACTGGCAGCAGGACCCGAAGGCGCTGGGCCGGCTTGGGTTCTAGGCCGAGCTGGCGCGACCGCGCGTTCGTGGTGCGCACGTACGACTTCGGGGAGGCCGACCGCATCGTCGTCCTGCTCACCCGCGAGCACGGCCTCGTGCGCGGCGTGGCCAAGGGCGTGCGCAAGTCCCGCTCCCGCTTCGGCTCGCGCCTCCAGCCGTTCGTCGACGTCGACGTGCTCGTCTACCCGGGCAGAGGCTTATCGACGATCGCCAGCGCCGACACCGTCACCTACTACGGCGCCCGCATCATCGACGACTTCGACCGCTACGCCGCCGCCTGCGCCGTCATGGAAACGGCGGAGCGGCTCGCCTACGACGAGGACGACCCGGCCCTCTACGCCCTCGTCCAGGCGGCGCTTTCCGGCCTGCAGACGGACCAGCACCCGACGATGGTGCTCGACGCGTTCATCCTCCAGGCCACCGAGCACGCCGGCTGGGGCTTGAGCCTGTTCGACTGCGCCAACTGCGGCGCGCCCGGCCCGCACGCGGCGTTCAACGCAGCGGTCGGCGGGGCGGTGTGCAACAACTGCCGGCCGCCAGGCTCCATGGACGTCGACCCGGAAACCCTCCACGACATGTGGTTGATGCAGCGGGGGCGCCCCGCGTCGTCGATACGCGTCGCCCACATCCACCGCGCCGCGGTGGCGCACCTTCAGTACAACCTCGAGGGAGGGCTGAAGAGCCTGAAGATCATGGAGCAGGCATAATTGCGCACATGAGCGCTCCACAGATCGACCCGAAGTTCATCCCGAAGCACATCGCACTCGTGATGGACGGCAACGGCCGGTGGGCGCAGCAGCGCGGCCTGAAGCGCACCGAGGGGCACAAGGTGGGCGAGGAGAAGCTCATGGACGCCGTCGACGCCTGCATCGAGCTCGGCGGGGTGGAGTGGCTCTCCGCGTACGCGTTCTCCACCGAGAACTGGAAGCGCTCGCCGAGCGAGGTGCACTTCCTCATGAACTTCACGCGCGACGTGCTGCGCCGACAGCGCGACGAGCTGCACGAGAAGAACGTGCGCGTCGTGTGGTGCGGGCGGCGCCCGAAGCTGTGGGGCAGCGTCATCGAGGAGCTCGAGGTCGCCGAGGAGCTGACGAAGCACAACACCGGTCTCACGCTCGCGATGTGCGTGAACTACGGCGGGCGCGCCGAGATCGCGGACGCGGTGCAGCGCATTGTCGACGACGGCGTGCGCTCCGTCGACGAGAAAACCATCGCCCGCTACCTCTACCGCGCCGACATGCCCGACGTGGATCTCTTCCTGCGCCCGTCGGGGGAGCAGCGCACGTCGAACTTTATGCTCTGGCAGTCCGCGTACGCGGAGATGGTGTTCCAGGACGTGCTCTTCCCGGACTTTGAGAAGCAGGACCTGTGGGACGCCGTGCTCGAGTACGCGAAGCGCGACCGGCGCTTCGGCGGCGCGGTGGACAAGTACGCCGAGTAGCTAGCGCTTCGCGCCCGGCGCCTGGCGCTTCGCCTGGCAGGCGCGGCACACGCCGTAGATCTCCGCCTCGTGGCCGATGAGCTCGTAGCCGTAGCGCGCCGCCACGATCTCGGCCCACTTTTCCACCGGGCCGCCCTCGATCTCTTCGCTGCGCCCGCACTCGGAGCAGACGAGGTGATGGTGGTGGTGGCCGGAGAGACAGTCGCGGTAGAGCGTCTCGCCGTCGGGGGAGTGCAGCACGTCCACGGCGCCAACCTCGGCGAGGGACTGGAGCGTGCGGTAGACGGTGGTCAGCCCGACGGAGGCGCCGTCCTCGGAGAGCTTGTCGTGGATCGTCTTCGCCGAGGCGAACTTGTCGGTCGCGCGCAGCGCCTCGACGACGGCCGCGCGCTGCCGTGTCATGCGGGGGCCGAGCTTGGGCACTGGCCTGGCCGCGGAGCGGGCCGCGGACCGGCGGGGCTGGGGGCGCGTCATGGGCGCCGATTGTAACTAGTCGCGCCGCGGCTGCGGGGTGGAGGGGGCCAGCCCCGGGTCGATCTCGGGGCGCACGCTCGCCGGCGGGCCGACGAACGCGGCGCCCGTGGAGCCGCCGCTCGACGCGTAGTCCTCGGGGCGGCGCCGAGCGTTGCGCCGCTCGGCGAGCTCGTCGCGCGCCTCCGTGTAGTTCGTCAGCGCCGCGAGGTCCTGGATCACCCGGACGACGTCGGGCTGCGCGAGCGAGTAGAGCACCTCGCGCCCGTTGCGTGTCGACGTCACCAGGCCTGCCCCGCGCAACACCCGCAGGTGCTGGGAGATGAGCGGCTGGGACTTGCCCAGCTCCGCGACGAGCTCGCGGACGACGCGCTCGCCGTCGTCGAGCAGGAGCAGGATTTGCAGCCTCATCTTGGAGTCGAGGACCTTCACCAGCTCAGCTGTGCGGGCGATGTCGTCCTCGCCCAACCCGGCGGGTGCGCCGGTGTGACGGTCTAGGTCGCGCATTGGCGTCCCCTTTCGTCAGCGCCGATGAGCTTGCCGATGAGCTTAATGTATTGATCTTCTTCACTATACAAGACATGGGAGCCACATTGGGACTCATGTCCAAAATGGGGCTGTGTGCGCGTACCGGCTACACTATGGCCGGTACGTTGCCCGTGTGTCCCTAGCAGGAGATTGTGATGCCAGCATCCAAGATCGATACCGTCGTTAACCTCTGCAAGCGTCGCGGGCTGGTGTTCCCCGCGGGCGAGATCTACGGCGGCACACGCTCCGCGTGGGACTACGGCCCGCTCGGCGTCGAGCTGAAAGAGAACCTCAAGCGCCAGTGGTGGCGTCACATGGTGACGTCGCGCCCGGACACCGTTGGCGTCGATACGTCCGTGATCCTGCCGCCCAAGGTGTGGGAGGCCTCCGGCCACGTCGAGGTGTTCACCGACCCGCTCGTGGAGTCCCTGCACACTCACAAGCGCTACCGCGCCGACCACCTCATCGAGGCCTACGAGGAGAAGCACGGCCACCCGCCGGTCAACGGGCTCGCGGACATCAACGACCCAGAGACCGGCCAGCCCGGCAACTGGACCGAGCCGCGCGCCTTTTCCGGGCTGATGAAGACCTACCTCGGCCCCGTCGACGACAAGGAGGGCCTGCACTACCTGCGCCCGGAGACGGCGCAGGGCATCTTTGTCAACTTCAAGAACGTCATGACGTCGGCGCGTCTGAAGCCGCCGTTCGGCATCGCCAACACCGGCAAGAGCTTCCGCAACGAGATCACGCCCGGCAACTTCATCTTCCGCACCCGCGAGTTCGAGCAGATGGAGATGGAGTTCTTCGTCAAACCGGGTACCGACGAGGAGTGGCACGAGTACTGGATCAAGGACCGCTACGACTGGTACATCGACCTCGGCATCGACCCGGAAAACCTGCGCCTCTACGAGCACCCGAAGGAGAAGCTCAGCCACTACTCCAAGCGCACCGTCGACATCGAGTACGCGTTCGGCTTCACCGGCTCGACATGGGGCGAGCTCGAGGGCGTGGCCAACCGCACCGACTACGACCTGCGCACCCACGCCGAGGCGTCCGGCGAGGACCTGAGCTACTTCGACCAAGAGAACAACGAGCGCTGGATCCCGTACTGCATCGAGCCAGCCGCGGGCCTCGGCCGCGCCATGATGGCGTTCCTCATCGACGCCTACGACGAGGAGGAGGTGCCGAACGCGAAGGGCGGCACCGACACCCGCGTCGTGCTGCGTCTCGACCGCCGTCTCGCGCCGGTGAAGGTCGCCGTGCTGCCGCTGTCGAAGAAGCCGGAGCTTTCCGGCCCGGCCGAGGAGCTCGCCCAGAAGCTGCGCCAGCACTGGAACGTGGACTACGACACCTCCGGCGCCATCGGCCGCCGCTACCGCCGCCAGGACGAGACGGGCACCCCGTTCTGCGTCACCTACGACTTCGACTCGCTCGAGGACCAGGCCGTCACCGTGCGCGAGCGCGACACGATGGAGCAGGAGCGCGTCCCGCTCGCCGAGCTCGAGTCCTACCTCGCCGCCCGCCTGATCGGCTGCTAATGCACTACGTCAGCTGGGACCGCGCGAACCGCGACGCGCCGAAGCTGCTCGCCGAGGACGGCCCCGAGGTCCTCGGCATCTTCGAGCACGACCGCGCGATCGTGTCGGGGCAGCACTGGGAGTTGACGAGCTCGCCCGACGCTGGCGCCGTCGCCACGTGCGGCGGGCGCGAGGTGGTGCGGACGAACCAGCGCCTCTCGCGCGCCAAGCGCATCGACGTCGCCGTCGCCGGCCACCCCTACGTCTTCATCCCGGAGACCTCGAAGAACTGGGTGGTCGAGGACGCGAGCGGCGAGAAGGTCGCCCAGTTCACGCAAGACCACAACGGCGTGCGCCGCGCGATCCTCGAGTTCGAGGGCGAGACCGCCCTGCCGCCCACCGACGTCGCCGGCCTCGCGTGGGTATCGCGCCTCGTGCTCGAGGCGCGCAAGATGGTCAACACGACCGCGCTCATCGCCACGCTCGTCTTCTTCTCCGCGTTCATTGTGCTAGTGTTCGCGCTGTGATCTGGCAGGGCTTTTCGCTTATCGACGGCCACAGGGCCCTCGCCACAGCAACCCCCGACACCGTCACCGCCGGGGACACCGTCCTGCGCATCACCTCCGACAACCCGGTGAAGTTCCGCGCCTTCGACGTCACGTCCGGCGACGAGTACGAGCTCCGCAAGGCCGGCATCACCGTCTCGCGCTACGCCGCCGACTGCGCCGGGAGCCACTACACGCTGCGACGGGCGGGGCTGCGCCGCGACATCCGCGACGCGTCCGGCGAGCTCGTCGCGGTCGTACGCGGGCGCGCCTCCGGCGACCTGGAGGTCGATGTCGCGGAGCCGACCCTGCGCGTGGGAGGGTTCGGCGAGCTCGAGCTCGTGGACCTCGCGTTCATGACGTGGGGGCTCACCTTCGTCGACGCCCCCGCGCGCCGCACGCGCTACTGAGGTCTTATTCCGCGGGTGCGCGAATAAGACCTCAGCGCAACGCGCGGTGTTAGAACGTGCCGCCGCGGTTCGACGGGCGCCCGCCGGAGAAGCCGCCGCCACCGCCGAAGCCGCCGCCACCGCCGAAGCCGCCGCCCGAGAGCACAGCGCCCCACAGCGCCGCACGCGCCAGCGAGTCCGCGGTCTGGCGGTTGCGCGCCGCCTGGTAGCGGTTGAGGTCGTCGTGCGCCGCCTGCTCGGCGCGCCGCGCGGTGTCGGTGGCGGCGCGGGCGTACTCGATCGCCTTGCGGGTGTCGCGCGTGCGCAGCTGGTGGGCCTGCGCGTAGAGGCGCTTCGATTCGGCCAGCAGCGAGCGCGCGTGCGAGCCGATGATGCGCCCGCGGGAGCGGATGAGGTCCTCGGCGCCCTCGATCTGGGCGGTGGCGACCTGCATTTGCTGGTCGAAGAGCTGCAGGGCGCGGGTCTGGTCGCCGGCGACGCCCTTCGCTCGGTCGAGCGCGACGTCGATCTCCGCGTCCAGGCTGGTCAGCTCCTGGTAGAGCGCCAGCGGGTCGGTGGAGTCCCGGTCGCCCATCGAGGCCAGCGCCGCCTGTGCCTTGTGGGAGACGGCGTCGAGCGAAGCGACGTCGATACGAGCACCCTGCGAACGGGCGCCCTTGACCTGCTCGATCTCGCGCAGCTCGCCCTTGATCTCCTCCACGAGGGCGGGCAGGTTCGCCTTCGCCGCGCGGATGTTCTCCTCGGCGTGCTCGATGGCGGCGAGGTTGGTGTCGGAGATCTCCACGGCGCGGGTCGCCGCGGCGAGGGTGTCCAGCAGCGCGCCCTGGCGCCCCGCCGGTTGCTGGGCGAGGGAGCGCGCGTCGCCGAGCGCCTTTTCCGCCTCGTCGAGCGACGCGGCAGCGAGCGCGACGTTGTCGTTGATGGAGGAGAGCATCTCGGCCGGGTACTGCGCGCGAAGCGACTCCAGCGTGTGCGACGCCGGCTCGAGGCGCGCCCGGATGTCCACGGTGCGCGCGAGCACCTTGTCCACCTCCTCGGGGGCGCGCATGAGCACGCCGCGCATCTCGTTGAACTCGGTGGTCTTGTCGCGCAGCGCCTGCTCCGCCTGGCCGGACGAGGAGATGATGTCCACGAGCATGGCGCGCTTTTCGGGCTCGGTTTCCGGGATGGCGTCGTAAAGCTTCTGGTGCGTCGCAAACGCGCGCTGGAGCGTCGCGGTCGCCTCGTTCATCGCGGAGGTAAAGGGGCGCACGCGGTCCGCGCCGAACTCGCTCGTGGCCAGCTCGAGCTCCTGTTTGCCCTGCGTGATGGACTCGTCGGCGGAGACGAGCGCGTCGCGCGCGACCTCCTCGAGCGTCGGCGTGGGCAGGCGGCCGAGCGAGTCGGTGTCGGCCGGGTCGAGCGCCTTCGCCGAGGCGATCTCCTGCGCCTGCTGCTTCTTCGAACCCTTGCGCGTCGCCGCGTAGATGCCGCCGCCCGCGAGCGCCGCCACGCCGAGGCCGCCGGCCACCCAGCCCACGCCGGAGCCGTCGGAGCCATTGCTTGACGACGCCCCTCCGGACCCCACCGCGTTCACCGCGTTGAGCGCCGCGCCCGACCAGTTCAGCTCGGTGAGCTGCGCGTAGGCGGCGGTGTTCATGCGGTCGATCTCGTCCTGCGTCCACTCGTCGCCGCCGCCGACGTTGTAGGCGCGCTCGTCGGGCGAGATCGCGAGCACGGCCGTGTTCGAGCCGCTCGCCGCGACGGCCTTGTCCACCCACGCTGACGGCGTGTACTGGCCGAACGAGCGCAGGAACACCACGCGCACGGACTTGCCCTTCGTCTGGCTCACCTTCTGTATCGCCGACTCGATCTCGGAGCGCTCGGAGGCGGTGAGCACGCCGGCGTCGTCGGTGACGGGCTGGGTGAGCAGGCCGGGTTCGACGGAGGCGGTCGACGCCGTCGCCGGGGCTGCGGGCGCGGCGGGCGCTTGGGCGAGGACGTGGGTGGGCGGAGCTTCCGTCGCAAAGCCGTATGCGGGAGCGGCGGCGCACAACAGCCCGCCGGCGGCGAGGACACGGAGGTAGCGGCTAGTCATGCCGACTAGGGTAGCGCGATGTGTACGCCTACAACGCCGATGATCTTGCACGCCGCGCGGCCGAGGCGCCGAAGGGCGCGCAGCTCGCGCCGGATTCGCGCGGGGATTTCTCCCGCGACCGTGCGCGCGTGCTGCACTCCGCCGCGTTGCGACGCCTCGCGGACAAAACCCAGGTCGTCGGCCCCCGCGACGGGGACACCCCGCGCACGCGCCTGACGCACTCGCTCGAGGTCGCCCAGATCTCGCGCGGCATCGGGGAGGGCCTCGGCCTCAACCCGGACCTGTGCGAGATGGCCGGCCTCACCCACGACATCGGCCACCCGCCGTACGGCCACAACGGGGAGGTGGCGCTCAACGAGGTCGCGCCCGCCGGCTTCGAGGGCAACGCGCAGACGCTGCGGATCCTGGCGCGCCTCGAGCCGAAGGTGCTTGTCGGCGGCACCTCCTTCGGCCTCAACCTCACTCGCGCGTCCCTTGACGCGGCGGTGAAGTACCCGCGGACAAGGACGAACGCGGACGGGTCGCTGAACCGCAAGTACTCCGCCTACGACGAGGACGCCGCGATTTTGGCCTGGGCGCGCGAGGGCCACGCGGACGCGCTGCCGCCGCTGGAGGCGCAGGTGATGGACTTCTCCGACGACATCGCCTACTCCGTCCACGACGTCGAAGACGGCATCGTCTCCGACCGCGTTTCGCTGAGCGTGCTGTGGGACCTCGTTGAGCTCGCCGCGCTCGCCGAGAAGGGCGCAGCGGCGTTTGGCGGGGACGCCGACTCGCTCGTCGACGCCGCGGACCGCCTGCGCGCCCTGCCCGCCATCGCGGCGGCCACGGAGTTCGACTACACCCTTAGCGCGTGGGCGGGCCTGAAGGCGCTCACGTCGCAGCTGGTCGGGCGCTACGTTGGCGCGGTGACGAAGGCGACGCGCGAGGACGAAAGAAACCGCGCACTCGCGGAACCCGCGGCTGCTGGCCCGGGCCTTGGACGCCAGCACGGGCGCCTCGTCGTCCCGCCCGACGTCGAGGCCGAGGTCCGCCTGCTCAAGACCGTCGCTGTCATCTACGTCATGGACCAGCCCGCGCATCAGGCGCGCCAGGATCGCCAGCGCGACCGCATCTACCGCGTGCACGAGTACCTCCGCGCCGGCGCGCCGGGCACCCTGGACACGATGTTCCAGGGTTGGTTCGCGGCCGCGGAGACGGACGCGGAGCGCGAGCGCGTCATCGTCGACCAGATCGCCTCCATGACGGAGTCCCGCCTCGAGCGCACCGCGAAGAAGGCGGCCGCGTTCGAGGGGTTCATCTAGATCACGAGCTCGACGCCCTCGTCCGCGAACACCTCGACCACACTGCGTAGCGACGCCTCCGGCAGCCCACAATCCGCCACCACCACCCGCTTCACCCGGGTCTCGCGCAGCAGGTCCGCGAGCGCGTCGAAGTTCGCGGCCGCGGGGCGCTCGGCGGCGTCGGCCGGCCCGAACGCGGCGCTGGCGATCGCGCGGCCGAAGTCCTCGAGCGTGCGCACCGGGCGGGCGAGAAAGATCGGGTTCATCATCGGACCTCCATCTGGCAGAAGGATTCGTAGTGGTCGGCGGTGTAGAACCACTCGTCGACGTGGCCGTCCGCGC
>ERZ1029874.209-NODE-209-length-10161-cov-7.638631_pt1 | contig 10161 bp, 3 predicted proteins | sample MGYA00519235_ERZ1029874 | MGnify/ENA primary metagenome ERZ1029874 (study PRJEB33666, sample SAMEA4610926) | skin metagenome | biome: Human-associated habitat; feature: Malodor aspect; material: skin | place: Philippines | collected 2015-08 ...
CTCCAGGTGGACCCGGTGCGTCAGTGGAAGCTCTCGCCCATGGACCTCGCCTCCCTGGACAAGTGGGACGACTACACCCGCGCCAAGGAGGAGCAGTTCCGCTACACGGATACTGACGAGTCGCCATGGATCACCATCAAGTCCAACGACAAGAAGCGCGCCCGCCTCAACGCCATGCGCTACATCCTGTCGAAGTTCGAGTACACGAACAAGGACCACGAGGTGGTTGGGGAGCCCGACCCGCTCATTGTCAAGCGCGGCCGCGACCAGATCGGGGACTAGGGCTCGCGCGGTGGCGTGGGGCCGGTTCCTCGCGCTGCGGGTTTTCTCATCTCCCGCTAATTTTTGTCGTATGAGCACCCGCCGCACCGCCACCGCCACCGCCGCGACCGTGACCGCTCTCGCCGTCGCCGCGTCTTCCGCCCTCGTCGTCGCCAACCCCGCCTCCGCCAACCAGCCCGAGACCCTGCCCGAATCCGCGCGCCCATACCTCTACTTCGAGAGCTTCGACGAGGTGCCGAACCCGGCGCACTTCACCCACGACCTGCCGCAGGGCTGGTCGCAGAAGGTCACCGGCGTGACGTCCGGCGAGGCCCGCTGGAACGGCTGGACGCTCTCCGACGTCCGCCACTGGACGTGGGCCGCCGGCACGGACCAGCGCCACTACTTCACGCAGGGGCACGACCAGTTCGCCATCATCGACTCGAAGCAGCAGCGCCTCGCCGCCCGCGACTCCATGGATGCGGGCCTGACCACCAACCCGATCGAGGTTGAAGGCCACGACAGGGTCGCGCTCGAGTTCGACCAGCACTACCGCCAGGGCAAGCAGGGCCAGCAGGCGCAGGTCGCGGTGAGTTTTGACGGAGGGGCGCCGGAGGTCGTCGATACGCTGACGCGCGACCGCTACTCCAACCATGAATACTTCGAGGTCGACGTGCCCAAGGGTGCGAAGACGATGCAGGTGACGTTTAGCTACCTCGGCGGCAACGACGACTACTGGTGGGCCGTGGACAATGTCGCGGTGCGCGAGCCGTTTGCGAAGGCGGCGGAGAAGCCGAACACGATCATCGACGTCATCTCGGACACCCAGGACGACCCGGACGACTACAAACTCGCCGCGCGTCGCCTTAACGCGATGCCGGACAAGGCGAGCGCGCTGGTGATCAACGGCGACCTCGTCGACGACGGCGGCCAGGAGCAGTGGGACAAGTTCCTCGCCGCGCACAAGGAAGTGACACACGATTCGGGCGTGGAGCTGTGGACCATCGGCAACCACGAGATGTACGGGCCGGAGAGTTCGGAGGTGCACATGGGGCGCTTCCTGAAATACTCCGGCCAGGACAAGCCGTGGAACGAGGTGGTGGTCAATGGCACGCCGATGATCTCCATCAACACGGAGTACTACTCCGACCTCGACCGCGAGGGCAAGGAGCCGTTCCAGCGCATCTCGGACGAGCAGCTCAGGTGGCTCGACGAGCGCCTCGCGTACTGGGACAAGCAGGGCGTGACCGCGCTGGTGTTCACGCACCCGCTGCTGCCGGGGACGGTCTCGATGTCGCATTCCGCGTGGTACCAGAACGACTTTGAAAACGAGCAGGCCGTCTCCGACGTGCTGTCGAAGTACAACGACGTGGTCGCGTTCACCAGCCACTCGCACTCCTCGCTGCGGCAGAACAACTGGTGGGGGACCAGGCGTTACGACGGCACCCCCGAAGGCGCCATCGGTTTCCCCGTCGTGAACACCGGCGCCATTTTGAACGAGTACATGCCCGACGGCGATAACGACGAAGACATCGTGGACAGGAAGGCAGCGACCGGGTTGCGCGTCAAGCTTTACGACGATCGTGTCCGCGTCGAAGCGTGGGACTTCAAGGACGGCCACAGCCTGGCGCACCCCGACGGCGACGCGAAGATGATCAAGTACCAGGACTTCTCGAAGCAGAAGCGCGTGGCGGCGGCTGCTGCGCCGACAGCGGGGGAGAAGCCGACGGCGACGACTTCGCCGGCGACCACGCCCGCGCCCGCGCCTACGGCGACGACCACGGTCACGGCCCCGACCACGGTTACGACGACGTCTGTTCTGACTACCACGACCACGGCTACTACGCCCGCCGCGTCTTTGAAGAACACTGTGCAGCCGGCGTCCGGCAGCGCAGGCTCGTCGAAGGGCGAGAGGATCGCGCTGGTGATCGGGATTCTCGCCGCCATCGGAGGGACGTTTTCGTACCTCGCGCCGCGGATCGAGGAGCAGCTCCGCGCCCTCGGCCCAATCCAAATGCCACCCTTGCCGCACCTTTAGCGGCGACCGACATCATCCGGCCGCTACCCCGCAAGCGGGGGAGTGCGCGAAATCACATTAGGCAATATCTATGCCACGCGGGGGCGTGGATCGTTGGCGGCCGTCCGGTAGTGCGGTATGTGTGAGCGGGCGACGTGGGGAAATGCTCGAAGCCTGTACGTTTGCTCAATTAAACCTGCAGGAAGGAGCGGTGTCCAACATTCTTCCTCTGAAATCTCGGTATTAATTTTCTGCCGCACCACGGGTACTGTTCGAGGTGTTCCGGCGAAATGAGACGCATAAACATTTAATCCATTGGTTATGTGTCGCGTGCTCGCCGGCTAGCCGTTTACGAGACCGATCCGAGGATTCATGGCCAAATCCGCTTCCGTCCCGCTCAGCCAACGCGCCCGCACCGCGGCGCTAGTTTGGGCTGCGTTGGCGATGGCGGCCCTCCTCGTCGTTGGCAGTGCGGTCTACCCCGGGCCGCAGCGAGCGGACGCGGTGGCGGCTGATGCGGTGACTACCGACGGGGTGAACTTCGGCGACTGCTCGTTCCGCACCGGTAGTGGCGTCGCGGAGGTGTGGGCGAATCAGGTGTGTTGGCTCGATATGTCTGGCCTGCCCACCCAGAACGGGAAAAGCATGTCGGTGAAGAAGAAGGTCGGCGGTTACACGCTAACGTTCGACGCCGTACTGAATTCGAAGGGCACCTCGGTTCTTGCCCCGCAAGCCACGTCGCCGTGGGGGAAGGCGGTGTTCGGGCAGTCTGGCACCGCGTTCTTCGAGCGGCAGGCTGCGGCGAAGGCCAACGACGTCGTTCCCATTCGCGGCGGCGGGTTTGCGCGCTTTACGTTCAGCAACATCAAAGTGACCGATGCTGCGGGTAACCCCGTCTCCAACTACCGGTTTGCCTTGGCGGATGCGGAATCGACGGGCGCAGACGCGAGCCCCGGTGAGATACTCGACGTGGCCAACACGAGCCCCGTCAGCAAGGGGGTCACCAGCCCAACGCGGCTGACGCCTGCCGGGTACAAAGACGCCTGTTCGGCGAAGCAAACGGGGAAGGCGACCTACGGCCCCGGCGTCGAGCCGAAGGCGGACCTGTGGGGCACCGACGGCACGCTGCAGCGCGACTTCGTGTGCTGGGACAACGAGAGCTCGACCTACAACAGAGGACCCGAGGCGTACGGGGGTTTCGTCGTCGGCGTGAATAGCCCGACGTCGATGGAGATCGGCATCGGTACCGTCGGTGGAAGCGGCTCGCAGGCATTCGCGCTTGGTGTGGGTCTCAGCCGCATCGAGTTCCCAGACAAGGCAAATCAAGCGAAGGTGGAAAACGCTCCGGAGGGTTCCTTCCTGCAGCAAAACGCCGCCACAGCGGCCGATTACTCCGCGTTCTCCCGAAATAACACGAGCGGCACCGAAGCGCCGATCGCGGTGGCCAACGGCGGGTTGACAACGCTGATGCGATCGCTGAGCTCGAGCGGCACGCCGGAGGACATGATCGGGTTCCGCTCCCAGCTGACGCAACTGGCAAACCCGGCGGACGGCTTGAAGCGCTACGACCCGGTGTGGAAGTGCACGCTGGGATCCCAAAACGTCACTGTGAAAACGATCCGTGAGGGAAGCGTCCCGGACGGGTTCAGCCTTTCCAACGACGCAGCGCGTGCGACATCCACACTGCTGGTCGCCGACCCGGAGAATGCGAAGCTGAGCTGCTCCGTCAACTGGGAATCGCGCTTCAAACCGGCGACGCTGAACCTGCTCAAGACGGTCGACGGCAACGCGGCCAACTTCACCGACCTTGCGCTCATCGCCTACACGCTGCACTACGCGTGCACGGCGCCGCTAGGGTTCGTCGACGCCTACCCGAACGTGAAGCTCGAAGATGACGTCGTCGTGGAAAATGGCAAGTCCGCCAGGGTGCGTAACCTCCCGCAGGGCGCGAATTGCACCGTGACGGAAAAGAACGTCCCCGCAGTCGCGGGCATCGACCACACCCTGTCGTGGGACGGTACGGTCGGGCCCAACAAGCAGATCAGCTTGACCCCGGACCCGGCAGCGGCGACCGCCGTCGCAAACGTGAACGCGACGAACAACTACAGCTACCAAACCGGAACGCTGGAGTTTAGCAAGCAGATCGTGGGCGAACCGGTCACCGACGGCAAGATCGGGGGCACGTACAGGTTCAGTTTGACGTGTGAAGGGACGAACGCCCCACGCGACTTCACGCTTGACCTGACGCAGGCGCAGCCGTCCAATAGCATCTCGCTCAAGGACATCCCGGCGGAGCGCGACTGCTCCCTCACCCCGCTCACGGACCTGACGAAGGAACAGCGGCAGACCATGAAGTTCGTCGGCCGCGACGCCACGCTGGGCGGAGCCCCGATCGCCCCAGACGCGAGCAACGCGTACCACTTCACGCTGCACAAGGGGCAGACCCAGACGCTGCACTTTACGACGAGCTACGCCTACCTCACCTTCCCCCTGACCATCCGCAAGGAAATCAACGGCCTCGCCGCCGGCAACGCCGACCTGGCGTCGCTGAACTACACCGTGCACTACAGCTGCATGGTCGAAGGGCGCAGGGCGAAGGAAGGCACCGCGACGCTTGACGGCGGCGGCGACGAGGTGACGATCGACGACGTGCCCGCCGGCGCATCCTGCACCGTGTGGGAGGACACGCCGGGCGACACCGCGAACACCAGGTTCGCGGGTGCGACGGTCAAGTCCTCGAGCGCGGCGGACAACGTGACCACGCTGACCAACGACGAGGCGAAGACCACGCCGGTGACCACCATCCGCGTCGTCTCCGGCACGGACCGCAACTTGGTGACCGTCACCAACACGTTCGACCCCAAGCTGGGCACCGTCACGCTGACCAAGCGCGTCAATTCCACGGTCACCGGCACGCTGCCCGATACCTACGCGTTCACCTTCCGCTGCGGCACGCGCAACGTGGGCACTGGCGTCGCGGGGCAGTCCCGCGCGGTGGAACTGACCGGCCAAGCCCGCGTGGCCAAGGACGGCTCCGTCACGCTCACCGCCGACGACGCCGCCGCCAACGACCAGAACGGCGCGATGGGCGTGCCCTACGGCAACACCTGCACGTTTACGGAGGAGACGCCGAATGTTGCGGGCGGCATCCTCTTCGGCACCGACGTCCAGGGCGTGCGCGCCACGATCGACCAGCCCACGAACCAGGCCACCGTGACCAACTCGTTCAGCCCCGCGGGCAACGGCCTGACCGTTAGCCTGCGGGCGGGTGGCCGGTCCACGCTTGCGCCGGCGTCGTTAAGCTACGAGCTTTCCTGCGACAACGGCTTCAACGAGCAGTTCGACCTTGCACCCGGCGGGAGCACGTCGTTCACGGCGGGCCAGGTGCCGCAGGGCACTACCTGCACCCTGACCGAGAGCGGCAACGAGGCCACGCGCACGACGAAGGACGGGCGCGCGTACCCCATCAGCACCACATCCGAGTACCTCTATGCCGCCGACACCGACGGCGGCACGGACACCGGAAACGGCGGCAGCTTTACCATCGGCATGCAGTCGACGATGGACGTCCACCACGACTACGACTTCGTGCAGGCGCCTGTGAGCGGCACGAAGGAAGTCCGCTTCAACGACCCGAACCACCTGATCTCGGACCCGCGGCGCGACATTAAGAACCACCGGATCTTCCCGGTCACCCTCGTGTGCACGAACCCGGACGGTACCGACGGCGTGCGCCTGTCCACCACCGTGCAGCAGGGGCAGGCACCTGGCGGGACGAAGGCGGCGGTCGGTTCCAGCTGCACTGTCGCGGAGGGGGAGACCACGACCGCTGTCGGCATTACGCTGGACAAGTCGATCGACGTGAACGGGACGCTGGTCGGCGCCGGCTCCGCCGACTTCAACGTGGAGCAGAACGGCACGACGCTGAAGTTCATCAACACGTACACGCGGCGCACCACCTCGATCTCGCTGGAAAAGAAGGCGATCCTGCCCACCGACAGCATTCGCAACCAGTACGCCAACGCCGGCAAGAGCCTGCAGGATGCGCTGTATAACCACACCTTCACCCTCGTGTGCCGCGACCCGGAGACGGGCGACACCGCTGTGTTGCAGGAACAGACGAGTGCCATCAAGGGCGAGGGGAGTACCGCCTTCAACGGCGTGCCGGTCGGCGCGGACTGCCAGCTCACCGGCGACAATTTCGGCTCGCTGGCGCTGGCGATGAACGACGGCACCGATGACCTCAAGGCGTTCCTGCGCCCGGCCTACGTGGACTGGGTGGTGGACCGCGAGGGCGGCAACGCGTACCCGGACCAGGAGCTGAAGAACGACACGACCACCTCACCGGCGTTCTTGACCGTCGACGACGCCGCGCAGAACAGCGTGCGCCTGGACAACCACTACGAGTACGAGACCTCGACCGTGCAGCTGAGCAAAGCGCTCGATGGCCTGGCGGGCAATATCGGCGAGATCCCGGACGACTACGCGTTCAATTTCGCCCTGCAGTGCAAGGCGATCGGGTACCAGACCAGCAACCCCGGGGAGGCGTCGTTCATCCCCGAGAAGCTGCGCCCGGCCGATAGCTACGTCATCCCGGCCTCGCTGAAGAAGCGCGACTTCACGGGCGGCACGTTCACCTCCGGCGCCGCGACGGTGCCGGCCGGTTCCCTGTGCACGTTCCAGGAGCAGGACGCGACGAACACCCCGGCGGCGTTGACCATCACGCCCGAGCAGAAGATCGTGCGCGGCTACGCCCCGAACCCGGGCGCGTCGGATCCAACCGACCTGCACTTCGTGAACAAGGTCGAGCGCCGCACCACCCCGGTGCGCCTGGCCGTGTACAACTCCGGCTACCTCGCCGGCGCCGATCACGCGGGTTACACCGCGCAGTTGCGTTGCGACGACCCTTCGGCCACCACCCTCACCCGCGCCTTCCCGCTGGCCTCGCTGAGCGGGACTGAGATGCCGCGCACTGAGCAGGCGCCGGAGGTCGGCGCGACCGTGCAGCTGCCCGTCGGCGCGAACTGCACGCTCGACCTCGCGGGCAGCCCGGCGCTCACGGCGCGCGGGCAGCTCGAGGCCACGGCGGGGGAGCGCACGCCGCTGACGCAGTACGCGCAGTGGGGCGAGCAAACTGACGTGCCCGCCGGCTCGCTTGCGGACATCCCCGAAGGCGACGTGACGGAGGCGAACAAGGCCCGCGAGTACAAGTTCACCACCGCCGCAACCCTGCCGTCCGACGAGCCCGCGCTCACTGTGGCGGCGGACATCTACCACCCGCGCGCGAGCTACGACGTCGCATTCACCAAGACCTCCGCCGGCCCGAGCTCCGGGACGTTCACGTTCCAGCAGTCGTGCGGCGACGGTCCAGCGGAGTTCCAGCTCGACGCCGGAAAGACGCACACCATCAGCGGCGTGCCGGTGGACAGCGAATGCTCGGTGCACGAGCTTGACGACGGCAACGCGGACGCGGCGTCCGTGTTCGAGCTAGCCAATACCGGCGAGCTGCTCACCCCGCAGGCCGGCAGCGACTCTGTGGTGGCGTTTACCGTCCAGCCGGTGTCGGACCCGACGGACCTCGCGCGCTCCGGCGACCGCTGGGCGGTGACCGCGAAGAACACATTCCCGGGCCTCGCGGTGGAGAAGTCGATCGAGGGCACCCCGCTCGGCCAGCTCACCGGCGACGCGTTCGGCACGACGTTGCTGCGCCACGACGCGACCTCGATGCGCATGACCTACACCGTGACCAACACCGGCGAGTTCCCGCTCACGGACTTCGCGGTCACGGACCCCTCCCTCGCCGGGTACGAGGTGAGCCGGGGCGGCGCGGCTGCGACGGTCGGCGACAGCGGCGCAATCCCGGCGTCGATCTGCCCGACGCGGGAGCTGGCCAAGGGCGAGCAGTTCGCCTGCACCTTCGACGTGGCTATCCCGGCGAAGGCGGAGGAGACGTGGCGCTACCCGGCGGACGGGAAGAACGCGGCCGTGACGGTCACGGCCCGTGCCATCGCAGGCGGCGCCTCGCAGACGCTCACGGCGAGCGATAGTCGGGGCGCGTTGAAACCTTCGGCGTCGATAAGCATGCTGCTTCCGGAGTCCGGCCAGCAGACGCTCGTGCTGTTCCTGCTGCTCGGCCTGGTGATCTTCGGCTGGGGAGCGTGGCGCGTGAGCAGGCGCGACAACGAGCCCGCGGAAGGCGGTGAGCTCGTTGATCTGTAGAAAGTTCGTCCGCTACAAGCGGACGGTGTACGGGCTGACATAAAGCGTCACGCATAATTCCAAAACCAATAACAACCCCCACTCCATCAAGACTCTGAACAGGAGACGAACCATGTCGACCATCACGAAGAAGACCTTCGCGCTCGCGGCCGCGGCCGCCTTCGCAACCGCCACCCCGCTGGCATTCGCCCCCAACGTTGCCCCGGTCGCGTTTGCACAGAACAACCAGGCCGTGGACGTGAACAAGGCGGCGAGCCTGACCATCCACAAGCAGGAGGGCGACCCGGGTGACGCGACCGGCAACGTCGCCGGCACCGACTTCACCATTGAGCGTGTGCAGATGAGCAACGCGCTGAACACGGCCGCTGGCTGGGAAGAAGCGGGCAAGATCGTGGCCGCAGGCGCCGACAACGCGACGCTGGACACTTCCTTCACCGCGCAGACGCAAACGACCGACGCTGAGGGCACGGCGAAGTTCGACAACCTCAAGGTTGGCATCTACAAGGTCACGGAGAAGACCAACGGTAACTACACCGTCGCAGCCCCGTTCCTGGTCACCCTCCCGCTCACGCAGGACGGCGCGCTGAACTACAACCCGACGGTCTCGCCGAAGAACCAGAAGCTCGACCCGACGAAGGCCGCCGACGACGCCAACGCGAACATCGGCGATCAGATCACCTACACCATCAAGGCCCCGGTGCCGGCCGGTGACGTGCTGCAGGACGGCACCCGCACGATCAGCCAGTTCAAGATCTCGGACGACCTGCAGAAGGAGCTTTCCTACGTCGCAGATTCCGCACAGGTCTCCCTCACCGGGGCTACCGACAACACGCTGGCCGACGGCGACTACACCATCGCCAATGACGGCCAGAACCTCACCGTCGAGTTCACCCAGGCCGGCCTGCAGCGCCTGGCAGCCCTGCGCGCCGACAACCCGGGCTTGACCGCCCAGGTGGTGTTCAAGGCGAAGGTCAACGCGATCCCGGCTAACGGCCAGATCAACAACACTGCGAACGTCTACGTGCCGAACCGCACGGATCCGATCCCCACCAAGCCGGAGACCGACGCCGACGGCGACAAGGACGGCAACGACACCCGCACGCAGTACGCCGACGTGGCGGTGACCAAGACCCTCAACGGCAACAACGTGGACAACAACACCACGGGCAACGGCGCCGAGTTCGAGATCTACCCGTGCGCCCCGTCCGGCGATGGCTACGCCGTGGCCGACGGCGCCGAGGCCATTAAGGGCACCGCGACCGCGAACGGCACCGCTCTGGTGACCACACTGAAGGCGCAGGGCGGCGACGTGGAATCCGCAAAGGCCGCGGTGGCCTCCGGATACGGCATGCAGCTCAACCCGACCGTCCAGTACTGCGCGGTGGAGACCAAGGCGCCGGCCGGCTACCTGCTCAACCCCGACCCGCAGCTGCTCACGATGACGACCCCGGGCACGGACACCGTGCGACCGGTGTACACCGCAGCCGTTAACGACGTGAAAGACAACATCTGGGGCCGCCTCCCCGCGACCGGTGAGCGCACGATGCTCTACATCCTCGCGCTCGGCCTCGTGCTGTTCGGTGGCGGCGCTGCGTACCAGCTGAGCCGTCGCAACGCGTAGGCGGCGGGCGGCGGCACCCGCCCCCGCAGGGCCGCGCCCGCCG
>ERZ1029874.210-NODE-210-length-10142-cov-34.990185_pt1 | contig 10142 bp, 10 predicted proteins | sample MGYA00519235_ERZ1029874 | MGnify/ENA primary metagenome ERZ1029874 (study PRJEB33666, sample SAMEA4610926) | skin metagenome | biome: Human-associated habitat; feature: Malodor aspect; material: skin | place: Philippines | collected 2015-08 ...
CGGAGCGGAACGTCTTGCCCTTGCGCACCTCGTCCTTGATGCGCTCGTAGATGACCACGAACGAGTCGGCCGTCGCGCCGATGCCGATGACCAGGCCGGCGATGCCGGACAGGTCGAGCGAGTAGCCGATCCAGCGGCCGAGCAGCACGAGCGTGCCGTACACGAGCGCGCCGGATGCGACGAGCGTGAGCAGCGAGATGAGGCCGTAGAGGCGGTAGTACGCGAGGACGAACAGCGCGACGAGGAGCAGGCCCACCAGGCCCGCGTACAGGCCGGCCTTGAGCGAGGCCTGGCCGAGCGACGGCGGCACCGTCGTCGCCGTGCCGCCCGGCTCGCCGTTCTCGCCGGCGAAGGACAGCGGCAGCGCGCCGTAGCGCAGGTTGTTCGCCAGGCTCTCCGCCTCGGCCTGCGTGAAGTTGCCGGTGATCGACGTCGCTGAGCCGACCGGCGTCGCACCCTGGATCACCGGGGCGGAAATGACCTGCGAGTCGAGGGTGATGGCGATCTGCTTCTGCAGCATCTCGCTCGTGAGCTTCGCCCACGTCTCGGAGCCGTTCGGCTCGCCGGCCTGGCTGAACGCGAAGCTGATCTCCATCTGGTTCGACTTCGGGTTGTAGCCGCCCGTGATCGCGCGGGAGGTGTCAATCTGCTCGCCGGTCAGGCGCGGGCCGTTCGGGTCGGTGACGCCGTCGAGAAGCGGAACCTCGTCGAGCAGCAGCGCCTGGCCGGTGTTTGAATCGCAGGCGACGAGCGGGAGGTCCTGGCGGTCTGAACCCGCGAGCAGGTCCGTGTTCTGGCCCATGCAGCGCGCGGACATGAGCGTCAGGGCCGCGTACTGCTCGTTCGGGTCCGTGGACTGGCGGGTGCGGCGGAGCATGTCCGTCGTCTCCTGGCGGCGCTCGGTCGCCTCGACCGGGCCGTTCGGCTCCGGCAGCGGCTTCTCCTTGAGCTGCGGCACATCCACCGGCTCGGACGGCTGCTCCGACTCGGTCGGGGCGACATCCTTGCCCGCCTCGTCCTGGCCGTCGGCCTTGTCACCCTTCTCCGCGGCCTCCTTGGCCTGCTTCTCCGCCGCCTGCTTGCGCGAGGCGATCTGAGTGAGCACCGCCTGGCCCTCCTGCTCGGAGAACACGCCGTACTTCACCCACTCGTTGGTCATGTCGTAGATCGTGTCGTCCACCTTGGCGGGGTCCGCGGCCGGCGGCTGGAGCACCGGGCGGAAGAACAGCTGCGAGGTCTGGCCGATGTTGCGGATCTCGGACGTATCGTCACCCGCCGCCTCGATGACGATGGTGTTGCCGTCCACCACCACGCTCGCGCCCGAGACACCCATGCCGTTCACGCGGTTTTCCAGGATGTTGCGCGCGTCGTTCAACTGGTCCTGGGTCGGGTTATCGCCCTGCGGCACGAGGGTGACGCGGGTGCCACCCTGCAGGTCGATGCCGAGCTTCGGCTCCGGCGATTTCGAACCCGTGAAGAACACGAGCGCGTAGACGCCGATGACCAGGATGGCGAACAACGCCAACGCCCGCGCGGGCCACTGCCGCTTTCGTTTCGCCTCGCCGGAACGCCGAGTGGTGTTGGACACTGAGCTGACTCCTCTGTTTCCGAGCTCCAATATTCACTTCGCCGGACCTCCCCCGCGCCCCGGTTCGGAGCATGGGAGAACCAAGTGCCGGCGAAGGCACAACGGAACATGCTACGTCATGGGCGCCGGAATGCTTACACGGTGCCCGCGGACGGGTCGGCGGGGCGCTCCCCCGCTGGGCCCTCGATGCGCTTCATCACACCCGCGGACTCCATCTCCACCTCGACACCGGGCGCGAGCTCAACGAGCATCGTCTCCCCGCGGTTTTCCAGCACGAAGGCGTGAAAGCCGGCGACGTTGACCACGCGGTCGCCCGGCTGGATCGCAGTGCGCATGGCCTCGACCTCGGACTGCCGCTTCTTCTGGGCCCGCCCCATGAGCAGGGACGGCAGCATGAACACGGCGAGGATGACAACGAGCAGAACAATCTCCATGACGCACGAGTATCCCACACGGCCGCCGCCGGTCACCGCGCAGCTAGTAGAGCGGCAGCTGGCCCGGCGCATCCGGCGGCGCCTGCAGGCCGAGGTGCTCCCATGCGGCAGCCGTCGCCACGCGGCCGCGCCCGGTGCGCGACATCAACCCCGCGCGCACGAGGTACGGCTCGCAGACCTCCTCGATGGTGCTCGGCTCCTCCCCCACGGCGATCGCCAGCGTACCGACGCCTACCGGCCCGCCGCCGTGACCCCGAATGAGCGAGTCGAGCACCGCCCGATCCAGCCGATCCAGCCCGAGCTCGTCGACGTCGAACACGTCGAGCGCGGCCCGCGCCGCGGCGACGTCGACATGCCCGTCGCCGTGCACGTCAGCCCAGTCCCGCACGCGGCGCAGCAGCCGGTTCGCGATACGCGGCGTGCCGCGCGAGCGCGACGCGATCTCCACCGCGGCATCCGGGTCGATGCGCACCCCGAGGATGGTGGCGGCGCGGCTGACCACCTTGGTCAGGTCGTCCACGTCGTAGAACTCCATCTGCGCCGTGAACCCGAAGCGGTCGCGCAGCGGGCCGGTGAGCATACCCGCGCGCGTGGTCGCCCCGACGAGCGTAAACGGCGGGATTTCCAGCGGGATCGACGTCGCGCCCGGACCCTTGCCCACGATGACGTCGATGCGGAAATCCTCCATCGCCATGTAGAGCATCTCCTCGGCGGGGCGCGCGATGCGGTGGATCTCGTCGATGAACAGGACGTCGCCCTCCATGAGGTTCGACAGCATCGCGGCGAGGTCGCCCGCCCGCTCGAGCGCCGGGCCCGACGTCATGCGCAGCGAGGTTCCCAGCTCCTGCGCCACAATCATCGCCATCGTGGTCTTGCCCAGCCCGGGCGGGCCGGACAGCAAGATGTGGTCCGGCGTCACGCCGCGGCTGCGCGCGCCGGCGAGCACGAGGTTAAGCTGCTCGCGCACCTTCGGCTGGCCGATGAATTCGTTGATCGATTTCGGGCGCAGCGACCGCTCGACGTCGTGCTCGTCGGCCTGCGCGTGCGCGTCGATAGGCGAAGGCCCCCGCGCCGCGAACCCCTCCGGCAGCTCGAACTCGGTCTTTTCCACGTCCGACATGGGCCTTACCCTACTTCTTTCCCAGCTCGCTGAGCGCAGCGCGCAGCAGCACCGAGGTGTCCTCGCCCGGGCGCTCCTCCACGAGCGCGTCGACGACCGGGCGCGCACTGCGCTCCGGGAAGCCGAGCCCCACGAGCGCCTCCACCACCTGCTCGGAGGCGAGGGAGGAGCCCCCGCGTATCGACGCCGCACCAGCGGCAGCCCCCGCCGGCTCGGGCGGGAGGAACGCCTCGACCTTGTCCTTGAGCTCGAGCACGATACGCTCCGCCATCTTCTTGCCCACGCCCGGGATGGACTGCACCGCCTTCGCGTCGCCTGCCGCGATGCGCGAGGAGAGCTCGCCGGCGTCGAACACCGACAGTGCGGCGAGCGCGAGCTTCGGCCCGAGCCCGGAGACCGTCTGGAGCTTATGGAACATCTCGCGCGCGTCCGTGTCGCCGAAGCCGTAGAGCGTCACCCCGTCGTCCTTGACCACCATCGTGGTGAGCACCCGCGCCTGCTGCCCGCGGGCGAGCCGGCCGAGCGTATGCGGGGTGGCGAGGAACCGGTAGCCGACCCCGGCGCACTCGATCACCGCGTGGTCGAGGCCGATGGAAAGCACTTCGCCGGAGAGAGAATCAATCATATGTTCGCCGCCTTCTGCGTGAGGTTGGTCGTGCGGGCGATGAGCGGGGCGCGCCAGCAGTGGCACACCGCAATCGCCAGCGCGTCCGCAGCGTCCGCGGGCTTCGGCGGCTCCGAGAGCCCAAGGATGCGGGTGATCATCGCGGTCATTTGCTTCTTGTCCGCCCGGCCGTTGCCTGAGATGGCCTTTTTAACCTCGGACGGGGTGTACATGTGCACCGGGATGCCGCGCTCCGCGGCGGCGAGGACCATCACCCCCACCGCGTGCGCGGTGTGCATGACGGTGGAGACGTTGCCGCGCTCGAAGATGCGCTCCATGGCGACGACGTCCGGCCGGTAGTCGTCCATCCACTCGCCCACGGCGCGCGAGATGCGCAGGAGCCGCTCCGAAAGCTCGGCGGTCGACGGGGTGCGCACGACGCCGACAGCGACCGGGATGATCTGGCGGCCGCGGCCGGCCTGCACGACGGACAGCCCGCACCGGGTCAGGCCCGGGTCGATGCCCATGACGCGCAGGCCCTCGAGATGCACGGCGCTGTTCATTCCGCCTCCCCTTCGCTCGGCCGGCACATGTGACACATATGTTCTACCACACGCGCCGGGCGCGGCGGTGGCAGCTGGCGCCGGAGCGTCGAGACGCAAAACGGGCACCCCTGCGAGGGATGCCCGGGTCGCGGCGGCGCCGCGCTAGTCGTCGAGCTGCGCGGCGACCTCGTCGGAGAACGTCATGTTCGTGTAGACGTTCTGCACGTCGTCGGACTCCTCGAGCGCGTCGATGAGGCGCATCATCTTCTTCGCGCCCTCGGCGTCGAGGTCGACCTCGACGTCGGCACGGAACTCCTGCTCGGAGTCCTCCACCTCGATGCCCTCGGCGGTGAGCGCCTCCTTCACGGCGGTGAGGTCGGTCGGCTTGCAGATGATCTCGAACTCCTCGCCGAGGTCGTTGACCTCGTCGGCACCCGCGTCGAGCACGGCCATGAGCACGTCGTCCTCGGTGAGCTCGCCCTTCTGGATGGTGACCACACCGGTGCGCTCGAACATGTACGCCACGGAGCCGGACTCGCCCAGGTTGCCGCCGTTCTTCGTCATCGCGGTGCGGACCTCGGTGGCGGCGCGGTTGCGGTTGTCGGTGAGGCACTCGATGAGCACGGCGACCCCGTTCGTGCCGTAGCCCTCGTACATGACGGTCTGCCAGTCCGAGCCGCCCGCGATCTCACCGGAGCCGCGCTTGCGGGCGCGCTCGATGTTGTCGCCCGGGACGGAGGCCTTCTTGGCCTTCTTGATCATGTCGTCGAGAGTCGGGTTGGCGGCGGGGTCGCCGCCGCCGGTGCGGGCCGCGACCTCGATGTCCTTAATCAGCTTCGCCCACAATTTCGAACGCTTGGCATCGTTCGCGGCCTTCTTGTGCTTCGTCGTTGCCCACTTTGAGTGGCCTGACATCGAGCACCCCTTTTCCTCGGTTGACGGTTGACAGACGGCAAGTATACGCACGCCCGCCCTCGCCGCCGCTACCGGTGGCCGCCTGCGAACTGTGGCAACGCCGCTGTACCGCCGAGATGGAGCGCGCGCACCGTGGGGCGCAGGCGCAGCGCGAGCGTGTCGTCGACCGCGTCGTTGTAGAACCGCATGGCGAGCTCGACGCGCGTATTCGCGTCCTGCAGCGGGGCCGGCGCGTCCCCGCGCTGCGCCTCGGCGACCGCGGACATGAACGCCTCCTCGCTGACCAGCCGCTCCGCGAGGTCGGTCGGGGTAAGGCGCATCTGCTCCACCTCCGCAGCGAGCGGCGCCAGCTGCGGGTAGAGCGCCGCCACCACCGCGCAGCGCCGGTCGAGCGCAGCCTGCAGCGCGTCGCGCGAGCGGTCGAGCCGGATGTGCAGTCTGTCTAGGCGCTGGGCAATCGAGTACAGCCACGTCAGCGTTGCCACGGCGAGCGCGACCACAATGACGACGAGTGCGACGTTGATCCCGCTCACCGCTCAATCCCGACTTTCTCGTTGTGGGAGACGGCCTCGTACACCGCGACCACCTGGCGGGCGACGGTGTTCCAATCGAAGGCCTCCGCGCGGGCGACGCCGGCGTCGATGAGGCGGTTGCGGGCCGAAGGGTCGTCGATAAGCCGCTGCATCTCGCGCGCGAGCGCGGCGCTGTCGCCGGGCGGAACGAGCGCACCGGCGCCGTCGCACACCGCCGCGAATGCGGGGATGTCGCTGGCGACGACGGCGCACCCGGCGGCCATCGCCTCGACGAGGATGATGCCGAACGACTCGCCGCCGAGGTTCGGCGCGACGAAGATGTCCGCGCGGCCGAGGATCGTTTCCTTCTCGGACTCGGTGACGCGGCCGGTGAAGCGCACGCCGTCGACCTCGCGCGGGGTGCCCGCCCCCATGACGGTGACGCGCGGGCGCCGGGGCAGCTGCGCGACCGCGGCGAGGAGCACGTCGAGCCCCTTGCGCGGCTCGTCGATGCGGCCAAGGAAGACGACCTCGACGTCGCCCGTGTCGTTGCGGGGCCCGCGGGCGGCTGCGAAGCGGGCGGTATCCACGCCGTTGGGGATGATGACGGGGTCGGTGCCCACCTGCTCGGCCTGCCACTGCCACGCCATCTCGCTCACCGCGATGCCGGCGCGGATCTTCTCCAGGCTGCCGCGCAGGGCGGGCAGCGCGAGCTTGAGGGCGTACGAGGAATCGGCGGACGCGTGGTAGGTGGCCACGATCGGCCCGGTGGCCATGCGGGTGGCCAGCATGGAGTAGCTCGGCGAGTTCGGCTCGTGCACGTGGAGCACGTCGAAGTCGCCGCGCTCGATGAACTGCTTCGTCGTGCGCCGCACGCGCGGGCCGAACGAGAGGCGCGCGACGGAACCGTTGTACGGCACCGGCACCGCCGGCCCTCCGCGGGTGACCCACTCCGGCAGTGAGATGTCCTCCAAGGCCGGGCCGAGCACTTCGCTGGAGTGGCCCATCGCGCGCAGCTGCGCGGCGAGCTCGAGGACGTGCGCCTGCACGCCGCCGGGCTCGTCGAACGAGTACGGGCAGACGAGGCCGACGCGCATTACCTGCCCCCTCGCCCGCGCGACTGGTGCTCCCGCACCCGGCGCTCGAGATCGCGCCGCCGGCTCGGCGCCGGCACGTCCGCCGGCCACAGCGGCTGGAGCATGTGCCAGTCCGCCGGGTGCGCCGCGATGTTGGCCGCGAACGCGTCGGCCACGCGCTGCGCGGTCTCCTCGAGCGTGGTTACCTCGAGCGGCGCCGAGACGCTCATGCCCCAGCCGGCGTCGGACGCTCGGTCGGCCGGGTCGCCGGTGAACCAGGAGTGCACGGCCAGCAGCTGGGCGCCGGTGTCGAGCGCGAGCTTCGCGGGCCCGACCGGGAACGTCGTGTCCTCGCCGAAGAACGTCACGGGCACGCCGTGGTGCCCGAGGTCGCGCTCGCCCATGAGGCAGACGATGCCGCCGGACTCGAGCACCTCTTTCAGGCGGGCGTACGGTGCGCGCTTCCCTCCCGTCAACGCAAGCACCTCGAAGCCGAGGGACTCGCGGTAGTCCACGAACGCGTCGAAGAGCGCCTCCGGCTTGAGCCGCTCCGCGACGGTGGTGAACTGCCCGTAGTGGCGCACGAGCCACATCCCCGCCATGTCCCAGTTCCCGGAGTGCGGCAGGGTCAAGACCACACCCTTGCCCTGAGCGACGGCCCAGTCGAGGTGCTCGCGGCCGGTCAGACCGGCGGTAAGCTTCGCATCCAGCTGCGGATCCCCCGCCAGGCGCGGGAGCCGGAACGCCTCGAGCCAGTAGCGGGCGTAAGAGCGTGTCGCGTCACGCACGAGCTCGCGGGTGACGTGCTCCGGCCCCACGACGCGGGCGAGGTTGCGGCGCAGCATGTCCATGCCCTTGCCGTCGTCGGAGACCCGGTCGGCGGCCGCCTGCGCGGCGCGGGCTGCGAGCCGCGGCGGCACGAGGCCAACCGCCTTCCAGCCGGCGATGTAGCCGGCGGCGGTGATCGCCTCGCGCGCGGAGCCCACCTACGCCCCCGCGGGAGGGGCGACGGCCGCAGCTGCACCCTCGTCGTGCGCGGCGAACTGCAGTCGCTGGACGACGGTGTAGGCGGAGCCGACCAGCAGGATCCAAAGCGCGACCTCGACGGCGTGCGGGACACCGAAGCCCTCGAGCGCGAGCCCGCCGAGCGCGAGGATGAGGCGCTCGGGCCGCTCGATCAGCCCGCCGACGATTTTCAGGCCCCCGGCCTCGCCGCGCGCCTTGATGTAGCTGATCACCTGGGACAACACAAGCACGGCGAGACAGACCGCGACGTTGACCGGCGCGGCGTCCGCCACGTAGACCATCCACATCGCGATCGCGCCGAACAGTGCGCCGTCCGTGAGCCGGTCGCAGCTCGCGTCAAGCGTCGCACCGAACGCGGTGCCCCCGCCACTAAGCCGCGCCATCGTCCCGTCGACCATGTCGAAGGCCGCGAACAGCGTGCTCAGCACCGCCGCCCAGACGAGGTGCCCGGTGGGGATGAGCACCATCGCCGTAGCCATGGTGGCCACCGTCCCGGCGACGGTCGTGGCGTTCGGGGTCAGGCCCGCCTTCAGCAGTGCCTTCGCCACCGGCTCGACCACAACGGCCGCCGGTTTCCGTCCGTGCACGCTCAGCATCAGCCTCGCTCCTTTTCCTCGCGCTCGTCTCGCTCCACCTCGCGCCAACCCTCGGCCAGCAGCGTACGCGTTTCCCGCAGCACCTGGGGCAACACCTTCGTGCCCGCGATCACGGTCATGAAGTTCGCGTCGCCCGCCCAGCGCGGCACGACGTGGAGGTGGAGGTGGTCGCCCACCGAGCCACCGGAGGCCTTGCCCAGGTTCAGCCCGACGTTGACCGCCTCGGGCCGCGAGACCTTCTTCAGCGTCTTCACCGCCCGCTTCGCAAACACCATGAGCTCCGCGGTTTCCTCATCGGTGAGGGCCTCCAGGTCCGCGACCTTGCGGTACGGCACCACCATGAGGTGGCCCGCGTTGTAGGGGTACAGGTTGCACACCGCGAACACCGTCTCCCCACGCGCGACGACGAGGCCGTCCTCGTCGCTCATCTGCGGGATCTCGAGGAACGGATCGCCATTGCGTTTCGACGCCTCCGGCTCCGCCGCGATGTAGCTCGAGCGGTACGGCGCCCAGAGCCGGACGAGGCGGTCCGGATCCCCGGCGCCGGTGTCCACGTACGTGCCCTGCGCCTCGTCCGGCGCGCTACTGCCCGAGTGCTGCAACGTTGTCCTCGCTGGGCTGGTCGTTGCGCTTCGAGGCCACCCACTCGGCGATGATGTCCACCGCCTTGTCCACCGGCACGCCGTTGACCTGCGTGCCGTCGAGGAAACGGAAGCTCACCGCGTTCGCCTCCACGTCGCGCTCGCCGGCGAGGAGCATGAACGGCACCTTGCCGGTGGTGTGGGTGCGGATCTTCTTCTGCATGCGGTCGTCCGAGTGGTCCACCTCGGCGCGGATGCCGCGCTCGCGCAGCGCGGCCACGACGCCGTCGAGGTGGTCGCCGTACGCGTCCGCCACCGGGATGCCAACCACCTGGTGCGGCGCGAGCCACGCGGGGAAGGCGCCAGCGTAGTGCTCAAGCAGCACGCCGAAGAAGCGCTCGATCGAGCCGAACAGCGCGCGGTGGATCATCACCGGGCGCTTCTTCGAGCCGTCTGAGGCGGTGTAGGTGAGGTCAAAGCGCTCCGGCAGGTTGAAGTCGAGCTGCACGGTGGACATCTGCCAGGTGCGCCCGATCGCATCGCGGGCCTGCACGGAAATCTTCGGGCCGTAGAAGGCCGCACCCGCCGGGTCCGGCACGAGCTCAAGGCCGGACTTCTTGGCCACGGATTCCAGGATCGCGGTGGAGCGCTCCCAGATCTCGTCGTCGCCGATGTACTTGTTCGGGTCCTTCGTGGACAGCTCCAGGTAGAAGTCGTCGAGGCCGTAGTCCTGCAGCAGGGAGATGATGAACTCCAGCACGCTGGTCAGCTCGTCCTCGAGCTGGTCCTCGGTGCAGTAAATGTGCGCGTCGTCCTGCGTGAAGCCGCGCGCGCGGGTGAGGCCGTGGACCACACCGGACTTCTCGTAGCGGTAGACGGTGCCAAACTCGAACAGGCGAAGCGGCAGCTCGCGGTAGGAGCGCCCGCGCGAATCGAAGATGAGGTTGTGCATCGGGCAGTTCATCGGCTTGGTGTAGTAGTCGACCGGCTGCTTGGTCACGTTGCCGTCCTCGTCGACCTCCCCGTCCAGCTTCATCGGCGGGAACATGCCGTCGGCGTACCAGTCGAGGTGGCCGGACTTCTTGAACAAGTCGCCCTTGGTCACGTGCGGGGTGTTCACGAACGAGTAGCCGGCGGCCAGGTGG